>Ga0310695_10001207_pt1 | contig 62355 bp, 54 predicted proteins | sample RumenRJG_04DNA_FD_203882 | JGI IMG/M metagenome (GOLD analysis project Ga0310695, IMG submission 203882) | Bovine rumen microbial communities from Lethbridge, Alberta, Canada - RJG_04 (v2) (version 2) | ecosystem: Host-associated > Mammals > Digestive system > Stomach > Rumen | place: Canada... | reverse complement strand
ATTTTTCCTTGGCCATCTTCATGAAGTCGGAGGGAGAAATGCCCGTGATGCGCTTAAAGGTGACGGTGAAATTGCTACGGGAATTGAAACCCAGGTTAGCAGCGATAGCCTCGATGGTCAAGTTACCATACCGCTCTGCATCGTTAAACATGCGGCACGCCTCTCGCACCCGCTGCTCGTTGAGCACCTGCTTGAAACTCTTGCCGTAGCACTCGTTCAGCACTTGGGAGACATACTTATAGTTGCTGCCCACTTGGTCGGCCAGTTGCTGGAGAGAGAAGTCGGGTTTGCAGATGATGTTCATGTCATCCATCACCCGTTTAATCTGGTCAAAGAGACGGTCCTTGCTTTCCTGGTCAAGTTGGCTTTGATACTTGGGGGCGGATTCCTCTTGCTTGTCAACCGCGTGCGAAGCTGGTTGGTCAGCGGCTACTTTGACATCCAGCAGTTGCACATTTTTTTCGTAGAGATGCCTGATGTAGTTACGTTGCTTGATATTGCTGCGCACGAGCAGTAACAACGCTATCAGGATGATAGCAGTAATGAGACACACCATGAGCAGCAACTGATGAGCTCGCTCGTGCTTTGCCTGAATCTGCGCCACCTGCTCATTGACACGGCGCATCTCGTCCAGAAAACGTGACTTCTCCAGCATCTCGGCATGGCTTTTATGGATGAGTTCGTCTTTTGCCTTGAGGTATTTGTAATCATAGAGATCGGCCTTTTGCCCATTGCCCATTGCTGAATAAACCTGAGCAAGCGCGTGATAGGTGTCAATCAGTTCGCTCTGCATCCCATGATTGACGGTGATTTCTGCAACCTGCTGCAGGCAATCAATAGCCTCTTGATAACGGTGCATGGCAGCCAGCACAATGGCCTTCTGCTGCATGGCTTTGATGATGCATTGCTGGCGGTTGGTGGTGACGTCCTGGGCCTTGGCCTCCATCTGATTATAATAGTCTAGCGCCGTTGCGTATTGCCCCGAGAAATATGCCTCGGAGGCTTGGCAAAACAAGCGCGTGCATTGCCACATCTCCACACTGTCGGTCAACTGCAGCTTCTTGAAACGCACAAGATCAGGCTCTATAAGCTTGATATCGCTTTTATTGCGCATCATATCCAGCAAGTTGTAAATACTGGTAACGGCTACATTCCATTCCTGCGCTTTGACCGCTACATCAAAGGCTTGCCTTGTGTTGTCCAGCGCATCGCTCGAGAAAGTCTCGCCAGCGTAGAGACTGTTGCGGGCATTGATGATTGAAGCCATGTTCAGGTATGCGTATGCCAGGTTATTGTCAAAGCCGTAGCGCCTGGACAATTCCATCGATTGGTTCAGGTTCTCGTAAGCCTTGTGATAGTCATAGTAATAGGTAGCATAGATGTAGCCCAGATTGTTGAGTGCCCTGGCGATTTGGTACATCTCCTTGCTCTCTTGATTATCGCTTTGGGCGCGGTTGGCAACGATACTATAACATACTATGGCGCTATCAGCCCATCCCTTATTCTGCAAGAAGTCCTGGCCGCGGTGCATCAATTCTTCAGTGGTAAACCGTGCCAAGCGGTTGTACTGGTTGACGTTATATGCGTTAGCCCCCAGCATCGTGACTGATGCCAGCAGCATGAATAATATGGCACATAATAGTTTCTTGAACATTAGCAAGAGCACATGGTCCATGACATGGCCATCGTGACCATTCAATTTGAGTCGATAACGATAATAGTTGATATTTCAAGCTATCTGATAAATAATTTCGCAAAGATAATTTTTTTAAAAGAAATAGAATAATGTATCTTGTGAGAATCCGAAGGAAATAATGGTTTCTGATAGGAAGCGACATGAGGCGCCCCCCAAAAAGAGGGTCCCAAAAGTGTTTGTCCAACTTTTAGGCCCTCTTACGCCTGCTTGATGCCCTTGTCACTGGTCACGATGCCCGCGGCGACGAAGGGCTCGTCCAATCGCTTGTTAAGACGGGAGATGATCTCTTTTAAGTCTTTGCACACCTGCTTGATAGACTGCGTATTTTTGAGGGATACAATGCCTCCCCTTTTTGTGGTATAGCAGGGATTTTCTATGATTATTACGGGATGACAGCCAGTCATATATTACTAATTCACAATCCTTTAACGTATCATAATGACTCTTGAAGTATTGTTTGAAAGTCCCAGCAGAATCACGCTTACATCAAGGCACTGGAAATCAAAGATTTTTCGATAAGATTCAGTGCCTTTTTCTTTTTTTATTTTGGAATATTTTTGCGGATTGGTTGGTGGTTGGGGAAAAAAGTAGTACTTTTGCGGCGCAAAGATGGTAATCGGGTGGCATGAGCCACTGCGATGCAAGGGAATCCGGTGAGAGTCCGGAACTGTACCTGCAGCTGTAATCCCCTCAAACACAGGGTCTGCTTACTGAATGTCACTGGCCAAGAAGAAGGCTGGGAAGGCAAAGCAGGCTGGGGAAAAGTCAGAAGACCTGCCATAACAGTTAATAGTTAACATTTAACAGTTAATCGTTGGTTTCACTACCTATTGCGACTGGGAACTGTGGCTATAGACTAAAACTTATTTAGTACGTTCACTCAGGAACAGGTGTGACGGAAAGCAAATGAAGAAAAGAAAAAGACTGACGGCAGCAGTGCTGGCTTTATGCGCGTTTGCGGCTGTCAATGCACAGAATGACATCTGGAGGCAGGATAGTCTGCCCGAGGTGGTGGTTACGGGTACTGGCACGCAGCACCTGCTCAAGGATGCGCCCGTACAGACCGAGGTAATCACCAGCAAAATGCTGCGTAACTATGCGGGCAAGAGCATCGAGGACATCTTGGGTGGCCTCACGGCGTCGTTCGCCTTCAGCCAGGACGACATGGGTTCGCAGATGCAGCTCAACGGCTTGGGCAACAGCTATATCCTCATACTGATTGACGGCAAGCGCATCCATGGCGACGTGGGCGGCCAGAACGACCTGTCGCTCATCGACCCGCAGAACATCGAGAAAATCGAGATTGTGAAGGGCGCGTCGAGTGCGCTCTATGGCTCGGACGCCATTGCGGGTGTGGTCAACATTATCACCAAAAAGCATCGCGATGAAGGTCTGCTGATTGAGAACACCACCCGTGTGGGCAGTTATGGCGACGTGCGCCAGCACAACGGTTTGGCGCTGAATTACGGCAAGTTCAGCAGTTATACCAACTTCCAGTTGCAGCATAGCGACGGCTGGCAGAACACCCCGGTTGAGCATACCGAGGGTTCTGAGCCTCCCATCACCGACTCCCGCAACAAGACGGTGAACCGTCACACCAACTGGCAAATCGCAGAGCGTTTGACCTATCAACCGACCAAAAATCTGGAACTCTATGCCGACGGTAGCACCTATTGGAAGCGCATCTACCGCGTGAGCGGCCGTCACCCCCACTACGACGTGAAGACCTGGGACATGGAGTACCACAACGGCTCGGCGGCTGTGGGCGGCAAGTGGGCCAAATCAAAGACCGACTACATCTCGCTGGATGTGGACTGGCACCGCCATGCCTACTATTATTACTACACGGCGACGACGCTTGTCGAGGACTACGAGAAGAGCGCGGGCACGCCTTATTACCCCTATTTCCCGTATCTTCCCGACCAGAAGGAGCTGCAGAGCGACCAGCAACGCACAATGGCGGCCTTGAAGGGTGTATTTACCTTGCCCTACGAGAACATCCTGAGCACAGGCGCGGAATTCCGTTATGACTGGCTCCATGCCCCCACGCGCGTCAAGGGCGGCAAGGCCAGCGACTGGACCGCAGCCGTGTATGTACAGGACGAATTCAACCTGATTCCCAATGTGAACATCACTGCCGGCCTTCGCTTGAACCAGAATGAGCAATTCGGCACAAAACTCACGCCCAAGGTGTCGGCCATGTGGAAACCCGATAACGCGTGGCGCTTGCGTGCCACTTGGAGCCAAGGTTTCAAGACGCCCGCCATCCGCGAGCTGTTCTACCGCTACGTGCGCCAGATGAGCGGCACCTATCTGTACCTCGGCAACACCGACCTCAAGCCGCAGTCGAGCAACTATTTCTCGGTGAGCGGTGAATATGGCTGGCACGGCCTGAACGTGACCGTCACGGGCTATTATAATAAGGTTAAGGACATGATAGCCCTGGTGACGATACCCAACTATCAGGCGCCCGACGAGTACATCATCCAGTATGACCCCGTCAAGACCCGCCAGTACCAGAACATCGAGGACGCCAAGACCTATGGCGTTGACGTGAACGTCAATTACCAGTGGCGCGAGTTCGCCTTCGGGTTGGGCTACAGTTACCTGGATACCGACGCCAACCAGTATGACACCAACCACGACAAGATGAAGGAAGTCACCATCGACGGCATGGCCCACCACAAGGGCAACTGGTTTGCCACCTGGGGCCACCGATTCTCAAGTGACTACCGCCTGGGCGTGGGCATCTATGGCCGCATGTCGAGTACCCGCTACTATCAGGACGACGGCAACGGCAAGGGCTACCAGACCTGGCGCCTGTCCACCACCCACGACCTGGGCCACTTCAAGGCCACCACCTGGCGTGTCGAGGCCGGCGTGGACAATATCTTCAACTACTGCGACCGCACGCCTCACGGGCTGCACCTGGGCACGACAACCCCAGGCCGCACGGGCTATGTGTCGCTGACCATCCGCTTTAACCAAGGAAAGAAACTTTCTAATAAGTATAAGTCTAACTATAAACAACAAAACAATGATGAAGATTAAATCTTTATTGATTGCCATGATGGCAATCTGCCTGACCATGGGCATCACATCGTGTAAAGACGACAAGGACGATCCCGTCGAGAACAATTACACCATTTACCAGAAAGCCGTTAACGAGACCGTCAAGGCTCAAAAGAAGAGCAACAAGGCGATTTTGCTGGTGGCCTTCGGTTCGACTTGGGAGCAGGCTTACGACGCATTTGACGCTACCGTTGCCGCTTACAAGAGCAAATTCCCCGGTTATGATGTATTCTTGTCTTTCTCCTCAGCCATCTGCATTAACCGTGCTGCCGCTGGTGAGAACGTTGATCCCCGCAACTTCTATGCTCCTCCCTTCTGGCTCAATGCCTTTGCTCAAAAGGGTGTTCAGTACAGCGAAATCGTTGTTCAATCCTTGCAGGTGATCCCCGGTGAAGAGTACACTCGCGTGATCAACTACATCAAGGACTTTGCCAACAACGCCAACGGTGACATCGACGATAACTATCTGGCTAACGTAACCCTGAAGTTGGGTGTGCCCCTGTTGCAGGATGCCGACGCCGACGTCAACCTCGTTGCCAGTGAGTTGCACAAACTTTACAAGAATCAAGCCAACGAAGGTGTTGTTGCCTTTATGGGTCATGGTAACCCCGACAGCTACGACACCTATAAGGCTAATGTTCGTTATACCCAGCTCGAGGAAGCCCTGCAGCAGCTCAACAGCCACTACTTTGTGGGCACTGTTGACATGATGGACAACTTCAAGACCAATGTTTATGAGCGTATGGTTGCTGCCGGTTTCACCAGCGGTAAGGTATATTGCCACCCCTTGATGTCGATTGATGGTGACCACGGTCACAACGACATGGCCGGTGACGATGACGATAACTGGGACGGCGTGAAGTTCACCCCCAACGACGAGGGCGAGGTTGAGGACACCTCCTGGAAGATGTACTTCCACCACCTGGGCTATGAGTGCGACAACTCGACCATGATCGAGAAGGGTCTGCTCGAGCTCCCCACCATCCGTCAAGTGTGGATTAACCACACCCTGGACGCTATCAACGGCGAGCCTCTGGACTTCTACCACAGCAAGAATCCCGAGTAATCACTTTAGGCATTAGGTGTTAGGTTTTAGGCATTAGGTCACATATACCCATGCCTAAGACCTAAAGCCTAAAACCTAAAACCTAATATAATGAAAAAAGATTTTTATTGATTACCGTGGCACTCCTCACGTGGAGTGCCACATTTTCCCAAATCCACAAGATGGAACGCAGCGACTCGTCGATGACGGGCCGCACTTATACTTTAAATCCTGTGGTAGTGACCGGTTCTGGTCACCACCAACGCTTGAAATCCACCGCAACGCCAGTCCATGTGCTCAGCCGCCAGGAAATCAAGGAACAGGGCATTACCACCTTTGATGGCGCTTTGACCCGCATGATGCCACAGGTGTCGATGTCCCCGAATTCGATGGGTACCTTCCTGCGTCTCAACGGACTGGGAAACAAATACATCCTTATTTTGATTAACGGTCAGAAACTGTCGGGTGACATTTCCAATAATGTTGATTTGAACCGAATCAACATGGCGCGCGTGAAGCGCATCGAGGTGCTTGACGGTGCCGCGTCGTCGCTCTACGGCTCGGACGCCATCGCAGGTGTCATCAACATCATCACCGACCAACCCACGCAGCAATTGGTGTCTCTCACCAGCGACACGCGGGTGTCGGGCCATGGCCAACTGACCGAAAACCTTGCTCTTGACATTTACAAGAACGGCTTTGGTTCCTATACTTCATTCTCACGCGACCAGGCCGACAGTTACCGCATCAATGACGTGGAGTATGTCAAGGGTTCTGACGCTGAGACTCAGCCGACCATTGCGCCCTTCTTCACAGGTTACCGCGCTAACCTAGTGGGCCAAAAGTTCACCTATGCCCCCGATGAGCACCTAGCGCTGAATGCCGGCATCGACTACTCCTACAAAATCACCAACCGCCCCGAGACACGCGCCGACATTACCGGTGGCACCGACTATGAGATGCGCTACAAGGGGCTGCGCTGGAACGTGGGCGGTATCTACAAGTTCACGAGCCGCAACTCGTTGCAGGCCGATTTCACCGTTGACCGTTTCCGCTACGGCAAGCTGTATGATGTGGAGACCAAGAACTATCACATCGACGACTATGTGCAGTCCAAGAAACAGCGCTCGATGGAAGGCCAGCTCAAGGCTATCTTGGGCCTTATGAAACACTCAACAACCATATTTGGTGCAGATTGGCGCAAGGATTACTTGACCGCCACGTCGGGCAACATCAACCAGAATGCCTATTCGGCCGCAGCCTTTGCCCAGCACGAGATGCTTTTCTTTGACCGCTTGACGGCTACCGTGGGCTTGCGTTTGACCTATCATGAGACCTTCAACTGGCACCTCACTCCTAAGGCCACGCTGATGTATGCCCCGGGCAACTTCCGCCTGCGTGCTACCTATTCGGCCGGTTTCCGTGCCCCCGGTCTTGACGAGTTGTATTATCATTACTTCTCGGTGAACCGTGGCAAGCCTCAGATTATCTTCGGCAACAAGGACCTCTCGCCCGAAAAGAGCAACTATTTCTCGCTCAACGCCGAGTACCGCAGCAATATGATTGCCGTGAGCGTGACGGGATTTATGAACCGCATCAACGACATGGTCATCAAGCAGAATATCGATGTGGATGCCGCTACGCTGGCGATGCTCCAGACGGAGTTCCCCGAAATGACCGATGACCAGGCTCAGAAACTCGAGCGCTATTCATTGTACAAGAACAGTGACAAGGGTGATGTCAAGGGTGTGCAGGTCAATGTCTCGGCCAACCTGTTCAGGGGCTTTAACCTGTCGGCCAACTACGTTTACACCTATGCCCGCACCTGTAGCGGAGACCAATGGACCGCAATGGAGCGGAGCATCCGCAATGCAGCAACCATTGCCGCCAACTATTATCACAGTTGGGGCAACTACGGCCTCAACGTGAACATCAACGGCAGGCTACAGTCCAAGACGTACTATCCCGACTATGAGGACGCCCCAGGCTACGGTATCTGGAACCTGAACACTACCCATTCGTTTGACGGGATGAAGCATCTGTATCTTGAGCCGAGCATCGGCATCGACAACATCTTTGATAAGGTGGACCGCCGTATCGACTCAACCAACCGCAAGTATGCCCTCTACTCACCTGGGCGCATGCTTGTCATTGGTCTGAAAATGAAAATAAAGTAACCTTATATTTTTCATTATGGAGGATTGTCGAGAGACAGAGCCTCCATTTTTTAATTTTGTAAAGCGGTACATCTCAACTCAAACTCACGATAAGACGCAAAGTTTTTGGGGGTGAAGACAAGAAATACAAAAAGGACAAATATTTTTCATCATCCGCTCATTTTTGCATCACGCTAAGTCGCTTCATCCGTTGCCCGTTCTCTGATCGAGGCGCTGGGCTACGCGCAGCGCACCAACACGATCGGCTCGCTTCGCAGTGCCGACGTGTTGATAAATTGGGCTGCGGCAAGGCATAGCGCAAGCGAGCTTGCCTCTGCACTTGCCTTGCACCAATTTTCAAGGTCAATCACCGCGCCGATGGCTTTGGCCCAGAGCCAACCGCAGGTGATAGTGCAGGAGAGTAAAGACTTGAAAGAGATCATCGCCCGTCTCAACGAGCGATTGGACGAGCCCTTCGTCGCCGCGGGCACCGTGACCGGTGACAAGGGCATCAAGCAGGCGCAGGACGAGTACCAGCGCCTCATGAACAATAAAATCGTGATTAAGTGAGCGCAATGCCATGCTTGCATGAGCATTGTCGAGCGAGAACGATTTATCAAAATCACCGAAAAATAAAAGAAAATGATGTGTTTAGGCGAAATTTTTGCTACTTTTGTGTAGTTTTTGGTACTCATGAGCGTCTAAGGAGTAAATTAATAACCAAACAAATTCGAGATATTATGGAAACAAAGGAATTAGACAACCTCGGTCGAACAGAATTGTTCGAGATGCTCAAGGACAAGTGTAAATCTAGAGCAAAACGCTATATCTATGGTATTTTGATAGTCTTTGCCCTGATCATTGTGTTACTGCTCATCCTTCTACCTAAGCCAAATATACATCATATTGAAGACTGTTTACCTTTCACATTCTGGACATTGATCTGTTGTTTGGGAATATGGGCTGCTTTGTCCTATTACCTGTTTTACAAGAGAGTTGAGAGTATTGACTCTCCTGAGCGCTTGTTGAACGACTTTAATAAGACAACTCGAAAAGACATGATACTTGGAATTGTCGCTTGGATTGCACTGATTGCCAATGAATTAATCATTGCTTTTATCAAGCAAGACATGAGTTCTTGGTCGTCCACATTAGGGATTGTCTTCGCTGGATTCATTGTTTTCTTGATGTATAAAAGCGGTTATAATCGTCCCTATCGTAAAGATGAGGAAATAAGAGAGCAGCTACGAGAACTCATTGAGAATAAATAATCCCCATCTTTTCCCGTCATACGCGGTTGAGCAACTTTTCCAAAATTATAAAACTCAGGACGAGCGCCAGCGTCTCATGAATAATAAATCACCGAAATCTAAAAGAAAATGAGTGCTTAGCGGAATGAATTCGCTACCTTTGTCTGCGTTTACTGAAAGATAAATCGGAATTTAGGCGCAAGCCGAAGGCAGAGCCAAGTTTACTTGAGCTCTGCTGAGGCGAAACCCTAAATGCCATGAAATGGAATTTATGGAGATAAAAAACAGACCCAACCCCAATAAGGCTTTTCCGAATCCGAAGATTCCGAGCCTCTGCTTCATCAAGAACGTGGTGAAGAACCCTCGTATCATTATAGGTGACTATACTTATTACGATGATGTGGATGGTGCTGACCAGTTCGAGAAACATGTCACTCATTTCTACGATTTCATAGGTGACCGGCTAATTATTGGCAAATTCTGCGCTATTGCCAAGGGTGTGGAATTTGTCATGAATGGAGCCAATCACAGGATGGACGGCGTGACAACCTATCCTTTTTATGTCATTGGCGGCGACTGGGGCAATGCCATTGCACCGGTGAAAGACGAATTGCCTCTGAAGGGTGATACCGTTGTGGGCAATGATGTGTGGATTGGTCAGAATGTTACCATTATGCCTGGTGTTCATATCGGTGATGGAGCCATTATTGGAACCAACTCTGTGGTTGCCTCAGATATTCCACCTTACGCTGTTGCGGTAGGGAATCCCTGCCGAGTTACCAGGATGCGTTTTGACGACGAATTCATCGCATATCTGCTGCAACTGAAATGGTGGGATTGGGACATAGAGAAGATTGAGCGCAATTTCAAAGCCTTGTCAAGTGGTGATTTATCATTGATCAGAAACCTATAAATTCCAATTTATCGGTATGTCTTTTCAAGGTCTAATCGGTTGGCTTACCTTTGCGTAAACCAACCGATTTTCTTATGACACTTACAATAAACGGAAAACAGGCAGCGCTGAAGAAGGGGTCTTCGATAGAGTATGTATAGGAGAACCGCATCTTCACCGATGCCGATGCCGATGACTACAGCATGGAGATTGAACTGCCCCTGGCAGACTGTCCATGAAACCTTGAGGTAAAAAATTATTTTTGTTTTCCGTTCGGTTTGCATTATCGTTGCCTTGCGGCGAAGGTAGGCTGCGACTCGGGATAAAAAAAGAATAAATTCTTTTTTTTCCGCTCGGCTTGCAGTAACTTTGCAGTCATTATGGGTAAGATCATTGTAGCAGGCATCGGGCCTGGAAGTAAAGACGATATTACGCCCGCCGTGCTCCAAGCAGTGCGCGGGGCAGACGCCATTGTGGGTTACAAATACTATTTCCAGTTCATCAGGGAATACGTCCATGATGGCTGCGAGTGTATCGACACGGGCATGAAGAAGGAACGTGAGCGTGCCGAGCAGGCCTTTGAATTGGCCGAGCAGGGCAAGACCGTCGTGGTCATCTCGTCGGGTGACGCGGGCATCTATGGCATGACGCCGTTGGTCTATGAGATGGAACGTGAGCGACAGTCGGATGTGGAAATTGAGTCATTGCCCGGCATTTCGGCTTTCCAGAAAGCCGCCTCGCTGTTGGGCGCTCCCATCGGCCATGACCTGTGCATCATCTCGTTGAGCGACCTGATGACTCCGTGGGAGGTGATCGAACGCCGCATCAAGGCCGCTGCCGTGGGCGATTTCGTCACAGCCGTCTATAACCCCAAGTCCAACGGCCGCTACTGGCAACTGTATCGCCTGGTGGAACTGTTCCTGCAGCAACGCTCGGCCGACACCCCGGTGGGCTATGTCAGGCAGGCAGGGCGCGATGAGCAGGAAATCAAAGTGACCACACTCGGTGAGTTTGACCCCGAGGAGGTGGACATGTTCACCGTCATCCTCATCGGCAACTCGCAATCCTATATCAGCGACGGCCGTATCGTCACCCCGCGCGGATATTACCGCGAGCGTCAAGGTGAAGCCCTCAAGCCTGGTCAGCAAATCATGATTGAGTCGTTCCGCACCATCGAGCGTGAACTACACAACAAGGAAATCCCGCTTGACCACAAGTGGGCGCTTTTGCACGCCATCCACACGACGGCCGACTTTGAGATGGAACGGATTCTTTATACCGACCCAGGAGCGGTGGAAACCCTGTATCACAAGGTCACCAATGGCGAACTGAAGACCATTGTGACCGATGTGACGATGGTGACCAGCGGCATCCGCAAGGGAGCACTCACGCGGTTGGGCATGGAGGCAAAGTGCTACTTGAGTGACCCCCGAGTGGCCGAAATGGCTACGGCACAAGGCATCACCCGCACACAGGCGGGCATCCGTCTCGCTGTTGAGGAGCATCCCGACGCCCTTTTCGCCTTCGGCAACGCCCCGACAGCCTTGATGGAACTGTGCGACCTCGTCCGCAAGGGCAAGGCTCATCCCGCTGGCATCATTGCCGCTCCCGTGGGCTTTGTGCATGTGCGCGAGTCCAAACACATGGTCAAACCCTTCAAGGACATTCCCAAAATCATCGTCGAAGGCCGCAAGGGTGGCAGCAATCTGGCAGCGACCCTGTGCAACGCCATCTTGACCTTTGACGACGCAGCACAGCTGAAACCAGGACGCGATTTATGATAACCCATCAAACAACCAATATATTTTTCAAACGACCAAAACAACGATGAACAACACAAACAACAATTATAATATTAAAAGTGGTTTCTGTCGTTATTTGTTGTTCATGTTGTTTGACCTAAAGGTAGTTGTTTGAAAATTAAACAAAGAAAGAATATGAAGTTTTACGTTATAGGCATCAGTGACGCGCCGCGGCCTTATTTCCCGCCGGAGGTGATTCGTATCATCTGTCAAGGGCGCATTTTCTCGGGTGGCAAGCGCCACTATAAAATTGTGGCCTCCTATTTGCCTCAGGGGGCCGAGTGGATTGACATCACCACGCCGCTGGATGCGGTCTTTGAACAATACCGCGACGAGGTGATTGTGTTTGCCAGCGGCGACCCGCTGTTTTTCGGTTATGCCAACACCATCAAGCGCAAGATGCCGGATGCCGAGATAGTCCTCTTCCCGTCATTCAACTCCCTGCAAATTCTGGCGCATCGTTTAGTAATGCCTTACCATGATATGCGTGTCGTTTCCCTCACAGGCCGTCCGTGGCCCGAATTTGACCGAGCGCTCATCGAGCGGGAAGAGAAAATCGGTGTGCTGACCGACCGTGAGCACACGCCCGCTGCCATCGCCCGCAGAATGCTGGACTATGGCTATAACGACTATCAAATGCATGTAGGCGAGCATCTGGGCAACACCAACGAGGAGCGCATCACGACTTTGTCGCTTGAGGAAGCAGCCGAGCGAGAATTTGACTATCCCAACTGCATGATTCTGTGCGGCCATGCCAAGGCGAGGCCCTACGGCATCCCCGAGAGCGAATTCGCTCTGCTCGACGGTCGTGAGAAGATGATTACCAAGGCCCCGATACGCCTGCTGTCCCTGCAAGCCATGGAATTGTATCAGAAGAGTGTCATGTGGGACATCGGCTTCTGCACGGGCAGCGTGTCGATCGAGGCGCGCCTGCAGTTCCCGCATCTGCACGTCGAGGCGTTTGAGGTCAGGCCCGAGTGCGAAGCGTTGATACAGGAGAACAGCCGACGCTTTGGCGCACCGGGCATCGACTGGCACATGGGGGACTTCCTCGAAACTGATATAGGAAACCTGCCACATCCTGATGCCGTGTTCATCGGGGGCCACGGCGGCCATCTCAAGGAAATCATGGCAAAGGTGTTGACGGTCTTGAAGGATGACGGTTGCATCGTGATGAACAGCGTCACCTCGCCGATGGTGACTACCGACAGCCGCCAGTTGTTTAACGAGGCGTGTGCCGAGTTGGGCTTGACGCAAGAGCCGCCCACACGCATCATCCTCAATGACAATAATCCGATTGAAATACTGAAATGCAAAAGATAGCCATCATTCCCGTCAGTGACGAAGGCCGAAATTTAGCCGAAACGCTCCAGCAGGAGTTCCAAGCTTCTGTTATCAAACGTGCTGAGGTCGCCAAGCGCTGGAAGGACTTTGACGCCTTCATCTTTATCGGTGCCATGGGCATCTGTGTTCGCACGATAGCGCCTTTGATTGAGGACAAACATACTGATCCGGCTGTAATCTGCGCCGATAGCATGGGCAATCATGTGATTTCGGTGCTGTCAGGTCATGTGGGCGGTGCCAACGACATGACACGCCGCGTGGCAGCGGCGCTTGGTGCTGACCCTGTCATCACGACGCAAAGCGACAATGCCGGATTATGGGCACTGGACACGCTGGAAGAACGCTTCAACTGGCCTATCGCCAGCGAGGACGACATGAATGCCTGCATCTTCGCTTTTGTCAACCGCAAGCCCACGGCATTGTTCATGGAGGTGCGTGACGAGGGCACCGACTATCTTGAGAAGACACTTCCCGACCATGTCACCATCATCCACGACCTCGGCGAGGCAGACCCCAAGAAATACAAACTCCTTATCATGGTCACGCCTTACCGCCGCTATGCGCCTGAGGGACTGTTATCATTGCACTTTGTGCCCATGGTGGGAACCGTCGGTTTTGGGTTGGCACATCACCCCGATGATTACAAGTTCATCTATGACCAGATGGATGAAGTCTTGGCGCAATGGGGTATCTTGCCCTGCGCTTGCCGTTACTGCACGATTGACGTCAAGGCCGACGAGCCGTTTGTGCAACTCTTGAAAGAAGGCTATAACGAGACCGTGGAGTTCTTCACAGCTGAGCAGTTGGCAGCCGTCGAGGTGCCCAACCCGAGTGAAACGGTGGCCAAGCACGTGGGCACGCCCAGCGTGTGCGAGGCAGCTGCTATCCTCGGCTCCAATCATGGCAAACTGATTGTCCCCAAACTCAAAGGCAAGAATTTTACGGTGGCCCTGGCCATCGACCGCAAATACCTGCGCGATGAGGACGGCTTTATCGAGATTGTTGGCGCCGGTCCTGGTGACCCCGACTTGGTGTCGGTGCGCGGCCGTAAGATGTTGGAACGTGCCGACCTTATCCTGTATGCGGGTTCGCTCGTGCCGCGTGAGTTGACCTTGTGTGCCAAACCAGGTGCTGTCGTGCGCAGTTCGGCGGGCATGGATCTGGAAGAGCAGTGCGCGTTGATGCAGGAGTTCTATGACAAGGGGCGCTTCATTGTGCGTCTGCACACGGGCGATCCGTGCATCTTCGGGGCGATACAGGAGCAGATGGCTTTCTTTGACCAGCACAATATGCGTTACCACATCACGCTGGGCATCTCGTCGTTCCTGGCTGCTGCAGCCGAGTTGCGCAGCCAGTTCACCATTCCCGAACGCACCCAGACCATCATCCTGACGCGTGGCGAGGGGCGCACGCCTATGCCCGAGAAAGAGCAGCTGCACCTGCTGGCCCGCAGCCAGAGCACGATGTGCATCTTCTTGAGCGCCGCTATTGTCGATGACGTGCAGCGGGAACTGCTCATGGAGTATCCCGAGGATACGCCTGTTGCCGCCTGCTATCACCTCTCGTGGCCCGACCAGCGCATCTACCGCGGCGTGCTCAAGGATTTGGCCAAGATTGTCCATGACAACAACCTCACGCTCACCACAATGCTCGTCGTGGGCGAGGCGATTGACAACCGCAAGGGTCTCTCAGAACTCTATAACAAACATTTCACCCATCTCTTTAGGAAAGGCGAAGAATAGTCCCTAGTCCTTAGTCCCTAGTTTCTAGTTGCCATGAGGGCACTAGATTTCAGAAACCAGGGACAAGGGACTAACAATTAGAAACTATGATAATCGTTTTCGGTGGAACGACTGAGGGCCGCGAGGCGGCAAAGGTGCTCGATGAATCGGGTGCCACTTATTGTTATTCCACCCGAAGCGATACTCAAGACATCCAGCTCGTGCATGGCGTTCACGTCATCGGTGCGATGGAGGTGCCCGAGATGGTCACCTTTTGCCAAGAGCACAACATCCGCCTGATTGTAGATGCGGCCCACCCGTTTGCCGTCAATTTGCACTGCAATGTCATTGATCTCGCGGGCCAAATCGGTGTACCTGTCATCCGCTATGACCGCATCTATCCGCCACATGACGATGACCTCGTTTGGTGCAAAGACTATGATGATGCCATCAACCAGCTGGAAGCGCATGGCGTTAGTCGCCTGTTGGCGCTCACTGGCGTCAACACCATCGGAAAAATGCAGGGTTACTGGCAGGAACACGAATGCTGGTTCCGCATCCTGAATCGTGATGAATCGCAGGAAAGGGCACAAAAGGCAGGGTTTCCCGCTGGTCACCTCGTATATTACGAGAAAGATGACACGGCATCGTTGATTGAGAGACTTCAGCCCCAGGCCATCATCACTAAAGAGAGCGGTTTGAGCGGCGGCTTTACCGAGAAAGTCGAGGCCGCACGTCAATCAGGAATCATAATCTTCGTCATTGAACGGCCAGAATATCCATATTCACCAGATGTGGTGATTCATCACGTCAATGGGCCTCATGGCCTGCGCCGCAAAGTGGAGAAACTCTTACCTGAGTTTTATCCCTTGCATAGCGGACTCACTACTGGCACCTGTGCTACTGCAGCCGCCATTGCTGCGACACATAGATTGCTGAGGGGTGAGGAACCGAAATCTGTTCCTGTTATTCTGCCCGATGGCGAGACGATTGATGTAGAGGTGACTTATGGTGACGGCTATGCCGCGGTGTTCAAGGAGTCGGGTGATGATCCTGATGTGACCAACGGCATCGAGATCCGTGCTACTGTTGAGCTGTGCGACCATTTTGAGATATTGGGTGGCGAGGGTGTGGGCAAGTTCACCGTGCCGGGCTTTGACTTTCCTCCGGGCGAGCCAGCCATCAACAAGGCGCCGCGACAAATGCTGCGCGACAACATTAAGGAAAACGTCAGCATCACCATCAGTGTGCCCCAGGGGGCCGAGATTGCCCGCCGTACCTTCAACCCGCGCCTCGGCATCGAGGGTGGTATCAGCATCATCGGTGTTTCAGGCATCGTGAAGCCGTTCAGCGAGGAGGCGTTTGTGGCAAGCATCCGCAAGTGTATGCAGGTTGCCAAGGCCTCGGGCAGCGACCGCGTGGTCATCAATAGCGGTGGCAAGAGTGAGCGGTATGTAAAAGCGCAATACTCCGACCTGCCGCAACAGGCGTTTGTGGAATACGGGAATTACATCGGCGAGACGTTAACTATCGCCAATGAACTTGACATCAAAAACGTCACCATGGGGGTGATGCTGGGCAAAGCGGTGAAACTTGCCGCCGGCAATCTCGACACCCACAGCCGCCACACCACGATGGACAAAGACTTCGTCATGGGGATGCTCCACGAGGCGGGCATCAACATTGACATCAGTGACCTCATCCTCGCCCGTGAACTGTGGGACAGGATCCCTCAAGAAAAACTACAAGATTTTGCCACCGTCGTCATCAACCATAGCAACCACTACTGCGCCCCCCTACTCCCCAACGGAAATCTCTCTATCCTCCTCATCACCGACACCGGCACCATTTTCAAACAACAATAACAACAAAAAAACAACTATCCACAACACAATTGTTGTTGATGTTGTAAAAAAATATTTGTTGTTCGGGTTGTTTGAAAAAGCTACTCGTAGGAGGTTTTGCGGCGACGATAGAGGACGTAGATGATGATAGGCGCGCCGATGAGGGCGGTGACGCTGTTGACGGGCATGGCGCCCTCGAAGCCGGGTGCGCGGGCAATCAGGTTACAGATTAACGCCAAGGCTGCGCCACACAGAGCGGTGGCGGGCAGCAGTTTCCAGTGGTCACTGGTGCGGAAGATGCCGCGTGCCAGATGGGGCACAGCCATACCGATAAACATGATGGGGCCGCAATAGGCGGTGACGATAGCGACCAAGGTGCCCGAGCAGATGATGATCCAAGTCCTTGCCCGCTTGACATTGACACCCAGGTTAGCGGCATAACGGTCTCCCAGCAACATGGCATTCAAAGGCTTGACAAGCAGGAAACACAAGGGCAGCAGGATGCACATGAGCACAACAAAAAGTATCATCTGGTCACCCGACACGCGCGAGAACGAACCGAGTCCCCACACGACAAAAGCTTTGACATCTTCCTCGGGACTGAGGAACTTGAGTACGCCAATGATGGCGGTGGCCAAGTAGCCGATCATCACACCGATAATCAGCAGGGTGACATTGCCACGCACCTTGCCCGAAATCCACACAATCAGCATCATCACGGCGATGGCGCCGACGATGGCGGCGACCGAGACTGCCGCGTCACCCAAATAACCTAACGAACTCAATGCCACACCGCCCAACTGTCCCGACAGCAGCACGACAAAGGCGACGCCCAGGCTGGCACCGTTGGAGATACCCAAAATGGACGGTCCCGCCAGCGGGTTGTGGAAGATGGTCTGCATCATCAGGCCACTCACGGCAAGGCCTGCACCCGCCACGATGGCGGTGAGCACCTGCGGCAGGCGGGAACTGAGAATGATATTGGTCCAGATTTCGTTCTCGCTGCCCTGCCCGATGAGGATGCGGCAAATGTCGCCCAACGGAAATCTCTCTATCCTCCTCATCACCGACACCGGCACCATTTTCAAACAACAATAACAACAAAAAAACAACTATCCACAACATAATTGTTGTTGATGTTGTAAAAAAATATTTGTTGTTCGGGTTGTTTGAAAAAGCTACTCGTAGGAGGTTTTGCGGCGGCGATAGAGGACGTAGATGATGATAGGCGCGCCGATGAGAGCCGTGACGCTGTTGACGGGCATGGCACCTTCAAATCCCGGAGCGCGGGCAATCAGGTTACAGATTAGCGCCAAGGCTGCGCCACACAGAGCGGTGGCGGGCAGCAGTTTCCAGTGGTCGCTGGTGCGGAAGATGCCGCGGGCCAGATGGGGCACTGCCATGCCGATAAACATGATGGGGCCGCAATAGGCGGTGACGATGGCGACGAGCGTGCCCGAGCAGATGATGATCCAGGTCCTTGCCCGCTTGACATTGACACCCAGGTTAGCGGCATAACGGTCTCCCAGCAACATGGCATTCAAAGGCTTGACAAGCAGGAAACTCAAGGGCAGCAGGATGCACATGAGTACGACAAAAAGTATCATCTGGTCACCCGACACGCGCGAGAACGAACCGAGTCCCCACACCACAAAAGCCTTGACATCCTCCTCAGGGCTGAGGAATTTCAACACACCGATGATGGCAGTGGCCAGGTAGCCGATCATCACACCGATAATCAGCAGGGTGACATTGCCACGCACCTTGCCCGAAATCCACACAATCAGCATCATCACGGCGATGGCGCCGACGATGGCGGCGACCGAGACTGCCGCGTCACCCAGATAACCTAACGAACTCAATGCCACACCGCCCAACTGTCCCGACAGCAGCACGACAAAGGCGACGCCCAGGCTGGCACCGTTGGAGATACCCAAAATGGACGGTCCCGCCAGCGGGTTGTGGAAGATGGTCTGCATCATCAGTCCGCTCACGGCAAGGCCTGCACCCGCCACGATGGCGGTGAGCACCTGCGGCAGGCGGGAACTGAGGATGATGTTGGTCCATATCTCGTTCTCGCTGCCCTGACCGACAAGGATGCGGCAAATGTCGCCCACCGGAATCTTGATAGAGCCGATGAACAGGTTGACAATCACCATGACTGCGATTGTCACCACAAGAGCCAACATCAAGGGCAGCGTGCGTCTCATAATTCAAGTTTTTAGTCCCTAGTCCTTAGTTTCTAGTTAATCTAGATTATTGTTGCAGCAGATGGTAGAACGTGGGCTGGTAGTCTTTCTCGACCAGTTCGGGATGGAAGATGGCGACAAAGTCTTTCAGCAGCACGTCGGGCTTGACGGGAGCGATTTCGTAGTAGGGCGTCTGCTTCATGTTGCAGTAGATGACCTTTTTCTCCTTGAAGGCCTTGAACATCTCGTTGCGGGGCTCAGAGGCTTTCAGCGCCTCGTAAGAGAAATCGCCCTGGAAACTGTTGAGGATGCGCCAATAGTCGGCATTGGCCGAGAGGGCATACATTTTTTCGAACTCCAAGTCCTCGCCCGATGTCTCATCATCGTTGATGACGTAGTCGGCACCAGCGTCGCGGAATATCTGGGCCAGGTAGTTCTTTCCACCCACGGCGTGCCAGTTGCCATAGTGCATCTCGCCGCTGGTGACGGTGGGACGTTGCTCGACCTTAGCCGCCTTCTCCTTCAACTCGTTGTAGCGGCTCTCGATGCCGGCGAAAATCTCGGCGGCCTCTTTTTCCTTGCCGATGAACATGCCTATGAATTTAATCCACTCGGCCTGTCCCAGCGGGTCAAGTTCCTTGTAGCCCAGATGGGGAACCAGCGTGATGCCGATTTCCTTGATAGCGTCATAACCACCGCGCTTCGACGGCGAGATGAAGATAACGTCAGGGTTGGCGGCCATGACCACCTCGGGGTCAAACTCACCCTCCATGCCGATTTTGACGATGCGCCCGTCCTTGACGCGCGCCTTGATGTCTTCGTTGAAGAGATTTTTGGTGCTGGTGATGCCCTTGACCACATCATGGGCATCAAGGATGGTGAAATTGGACAGTTGTAGCGATGTCATGCAGATAGTGCGCTCGATGGGCACCTTGACCTTGACATAGCCCTCGGGAACTACGGCCTCGGCGTCATGCACCAGTGCAAAATGGTCTTTTTTACCCACGTCAACCAGGCGGATGTCGGCCGAGTCACGAACACTGAATCCTGTGGCATACTTCACGGTCACTTCTTCCATCGAATCGGTGCCCGACTTCGACTGCTTATCGCCCTGTGAAGTGCAGGCGCAAAGCAACACTAAAACTGCAAAAATTCCAATAAACTTCTTCATTTTTCTGTTCATTTGATTTATGCTACAAAGGTACTACTTTTTAATGACCAAGCCGCACGAAAACCACCAAAAAAACTAGGAACTAGGGACTATAAACTAGAAACTTCTTTGTACCTTTGCACTATGGAAGAAACAGCAGTAAAATCGAAGTGGTATGACAGCATTTGGGCAGCGTTGATTTTTTTCACACGGCTGCCTTTTTGGCGTGTCTATCAGCCGCCACAAGCGAGTTACAAGGCGGTTGTTGAGTTTTGGCCGCTGGCGGGCTGGCTCACAGGTGGCGCGATGGCTGCGACGCTCTATTTCGGTAGCATGGTGTTGCCTCATGCCGTGGCAGTGATTGCTGCGATTGCCGTGCGGTTGCTGATTACCGGTGCCCTGCATGAGGACGGCCTTGCCGACTTCATGGACGGCTTTGGCGGCGGGGGCGACCGTGACCGCATCCTCGCCATCATGAAGGATTCGCACATCGGCACCTATGGCGTGTTGGGGCTGATTATCTACATGCTGTTGCTGGGGAGTACGCTGTACTGTATGCCCGTAACGGTGGCGGCACTCACTATCCTGGCTGCCGACCCGTTCTCTAAGATGGTCACTAGTCAACTGGTATCGATGCTCCCCTATGCCCGCCGTGAGGAAGAGGCCAAGAATAAGACCGTTTACCGCAAACCGACATTGGCAGCAGGCTTATTGATGTCGCTGCAGGGCTTGCTGCCTATGGCATTGATGATCTGGTTGACTGGCATCAGTTGGTATCTTGTCGTCTGCCTTCCTGTAGTGGTGATGTATTTCCTGTACCTGCTCATCCTGCGCAAGATTCACGGCTATACGGGCGACTGTTGCGGAGCCGTCTGCCTGCTGGTGGAGTTGACCGTTTATCTGGTCGCATGCGCACAATAGCTAATAGTTAACAGTGAACAGTTAATAGTTAATAGTTAACAGTGAACAGTGAACAGTGAACAGTGAACAGTTAATAGTTACAACTCCTAATTCCTAATTTCTAATTCATAAGATGGAAGTTGTTTTGGTAAGACATACGAGTGTTGATGTGCCCAAGGGGACGTGCTACGGACAGACCGATGTGCCTGTGCGTGACACCTTTGAGCAGGAAGCTGAGATGACGCGCCAGTCGTTGGAGCCATACCTGCCGTTTGACAAGGTGTACTCCTCGCCGTTGACACGTGCCCGCAAACTCGCTGCCTATTGCGGTTACCCCGATGCCGAGACCGACGACCGTTTGCTGGAGATGAACATGGGAGAGTGGGAAATGCAACTGTATGACGAAATCCAAGACCCGCACTTGCAAGAATGGTACGACGACTATCTGCATCAGCCTACGACAGGCGGCGAGAGTTTCCAGCAGCAGTACCAGCGGGTGGCAGCCTTCCTTGACGAGCTCAAGGGCAAGCCCTACCGACGGGTAGCCATCTTTGCCCATGCTGGGGTGCTCATCAGCGCTGGCATCCATGCAGGGCTGTATTCGTGGAAAGATGCTTGGAGCAATCTGCCCGATTATGGGAACTTTATTTTAATTAGGAATGAGGAGTGAGGAGTGAGGAGTGAGGAATTGGTATACGCATTTCGATAACTGAAAACTGACATGAGAAGAATCATATTAATTACTGGCGGACAACGTTCGGGCAAGAGCCGATATGCCGAGGATTTGGCATTGAGCCTGGCCGATAACCCCGTATATGTGGCTACGGCTCACGTTTGGGACGAGGAGTTCCGTGAGCGTGTGCGCCGTCATCAGGAACGCCGTGGCCCCCAGTGGACCAACATCGAGGAGGAAAAATACCTGAGTCGTCACGACCTGACTAGCCGCGTGGCAGTCATCGACTGCGTGACATTGTGGCTGACCAACTTCTTCTTTGAGAATCAGAATCAAGACACACAGCAGGTTTTAGATGTTGTAACAGAGGAGTTTGACCGCTTTACGGCCCAGGATGCCACTTTCATTTTCGTGACCAACGAAATCGGCAGCGGCGGCGTGAGCGTGGATGCCGTGCAACGGCGTTTTACTGACCTGCAAGGCTGGATGAACCAATATATCGCCAGCCGTGCCGATGAAGTTATCCTTATGGTCTCAGGTATCCCGGTAACAGTAAAGAGTTAACAGTGAACAGTTAATAGTTAACAGTTGGCAACCGCATCTTAAAGACTAAAAAATGAAGCGATTCAAGATACAATACACTGACAAATCGATGGCTGCTGCCATCCAACAAAAAATCGACCACCTGAATAAACCCAAAGGCTCGCTGGGCCGCTTAGAAGAATTGGCCTTGCAAATCTGCCTCATCCAGCAGACCTTAACGCCCAGCCTCAATCATCCCTGCCACTTGCTGCTGGGCGGTGACCACGGCATCGAGCGCGAAGGCGTGAGCGTGTCACCCCGCGAAGTCACCTGGCAACAGATGATCAACTTTACCCATGGCGGTGGAGGCGTGAACATGTTCTGCCGCCAGCACGGTTTCAAGTTGCGTATCGTGGACACGGGCGTGGACTATGACTTGACCAGATTTGAGGGAATCATTGATCGCAAAATCGCCCGAGGCACACGTAATTTCTTGCACGAACCCGCCATGAGCGAGGAGGAATTTGACCGCGCCATCCAGACGGGCTGCGACCTGGTCGATGACTGCATCGCCGAAGGCTGCCAGGTGTTGTGTGTCGGCGAAATGGGTATCGCAAACACCTCGCCTTCAAGTATTTGGATGAGTCTGTTCGGCAACATCCCATTGGACGAGTGCATCGGTGCGGGAGCGGGCCTTGACAACCCGGGCATTCAACATAAGCGCGAAGTGCTGGCTCAGGCATTGCAGCGTTACCATGAAACGATGGAAAACACGACCGAAAACGCCATCCGCTACTTCGGTGGCTTTGAGATGGTGACGGCCATCGGCGCCATGCTGCGAGGGGCCGAAAAGCATCTCGTCGTACTGGTTGACGGCTTCATTATGACGGCCTGCGCCATTGCCGCCATTCAACTCTTTCCTGCGGCCCAAGACTACATGATATTCACCCACTGTGGCGACGAGAGCGGCCACCGTCGCATGCTCGACATTGTCCATGCCAAGCCCATCCTCAACCTAGGCCTGCGACTCGGTGAAGGCACCGGAGCATTGTGCGCCTACCCCATCATCGATTCGGCTGTGAGGATGATCAACGAAATGAACAACTTCGACACCGCCCACATCACCAAGTACTTCTAAAGACGTAATTAAAGGAATATCACCACAACAAGCGTGATGGCGAGCATGAGGAGTTCGGCAGTCCGGTTGATGCGGACGGCGGTGTGCATGTCTTGGGTGGTGAGTTCGCGGTCGTTCTCGCCGATGTAGGGTTTGTCGAAGAGCTCACCGAAGTAGTAGTGGGGACCGCCGAAGCGACAGTTGAGGATGCCTGCCAGGGCGGCTTCGGGGTAGCCGCTGTTGGGGCTGGCGTGACGGCGGCCGTTTTTCCAAACAAAATTCATTAGTGATAATTTGCCCGAAGCGATGACCATCAGCAGGGAGGTCAGTCGGGCCGGGATAAAATTGGCCACATCGTCGATGTGGGCAGCCCAGCAGCCGAAGTCCTTGTAGCGCTCGGTGCGGTAGCCAATCATCGAGTCAAGGGTATTGACCATCTTATAGGCCAGCATGCCAGGTGTGCCTAACAACGCGAACCAGAACAGCGGGGCAATCACCCCGTCGCTCAGGTTTTCGGCAAGGGTCTCGAGGGCTGCTGTGCGCACCTCCTGGGCTGACAATTGAGACGTGTCGCGCCCCACGATACGGGCAACCTGCTGACGTCCCTCGTCCAACGAGCGGTCCAACGCCAAAAAGACCTCCCGCACCTCGCGAATGAGCGTCGTTCCCGCCAGACAATAGAAAATGATGATGGTGTCAAGAACCAACCACATTAACACATTGGGAATCAGCCGTTTCAATCCCCAAACGACAAAGAACACCAACAGAATGAGAAACACGGCCATCACGGCACCTTTGGCCATGCGGTGTGCTCCGTGGTTGAGCCGGTGCTCACCCCACGAAATCATTTTGCCGAACCACACGATGGGATGCGGCAAGCGTGACGGGTCGCCGAAGATGAAATCCAGCAACCATCCCAACAATAGCAGCAATATGAATATCAATGAATCGTTCATCGCGCAATGAATCGTTGTATAGCATCAACCAAGGCATCGTTCTCAGTTGGCGACTGGGTGGCGATGCGGAAGTGATGTGGCGTGAGGCCTGTGAAATTGGAGGCGTCGCGGATGAGAATGCCGTGCTCTCGGGCCAGGTACTCCTTCAACTGGGCAGCCGTCGCTTGGCGGATGGTGCACAGGAAGAAATTGGTCTGGGTGTCAAAAGTCTCGATGCCGTCAATCTCGTTCAGCATAGCGCGCAAACGTTGAGTCTCAGCCAAATAGGAGGGCAGGTCCTGGATGGCAATAGCCTCATGCGAAACGAGCCACTTGCCTGCCACGAGCGACAGGGCATTGATGGCCCATGGGCGGTACTGTTCCCGCAGGTGACGAATAACCGCCGCCGAAGCCGTGATATAACCCAATCGCAACCCGGGTACCGCATAGCGTTTGGTCATCGAGTGCAGCAAGATGATATAGTCGAGCCCAACAACGTCGGCGGGTGCCAGCAAGGGTGCCATCGTATGGTCTTCGTAGGACTGGTCAACGATGAGCAGGCGGTGACGCTCGGCAAGCGCCAGCACATCCTTGACAGCCATCACATCGCCCGTGGGGTTGTTCGGGTTGCACAACCAGCACAGGGCACCGTCCTCGCTCTCCCGATATCCGAACACGCGGCAGGCATCCTCATATTCCCTGAAAGTGGGTTTCAGGATGCGGCAAGTGCCCTCATGCCGATAGGCTTGGGCTATCAGGTAGATGGCATCGACCGCTCCGCTGGTCACCAGCACCTCGTCGGGACTAATGCCGTTGTGGTGGGCAATCATATGTTCCAACGATGCCGCCGAGGGCTCGGGATAGGAGCGGATAGCAGGCATGCGGGTGCACAGGTAGGCATCCAGCGCACTCAGGTCAGTCCCATTGTAGATGTTGGAACTGAAGTTCATCTTGATATTGTTGTAGCGATACAGGTCGTCGCCGTGTCCCTCAATCATGGTCAGTCAAGATTTGGTAGATTCGTTCCATATCGACATACTGGCGCACATGGGCCGCCAACTTGTCGTATTGCTCTTCCTTGAAAGCAGCGTAGTCAAACGGAGCATCACCCTCGGCGATTTTGTCCTTGAACGGCTCTAACAGGAAATCCACAAAGGGAGCGTTGTCAAGGATGCCATGGACATAAGTGCCCATGCACTTGCCGTCAACGATATAGCCGTCATCGCGTCCGTCATCGAGGTGTAAAAGGGGGGATGGCTTGGCATCGCCAATGGGATGCGTTTCGCCCTGATGGATTTCGTAGCCGCCACCATACTGGCAAGTCACTTGACGCGTCTGTTTGTCGCCGTTCATGGTCGTGGTCGTGGGCAGCAGGCCCAGCCCAGGCAGGCGTTCGATATCACCCTCAACGTGGTCGGGGTCCAATACCTCGATGCCCATCATCTGGTAGCCGCCACAGATGCCGAACACTGCCGTACCCTCGCGGTGCGCCCTGATGATGGCTTGGGCGCAGCCGTTGCGGCGCAGTTCATATAGGTCATGCAGGGTGGATTTGGTGCCTGGCAGGATGATGATGTCGGCCTTCTTGATGTCCTCGGTATTGTTGGTGTAAAACAGGTGAATCCGCGGGTCACGTTCCAGTGCGTCAAAGTCGGTGTAGTTGGACAAATGGCGCAGCATGACGACCGCCACGTTGACCTTGCCACGCTCGGCCTGCATCGACTTTTGGGCCAGTGCCACGCTGTCCTCCTCCTCAATGTAAATGTCTTTGTAATAAGGAATCACGCCCAGCACGGGAACGCCGCAGATGTCCTCAAGCATTTTGCGTCCCTCGTCAAACAGGCGCATGTCGCCACGGAACTTGTTGATGATGATGCCCTTGATGAGACGGCGGTCCTCGGGCGTCTGCAAGGCGATACTGCCATAGACCGATGCAAACACACCGCCACGGTCGATGTCGCCCACCAGAATCACGTCGGCATGGGCATGACGTGCCATGGGCAGGTTCACCAAGTCGGTATCACGCAGGTTGATTTCTGAGATGCTTCCCGCGCCCTCCATGACGATGGGGTTATAGCGGGATGCCAAACGGTCGAAGGCATCGCACACCTCACGGCGGTAGTCGATGTCCGACGTCCCCCGGCGCCAGTAATCATAGGCGTTCTTGTTGCCGATGGGCTTGCCATGCAGGATGACTTGCGAGGTATGGTCACTTTGGGGCTTCAGCAACAGGGGATTCATGTCGGTATGACAGGGGATGCCCGCAGCTTCGGCCTGTACCGCCTGGGCGCGGCCTATTTCAAAGCCCTCGGGAGTGGCATAGGAGTTCAACGCCATGTTCTGTGCCTTGAAGGGGGCCGGACTATAGCCGTCTTGCCTGAAAATGCGGCAAAAGGCCGCCGCGACGACGCTCTTGCCAACGTCGCTGCCCGTCCCGGCAAACATCACAGGGTGCAATCGCTTGTTTTTCATTCTTTCTCGTTGGCTAAGACAAACAGATAATCGGACAGGCGGTTCATCATCACCATAATCGAACCGTCAACCGGGTGTTCACGATGCAGCGACCACAGGCGGCGTTCCACCGTGCGCGCCTGAGTGCGTGCAAGATGGACGAAAGCCGCCAACTGCGACCCGCCGCCAGGCACGACAAAGCCACCCTGATAATCGGCACTGTCGATGGCCTGTTCTAACTGTGCGGTGATTTCGGCAGCATGGAGTTCACGAGAATTGACGCTACCGTCGGGAGTGGCGATGTGGCTCATAACCGTCATCAGTTCACGCTGCACTGCATGAATGAGTTCACGATTCACTTCGTCATCACCGAGCATCGACCGCACGATGCCCAAATGGGCATTCAGCTGGTCAATTTGGCCGTTGACCTCGATGCGCAGGTCATCCTTCGGGACCCTCACCCCTTCGCGCAGGCTGGTCATGCCCTCATCACCGGTCTTGGTATATATCTGTTTCATGATTAGTTTCTAGTCCTTAGTTTTTAGTCCCTAGTTTCTTGTTGGCAACTGATATAAGTGCGTGTAGCTTGCTAACACGTTCTTGTAACGGATGACGGGTGTCGGCACCGGTTCCCCCTTGGCATTATAGACCTGAGTCACCGAAATCGGTGGCTCACCCATGAACTGGGTGTAGTGGAATTCATGCCCGCGGTATTCCTTACCATCGAGCGTGAAGCGTCGGTAACCCAGCGACAGCTTGCGGTCTTGTTTGCGGGCCGTGATGCTGTAGGGCAGCACGCCACACATGGGGAACTCGCCCTCATCGGTCATAATCTTTTCGCACAGGTACATCATGCCCCCACACTCGGCAACGATGCGTCCGCCTCGTTCGGCATATTCCCTGATGGCCCGTCTTGTCGCCTCGGCTTTTACCAACGCGTCAAGATGTTTCTCAGGATAGCCGCCAGGCAGGTACAGCAGTGCCACGTCGTCAAGGCACGGCACCTCGGTCTCGGGGTCAAAGAACGACACATTCTCCAACCGGTCGATATTCTCCTGATAGATAAAGGAGAACGACTCGTCATTTCGGGCGATTAAAGATTTAAGAGCCTTTGCCATGCCACATTCTTTTCCAGTAGTTCAACCAAAAGTTTACTCTCAGGCTTCTCGCTGAAGTCCAGCCCCAGGTAGCGCGAGCCCTGCTCGAGTTCAGCCTTCTTGGGCAGATAGCCATAGCACTCCACACCCAAGTCGTCGCACACCTGCTGCAGCATGGCAAAATGCCTTGCCGAACCCACACGGTTGAAAATCACACCACTGATGCGGACGTCTTTGCGGAAGTTGACGAAGCCCGAAATGAGCGCCGCCATCGAGTAGGCCGCCGACTTGGCATCCACAACGAGCACCACGGGCAGGTCCAACACACGGGCAATCTCGGCTGACGACCCTTTGTCGCGGTCATAACCGTCGAATAGGCCCATCATGCCCTCGACCACGCACACATCGGCATCGTTGCCATAGTGGTCATACAATTCCCGCACATGCTCTGACGTGGCCATAAACGTATCCAGATTGATGCTTGCCCGCCCACATACCGCAGCATGAAACTTCGTGTCAATATAGTCAGGCCCACACTTAAATGGCTGAACCCGATACCCCTTGCGGGTAAACAAAGCCATCAGTCCCCGGGCAATCGTCGTCTTGCCCGAGCCACTATGAGGTGCCGCAATAAGAAATCCGTGTTTCATACAACCCGCAAATTTACGAAAAATTCACGAAAACCCATGGGGTTGGAGCAGTTAATTCCACTCGATAAACAGCGGGATTTTGGGGATATGGCACATCTTCTTGTTGTAGCATACCTTCTTTTCGGGGGCGTTTGGTGCTTGATTAGCACTTTATTGACGTGGGCTTTGATATATGCCTATGTAATGTTGAGGGTCATCGCTATGACATTACCGTCAGCAACTTACTGAAATCCAATTGTTTGCTGGTTGTGTTGGGAGATGAGGTTCTCGAGCATATCGTGCCAGTTTGCGCCATTATCGGGTTGCAGCACATGGATGCCTAAGGCAGCTGCGGCCTCAACGTTGTGGGCACTATCATCGATGAAAACAGTTTCTTCGGGCTTTGCATTTTCTCCCTTGAGCATCATCTCAAAAATGCGCCTCTCGGGCTTCATGATGCCCATTTCATAACTGAGGTATAAGGCATCAAAATAGTGGTCTATTGCGTGTCCCCTGCCATCGAAAGCGTTGCTGCGCGCCCATTGCATCATAAATGGGTTTGTGTTGCTGAGTAAACTCAGCCGGTAACCTCGTTGTCGCAGTTCAATGAATTTGTCGAGGTTGCGTTGCGGCAGGTTCACCACATAACCCTGCCAACCGTAGGCGCAATCATCCATAGTGAGTTGCTTTCCTGCCAGTTCGCTCAATTGCAGACGGAACTGCTCAGCAGTAATCTTGCCACTCTCCAAATCTCCGAAAATACCGACTTGTGCAAAGGAGTCAAGATAGGAGGCGGCATCCTCAAATCCCACTTCATTAAAACGCCTAACAGCTTGGTTTTTATCAATCTCAAAAACTACGCCGCCTAAGTCAAAGACTATATTCTTTATCATAACTTGCCACTCATTTTGCTACAAAGGTAGCCATTTTTTCTCTAAATGCCAATCTGATTGGATACGTATCAGAGTGTTGGAAAACTCATGTCTCTTATAAATGATCGCGCTACGCGCGAGAAATCAAAAATAATTATTAATAACAGTACAATAAAAATTTATTATTTTTGATTAAAGTGCATTTTTTATTTCTCGGCAGTTAGGCCGATTAAAACTGAGTCGAGTGGAGTTTTGCAACACCCTCGAAATAGTTTCAGCTATTGGATTATGACACAGCGACATTGATTAAAAGATTTGTCAAAAGAGACGTTGAAAACGAAAAAAAGGCTTAACTTTGCCATCACGATGAGATAGATAAGGTTTTTTTTTATCCACATTAATACGATTAATCATGAAGAAGCTGACATTCTTATTGATAACGTTATTGACAGTCCTGACTGTCAACGCACAACATAATGGCTATGTGTGCACTGGCGATCATGTGAACATTCGCACTGGAGCGGGAACCAAATACCCTGTCATGGATGAGGAACTTGGACACAAGCGCCAGTTGTCAAAAGGCGACGTTGTGTTAGATTGTGGACAAAAGAAGAATGGCTTTTGCCTTGTCAACGGGCCATTAGCATGGGGCGGTGACGAAAGAGACGGTTGGGTTTCACAACAATATCTGCGCCCGGTCACGTTATGCCCCACGTGTGGAGGGACAAAATATGAAAACATTGCAAAGGAAGACATAGACCTTGCCATTTGCAGCAAGTGCAAAGGCAAAGGCTACATAGAATCAGGTGATTAAAGTTATTAATTGACAAAAAAAGACGGTGTGTGATAACTCCGTCTTGACAACTTAACCGTACTTACGCACGGGAAATTACGCTATTTCTTAGAGACACGCACTGGACGCACCGTGAATCCGTGGCTGCGGATGTGTGAGAACAAGTAAACACTCTCCCAATCGAAGTTGCGGAAGTAAAGGCCGGACGGATAGCCGGAATCGAGGGTGCGCGACCAATATGCGCCGATAGATTGCACGCTGTTGAGTGAATTGTCGCCACGATAGTCCGCGGCAGGCAAGAACAAAGTATTACCGTTGGGACCAGTAACTAATCGACCATAAACGCCGTTCTTCTCAACCCATTGCCACGTGCATCTTTCTATCAGTTCCTGCTGTTGATCCAGAGTGGGCATACGCCACATCGGGCCCCAGTTCACATAGGCGGCATCATCCTCAGGAAGCAACTCGGTCTTATTGTCAACGGTGCCATATTTGTCATCGGTGCAATATTTTGTCAACTTGTCGCTGGAACTGTCGTACCACTTATAGTTATCCATATCATATACCTCCTTGGGAGCAGTCTCTCCCCAGGCGTAGTAGTCGCCCATATCCTCGGGAGTGTCGGCACCGACGTTGCACGTTGCCCACAACGTGCCACTGGGCAGGCCCAGATCCACATACTCATGATTATCAGGAGTCATTGGCTCATCTTTATCTTTCTCGTCACCACATGATGAGATGAAAACGAAAGGCAGCGCAATGGCCATTAACAAAAGAATCTTCTTCATAAAAGGTATAAGCAAAAATAATATTGATAGGATAAATCAAAGTGCTTCTTTTAGTAATCTGCTCTTGATTTGTTACGCTATAATAACGAACACGTTGTTCCTTATAGTATCAGAGGAACCCATTTTTTAGATTTTTTATCAGATTTTACCGCCTATTGAAGGTGAATATTATATAGAAATAGCGGTTGATTTGCCACAAAGGTAAATCAACCGCGTATGCCATAAAAAGACGGTGGTTTATTAAAAGCCTCGATTCATAGCTTCCTCATAACCACTAGATTTATCATAGTACATTAGCCAAACAGATGGCGTTTCACTTGAATAAGGCCCTACAAATGAATGCCATAACTTAAGACGCGTGTAGGGGTCAGAATATGTTCTCATATTGTTATGTCTCTCTGCGCCAAAATCAATTTGATATCTTTTCTTCTTGAATAGTGTTTCAAATCTATTAAATGTCCATTTGTTTTGTTGGTCCTGATATGTGATATTGAAGATCATCCGAACCGCAAATAGACGATCTTTATAGAAAGATAGTCTCAAAGTATCTATTTTTTTATCTCCATATCTCACGTTGGCATATACAACATCACATACGTTAATCACAGAATCACAACTAGAGGATTTACAAATCAAATTCCTGTTTTTTAACGTATTTATAACATCTGACTTACTATCTTTAAACTTAAAGACTAAAAACTCACGATTAATTACTTTATTAGGTTCGGTCTTAATTGTTCTGGCATTCTCTCGTTGCTCATTAGCCTTTTTTTGATTATCATATAAAACATAGCCAATTATTGAAGCAAGAATAGAACATATGAGAAGTAATATCCAGAAGATTCTTTTTCTTTTAGTAAACACCTTTTTCTTTGATTTTCCATTCTGATCGGGCGACCTTGAAACCACATTGTTATTAGAAATAGAATATGGTTCGGCTTTTTCATTTACCTGCTCAATTATTTCCTTATCAAAGGACTGCGAAAACGAGTTATCAATCTCAGAAGAAACATCTGCTCCGTTTTCTGAATGCGTGATGATTTGACTTTCATCATTTCTTTCAGAACTATCTAGAGCTGAGACTTCTTGCTTTGTTTTAACTTGTTTTCTTGAACTCTTGATTCTCCTTTTTATTCCTTGGAGATAACTAAGAATACTCTTGTAATTACCTAATATCAAACTCACTACATACCATAATGCTGCAGCAATGCCGCCAACTATAGCCCAATAAAAAGGACTTTTTCCTCCTCTTGAGTATGGATGCTGAGAAAATGCAGCAGAATAATATAGAATTGAAAAGACTAATACCAATACTCGGTGTTTCATGATGTTTTTTTAATTCTTTGTGTTTTATATTATCAATCAAAATCTGACGCATCAATTTTGATTTTATATAATACCTTATTGTTATTGGAGCGATATACATAAAGAAACGTTACCCCATCACGAATTCTTTCTTCATTATCTTTATTGTTCGGTCCTTTGAGTTCATTTACCATACTACTTTTCAGACCATTAATAATCTCTGGCCCTATCAAACTTTCATCCACTTCTTGAGTGAAATCATAATAGAAAGTCTGAATCATCGTTTGCTCATCATATTCCACTTTAGTACACATCGTACCATCTGCAACTTGAACTGGCAACTTAGCATTTACAGATTGAATCTCTTCCTTCGTTGGCAAATTCTTTTTTCGAGTATCTGAAACAACCTTAGAATCTGAACTTATATTGTTGCATCCCAAAAGCGCAAACACAACAAAGAAAACAATATAGGATTGTAAATATATATATCTTTTCATGACTACGATATTTTAGTTAACACCGGCAAATTTAAAACAAATATATCTATTTTATCTACTTTTTCTGTGATTTATTGTTCATGAGAGGCTGGTGTTCGCCTTGAGTTTTACAATTTTGGTATAAGTACTTCAACCGATTGTTGCTGTAAAAGACATCGGTATTACTTGATTTTACATTTAACTTTCATCTTTGTTAAACTGCCCATCATGCTTTCACGTCTTTCTTTCAACGCTTGAAGAAATGGCATGATGTCGTCGCCATAACTTCTTTCACTTATGAAATTAAGTTGCAAAGCTTTTTTACCATTAATTACTACTTGTTTATAGTGATGAACATCATGTTCTACGAAATTTAGCAGTCCGTCGCTTGCATCACCAACAATGAAATCAATGACATATTCATTGCCTTTTTCAAAAACATTATAGTTGCAAACTATATCATTTTTTTTCCTTTCATCAAGCTCTGCTGCTTTATTCTGCACAGCAGTAAAAGGAGTCAAATCTTCCGAGAAATGAACAGTTACTGTAAACATCCTATTGTAATTCTCAAATGTTTCATCTTTTGGCAACCATTCTTGAATATAATAATAGTCTGCAGGATGGGCACTCCAAGCTAATTGGAAATTCTGCTTTTCAAACTTGATTGTATTACCCACATTAAGATAATCAATTGCTTCTTGCGAAAGCATCGATAAGCAAGAAATTAAAGCAATAACAAATGCTAATACTCTTTTCATAGTAGTTTAATTTGATGTTGCAAAGATAGTGTTTTATTTCTACTTTCTCTTTTTTCGGCGATTTTTTTCATTAGGCGCTAGTAATCGTCCCCGACTTTTACAATTTTGGTATAAGTTGCTCAACCGCATATGACTATAAAAGACGGGGAAAATGCGTCAACCGAAACAAGCAAAAACCAAATACATCAAAGGCCAGGCTTTCTTTAAATCCCTCCCTGTCAAATTGTATATTAGGCCAAAGAATATGGCTAGAACAAAGGCGATGAGTGCTATGTAAACATCACCCTTTGAAATATAGTGGCCCAGCCCCCATGTGAGTCCTAATATCAGTCCTCCCCAAGGGAACATATTTTGTTTGCCTGAAAAGACCGTGATTGCCTGTTGAGACAGACTGATGATTAAGCCGCTCAATAGCATTTCAAGAAGGTAATAGACGTACTGTAAGGTAAAAAATGTAGAAGATGCAGCTTTGAAAGTCCTCACAAAGCCAGGTCCCCCACAGATAATCGACAAGACCACAGCAAATATCACAGGCAACACAACGCCAAGAATCAGCTGCCACCTGGAAGGTGTGGAATGTGGCTCAAATACATTGAATGAACAAAGTCTTTTGCTAAGCAAAATAACTAAAATGGACACTATCAGCCACACTGGAATTATGATTTGCCAATGTTGAATCAGTTGACTAACGCTAAATTGTGCTATATCTATCCCATTGATATGCCGCTCTATAAGCATCAATACAAATTCTGCACACAAACCCAGAAAAGCCAATAGAGCTAACAAAATAAAACTAATGTTCTTTTTGAATAACATCATCGTTTTCGTGCTATAATTGGTATTTAACAGTTACAAAAGTAGGCATTCTTTAGCTACCTACGCTTTCTTTTTGGCTGTTTATTGTTCATCATGCGCTGGAACTCGTCAGGCTGCTTCTTGATGGCGGAACTGGTGTATTACAGGGATTTGATATCTCCAGAGCTTTCGGGCATCAGGTAACGGGTACCGGTGTCCTTGCTGATCTGCTCACGGAACTGCTGGTCATAGCCCGGTGTGGTATAGCGGCCAGGAACGACGACACCACCCTCTGACGGTTTCATGATCTGGTCGTTGTGCTTCACGGCAATGAGGCGGAAGAGCTTATCCCAGCGCTGCATCATCCGGGCGGTGTAGGCAGCACTCTTGGCGGTGAGGTAGCTGACGCGCTCACCCTTGGTTAGGGGCTCTATGTCTTTCAACACCTGTACCTGATCGGCAGCGTAGAAGTCCTCCAACTCCTGCTGTGCCTCACGCAGGTCGCCTATCATGGCGCTGTAGCGCGGATAAATCATGTTGGCCACCAAGTTATTCATCCAGAAAGCACTGTGCTCGCTGAACTCGTTGCTCACGTTGTTCTCACGGCGGAAGGCTTCGGGCACGTCGTTCACGCAGCAATACACGGGCACGTAAGCAATCATGTTGGCATCGTCGCAGTTGAAGTACATGATGCCTCCCACCTCGTCGGGCAACCAGTTGCGAAGCTGTGATACCAGCGTGAAGCCCGACTGTGGGGTGCCGATGGCGCGCTCACGGAAATAGCTCTTTCCATCGACTTCCCAGTTCATGGGCAGCGGACGGTAGGGTGAGCTCCAAGGTCCCGCACTCATGTCGGCTGTCATATCAAGCGGAGTGCCCTCGTAATGGTCGCGCATGTCGTTCATGATATCGCGCACCGACAACTTCCTGTCGGGCTTGATGTACAGCGGCAGATGGTCGCAAACGTCATGCTGGCCGTTGATATAGGGCAGATACTTGTCCATCTCGGCCTGGTCGTAGTGGTGGCGGAAGAAGCTCCACACACGGGCATCGGCATAGCGCACTGATGAGAAGGAAATCGGGCAATAGGCATCGCGGAAGCTGAAGTCTGCATCCTTGCCACTGTAGTAACCTTTCTCACGTGCAAAGGAAATCACGTCCTTGGAATACAGGCAGTTCTTGGGGTCCTTCAACGGAAACTGGCGTATGCGGGACAGGTTGGCATGGGCACATATGCAGTCGTCAGGGATGCGAACGGCTACCCACACGGCACCTTTCACCCCTGGCCCCTTGCCCATGATTTCGAGAATCCAAGCCTCGTTCTTGTCGCACACGGTAATTGTCTCGCCCGTGCTGCAGTAACCATACTCCTGCACCAAGTCTGTCATGATGATGATGGCCTCACGTGCCGTGGCAGCACGCTCCAGTCCCAGATGCATCATGGTGAAATAGTCGAGCCACCCTTCTGGGTTCTGCAACTCCAAGCGGCCATCGAAGGTGGTTTCCACGATGCTCACCTGCTTCTCATTAATAAAGCCGATGACGTCATAGGTGTATTCCACTTGAGGCACATAGCCTCTCACGGGTCCCCTGCCCCACTCACGTATGGCAATCATCTCGTCTTTCTCATGTCTGCCGCCTGGAGTGCGCGACAAGGAACCGGCAAAGCCATAGCCATCACAATTATAGGTACAAATCACGGAGCCATCTACCGAGGCTGCCTTGCCAACAATCAGGTTGGTACATGCCCATGACGGTGTGACGGCCAATGCCAACGTCGCCACGAGGGAAAAGAGAAATCGTTTCGTTATCATATTACTTTGTCGTTTTTTCTATAGGGGCAAAGGTAGCGATTATTTTGTTAAACACCAATGGTGATGGTGGAAGATGAAGAGGGGATTGGTTCAGTTCGGGAGTTTTTGCTTTGCCTGACTGATTAGCGTATCGGCATGCCTCCATTCTTCGAACCTCTGTTTATTAAGGGTAGCGTTCTCGGGTTTGACATATTTACTTGTCTGCTGTTGTGTGAATTTGGCCATATCTTTTTCGCTCAAGTTCATCATCAGCATACACCTGTCGCGGCATTCCTTCATTTCTTGCAAGACAGTCCAATTAATGTAAGCATACTGAGGAAAGTCGATTTCAAAGAACGCTTTTAACGACTTGGGGATTCCATTCCCCTCGATATCACTCCTCAGGTTATCTTGTACCACTTCCTTGAATTTGTCTCGTGTTATATAGAATGATGACACTTCATTAATAAAGTTGACGTTGCCAATGGTGCTGAAGGTCTCGATATTTGTAGAGAATATCTTCTCGGCTGTTTTAGAAAACTCCTCAACAGTCAACAACATGACTGAGGATAGATTTGGGCGGATGCTGTCGAAGCGTTCAGGATGAATCGCGAGATACTGCTGCATACGACTGGCTTCGCTGAGGACGGAATCACCCTTCTGCAGCACCTCGATGGTCTCGTCGAAGTCGCTGATGAGCATCATCGCCATCTCCTTCTTGGCTGCTTCATTCTTGTGGTGGTCAATGACGGCTGCTGTTCCAAAGGTGAGCACAATCGACACGGTTGTTGCGATGAGCGACAACAGAAACTGCTTGGCTGACGACAACCCGCTGCCAGCCTTTAAAGTTTTGGGGGTATGTAACTTAACGTTCATCAGTCAGAATGTTTTTTCTTATTGATGCAAATGTAGTCATTATTTCTTAATCAGCGCCATGTTTTGTGAATTATATGGCCCTTTGAGTGACGCTGAGAAAAATGAGGGCAAAAATGAGGATGAGTGGCAAGTTTTAAGTATCTTTGCAGTTTGGAGTAAAATTGGAGATATGGAATACAGACTGCATAGCGAATATGAGCCGACAGGCGACCAGCCGCAAGCGATTGAAGAGCTGGCTGTCGGTGTGAACGATGGGGTGCCCTATCAGACGCTATTGGGCGTGACAGGTTCGGGCAAGACGTTCACGATGGCTAACGTGATTGCCCGCACGGGCCGTCCGACGCTGGTCTTGTCGCATAACAAGACGCTGGCGGCGCAGCTGTATGCCGAGTTCAAGAGTTTCTTCCCCGAGAACGCGGTCCACTACTTCGTCTCCTACTATGACTACTACCAGCCCGAGGCCTATATCCCCTCTACCGACAAGTATATCGAGAAAGACCTCGCCATCAACGACGAGATTGAACGGCTGAGGCTTGCCACGGTGACGGCGCTGCTGAGTGGCCGGCGCGACATCGTGGTGGTATCAAGCGTGTCGTGCCTGTACGGCATGGGAAACCCTGAGGATATCACCGCCAACGCCATCGAGCTGAAGGTGGGAGACCAAATCGGGCGTGACGACCTGCTGCACCGCCTGGTGGATGCCCTGTACTCGCGCAGCGACACCGAGCTGAGGATGGGCACCTTCCGCGTCAAGGGCGACACCGTTGACGTGTTCCTGAGCGACGAGGACATCATGCTGAGAATCATCTTTTGGGGCAACGAGATTGAACGCATCCAGATTCTTGACAGCGAGACACAATTGCCCACCGAGGACGTTGAGGGCTTCAAAATATTCCCGGCCAACATCTTTGTGACCACCAAGGAGCGCATGAAGGCCGCGATGGGCCAGATTGACCTTGACCGCGAGAACCAAGTCGCCGCTTTTGCCCGCGAGAACCGCTTTGCCGAGGCCAAGCGGCTGAACGAGCGTGTGACCTATGACATGGAAATGATGCGCGAGGTGGGCTACTGCTCTGGCATCGAGAACTATAGCCGTTACTTTGACGGCAGGCGGCCCGGCATGAGGCCTTTCTGCCTGCTGGACTATTTCCCTGACGACTTCCTGACCATCATCGACGAGAGTCACGTCACCGTGCCTCAAATCCGAGCCATGTATGGCGGTGACCAGTCCCGCAAGACCAACCTTGTGCACTACGGTTTCAGGTTGGAGGCAGCCCTCGACAACAGGCCGTTGCGCTTTGAGGAATTTGAGACGTTGACTCACCAAACCATCTACGTGAGCGCAACGCCAGCCGACTATGAGCTCAACAAGAGCGAGGGCATTATCACCGAGCAACTCATCCGCCCGACAGGCCTGCTCGACCCGCAAATCATCGTGCGGCCCTCTCAGGGTCAGGTCGATGACCTGGTCGAGGAAATCCAGCTGCGCATCGAGCGCGGCGAGCGCACGTTGGTCACCACGCTGACCAAGCGCATGGCCGAGGAGTTGAGCGACTACCTCAAGCGCCTGGACATCCGCACCGCCTATATGCACAGCGATGTCGAGACGCTGGAGCGCATCGAGATTATCGACAACCTGCGCGCCGGAGCCATCGACGTGCTCGTGGGCGTGAACCTGCTGCGTGAAGGCCTTGACTTACCCGAGGTATCACTTGTCGCTATCCTTGACGCCGACAAGGAAGGGTTCCTGCGCAGCCGCCGCTCGCTGACACAGACGGCAGGCCGCGCCGCCCGCAACCTGAACGGCACGGTCATCATGTATGCCGACAACATCACCGACTCGATGCGTCAGACCATCGACGAGACCGAACGTCGCCGCACCCTGCAACTCAAGTACAACGAGGAGCACCATATCACCCCCACCGCCATCATCAAGGCCCGCACGGCCATCATCGGCCAGGATACCGACATGCGCCACCCGACAGTCCCCAGCCGCCACAACCAGGGCGTCATGCCGTCGGCTCCGGCGCCTCACGAGCGTTATGCCGCGGAATTTGACAGCAGCGCCGGCGTTGCCGCCGATCCTGTTGTGGCCTACATGAGCGGCAAGGACATGCAGGCCGCCATCGACCGCCTGAAGACCCAAATGATTGAGGCCGCCAAGCGTATGGACTTCCTCGAAGCTGCTCAGTACCGCGATGAAATCCTGAAGCTGGAGGAGATGATTAAAGTTAGGAGTTAGAAGTTAGGAGTTAGAAGTTAGAAGTTAGAAGTTAGAAGTTAGGAATGAGGCAGGACAAAGGACATAGTGACCACCACGTCAAGGGACAGTGGCTGCCCACCACCAAGAAAGAAATGGAACACTTGGGATGGGAGCAGGCCGATGTGATCCTATTCAGCGGCGACGCCTATATTGACCATCCGTCGATGGGCACTGCCGTGATCGGACGTGTGCTGGAGGCTCATGGCTACAAAGTCGCTATCGTGCCGCAACCCAACTGGCGCGATGACCTGCGTGACTTCAAGAAACTGGGGCGTCCACGGTTGTTTTTTGGTGTGTCGGCAGGGGCGATGGACTCGATGGTGAACCACTATACGGCAGCCCGCCGCAAGCGCAGCGACGACGCCTATACGCCTGATGGCAGAGCCGGAGCCCGTCCCGACTACCCCACTATTGTCTATAGCGACATCCTCAAGCGCCTGTTTCCCGACGTCCCTGTTGTGGCAGGCGGCATCGAGGTGTCGTTGAGGAGGCTGGCACACTACGACTACTGGCAAGACCGGCTACGTCCTTCCATCCTGATGGACTGCCATGCCGACCTGCTGATTTACGGCATGGGCGAGCAACCCAACCTTGCTATTGCCAATACCCTGTCTGCCGGTAAGCGCATCGAGGAACTGACCGACATCCCCCAGACGGTAGTGCGCCGCCCATTGAGCGAGTTGCCCGCCAGCAACACCGATACCGACGTGGTGCTGCATCCCTTTGAGGAATGCCAAAAGTCGATGCGGGCCCAAGCCGAGAATTTCAAGGTCATTGAGGTAGAGAGCAACCTGTGGAACGGACACAACGTGTGGCAAGCCACTGGCGACATCGCCGTGAAGGTGAACCGCACCAACCCACCGATGACCACCGAACAGATTGACGCCTCGTTTGACCTGCCCTATACCCGTCTGCCCCACCCCCGCTACCAGGGTAAACGTATCCCTGCCTATGAGATGATCAGGCACTCGGTGTGTATGCACCGCGGCTGCTTTGGGGGCTGCGCCTTCTGCACCATCAGTGCTCACCAGGGCAAGTTCATCGCCTCGCGCAGCAAGGCTTCCATCCTGCGTGAAGTCAAGCAGGTAGTGCAGATGGAAGACTTCAAGGGGTACATCAGCGACCTGGGCGGTCCCAGCGCCAATATGTACGGGATGCACGGCAAGGACCTGGAGCGGTGCCAACGGTGCCAGCGCCCATCGTGCTTGCATCCTCAACCCTGCAGCAACCTCAACACCGACCACAGCCAACTGCTGGACATCTACCACGCTGTGGATGCCCTGCCCGAAGTGAAGAAATCATTTATCGGCAGCGGTGTGCGCTATGACCTGTCGATGCACCGCACCGGCGACCCGCGAGTCGATAAGGTTAACGCACAGTACAACGAGGAACTCATCCGCTTCCATGTGTCGGGCCGATTGAAGGTTGCCCCCGAGCACACCAGCGACGAGGTGCTGATGTTGATGCGCAAGCCCTCGTTTGAACTTTTCAAGCGTTTCAAGGCACTGTTTGACCGCGTGAACACGAAGTACAACCTGCGGCAGCAGCTCATCCCCTATTTCATCTCGTCGCATCCCGGTTGCCATGAGGCTGATATGGCCGAACTCGCCGCCATCACCAAGGGATTGGATTTTCGCCTGGAACAGGTACAGGACTTCACGCCCACGCCGATGACCGTCTCGACCGAGACCTACTATACAGGCCTTCACCCTTACACGTTGAAGCCGGTCTTTTGTGCCAAATCTCCTCAGGAAAAACAGGCTCAGCGGCTGTTCTTCTTCTGGTATGACCGCAAGAACCGCGCTGCCATCACCGCAGCGCTAAAACGCATTCGCCGCAGCGACCTGCTGAGGAAACTTTATCCGTTTTAGGCTTTAGGTGTTAGGAATGAGGAATGAGGAGTTAGAAATTAGGAATGTAGGGCCTCGCCTTGGCGTGGCCGTTAGGAGTTAGAAGTTAAGAATGAGACGATTACTGCTTGCCGCTTTGTTGCTTGTGTCCAGCATGACCATTCATGCGGGGGATGACGGTTTGCGTCATGCCACCGATGTGCTGTGCCTTGTGCCCGATGCCGCGGCACTGGGCGTCGCCATCGCCAAGCATGACACCGAAGGACTGAAACAACTGGGCTTGAGCACCGCCACCTGCCTTGCTGTGAACTACGGGCTGGAGTTGTGCATCAAGAAGGACCGCCCCGACGGCACAGGGCATCACGCCTTCCCCAGCACCCACACCGCTGTCGCTTTTAACGGCTCGACGTTCCTAATGAAACGCTACGGATGGCAGTGGGGCATCCCCGCATACGTCCTGTCGAGTTTCGTCGCTTGGGGACGTGTCAAGACTGACCGCCACGACTGGTGGGACGTGCTGGGCGGAGCAGCCATTGGTGCCGGCACAGCGTTTATCTTCACCCGCCCCTTTGTCAAAGGCGCAGATGTCAGCATCGCACCGACAGCCTTTGGTGACAACGGCTACGGTATGACCGCGACCATCAGTTTTTAGCATTCACGTTAGCAAAAGCCCCAAAAACGGCTCAGGCGGCTACTCCCGGATGGGAAAGCCGCCTGAGTTGTGTATTGAAGATTCAGTCTATTGACGTGAATCGTTATGGGTGTATCACTTCAACACCTTCGCTGCGGTGGTGGTGCCGTCGGTATAGGTGGTAACCACCAGGGTAGCTCCATTGGGGCTGGTCATCTCCTGGCCCATCATGTTGAAGTAGCGAACGCGTGCAACAGTCTTACCGGCAAACAGCTCATTCACTGCATCGCTCTCCTTGGCAGGAATAACGACCTTGGTCGTGACGGTGTTCATCAGCTTGTCGCCATCCTGAGCGGTGGCAACAACGGTGATGGTGACATCCTCAAGGCCACGTTCGATGGTGTAAGGATTCTCGACGAGTTCACCATCGACATAGAGCAGAACCTCGCCCTCGCCAGATGCGGTGATGGTCACAGTGCTGTCGGTCACCTCGGTGGTAATCTCGGGAGCAGCCGTAACGGGCAGAACGGTCATCGGCACCTTCTCGGTATTGTTGACATACATATCGGTATAAACACCGGTGGCACCGTTCATAATCGGACGGCTGATGAAGGCAATAACATTCAATTTCTCGATGTTCCAAGCATCGGGAATCATCACTGAATAGTCATTCTTGTAGGTCTCGCCATCCTTGTTGAGCGCCATACCCTTCACAGTATTCACAGCCAATCTCAACACGCCGTTGTGAACATACTTGGGAATCCACTTGCCCTGGTTCAACTGGCGATAGACGACGCTATCCTCAGTGATATAAACCGTGAGCTTGGCATCTTCACCCATCATCGTGTCAAAATCAGGAGTGATTTCACCCGTTACCGAGATGGTTGCCTCACGTGTGAGAGGATTCACCTCGCTGTTGATATCGATGGTAGCGAATGTGGGAACCATTTCACTGAGATAATCAAGGAACTGACTCAAATAGCCGGCATACTCCACATGATTCTCCTCATAGTAGCCCAAGCCACTTGCAATATTCACATCATCGTTCCAGCCCGTCGAGCGGTCAAACACGCCATAAGGCCAACCCTGAGCACCGACAAGGCTAAAGATGGAGTCACACTGTGCAGTGTTGGCGGGATCCTTAGTGCTCTGGTTGCCATGGATGCCAACCCAAGCGATATCATCCCTAAGGTTTGAGAGGACCTGGAGGAATGACGTTCCAAGCGGGCAATAAGTGCACGAGTTGGAAGTGAGCTGCTCGATGAGGTGTTTCTGGCGGGGGAAGCTGTTGGCATAGATAAAGAATTCATAGTTCAACGTCTTGGGGGACTCTATCGCCTCGCCGTTAAGTGTTGTGGTCGTGATAGTAATGTTGTGCGCGCCACTCTCAAGGCCCTCGGTGGGAATGCTACCATTGATGTTGATAAAATTGCGGCCAATCGACGTAGCATTGTTGAGTTCACCCACTTTCTCGCCATCGAGATAAACATCGAGCACTACAGCCTCAGGGTCTATCGTTGCAACACCAGCATTTCTCATAGTGACGGTGTACTCTACCGGATCACCCGACTTGAAATACTTGCCCTCACTGGTGAGGCGTCCCAATTGAATGGCATACTGGGGGAAGTGGTCGCTCTCGACGATGCACTGCAGACTCAAGTTACCGTAGTCCTGCAGACCCACGTCAAACCAAGCGGTCTGTCCTCCACTAGTGAGATACATATAGGAGGGATAGATGACACCGGCATCGACAGCCGAAATGGGATAGTTGCTCGAGGTCTGTTGGTAGTCAAAACCAATGAACAGGCCGAGGTTCTCATCATCAGCGATCTCGTAGGGAGGATCAACGGGGATGACGTTCCAACCCTGATTGCCCACATTGCAGGACCACTCGGTGAACTCGCCGATACCCTGACCGGTCACTGGAGCTGCAAACACGCGTGTGACAGGAGTTATCGCAGCGAGGCCCACGCGGAAGGCGACAATCTTGCCACCACGGAAGACTTCCAGTTCGGCGGGAGTCAATTCGATTGCAATAGGCAGTACACCAGGCATGCCTGTTAATCCAAGGCCATCGGTTGACACCTCGTCAGTGTCATAGTGACCCAAAATCATCTGATTGGAAGCCAGATCGATCTGGGCAGGAGCCTTTTGACGGTTGTCAAAGGATTGCACCACACCTGCACGCTGCAAGACGCCCGTGAGGGTGGTTGTCCTGAGCGACTGTGCCGTCATGGCCACTGGAAGCAGCATGGCGACAAGCGAAAAGAGTAAAAATTTCTTCATAATGAAAGTGTTTTAAAGATATGATTTGTGATTGAAAAAAAATGTCGGTTTAGAAGGGTACATCACGGGTTCAGAATCAACGCTATCACGGCATTGATGTCACTGATGTTGACGTTGCCGTCGCCGTTGACATCGACTGAAGCGAAATCGGCCTTGGGCGAGAGGATGTAGTCGATGATATAGTTGATGTCGCTGATGTTGACGATGCCGTCGCCGTTGACGTCACCAGGAACAGGAACCGGGGGTTCAGGTTCAGATGACTTGACGAACTTCAGCGTCACACTCGGACCATCGGCCGCATAGATATAGGACGGGGGAAATCCGCCAGCACTGGCCATCACCTCGATTTTCACTTCCACGACGCAAGAGCCATCAGCTGTGGGAAACCACTCGCTCTGGAGATCCTGGGGATTAGACATGAGCGTTCCCGGAGATGTCTCATATTCGCCCGGTTCGGTCTGTGAGGTACACATCATGGGGAAGCACAGCTGAAAGGTGCCGTTGTCAATGGTGGTGACTTTGTAACGCACGCGCAGATAGCTGAATGCGGCGCCTTCAGTCTGCCTTACAAACAAACCCGAGTTGATGACGTCGTTGCCTTCAAAATTCTTTTCGATCTGGTTGCGAACTACGGTAGCACCATTCTCCAACTCGGTGCCATCCTCATCAATAAACACAAAAGAGCGGTCAATGTCCTGAGCTGCCGATTGCGACACACCCAGTGCCATGCCCATTAAAAACAATAAAGTAAAAATCTTTTTCATATCGCAGTTAATTTGATTTCAGTAATTTGGTTTTTGACACCTGGCGCACGCTATTGTCATCGTACAGGAAGGTTACCACCGAGCAATGCTCCGGCACCCATGAGGGGTCCAAGGTGATGTCGTATTCGCGGACATTCACCTCGCCATAGTTCACAGTCACGTCATCGCCCCACGGGTCGTTGACGCTGGCACGGAACACGTGCATGTGGTTGTAATGCTCTTGCACCGAGCCATCGGGCATAGACTGGAAACTGTCGATGCTGTCCTCGATGAGCCACACTTGGAGCTTGCCGCTAACGCGCTCTGTGTCGAGGCCGATGGTCTGAACCTGAATCGAGGCCTCACGCGACTCGTCATCAAAGAAGGTTTCGGTCATGAACGAAATGGGGGCCTTGAACGACATTTCATAATTCACGCCACCGCCCCAATCCATGTAGCTAAGCGGCATACCGCCATAGAGCCTGTCCACCAAGCCCACGGGCTGTCCCGACAGGTTCCACTTGGTGAAATACTGGTCACCGACCTCGGTGTAGAGGGGTGAAGGCTCACCCTTGAATTTGGAGAACGGTCCAGAGTGGATTGCCACGGCAATCACCACCGAGTCGCCATACTGCTCTACCAGACGCTCAATCTCGTCGGTGGCACGCGGACAATTCACGCAATACTGTCCCGTGTAGTCCTCAATCAACACGGCGCGCCCCACTTCGGGCGGCGCGATATAGGTGAGACGCTCGTCAAGCGACACCTCTTCACAGGCCACCAGCATCAAGGTTGCCGCCACCAGCAAGGTCATATATCTCATTCTTCTCATCGTCTTGAATCTAAAAAGTGTAATTGTATGACAGGGTGAAGCCACGAGTTGCGGGCACCCAGCGGCACACACCGCCCGAGCAGTTATAACCGGCATCGGTGCGGCCGTAGCCCGCCTGGATGCGGTGTGACTTAAGGCTATAGGTCACCAGTGCCTGATAGAAGTGCAACTTGGTCTCACCGCAGTTCCACATGTCGCTCACGGTGAACATCCAGTGAGGTGCCACCGAGAGTTCGGCCAGACCAAAGGCCCAGTCACCCACGTCACCCTCACAGAACTGATACTGCAACTCACAACGCAACGTCAATTTGGGCGAGAACCTGTATTTGCCGTCGGCAATGATAATATTGCTCTTGATCATTCCGCCATGACCCTCGATGACGGTCATGTTGTAACGCTCGTTCATGTACATGAGATTGAGTTGGAAATCACGGGTAAACCGCTTCTCAATCTGTACATCGATATCCTGGTAATAGGTCTCGTCACCCATCTTGAAGAAACTGTGCTTGTAGCCATCACTACCCGTCACGCGACCTTCAGCGACAGGGTTTTTCAGCCCGTCATCGTCCAATCCACGCACATGGGAGACGTTGAGTTTGAGCTTGGTGCCATATTTGCCGCCCAGCGTTGTCCCCTTCTTGAACGTGTAGCCCATTTCGGCTTGGAATGCCCACTCGCCCTCGAGTTGCGTGGCATAAGGGTATTGTGCTGCCAGCGCATAAGTCTGGTCGTGGGTGAAGGCAGGCAGGTGGTTGATGAAACTCGAGGTGCCGCCCACATTGCGCTTGCTGCGGAAGGACATCCCCTGGCTGCGCTTAGCCTGCAACAAGATGCTCATGCCCTTTTTGGAATAGGAGGTGCTGAGCATCGCCACACTACCCTTGCCATAATGGTAACCGTTGTCAAAGGACGGGTCTTGGCTCTTCTGAGCATACTCGGCAAGAATTGAGAAGCCCTTGTGCATCAAGTTCACACGAGCGTCCCATGCGTTGACATAGGCAGGCAGGTTCAGCCGATGTAAGGCATCGACAAAGATGGCATCATTGTCGGCCCGCTCATGCTTGTTAACCCATGAGCCGCCCAGTGTCAGGTGGGTATCATGAGCCGCCAGCGGCTTGATGAACTGCTCCAAACCGAGTTCCACATCAACGCCGCTCACGAGGGCGTCGTTGTGCTCCCAGTAGCGGCGCTGCTTGCCCGTGAGCGCCTTCAGCGTCACCCCTTCAACGGGTTTGAAATTAAGATGGACACCACGCAGGGCGTTATCAATGCCTAAGGAGCGCTCCTCGTAAGTGCGTAGGATGAACCCCGAGCCAAATTGCTCGTAATAGTCACCCACGGTCAATTCCATATTGCCAGTATGAGCCTTGACGTAGAAATGAGGCACGCCCCACCCCTTGAAGTCAGGTTCATAGCCAGGCAAAGGATGCTGCAAGAACTCAAAACGGCCACCGGCATCGACATACTTGCTGCCCAATTTCAAATCCAGATAGGTGTTGGTGAGCACCTTGTCATCGGTGTGTTCGGTGCCGATTTTCTCATCGTCCTGCGGGAACAGGATATCACTCTGGATGCTACCACTGACCGTAATCTGGGAGTATGCGGGTATCGCAACCGCCATCGCGAGCGGCAGCAACAGGCCCATGAAGATCAATCGCTTCATTGTGTGCATTTTATCCATTATTCGGCATTGAGCTTACACACTTCCTCAAGCAGTTCATTCTCGGCGCCATCGGTGTATCCGCTGTGTTTTGACACGATATTGCCTTTGCCGTCAACCACGACGACAAAAGGTATCATCTGGCCGCCTAAAGCCTTGAGCAATTCGCTGTTGGTATCCAGCAACACTTCATATTCCCACTCATTTTGGTCAACGAGGGGCTTTACCTTATTGATGTTCTGGCCCTGGTCGATGCTCACGGCAAAAATCTTCAAACCAGTCTCCTCCTTCCACTCGTCATAGACCTCGGCAATCGCCGAGAGTTCACGATTGCAGGGCTTGCACCATGTGGCAAAAAAGTCGATGATAAACGGCTTGCCACCATTGTTCAATGTGTCACAGCTTACTATAGAACCGTCAATGCTCTTCAACGTAACGGCAGGCAACTGGGCCTGAGCCACGCCAATGCCAGCCAACAAAGTGATAAAAAGTGTTACAATTAACTGTTTCATAATCCTATTTGCTAATGAGTTTGTCTTTTAGACCGCAAAGATAATGAAAAATTTAATAGCATGAAATAAAAACGACAAAAAAACTGATAATCCATGATTATCAGCAAAAGGATGAGCAACAGAAATTGCTAACGGGAAGCGCGATAGTAGAGGACCGCTGCGATGATGATATAGACAAAGTTGGGAATCCACATCGCCACGCGTGGGCTCGTGTAGCCCGACACCGCAAACGTCGAGGTGACGGTCATAAATAGGATATAGGAGAAACTGAGCAGCAAACCCAAGCCGATATTCAGGCCGATGCCGCCACGCACCTTACGTGACGAGAGCGAGAGGCCGATGATGGTAAGGATAAAGGCGGCTGCTGTCATGGCGATGCGCCGCTCATACTCAATCTCGAAGTTCTTGATGTTGGCGACGCCTCGTGCCTTCTGCTTGGCGATATACTGCTTGAGTTCAGGTGAAGTCATGGTCTGCTCGTCGTTCTTGGAAATGAGGAAATCTCGAGGGTCGATATTGAGCAGGGTATCCATCACCGCGCCCTTCTTGAGCGTCTCCTTCATCCCGTTGAAATCACGGATGACGTAATTGTGCACCGTCCACAGCCCGACAGAGTCATACTTGATGGTCTCGGCCGTGAGACGGGACTTGAGGGTGTTTCCCTCGAAGCGCTCCAGCGAGAAGCGGAAACCGCCGCGTGTGGTGTTGTCATAGCGCGCCATGTAGGCCATCACGCCGGGCTTGACCTGAAGTTGGATATTGTCACCGTAGATGACCTCTTTGTTCTTTACCCACTTGTTGGTGTAAGCGATGCGCTCGATATTGGCATGAGGGATGATATAGGCCGCCAGCAGGTAACTACCCACAGCAATCACCGCTGCCGAGAACAAATATGGCAAAGTCAGGCGATGGAAACTGATGCCATTGGAAAGCATGGCGATGACCTCACTGCGGTCGGCAAGGCGTGAAGTGAAGAAGATCACCGCGATGAAGGTGAACAACGGGCTGAACTGACTGAGTACGAACGGCAGGAAGTTCATAAAGTACTGGAAGACAGTCGCCTTCCAGGGAGCGGTGAGCACGGCATCCAACTTCTCGTTGATGTCAAACATCACCACAATGGCAAAAAGCAACAGGATGGCAAAGAAGAAGGTTCCCAGGAAATTCTTGATGATGTAGCGGTCGATGCGCTTAACGTAATACCAGGGATAGCGCTTGGCGGGAGGGGCGGAATCGACGGAGGGGGCGGAATCGATGGAATCAACGGAGGGGGCGGGAGACACAGGATTTTGTGTCTCTACATTGCCGGACCCTGCTTCAACGCCAAGGCGGGATTCATCTTCTATTCTCTTGATATCCTCTTCCATCACCTGTAAAAGTTGATGCCCCTAACTCCTAATTTCTCATTCCTAATTCCTAACTACTAAAGCCTTACCTGCACGTCGTGGAGCATCTGGCGTTTCCAAGCGGGGAAATCGCCCTCGATGATGTGTTTGCGGGCTTCGCCCACGAGCCACAGATAGAAAGCCAGGTTGTGGATGCTGGCTATCTGCATGGCCAGGATTTCCTGGGCGATAAACAGGTGGCGCACGTATGCCTTGCTATAGATATGGTCAACAATTGAGGGACCGTCTTCCTGCAGGGGGGTGAAGTCGTCGGCCCACTTCTTGTTGCGCATGTTCATAATGCCATGACGGGTAAAGAGCATACCATTGCGGCCGTTGCGCGTGGGCATCACACAATCCATCATATCAACGCCGCGATCGATGGCCTCGAGCATGTTGGCAGGGGTACCGACACCCATCAGGTATCGGGGACGGTCCTGGGGCAGGATGTCGTTGACAATTTCTATCATCTCATACATCACCTCGGTGGGTTCACCCACGGCGAGGCCGCCGATGGCGTTACCGTCGGCACCCAGGTCGGCGACAAACTTGGACGATTCCTGACGCAGGTCCTTATAGACACAACCCTGAACGATAGGGAAATAGGCCTGACTGTGGCCGTAACGGGGTTGTGTGTTCTTGAAGTGCTTCCAGCCGCGGGCCAGCCAATTGTGGGTCAGCGTCAACGACTTGCGGGCATAGTTGTAGTCGCTGGTGCCTGGAGGGCACTCGTCCAGCGCCATCATGATGTCACTGCCGATGGTGCGTTCAATGTCCACCACCTTCTCGGGGGTAAACAGGTGCTTGCTACCATCGATGTGGCTGCGAAAGGTCACACCCTCGTCGGTCAACTTGCGGTTCTCGGCCAGCGAGAACACCTGGAAGCCGCCACTGTCGGTGAGGATGGGACGGTCCCAGCCGTTGAACTTGTGCAGCCCCCCGGCGCGCTCGATAATGTCCATGCCGGGGCGCAAATACAGGTGATAGGTATTGCCCAGGATAATCTGTGCCTTGATGTCCTCACGCAGTTCAGTCATGTGGACGGCCTTAACGGCGCCCACGGTGCCTACGGGCATAAAGATGGGCGTCTCGATCTGGCCATGGTCGGTCGTGATGAGTCCGGCGCGGGCATTGGTGCCGCTGGGTGTGGCTATAAGTTGATAGTCCATTCAGTCGTTGTTATAGAAAAATCGTGCAAAGATACTAAAATAGTTCATAGGGGACAGATAATAGGTAACAGTTTTTTTTCGGGAGGGCACACCAAGCCATAAAGGCATAAAGGCGGTGTGCCATAATTCAATTCTATTCAACATAACCGCCCGTTGGGCGGGAAATTAAACAAATCATGCTCAAAATATGGTATAAATATTATCATAGTATAAATTTCAATTTAAAAAATTGCTAAATCTCCCGTGCGTTTCACAGGGGATTTAGCAAGTCAAAATCATGAAACATAGCCTTGTTTAGGGAGTCAGAAAGCGTAATCACTCACTTCTTACCGAACAAATCCTTGGACCGCATTTTCATACACATCCATTGCCTTTGAAAAATTCTTTTGAGCCTTGGCAATTTGCTTGGCGTGTTTCTCTTCAAGTTTTCTCAGCTCGACACCGTACTTCTCGTAGTCACGACCATCAGACAGGGCTTTGGCAAACTTTTTCCTAAGCTCCTCTTTCTCACGGGCCTGCCGCAATGTCAGTTCATATAACTTCCTTTCTGAGTCTTCCTTTTGTGCCGTGGCTTCTTTCAGCCTGAGTATAGCGTAATATTTGAGACCTAATTCATACTCTTGTTGAACGGCTCTGTCTGCCCTGTAATTGAGATACTCCTGGTCGGCAAAGTCCCTTGTAAGCTGTTTTTTCTGAGCAACTTGGCTATCTTTGCGCTCTTGACTGCTCTGAGTGTCACGCTTGCTCAGTTTATCCATGTCAGAAACTTTCTGACGAAAATCAGGCTTCTCGCTATAACTTCTCTCTTGGCTAAACTCCGCTTTCTCAATCGTCTGATGCCGAGCCTCAAAGATTTTAGGACTCTGAGGCTGCGCTTGTGCCATCGATGCTGCCATGAAATACAATGCAGCTATAATAAATAACTTTTTCATGACCGTAAATGTTTAGAAAATCAATAAATAGGTTAATTACTCTTTTATTATTTAGACCTGAAAATGTCAAAAAAGTTTAATACGGTTAGGCAATCATCAATCATATCATCAAAAAGAAGGCCAGTGACGTCATTTGTCACAGACCTCCATTTTGTCATTTGTTCATTGCAATGCCCTGGCATTGCAAGTAAAAAAACTTATTTGAGCTTATCTACCTCGCGACGGGCCTTCTCAACGCTCTCGACGGCCTTGTCATAATCCTTGACAGCCTTCTCGTAGTTCTGCTGAGCCTTCAGGTTCTGCTTGGCAATCTTGGCCTCAAGTTTCTTCTTCTCGGTAGTGAGCTTGAGTTGCTTCTCGGAGTCGCCAGCAGCCCTCTCAATCTTCTCGTTCAAGCGTTCCATTTCCTTGGCCTGCTTGTCAGGCAAGTCAGAGAGTTCTTCTTTAGCCTTGATTCTCTTCTTCTCGGCATCTTTCACCTTGTCCTGGGCCTTGTTGAGTTTTTCAGCAGCTTTTTGGCGCTTCTCGATGAGCTTCTGCTCCTTCTTGGCCTGCTGTTCAGCCTTCTTGGCTTCTTTAGCCTGCTTCTCGGCGGCCTTCTTGGCTTCCTTGGCCTTCTTCTCCTGCTCCTCGTAAACCTTCTGCTGCTCTTTAGCGGACTCTGCTGCGGCCTTAGCCTGCTTCTCCTGATCCTTCAGCGACTGCTGAGCCTGCTTGTTCTGCTGCTCCATCTTGGTGAGGTCGCTCTTAGTTTTGTCAGCTTTCATACGTTCGGCCTCAGCAGTCTTAATGACCTGCTGTTGCTGGGGGTCGGGGGTTGCCGGAGTCTGTGCGTAAACCGTTGCGGCAAAGCAGCACAATACTGCCATCAAAATAAATTTCTTCATAATCGTAGTCTTTTTAAATTAAACTTTATATTTCAATAGTGCAAAGATAATACATTGACTTTACACAGCCAAAAAAGTTTAAAAAAAACCACAATCACCCATTTTTGAGCCGCACGTGTAGCCTGAGTGGGCAGCAGAATCATTCCGCATCAATTTGAACATGATTTATATACTGATGCTTGATACTGGGGATTCTGAAGGATATTGGCAGGCTGAACCGCACCTCGACAGGTTCTCCATTCACAGTCGCAGGTTTGAAATCGGGCAACAACTTGCAGACGCGCAGGGCCTCACGGGCAAGGTCCTTATCCACCGACTCGACAACCCTGATATGGCTCACCTTGCCGGTCTTGCCAACCAGGAATTCCACCTTGACACGCCCCTCGATTTTGTTCTTGACAGCCTTGGAGGGATACTTGATATTGTCCTTCAGGAATTGCTCCAAAGCTTTCTCACCACCTGGAAATTCCGCCTTTTCTTCCACATCTTTAGGTTTGCTTGGCACGTCATCCCCCTTCAGCGTGAACGCTACGGGAAGGGTGTACCACACGCTGACAGCCTTACCATTGATACGGCCTGGATAAAATTTGGGTAGCATTTTGGCAACACGAACAGCCTCGGCATCAAGATCCTCCCTCACCGAGCGGACCACATTCACTTCACTTACACATCCAGACGGATCAACAAGAAACTGTACTACCACACGGCCTTGTACTTTATCCTTGACTGCCTGGGGTGGATACTGGATATTGTCCTGCAAAAATTTCAACAGGGCTGTTTCGCCACCACGAAATTGGGGCATCTGATAAGGATTAATAAAGATATCTTCGCTAACAGTGTCACGGTCATGACTATAAACACCTTTGCCAGATGCCATGGCCGAAAAGGATATTACCACAAAACCCACGAGAACGGCCATCTTGACAACCGCCAGTGAATTAATCATGAATTCCACGCGTTTCATAACGTTTACATTTTACGGTTAAACTTTCGCTTGCAAAATTACAAAGGATTTCTGAAAAACGGCTTGCATTGCATGGTCATTTCTCAAAATAAAATCACTTGATTTTCAATATATTACAAAATAAAAAGGTCATTTGCGGGTAATTTGTCAATTAGAGGTTATTATTCCCATTAGAAAAATGCTTATTTTTGCAGTGAGAATCCAAAATAAAGCCTCTCTATGACGAAAGGACAATCGTATATTTCATGTTATATCACGCACATAAGACTTTGATATGAGAATCATTCAACATATAGTTAATACTGTGATTGCTGCCACGCTTGTTGCCATGATGAGCGGGTGCGGACATCCTGCCGACAACGAGCAATTGGTTGCGGTGGACTCGCTGCTCGCCCAGAATCGGGGCGAGGAAGCGATGCAGATGCTGCAGATGCTCAATACCTCATCTTTTAAATACCATGACAAAACCTATCAGGACTTGTTGAGCGTTCAGGCCCAACATGACTGCCATATCACCGCAACCAGCGACAGTGTCATCAACGAGGTGGTGAAATATTATAAAGGACACAAAGACAGTGAAAAACTCGCCCGTGCCCTACTCTATCAAGGCTGCGTCAACAAGGATTTGGGCCATCTGGACAAAGCCATCACCTGCCTGCGCCAAGCCGAGGATATGGCCGACAGCAAAGACCTGAAAAACCGCGCTCTTGCCAAGATGATGATGGGCGAACTGTACCAGAGCCAAGTCATCGGCGCCAAGACCCTGGGCGCCAGCAAGTACCGCGATGCGCTCGCCCTGTTCAAGGTGCTGGACGACAAGCATCACCAGATTATCTGCCTGAGTGAGTTGGGAGGCCTGTACCGCATCAACAAGGAAAAACAGGACAGCGCACTGCATTACATCAATGCCGCCATCGACCTCGCCAAGCAAGAAATTGAACTGAAACCGGTGGTCGCCAACCTGTTCAGCCGCGCCGAGTACCGTGCCAGCCGCGGTGATTACCAGGGTGCCAAGGATGATGCTGTCGAGGCCATCGACTGGAACGGCTCGCTCAAGATTCACCCCAGGATTCACTATACTGCCGCATCGGCTTATCTGCACCTGGGACGCACCGACTCGGCCCGCTACTACCTGCAACACGCCCCTGCCATGACGACAGCCGCCGACAGCATCATGTACTATCAACTGCTCGCTGACCTGGCGCGACATGACCGCAATACCGACGAGGCCATCCGCTACTTGAACATGACACACAACCTTGCCGACTCGGTGGTGATTAGCGGCATGAACGATAAATTGGTGGAAGCCGAGAGGAAATATGACTCGCAACAGGCCGAACTCGAGAATGCGTTGTTGAGTTCCCGGCTCAAGGGCACGCTGTTGGGCCTTGCCCTGCTGGCGCTCACGGCATTGGGGCTGGCCTTCCTGGTGTGGCGCTACCGCAACCGCCTGAAAATCCAGCAGGCCGAATATGAATTGATGAAGTCTGACCTGGACAATTCCATCACGAGCCTCGAACAGGTGCAGGGACTGCTCGCACAACGAGAGTCATCCAAGCATCAGTCAGACGAGCTGAAGGCCATCGTTGACAACCAGATACAGGTGGTCCACCAGTTGCTGCAGTGGTCCTATGAGTGCAACGAGACGACCTTTGCTAGACGCTTTAACAAACTGATGACGATGCGAGGCCCCGACGAGGTGGGCGCGTCCTATTGGGACAACCTGCAAGCGCTGGCCAACGAGTTGTATGACAATGTGCTGGTCAAGGCCCAAAAGGCCGCTGGAGGCACCCTGCGCGATGACGAGATCAACTTGATTGCCCTGCAATGCCACGGTTTCTCGAGGACGGTCATCATGATCTGTATGCGCTACAGGAACCTGAGAACCGTCTCGAACAAGAAAATCCAAATCGCCCACAAACTCCAAGTTGCGACGCTTGACGAGTTCCTGCAGCCGTTTTTGGGAATTAGGAATTAGAAGTTAGGAGTGATGGTGAGGAATGAGGCGACGATAGGGTTTGTGAGGGAGCATCGTGAGGACGACGTGAGGACTCTGGCACTACAGGCCCGGCGCGATGGCGACGTGGACCTGACGTGGGCGCTGGACCAAATCCAAGGCTGGCAGACGGCACGTCGCAAACTGCCGTCATGGGCCGCTACCGACGGGGTCGTCTATCCGCCTCACCTGTCGATGGAGCAATGCAGCAGCGAGCAGACCGCTATATATAAATGTGGTATCCTTGAAGGGCTATTGCAGGCGTGCCGCGGCACGCTGATTGACCTGACAGGAGGTTTCGGCGTGGACTTCGCCTTCATGGCAAGGTGCTGCGACCATGCCGTGTATGTCGAGCAACAGGAGCACCTGTGTGAAACGGCACAACACAATTTCAACCTCTTGGGATTGCATCATGCCCGCATCATCCACGGCGATGCCGAGGAGGTCTTGAGTCACCTCGACACCCAACCCGGCAACACCTTTATTTATATTGACCCTGCCCGGCGCGACAGCAACAAAGCACGCACCTATGCCATCGCCGATTGCACGCCAAACGTGATGGAACTGAAAGAAAGGCTGATTAATGCTGGGCACCACGTCCTCATCAAACTCTCACCCATGCTCGACTGGCACAAAGCCGTGAACGACCTGGGCGAACACGTTGCCGAGATTCACATCGTGAGCGTGGCCAACGAGTGCAAGGAACTGCTCATCCTCTTGGCTGCCGACCATAAGGGCGAACCCTCCATCCACTGCGTGAACGACAACCGACACCTCATCTACACGCCAACCGAAAGTGATGTGCCAGTTGCCATTGCCAACGATGACGATGCCGGATTCATCTATGAGCCCAATGCCAGCATCATGAAGGCCGGCTGCTTTGGACTGCTCACCCAACGCTATCCCGTCAAGGCATTGGCCCCCGACAGCCACCTGTTCGTGTCGGCTGAGCAGGTCAAGGACTTCCCCGGACGCCGCTTTGCCGTTACCGCCATCACCACGATGAACAAGAAGGAACTGGCCAGCGCCTTGAAAGGCATTACCCGCGCCAACATCGCCACGCGCAACTTCCCGATGACCGCTCAGCAACTGCGTCACCGCCTTCGCCTGCAAGACGGGGGCGACACCTACATCTTCGGCACCACAACCGCCACCGCCCACCACCTCCTCTACATCTGCCGCAAGGCTTGAAATGGAATAAGTGGTTATTTTTTGCCCTCATAAAACGGAATAAGTGGTTATTTTTTGCCACAAAAAGATGGAATAAGTGGTTTTTTCTTTGGAAATATCTTTTATTCATCTTATCTTTGTGCCAAAAAATAAACGCATTAGCATGTTAAGACGTAAATTCACATCATTCTTGACCCATTTCCTGCAGACAGAACAGAACAAAATACTGCTGGTCAATGGAGCACGTCAGATAGGCAAATCATTCCTCATCCGTTATGTGGGACAAGGACTGTTCAAACATTTTGTCGAAATCAACCTTAAAGAAGACAAAGAAGGCGATCAAGTGTTTTCCCAGGTGCACAGCACCAATGATTTGTACATGCGCTTGAGCAACTATTACAGCCAACCATTGGGCAACAAGAATGACACGCTGATTTTTCTTGACGAAATCCAAAGTTACCCCCACCTGTTGACGATGCTTAAATTTCTCAATCAGGAAGGGCGTTACCGCTTCATCGCCAGCGGGTCACAGTTGGGGGTCGCGCTTTCACAAACCATGTCGGTTCCATTGGGCAGTGTCGTGATTGAGCAGATGTATCCACTTGATTTCGAAGAATTTCTATGGGCTACCGGTGTGAGCGAAGAGTGGATTTCCCATATTCGCCAGTCCTACGAACAAGAGCAAACACTTGACGAATCCACTCATAACCTGCTCTTGAAACGATTCCAATACTACTTGTTGGTCGGCGGGTTACCCGACGCTATCAACTGGTATCTCGAGGACAGGAACATGACCAGAGTGCGTGCCATACATCGTGATATCCATGAACCCTACCGCATTGACGCGTCGCAGTATGACAGCGAACACAAGCTGAAGATACGCCGCATCTATGACCTCATCCCCAGCAATCTTGAGAACAAGAAAAAACGCATCATATACAAGCACATCGAGAACAAGACCGGAAAACACTTCGCCGACTACGCCGATGAATTTGAATACCTTTCCAACTCAGGTGTAGCGCTTGAAGTGCTGGCCATCAGCAATCCACGTTTCCCTCTTAAAGAATCAGAGCAAAAGAGGCTTATCAAACTTTACATGAACGACGTGGGTTTGCTCACCTATCTGCTCTACGGCCTCAATGTCAATGCCATTCTGCAAGACATCAAGAGCATTAATTTGGGTACAGTCTATGAGTCAGTAGTGGCACAAGAACTTCACGCCCATGGCTATCCACTGCATTACTATGATAACAAACAGAAAGGCGAGGTCGATTTCTTGATTGATGATTTCACCCGGCTGCAGGTACTGCCCATTGAAATCAAATCGGGAAAAGACTATACTCAACACAGCGCCTTAACCAAGTTTCTTGAAACCGAGGAATATGGCATTGACCGTGCCGTCGTTTTCTCTAATGAGCGTCAAGTAAGGACAGTTAAAGGTATCACCTACATGCCCATTTACTATTGCATGTTCTTCAGTAACAGCACCTCGAGCCAAGAGGACGTCATATTGCCTGAACTTGAGATGCCCATCTAAAAACAAAACCTCCAGCACGAATGCTGAAGGCCTTGCTTGGTAGAGAAACAGGGACTCGAACCCTGGTTTCCGCCGTGAGAGGGCGGCGTCCTAGACCGCTAGACGATATCTCCGTCGATAAATAAAGCCCTCGCTCTATTGTGGGTGAAGGCTTTGCTTGTAGAGAAACAGGGACTCGAACCCTGGTTTCCGCCGTGAGAGGGCGGCGTCCTAGACCACTAGACGATATCTCCGTAGAAAAGCGATGCAAAATTACTGCCATTTTTTATACTGGCAAAATTTTTGGGCACTTTTTTTCTAAAAAAAACGCAAAAACACCATTTTTGGCGGTTTTCGGCATTTTTTAAGCCAAAACACTTCGATGAATGAGATATATTTTGTACCTTAGCGCATTGTTAGCAAACATTCATTTGTATTATACTTTAATCATCATGGCAAGTAAACGACAGATCAAGAAAGCTATTCAGAATGCCTGTGGCGACATCGCAGGCGAGTGCATCTTTGCAGAATCCGCCTTTGGCGCCGACAAGCGTGAGGAGTGGGACAGCATCATCATCGACACCGCCCTGCTGCAACAGGAGGCCGTGAACCGCGTGAGCAACAAGTTCGGCAAGAAGGTGAAGGAGTTTGCCAACCGCAAGGAATACAACAAGGCCCGCCGCACGTTCTTCAAGCAGTGCGAGAAAGAGCTGAGCGAGTACTTCCGTGCCGAGGTCGAGAATATCGCCAAGCGCATGAACGAGCTCATGCCCTCTAAGAAATAAAAGTTTTGCCCATTGGGCAAAGTTATAAGGATTGTTTGATGTGACGGCATGAACCTCTCTGGTTGGATATTGAAGAAGGCAGGCTGGACGTTTAAGGTCAACCTGACGATGCCCGACAAGTGCATCATCGTCATCGCACCCCATACCAGCAACTGGGATTTCATCCTCGGTGAATTGGGTATCCACTCCGTGGGCATGAAGGCGGGATTCCTGATGAAGGACACCTGGTTCTTCTTCCCGCTGGGATACATGCTCAAGGGGTTGGGGGGCATTCCTGTCAACCGCCGGCAGCACGGCAACCTCACCCAGTCGATTGTCGAGGCGTTTAACACGACGCCCAAACTCGCCATCGGCGTCACTCCCGAGGGTACCCGCAGCGCCAATCCCAATTGGCACAAGGGCGCCATCTTTATGGCTCGTGACGCCAAGGTGCCGCTGGTGCTCGCCTACTTTGACTATGCCAACAAGGTGGTTTGCATCGACAAGATATTTGAACTGAGCGACGACGCCGAAGCCGACCTGCTGCGCATCAAGCGGTACTTCAAGCAAAACGGTAGCGGCAAGTATCCTGAGAAGTTCGTCACCGGACTGGAATAACAGAGGGTGTGTCATGAAACAACTCAATTAAACATAACCGCCCGTTGGGCGGGAAATTAAACAAATTATATCCAAAATTGAGCATATTATTTGAGGAATATATAATTTTAATATAAAAATTTGTTTAATTTCCCGTGCGTTAGCACGGTTATAGTTCCATCATTTGTTTTATGACACACGGCCTTGATTAGAGATTAGGGATTAGTGAGGTTTCACAATCTTTGGCGGGTTATGCCCGCCAACTACTCATTACCGACGATTTTTAACTGTTAACTTTTTACTGAAGTGATTTCACGCAACCTGCGGGTCTCGCTCATCGAGGACGACATCGTCTGGGGCGACCGCCAAGCTAACTTCCAGCAGTTGGAGCGCAACCTGCGCAACATCGCTGACGACACCGACCTGGTTATCCTGCCCGAACTGTTCACCACAGGCTTTATGACGGGAGACCGAGAGCAGGCAGCGGCCGTCGCCGAGTGGAACAGCGGCGACACCCTGCGCGCCCTGCGCAAACTTGCCGACCAGTACCACGTGGGCATCATCGGCAGTTTCCTGGCCAACACGGCTGCCCAGCTCTATAACCGCGCCTTCTTCATCGAGCCTAACGGTGACGAGACCTTCTATGACAAGCGTCACCTGTTCTCGTTCGGTGGCGAGGACAAGGTCTTTAACCAGGGACTGACCAAAGCGCCCATCGTACGATTCCGCGGTTTCAATATCAAGTTGGTGGTGTGTTATGACCTGCGGTTCCCGGTATTCTGCCGCAACGTGAACAACAATTACGACGTGCTGGTGGTCATCGCCAACTGGCCCAAATCGCGCGAGAAGGTGTGGCGCACGCTGCTGACAGCCCGTGCCATGGAAAACGAGTGCTATGTGTGCGGCGTGAACCGTTGCGGCACCGATCCCGCTGGTGTGGAATACCCCGAGGGCTCGTCGCTGGTCATCGACTTCAAGGGCAAGGTCATCGCCCTGCGCATGACCAGTCCCATCATCACCGGAGACCTCTCCCCTGCCCTGCTGGCGCAATTCAGGGAAAAATTCCCGGCCTGGCGTGACGCCGACCCGTTCACCCTCAACATTTAAAAGCTGAAGCCCTTACTGCGGCCTAGCCGCAGCCCACATGACCCATGGCCAAACCCGCCCACATCGAACTGCTGGCGCCCGCCCGCGACGCCGATATCGCCATCGCCGCCATCGACCATGGTGCCGACGCGGTGTATATGGGAGCGTCGCACCACGGGGCACGCGCCGACGCGACAAACACGCTTGACGATTTGCGCCGTGCCTGCGACCATGCCCACCGGTTTGGAGCCCGCATCTATGCTACCGTCAACACGCTGATTTATGATAACGAATTGCAGGAGGTGGAGCGGCTCGTGCATGACCTGTATCGAATCGGCGTGGATGCGCTCATCGTTCAGGATTTGGGGATGCTGCGCCTCGACCTGCCCCCGATTGCCCTACACGCCAGCACCCAGTGCGACCTGCGCACACCCGAGAAGGCCCGTTTCCTTGAAGCCTTAGGTTTCTCCCAACTGGTCATGGCACGCGAGTTGACCCTCGAAGAGATTACCGCCATTCGTGAAGTGACTACCGTGCCGCTCGAGGCGTTTGTCCATGGTGCCCTATGCGTGAGCTACAGCGGACGCTGTGCCATCAGCCAGGCATTGAAAGGCCGCAGTGCCAACCGTGGCGAGTGTGCCCAGCTGTGCCGTCTGCCCTATGACCTTGTGGACGGCAAGGGACGTGTCCTTGTCGAGGGCAAGCATCTGCTGTCGTTGCGCGACATGGCTCGTGACGACCGTCTGGAGCAGATGATGGCTGCAGGCGTCTCTTCGTTCAAGATTGAGGGGCGTCTTAAGGACGTGGCCTACGTGAAAAATGTGGTCGCCTATTACCGGCGTGCAATCGACAAGGTCATCGAACGACAGCCCGACCGTTATTTCCGTTCCTCGTTCGGCTCGGTTGAGTTCACCTTTGAGCCAGCGCTTGAGAAGAGTTTTAACCGTGGATTCACCCATTACTTCCTGGATGAGCGTCGCCCGCAAGACGGATTCTCGATGGCCTCAATTGACACACCCAAGTCTCAAGGCGAATACCTGGGGCGCGCCCTGAGGTGTAACGGCAACACCCTCACCATCGACACCCATGCCACGCTCGCTAACGGCGATGGCCTAAGCTTTACCGACAACCACGGACAATTCTCGGGGGCGAGAGTGAACCGTGCTTTAGGCAAAGGAACTGTCGTGCTGCGCGAGCCCGCAGCTATCACCCGAGGGGCCCATATCTACCGCACGGCCGACAAGGCCTTTAATGACCTGCTGGAAAAGCCCTCGGCCTGCCGCACCATTACCGTGGATGGCATCCTGAGATATACCGGGGACGCGCTCGCACTCACCCTTACCGACGAACGCGGCAACAGCGTGACCCACACGACGCCCTGCGAACTGCAAGCCGCCGACAAGCCGCAAGGAGACCGTCAAAAAGCAGAACTCGCCAAACTGGGCGGCACCATTTACCGCTTGAGGCAGGTGCAGGTTCCCGGCAACGTGTTCATCCCCGCTTCGATACTGGCAAGACTGCGCCGCGAGTCCATTGACATGCTCGACCGCGCCCAACTTATCACCCGGTCGGTTGACAAACGTCGCCTGGAGGACAAAGCCGTCTCCTGTCCTGTCACGGAGCTCACCCCGGCCGATAACGTTGCCAACCACCTCGCCGAGCAACTCTACCGCGACCACGGCGTACAAGAAATCTCCTCTGCTCTCGAAGCAGGAACTGCCGTCACATCCAGCACCCCATTGATGCACACGCGCTACTGCATCCGCCGCCAACTCGGCGCATGCCTCAAGGGCAAGAACGCCACGGCGTTGCCCCGCGACCTCTACCTCAAGACAGGCAACACCCTGCTGCAAGTCACCTGCGACTGCAAGGCCTGTGAAATGATCATCACCAGGCCCTAACACTCCCGCCACTGGAGATTAGTTAGCATAAAATACCGGCACCTCTTTTTAGACTCATTCTGCCCATTCTGCACGCTCATGTCAACGATAAATGTGCTTGATGGCAGAATAATCTATTTCTATGTCATCATCCTTGTTTTCGGCAAATTGGAATTTATAAGTCTAAAATAGACTGTATCATTTGTTCATAGTCAGTTTTTATTAAAAAGACCTTTTCTCTTGCAGTCTTAAAACCATCGATGTACCTCCTATTGTCATCCTTCAGACTCG
>Ga0310695_10001206_pt1 | contig 62377 bp, 51 predicted proteins | sample RumenRJG_04DNA_FD_203882 | JGI IMG/M metagenome (GOLD analysis project Ga0310695, IMG submission 203882) | Bovine rumen microbial communities from Lethbridge, Alberta, Canada - RJG_04 (v2) (version 2) | ecosystem: Host-associated > Mammals > Digestive system > Stomach > Rumen | place: Canada... | reverse complement strand
ACCCCCACAGCACCGGGAACGTCCCTGTTCCGGTCTTTATCGGCGGAGCTTATTTCATCCGTGAAAACCGCTTCGGAACTTCCCTGTTCCTGCCGCCGATATTTTCATTTTAGACTGTCGGGGTTTTAAAACAACAGGGCGGAGGAGCTCTTTTTGCGAGGGCTTACACCGGTTCTGCCTGAAAAAGCGGAGAATCCTTTTAGTTCAAGGCTTTAAGCGAAATCAATGCTTACACCGGGCGGGAGAATTTTCCGAAAAATTCCCGGCGCGATATGGCAAATGTCTCACAGGATTGTGAGATTATCGGGGCTTCCCGGGCAAAACGTGATTTATGAAGCCTGGTTGCGGAGAGGTCAGCTTACGGAGATAATGAGAATCAGCACCAATAATGGCAGTTAAAATCGTGTATCATCCGCAATTTAATATATAATCAGGGCCTGTAACGTGCAAAGCGTGGTTCCGCGCCTTGTGTAATCTCCTGCAGGGACCCCGTCATTATTGGCATTTTCGGCGGCAGCGCGGCATCAGAGCAGCGGAAAAAGCGTCAGGCGCGACAGCGTGTCATTTGGTTTTCAATTGTTAAAACAGCGATTTTAAGATGAGCAGTACAGATTTCGATTACGTTAAAGGATCTGAGAAGCCTCGTGATGCGGGGACTGTTTATCGGAACAGCGGGACAAATGATGCCAGGCCGCAGTTAAACGTTAATGTAAGCGCCGCCTATTCCTATCTCAGCGCCCTGACCCGGGAGCAGGGAAAGCTTCCCGATGAGCTTCAGACTGCTCAGGCAACCTTGCAGCGACATATTGCCACTCTGGCCAGTGATCCGGAGCGGGCGGAGAATGCCAATCCGGTTCCCCGGGACAGACCGCTTCTGGAGCTGGCCAGCAAGATGATTCTCAGGGATTCCGAACTTCAGGAGCAGGTTGCCGAGGCTTTTACCACCAGAATTCATCTTGTAAAAACCTCCGAAGCCGTTGACGAGCTTAAAAGCTATGTCGGCACGCTTCCCAGAATATTTCAGGAAAGCAACGAACCCGGGAGAGCGCTCATGCGCTATCTCTGTGAAGTTATTGTCAACTACTCCACGGCCGACAATATTTCCCCGGCTACGGCCAGACAGCTGGCCACGCAGCAGATTTTTGCTCCTGACGGGGATCTTACTCCCGAGGGCTCCAAAATTCTTTCCCGGCTTTTGGATGCCACCATTGAGTTTATCAGGGAAAACCAGCCTGATGTGATAAGCTCTCTTGGCAGAGAGGGGGTACAGGTGGTATCTCCATCCGACAGAAAAATTGCCATGGCCAATTTTATTGAACGGGCGGTGGCTTCCCTTCCCGATGATGCCATTGTTTCCCTGAGCCGGGATCAGGATACCGACGTTACCGATGACATGAGCCTGGAAATGGCCAGGCGGGTCAGAGGGCTTATTCAGCGGGCAGCCAAAATTGCCAAGGAGGGGAATCTGCTGCCCGAAAACGAAGTGACTTCTGTAGAGAGCCTTAAAAGGGAGATGGCATCAGAGGCTCTTAAAAATGAAGCTGAAATTAATGCCGATAATGCACGTAATGCCGCCCGCAGCCAGGAGGTGGCCGGGCTTTCCGGCAGACTTTCCGACGAAACGGGGGCTCTTGAGGCCCGCCCGGTGACAGTGTCCGGGGATACTGCAGCCGTTACGGTTCCCCCCTCTTCTGACAGTGCCGGGGATATTGTTCCCCGAAGTGCCATGCCGTCATCTCCGTCTCAGGGCAGGGATCCTGGAATTTTCAGGGATGCCGTAACCCAGTCTCTGGTGCAGGCCATTGATTCCGATGTTGTTCCTGAAGATGCGGAGGAGAACATTGATCTCAAAAAGGAATTTGAACGTTATAACCGGGAGGAAAATAATGATTCCGAGCGGGGACCGCGTTTCAAAAAGCCTGAGGAACAGTCCGGAGAGGCCAAAAAGATTACTCAGATTCTCTCCAGCGCTGCCGCTCTTGCAAAGGGGGCCCGGCTTATCGGAGATGATGCCGGTTATGCCGGAGAGCTTCCGATCAGGAATATTTCACGGGCCGGAGAGAATTTTTCAGATGAAGATCTTCCGGAACTTCCGCTCAGCGGGGATCTGAAACCGGGGACGACGGTTACCGGCGTTTCAATTCAGAATGACGATCCCGGAGAACAGAGTATTCCGGCGGATCTAGCAGGTATATCCGCTGATGAGGCTTATGATCCTGAAGTCCCGGTTTTGTCCGGAAATCCGGCACCGGCGCAATCAGGTGATATGGCTGACGATGAATCCGCTGAAGATGCCGGACCCCGGGCAGCTTATGTTCCCGGTGGCGGATCAGACAGGATTTCCGGAACCGGAGAGGACGTTCCGGAAGAGGGGCAATCCCGGGGGCCCGGCAATAATCAGCTCAGAGCGGTATTTGACATGCTGGAGTCAGCCCTGAGTGAAGATGAGGTTCCGCCGGCACCGCCCCGTGAAGCGGGAATTGATGGTTCGGAAGAACAGCCTTCGGAGACCGGATCCCGCTTCACCGGGAGTGGAATTTCCGCCGCTTTTACAGAGAATGACGTTTCGGAGAATAATGTTCAGGCGGATCCTGAGTCCGTTGTTCTTCCGATATCGGACACTGTTCCCGAGAATCCTCGGACCTCCAGTCCGATCATGAGAGAAAATCCCGGAACTCCAGGGGGAGCAGGAGCCCCCACCGGACAGAATGATTCGGTTGCGGCTGTGCTTAAGGCCTTTTCGGAGAATATCAACCCGGAGAGCGAGAATCAGGAGACCGCAGTCGGTTTCGACAATGGCAGGGCAGAGACATCCGTTATGAATGACGGCAGGACAGAGACAGCCGGTTCTGAAAAATCTGCGCCGGAATTTGAAAACGGCGGTGATCGGGAACGTGCTGTCAGGAACGGAACCGAAACCGTATTCCGATCTCCGGGAAGCAGTCTTGTCGGAGCCGAATCCATAGTCCGTAGCAAAACTCGGGACGGTTATGCGCAGCCTTCGGAATCAGAAGATTCCGATCGTGCCGGAGTCCGGATGCCGCCGCTTTCAGAAATGATGCAGGAGCCCGGGAAAAATGCTGCCGGCATTTCCGGAAAAACTGATACCGAGCCAGATGACGATTCCGGGGAATCCGGTTTTGAAGATGAATTCCGGCAGATTATGGCCGATGCCGAACGATATCGGGGTGATGTTCCGGACACCGATGACGGCGCCCGTCCCCGGGATCGCAGTGCCGGAATGCCCAGTGCCCGGCAGGCCCTGGAAGTTCTTGAAAAGCAGATTAACTCTGGCAGAACCGCCTCTGAAGACGACCGAATGCCGCTTCAGGAGAGACTGTCATCCCGGACTTCTTTTGCATCCGATTCTGATGACATTGGCGGAATGCCCCCGGCATCAGATGCCGGAACCGGAGTACCGGTCAGAAAAATGACCGCCATTGAGCAGGCCTTTGCCGAACAGGGATTGGGGGATGAGCCTGGTGATATCCCGTTGCGCAGGGATAATCCGGGATATGCGGAACCTGAAAATTACGGGACTTCCGGAGATTCCGATATCTCCCCTGAGTTTGCGCTGACAGGTGATGTCACCGCTTCGGGAAGCGGCAAAGCCGGGGATCCGGACTACCGCACTGCCACTGTGGCGGTGACAGAGCCGGAAAAGAGCGGCAGGAAGGACGGATTAATAGCCAGAATGAGCAGGCTTTTTTCCAGAGGCGGCAGGAGAGAAGGTGTTTCCGGCTCATCAGAATCCGGAAATGTCGGCAAAATGGAATTGCCGGCGAATGTCAAAAACATTTCCATGGAAAATTTTATCCGTTCACTCAGCAACATTTCCGCGGACGGTCAGGTTACTCCTGAGATAAGACAGATGGCCGCCTCCATCCATGATGCCATGATGAACCCTCTCGGGGATTTAAAGGCCGTATCCGAGTGGCTGGGCTTCGTGCGTTCCCCGCTCACTGCCTCGGGCCCCCGGGCACAGGGCATGCAGCAGTGGGCTCTGATGCTGCTTTCCATAAGATTCCGGCAGATGGGAAAGGATATTGACAGGTTTGTTAAAAGCAAGGCCATTCGGGAACTTATCAAGGGAGCTCTTGCCGGAGATCAGGGGGATGCCGCATGGTCTCACAGGGCACTCAGAGAAACTCTTGTTCAGGTGGAGAGACTGCAGGAGCTCAGCAGAGATCAGGACGCCGAGGGCATTCCCTCATATATTCCGGTACCGCCTTCCGGAGATGATTCCCGGGAAGGCGGCATTATGATAAGTCATCGGGATCTTCCTGACGGGGAGCGGGAATGGCAGCTTAATTTCTTTTTCGATCTGCCGGCTCTGGGGCCGATACAGATCCGTACCGGCATCAGGATACCCGACATCAGAGTAAATGTGGTTGCGGAGCGTTTTGAAGCTTTGGAGAGAGTCAGGGAAACCTCGGATGTGCTTTTCAGGCGCCTTCAGGAATGTGGCTTCAATCCATCTCCCATAGGAGCCCGACTTGGTACCGTTTATCCTCCGGTATCCGGAAGCGAGAGTTCCGGGTATGGCGGGACTGACGGATTATCAGTTAAGATTTAGGAGTTATGGAGATAATGGAACAGGAAAAGACAGCCATAGCTCTGAAGTATGACGAGTCATCAGGCAGGGCTCCCAGCGTTTCCGCAAAGGGCACGGGAAAGGTGGCTGACGATATTGTCGCCATGGCTGAGGAAATGGGAATCTATGTGCATAAGGATCCCGTTCTTCTGAAAAATCTTGAAAATCTCAGGGAAGGGGACACGATTCCGAAGCCGCTATTTATGATAATTTCTGAGATCCTCGCCTACTCCTACTATTTGCAGGGCAAAACCCCTGAAATGTGGCGGGACAGCGAGGGAACCCATGTTAATATGAAGGAATAGCGGACAAATCCGCTATCGGGATGCCTGCGGGTTTCGGCCCCGCGGTGTGAGATTGTATTGCAGTGTCAGTGACAACGGGGCTCCGTAGCGGCACGGATATTGAATCTGGGGGACATATGAAGAAATATTTACCGGCACTGGCAGCAGTGTTTTTGATTTCCGGGCTGGGTTTTGGCGAGGCCGAGGCGGCTCATTCCTCTGTGAATATCATGTCTCCCCGCAATACGGTGAAGATTTCCCGTGACTATACTTATGGATATCAGTATCTGCCCGGGGATGCCCTTGACGTCTATGAAACCGCCAACAGAAACATCGGCTGGAAGGTTAACTATGAATTCCTGGATCGTCATTTTCTCCGTCCGGTGTCCGTGGCCTACCGTGACTGGATTCCCGAGGCGGTAAGAACCTGTCTTTACAATGTTCATCAGAATCTCAGAGAGGTTAACAATACTGTCAATAATGCTCTGGTGGGGGAATTTGCTGACAGCGGCATCAGTGCCGGACGTTTTGTGATAAATTCCACTGTGGGACTCTGCGGTTGCTTTGACGTGGCCAGGCATATCAGTCTTGAAAGAAAGCGGATGACCATGTCCACGGTACTGGGCAGATGGGGAGTGGATCAGGGGCCTTACCTGAATATTCCGATTCTGGGTGTGGGATCCCTGAGGGGCTATATCGGCGATACCATTGATACTTTGTATTTCCCGTTTACCTATTTTCCGTGGTGGGCCGATGTCGGTTTCTGGGCTCTTAACGGGGTGGATTCCCGTTCCCGGCTTCTGGATCAGGATGATATTGTGGCAAATTCCCTGGATCCCTACATTCAGACCCGGGATTTCTATCTGATGTATCAGGAGAATCTGGTAACAGGAAAGACCGCAGCAGCTTCCGAGGCCGGCAAGGTTTCGGAAATGACTCCGGCGGAGCTTGACGATTATCTTGAGGAAATCGATGAATAATTACCGAACCGGGAAGGGGGTGTTTCATCATGACAGCCTTTTCTGAATCCCGGGAAATAAAGCCAGGCAGGAATAACATGACAGACAGACTCGACGAGATAAGAGCGGAAATTGACAAAACGGATCAGGATCTGGTGCGGATTCTGGCAAAAAGGCTGGAGCTGGTGAAGGAGGTGGGCCGGGTAAAAAGCAAAACCGGAACTCCGGTTTATGCTCCTGACAGGGAAAGGAGCATGATTGCCAAAAGACGGGCAGAGGCCGAAAAGGCCGGAATCAGTCCCGATCTTATCGAAGATGTTCTCCGGCGCTTCACCAGGGAATCCTACGGGGCGGAGGAATCCGGTTTCAAGTGTCTTAATCCGGATCTCAAAAAGATAGTGATTATCGGAGGCCGGGGCGGTATTGGCCGGATCTTCACGAGACTGTTCGAAGCCTCCGGATACACGGTGGAAACCATGGGACACCGGGACTGGCCGCGGGCAGAGGAGATCTTCCGGGGGGCCGGGCTGGTAATTGTGTCGGTGCCTATCGACAAAACAGCTGAGGTTATCGACCGACTGTCCTTTCTTGACGAGAACTGCATTATGGCGGATTTTACCTCCACCAAAAGTATGCCGCTGGATCATATGCTGCGGGCGCACCGGGGGCCGGTGGTGGGGCTGCACCCCATGTTCGGACCCGATATTTCCAGCATGGCAAAGCAGGTTATCATCTGGAGCGAAGGCCGCGATGATGACAAATGCCAGTGGCTTCGGAAACAGTTTGAGCTCTGGGGGGCTCACGTGCTTCCGGTTTCCGCCGCAGAGCATGACGGGGCCATGAGATACATTCAGGCACTCAGACATTTCACAACTTTTTCATACGGGGTTTTTCTGGCAAAGGAAAATCCGCATTTCCAGACATTGCTGAAGCTGTCATCGCCTATTTACCGCATGGAGCTTATGATGGTGGGGCGGCTTTTTGCGCAGGATCCCGGCCTGTATGCGGATATCATCATGTCCTCCGCAAAAAATATTTCGGTAATTGAACGGTATGCCTCCGTGGTGGCAGAGCAGATTGATCTTCTTAAAAATTCCGACCGCGAGGAATTCATAAAACGGTTCTGCGAAGGGCGGGAGTATTTCGGAGAGTATGCCGGCAAATTTCTCAGAGAGTGCGGCGGACTTATTGCCAAAATGCATGATGCCAAGGTCCCTGATGAGGGAATTTAAGGCTTATCCGCGGGCCTTTTGTGAAAGCCGGCTGTTCCCGGAAAACAAGGAAATGAGAAAATGAAAAAACTGCTTAAGACTTTGGGAATTTGTGCCATCGGGGTTGCTGCAGCCTTATGTTCGGCCCGGGCCAGTGCCCTGCCATGGGGTTTTTATGTGGCGCACCAGGGCAGAAACTCCATAGAATTCCACAAGAAGGAAAACGGCCGGGTCTATGTGAGGCTGGTAGCCCATTCAATGGAAAATCAGAGCTTTTCCGATATTGTCAATGCCGTGGCTCATGCAAACGGATCGTCATCCTGCACCAAGATGAAGGATGTTACTCCCATAGGCGGTCCGCGTTTTCATTGTCAGTACAATATGGACAGGACTCCCTATACGCTTCACCTGATTCCCTATTACGACTGGAACTACGTTCTTGCGGTTACCATATCCGGAGACAATTATCCGGGATTTGGCATTACCTATGATGACGTGAGGGACATGATTAACTACTGGTTCGATTATTACTGAGTCCTGGAGTTTATGCAGAAAAGAGGAAGAGCCTTTTTGATATTGTGAGAGCGATCAGACTTTGATAAAATGCCCGCAGTTTTACTATGTTAATTAAAAAACGGAGTTTACGGGTATGGCTGGAAAGTCACCAGTGGTTATGCTTGCCATCGTGGGCGGTGCCGTGCTGGCTACGGCAGCAGTTGCTGCTTATCCTGCTGCGGTATGGCTTGGCAACAAGATGTACGATCAGAATGTGGAAAATTTCACCAAGGGATATCCTGTGGTGTACAAGGAAACAGACAAAAGCTTTGCTTCCAGAAAGGGCACCTGGGAGGTTAACACTCCGGCAGGGGATTTTGTTTTCCGGACCGAGACAACCTTCGGGATGACCGGAGCAGAGTCTGTAATCACTCCGGATTACGAGTCTTCCGGCTTCAAGTCTGTATTTGAGGAGCTGTCCATCAAGGAATATCCTAAGTCAGAAATGCACATGGGATATTCCATAACAAAGCAGGCGTTTACTTCTGACGGCTTTGTAGACCCTTTCAGGATTGCCAATAACGAATTCAGCTGCGATGTTTCCGGAGTGAAGTTTGAAAGCACCGTTGATCAGAATGTTAACATGGATGCCGGCGGAGAGGAGATTGTAAAGAGTTTCAGAAACGGTTCCGGAAAATCCTCCGGAAATGTGGTAATCGGGGGGCTGTCCTGCACCGCTGCCGATTCCAAAGGGGTTCTCAGAATTGAAAACGTAAAGCTTAATGTTGAGTCCGTACAGTCTTATCCTTCGCTTTACAATATTCGAATTGGCTCCATCCTTTTCGATGCCAAGAAGAAGTATGAACTTAAGAATTTTGAACTGGATCAGAGCATTGATATCAAGAGCAGCGGCTTTTCCTTCAAAACCACCGGCTCGGTTGCCGCTCTGACATTCCCCAACGAGTTTTCCGGTGGCAGCGTTACCCTGAACAATACCGGTATTGATATCAGGCTTGAGGATATCAATGATCGTGATTTTGCCAGCCTTATTGATTTCTATAAGGATTTGGCTATGGGCGAATTTGCCGATAAAACCAGCGATGCCGATATTATGAACAGCCCGCTGGCCAAGGTTCCTCTCAATATCCGACTGGTCAGACTTGCTTCGGAGTCCGGCAAGGACGGCAGCTTCAAGGCTGACGGCAGTGCCAGTTTTTCGGCCAGTGACATCATGAATGCCAGGGCTGCGCTTAACCTCAATTTCACCAAGCCCTATGCCGATGCCATCGGCCTTGGTGATGCGGTGGGCAGCGGAGTTGCCATGGGCTTCCTGAAGCAGGAAGGTCAGAACTATGTTTCCGCGCTTTCCCTTGAAAATCAAAGCCTGACCGTTAACGGGAAAAAGATCTTTTAACGACTGGTAAACCTGAGAAGCCGTTACCTTCTGACGTTTTTTCAGACTGATTGATATACCTAAAAAGGAATTCTGCTGTTGCGGGTTCCTTTTTTTATTTGGGTTAGGGTGGGTGAAGCAATTGTCGTTCCGGAAAAAAAGAAAGCGGGGGCACAATACGTATGGTGTTTGCAGATCCTTCATTACCTGGAATCCCGGTACTCAGTCGTCATCCTTCCATTCCCGGACTTTGGGGTTTTTCGGATCCTTCCGGCTTGTCATTTTCATAATCCTGTAGGCGGAATAAATGCTACCTGCCAGAAACAGGATAACCAGAAGCGGAATCAGGATTTTCATTGAGACCTCCTGTTGTTTTGAGGTGTTATGACAAAAGTAACCGGTTATCATTTCCGCTGATATCGGTTGCCTCGTCATTTGTCCGGGATCTGCGGAAAAACGCTACTCCTTTTGCTGTTTCCATGATCTGGTGCTCTGTTTGCGAAGATAGCCGACATTGAAACAGGGAGAGAGATAAAACAGTACGGCTGCTCCCAGGGACAGCACGGCGATGGCGGCGGCCAGCCATTTCAGGGAATGCAGATCGTAGGATTCCTGAATGATGAAGGGAACTGTTACCAGAAGAGAGACCATAACTGCTATTTTGGCGTTCCACAGAAAAACCTGATTCGGAGAAAAACTTCGGATCATGTGCTTTTCGATTTTAAAGGAAAAATTATCGGGAGCCCGGGCTATGGACACTTCCTCCGGCTCTGCAGAATCCCCGGGCGGAGTTTTGACTGGGGGAGTCTCATCTGTTTCGGAGCAATACATTCCGGAATCCCTTCCGGCGGGGCGGAACGGATCGCCGGACCTGCCGGCAAGTACCGGAACTGCCGAGTATATAAAAAACGGCTTGTGGCTGATTCTGCTGATAATGATGGTGAGATTCATCAGAACGGCCGCATTTCCGCCAATGCTCTTGACGGTTTTTGCCAGAAGCCGGAGAGCCTCCTCCTGTGTTCCGGCTTCGCCGTATGCCAGATAGCTTTTTACGGTTTTCAGAATTCTGATGTCCCGGGGGCATTTTTCCCGGTAAAGGGTGATACTGTCGGAGGTTATGGCCTTTTTGGATTCCGTGATTCTGTTGACGGTCACGTAGGTCCTGAAAAATCTGCGCTGATGGGGATCTGCGGCATTTTTGGCGGAAAACTCCACTTCATCCCCGATATGAAAATCCAGCTTCTGGAAATCGGCGTCGGTGAAATAGAAGATATTCCCGTTAAAACCATATATTATGCCGTCTCTGCCGTGAGATGACGGTACCCGAACGATCTGTCCCAGCATAGTCAATAATTAATCCCTGCGACTGTTATGGTGTCATAATACCGGTAATCATGGCGGATTGTTTTCATAATTGAGATTTGGAAGCCTTAAACTATGATTTTGATTATGTTTTGAAGTTCGGTTTCTGATTCCGCTGCCCATGTCGGGGCAGCCCGGCCATTCCGTAAAAATTGTAAGAATGACGAGGCGGAATGCCGAACCGTGTGTGATAAGGGGAGTGTTCGGAGTGACAAAATTGTTTTTTATAACCGGAACCGATACCGATGCCGGAAAAACCTTCTGTGCCTGTGCCCTGGAGACGGCGTTGCGCGGACGGGGATATTCGGTAAGACCCTATAAGCCGATAGCGGCCGGTCTTGAAGCTGACGGCAGCAATCGTGACATTTTATGTCATCTTGAGGCGTCCGGTATTCAGGTGCCGCAGCAGGAAATTGCGGCACAGATCTATCGCGAGCCGGTGGCTCCGCACATTGCAGCCCTGAAAACCGGACAGGAAATCACATTTGAGGCTTTGGATCGCGGGCTTAAGAGAGCTCTCTCCGGGAATCCGGATTTCATCATTACCGAAGGTGCGGGAGGGTGGCTCCTTCCTGTCGGAGGAGGCAGAGTGCTTCCGGACTGGCCGGGCATGAGGGACATGCAGATCATCATTGTGGTGGGAATGAAGCTGGGCTGTCTTAATCATGCTCTGCTTACCCGGGATGCTGTGCAGGGGCGGGGATTTAGAGCGGGAGGCTTTATTACTCACAGCGTTACGGCAGAGCTTCAGCCGTATTATCAGGAAAATCTGGATACCCTGAAGGAAATGATGGGAATACCGTTTCTGGGAGATATCCGCTATGAAATTTCGGGGAATTTTAAAGAAGCGTGTTCAGATCTTAATTTGAATTTGTTTCTTTCACTATAATTTCAGTCAGGATATTCATTCATAAAATAAGGAGAGCTCTGCAATGATGAGATTTCTGGCCTACACGGGCACGCTTCTGGGCATAATGCTGGTAGTTGCCATAGTACTGCATGTACTGGTTGCGCTTATGGGGGTTCAGCTCGAGGAGGCTGAACTGGGTGTGGTCCTGCTGGTATCGTTGGTTTACGGCATGGCGGGGTCCGCGGTCAGCCTGTTTATGTCCAAGTACCTGATTAAGAAGAGCTATCATCTTGTTCCTATTGCCGAACCTCGCAATGAAGTGGAAAGATGGCTGATGGACACGGTTTCCTCCCTGGCCGAGAAGAAAAATATCGGTATGCCGGAGGTTTGCATTTATGATTCCAGGGACATGAATGCTTTTGCCACCGGGTGGAACAAGAATCATTCCCTGGTGGCGGTAAGCACGGCACTTTTGGAAAGCATGTCCAGGGAGGAGGTAGAAGCGGTTCTGGGGCATGAGATGAGTCATGTGGAGAACGGCGACATGGTTACCATGTCACTGGTACAGGGGGTGGTGAGCTCGTTTGTCTATTTTATCGCCTTTATTGTGGCGCGGCTGGTGGCTGCCAGAGTCAGGGGAGCCCAGGTGCTGGTTTTCAGGCTTGTGCACATGTTGACACTCTGGACTGTGGGATTTGCGGGACAGTTTGTGGTACTGGCGTTTTCAAGATGGCGGGAATTTCGTGCCGATGCCGGATCCGCCGAGGTACTGGGAGCCGGACCGATGATAAAGGCTCTGGAAACTCTGAAGACCGGATATGCGGTGGACAGATCCAATACGGTGGCCGGAGAAAATGCTCCTAAGGAGCCTGCTGACGATAAAAACACCAGCATGCTGTGTATCAGTGATCGTGAAATGGCAGGTATTTTCGGGGACTGGACCAGAAGTCATCCTTCTCTTCAGAAGAGAATCGAGGTGCTGAAGGAACGGAGACGCTGATTGTCTTCGGACAGGCAGTGAAGCAGGGGAATTCCCTGCTTTTTTGTGTGTCCGGCAAGGTTTTGCGCAGTACCAGTGCAATACATTGTGGCGTGTGGTAATGACGACGACGGCCTCAATGCATCCCCCCCCGGAATAATCATCTGTTTGTTCAGTACCATCTGCGATGCTTCGGTTCATAATCTCCGGTGCTGCCATCTCCTTCAAAGGAGAGCAATTCGAAACCGTGGTCTTTGCACCAGTCTTCAGTATAGCTTTCAGCTTCAAAATCCTCTCCTGTAGGCTGGTAATAGTCATCGGAGCTGCAATAATCCTCGAACTTCCTGTCAGGATAGTCCAAAAGACTGTCCTGGAAGTACATGGCAATTTCCTCATCACTCAAAAACGGATTTTTGCTGAGCATTTTGTCCAGTGCTGCTTCATTTATCCTGTCTTCAATCGGAGCTATGGTGATTGTTGCATGAAATTCACAGTCCACATACCCTGTCCGATGTCAGGAGAGCGGGGATTCCCATAAGAAAGGTATGAAGAATCGCTGCTGCTGTCTTTTTGTCGGTGACATCGTTTTGCATAAGATTCTGAAAAAACTGATATGGATTGTTTGTGAGCACATCAGGCCCCTTGGTTTCAATTATTGCCTTCAGTTTGTCTGCGATTTTGTGCATAGTCATGATGTCCGTTTTCCTTTTTTCTGGATTCCGTTTTTGACCTGAAACACTGACTTCCGGCATGTTCCGGCAGGTACTTGATCTTCTGAACTTTATGGAATTGAGTTCGCAGTTCCTGTATTCCGGTGCCGTGTTTTGTCTGACTCGAATTAAATGTCTCCGGGTTCTGTACTGCAAAATTCTGTGATTGCGGTATTTGTACCCCAGGAACAGAGATTTGTGTTTCTGGTAAGAATTCCCTGAAAAAAGAATCAGCTTTCGTGAGGAATCGCCATGCGGGAACAGGTTTAAACCGGGAGTTTCCCGCGATAACGCCGTTTTTTTGCGGGGCAGAAGATTGCGGCAGGCTGAGAGCGGAGCGATTGTTTTTTGTGAAAATTTATTGCCTGGTGCGCAGTATAACTGCTCCGCCTTTTTTAAGAATCCCTTTCTCATATCCGTGACTGAAGAGAACATCGCCTTCCAGAGGAAGTGCGATATCATCGGTGCCGGCGTTGATGCAGACATGATGCCGGCGGGATTCTCCCCGGGAGTAGTGCAGGATCCTGTTACCGGCGGAGTTTTCCCAGTTAAGGGGGACGGAGCTGGAAAAGCCCGGTTCCTTTCTTATGGCAATAAGCTGTGCGATTTTTGCGGTAATTTCCCGGAATTTTCCGGAGTCGATATCCTTCCACGGCATGGGTCTTCGGTTGTCAGGATCTCCGGTGCCTTCCAGTGCAATCTCAGTTCCATAGTAGATGCAGGGGGTTCCGGGCATGGTCATCAGAATGACCAGCTGCTGCATGAAGGTGTCGCAGGAACCCGCTCTGCTCATCAGCCTGGAAACATCATGACTGTCCAGGAGATTGAACAGCACCTCGTTTACCTGTTCCCGGTACAGGGAATAGCAGTAGCTCACCATATGTCTGAAATCGTCTGCTGTGAGCGTGGAATCCCTGAAAAAGTTTCCTACGGCATGCAGGAAGGGATAGTTCATTACCGAATCATACTCACCGCCCTCAAGATATGGGGAGGCATCGGTCCAGATTTCTCCCAGCAGGAACAGGTCCGGCTTTTCTCTCTTAAGCTCGGTGCTGAGATGTCTGATAAAGCTGTGGGAAATCTCGTTCCCCACGTCGAATCTGATGCCGTCAATATTGAATTCCCGAAGCCATTTTCGGCACACGGCTGTCAGATAATTCCTGACCTCGGGATTATTGGTGTTAAGCTTGGGCATTTCAGACACAAAAGCAAAGGAATAGTAGCGTCCGTCCATGGTATTGCCCTGTTTGGTGAAATCAGCGGAGCGGATGTAGTACCAGTTGAAGTAGGGGGAACTTTTGCCGTTTCTGACCACATCCTGCCATGCGAAGAAATCCTTTCCGGAATGGTTGAACACGGCATCGATCATTATTCTGATTCCCAGGTCATGAGCTTTCCGAACCAAAGCGGCGAATTCCTCATTGGTTCCGAAATCCGGATCGACAAGCTCATAGTCGGTGGTATCGTAGCGGTGACTGGTTTGGCTCAGAAAGATCGGAGTGAAGTAAATACCTGTAATTCCCAGGGATGCCAGATACGGCAGACGCTTCAGCACCCCTTTGATGTTTCCTCCGTAACGGCACTTATGATTTCTGACTGATATATTGTCCCAGTCTTCGAATTTGTCGTCCCGGCCGTCGGATTCCCTGGAGAAGCGATCCGGAAAAATCTGATACCAGACGGTATCGGCAGCCCATCTGGGCGGTTTTATGATATCCGACTCGTTCATCCAGCCGAATTTGTAGAAATTCCGGGCCAGATCCCGGCGGTTTACAAACGAGGGATCGTGAAGGCCGTCCTCGAGAAGACACTTTTCAGTACCGTCATCAAAGGTAATGCGGAAGTAATACTGCAGTCTTTTGTAAACAGGTCTGACAGTTGCGGAAAAGATGATTTCATGGCTGAGCTCCAGGGACACTGACATCGCCACGGGTTTTCCGTCCCAGGCCCAGGCTTCGGAAATGCCGCCAATATACGGATCTTCGCACATGAGCACGGCATTGGATACGCTGCGATTTGCATGCAGGTTGATTCTTAGTTCATTATCGTTGAGACAGTAGCAGTCATTGTAGCCGCATTTGTGTCTGATCCCCTCGTATATCATGGCAGGCTCCTTCCTGTTGGAAATCGTTGATGACTTCAGTTTACGGGAATATCTCCGGCAAATCTTTAATTATGCTATTTACTGTTTGACACAATCCTATTATTCTGAAGAAGACGGTACTGTTGTCACGGGGGGTCATAATGAACGAAAATGTCCTCAGACACGAAAGCAAAAAGCACGGAAAGGACAATTTTCCCTATTCCGTTTATCACTCCCTGATCCCTCTTTACATGAAAAGCTTTCCTTTGCACTGGCATGACGAGATGGAGATTACCTTTATCAGAAAAGGGCGCGCGGATTTTTCAATATGCAGCCGTCATTTTGTGGCTGGGGAGGGCGATATTCTGATAGCGAATCCGCGGCATCCCCACTGTGTGGAACAGTATCGGGATTCCGAGGCGGATTTCTTTTCGGTTCTGTTTGATCCCGAACTTTTGAACAGCAGCGCTCTTGACGCGGAAAACGCTCAGAAGATTGCGGATTTGAAAAACGGCAGCGGTATATTTCCGGAATTCACCGGAAAGGGGGAGCCCCTTAATCAGGAACTGCTGCCGTTTCTGAACCCGCTGATTGAAATGAGGCATCAGAGCTACGGGGATTTCCAAATGGGAGTCTTGGGTTGTCTTTACATGCTGTTTCAGACATTGAGCCGGTATCAGATGAAGGCGGATCGAACCGTCAGCGAATACCGGACGGATTTTTCCAAAATCCGTCCGGCTCTTGATGCGGTGATAAATCATTATGAGCAGAAAATATCCATAAGATCTGCGGCCCGGGATTGCTGCCTTTCGGAAAGTCATTTCATGAAACTTTTCAAAAAGACTACCTCGAAAAGCTTTAACGAATATCTGGCGGAATATCGGATTCGTGCGGCTGCAAAAATGCTGCGGGAAACCTCGGATCGGATTGTGGACATTTCCGGAAGCTGTGGCTTCGGAAATCAGTCCTATTTTACCAGAACGTTTGTCCGGCACTATGCCATGACACCGGGCGAGTACCGCCGGCAGCATTCCGGAGAAGCTTCCTGATGAACAGCCTGTCTTAATATTACGGGATCGGACAGGAGTTCTTCAGATATATATATGGTTTTAACGTAAGAAACTGAACGGAAGTCCGTTTCTGCCTGGGAAAATAGTGCCATACCCGATAGAGGCGGCAATGGCCCGGTTTATTCATGGTTGCGGTGTCTGTTCAGCAAGGAAGAAGTCATGAGTATTCCCATTCCGGAGCCGGAAAAGGTCAGAGATCCTTCTCAGGAAAACATTATTAACATCAGTCTGGGTATGAACCTGGTGCTTGCTCCCCCGGGCTGCGGCAAAACGGACATCCTGTCAGAACGTGTTATGAAGGCTCTGGACAACGGAGTCAGTCCCGGAGATATGGCCTGCCTTACCTTTACCAACAGGGCAGCCAGGGGAATGCTGTCCCGCATAAGAGCAAATGTCCGGTACGATACTTCCGATATTTTCGTTGGCAATATCCATCGGTTCTGCTCCCTGTTTCTGTTCAAAAACGGCTTTGTGCCGCAGAATTCATCAATTTTGGCCGCTGAGGATGTGCAGTTGCTGCTTCTGGATTTGGCAGGCATGGACGAGAGTCGGGCGGATGATTTGGATAACGACTTCAGGGGAAAGCTTGATCATGTGGTGCAGATTTCAGGCTATATATATCAGAGGAAGCACGGTCATAAGACAATACTTCATGACTGCTCCGGTTTTTTTGCCGAAATAACGCCTTATGCCGGCTGTAATGAGATTGCGCTTTTTGACAATATTGACCGCATTTATGAAGAATTTCGAACGGATGGCGCGTACAGCAGGGATTTTATGAGGAAGACCAACAGGATCAGACTCGCCGCCCGTTACAGTGCCTGCAAGGAGAAATATCAGGTGATGGATTTTGATGACCTGCTCCTTAAAACCTGTACGATCCTTTCAGATCCCGCAGTGCCGGTTCACCGTTTCAGATGGCTTCAGATTGACGAGGTTCAGGATCTTAATCCGCTGCAGCTTACAATATGTGATCTTCTTTTGGACAGGAAGGCCGGTAGCTGCGTTCTTTATCTGGGAGACGAGCAGCAGGCGATATTTTCATTTATGGGGGCGAGTCTTAACCTGCTGGAGACTATAAAACAGCGCTGTTCCGGACGTCTTTTCAGACTGGAGAACAACTACCGGTCCCCGAGCTACCTGCTGGATGTCTATAACACCTACGCCAATGCGGAACTGGACACGGATCCGGATTTTCTGCCACGGCCGGTAAATATCGAAAACAGCAGAATGAACGATCTCATGATCATAAACTGCCATAATTTTGAGGCTGAAGCAGAGAAGGCGGTAATGATCTGCAAAAAAATCCTGTCGCTGGATCCCCGTCATGAAAATGATCGTCAGAGAACAGCGCTGGTGGTTCCGTCAAACTGGCAGGCGGACAGTCTGGCGGCTGTTCTGGACCGTCATAATATGGAGTATTTCAAGGTTTCCGGCCAGGATGCCTTTGCTTCCAGAACGATGCAGCTGATTCTGTCCCATCTGTCGGTGTTTGCGTACGAGACTAATGTCATTGCCTGGGCCAGGGTATTCCGGCAGCTCAGGCTGTTCAGCGACAGGAATCAGTATGCCAGATCCCGCAGCTTCATAAAGGAGATGATCGACTGCATGCTGACACCGGCGGATCTGATCAGATATGACAGATCCTCTTATCTTGCAGAGTTCTCCCGCGTTTATTCGTCAGGAGTTACAGTTCTGTTTGACACCGAAACCACCGGTCTTCGCATTCATTATGACGATATTGTGCAGATTGCGGCTCTCAGGATTCAGTACGGCAAAGTTACGGGAAACTTCAATATTCTGCTTAAAACCGACAAGGAGATACCGGCCATGCTGGGCGATATCCCGAATCCGCTCCTGGCGGAGTACCAAAGCTGCGGGGACAGGCATGAACGGGCGGAAGGACTTCGTCTTTTTCTGGATTTCATTTCTTCTGCGGATGCTCTCGTGGCTCATAATGCCAGCTATGACTATCTCATTCTTGATCATAATCTGAAGCGTGATGCCGGAATTTTTGACTTCACTGCCAGTCATCCCGTCTGTTTTGACACCCTGAAGGTAGCCCGCATCATAAAGCCTCATCTGAAAAGCTACAAGCTTAAGGATCTTATTGCGGCCTTCAGTCTCCGCGGGGATAATTCCCATCTTGCTGATGATGACGTGGCAGCCACCAAAAACCTGGCTGATTACTGCATTGCCGGATTTGAAGCGGTCAGGGAAAAGCAGGAGAAGTTTTTCGAAAATAACCGGAACGTTATTGGTCTCTTTAAGGCAGAGTACCGGGAACCGTGGCTACACACCTTTAACAGCCTTCTGAAGGTGAATGGTGTCAATGACACTGAATCAGCTTTGGGAGACGAGATACGCTGGCTCTATGATTATTTTCTGGAAAAAGGTCTTTGCGAGACGTGTGACAAGATCAGCCATATTACGACCTTTATCAACGAGAAGGTGCTGGATCCGGATGCCGAACCATTCATGTATCAGCAGATATCCGCCCATGCCATGGAACTGAACACCTTCAGGGAAACGGATCTGTATGACGGAGGTACCCTTTCTGAAAAGATATTCATTACCACCGTTCATAAGGCCAAGGGGCTGGAATTTGAAAATGTGATTGTATTTGATGCCGTGGAGAATGTGTATCCTTTCTACAGTTCCCTTCCGGATCCGGAGCAGATAAGAGAGGATGCCCGCAAATTTTACGTTGCCATTTCAAGAGCCAAGATTAGGCTCTGTATTCTGACAGTTTCCCTGCGCAGGGTGTACAGCACAAAGAATCACAGGTATTATGATTTTCTGGGAGAACCGACCCGGTTTTTGAAGAGCATTGCGAGTTTTTTCTCAAGGTATGGTTAGGAGAGCAGGTCTTTCGGGGATAAAACCGGGTTCAGAGACGGATGGACGGGGATTTTCTGACTGTTCAAGTCAAAAAGGGGCAGGTTTATCCTGCTCTTCGTTTACAGTTATTTCAGTGAATCTCCTTCAGTTAAATCCGGAAGACTCGCGGGGGGGCCGAAATCTGCATTGACAGGTTCATGGTAGCGGTGTGCCAGTGTTGTGCTGCGTGTCCGGATCAGGTGAGGTTAAACGTGACAGACATTTACTGCGTTTTATAGAATTCTGCCGACGGGAACAAAAAAACCCGGATACAATCCGGGTTTTCCATAAACAGGATTAAGCTGTCAGTTCCAAAGAACCATTAGCCGTTAACCTTCTTCATGTGAGCAATGAGTTCGAGAACCTTGTTGGAATAGCCGATTTCATTGTCGTACCAGGAAACAACCTTAACGAAGGTGTCGGTAAGAGCGATACCAGCCTTGGCATCGAAGATGGAGGTGTGAGTATCACCGAGGAAATCAGAAGATACAACAGCTTCATCAGTGTAGCCGAGAACACCCTTGAGCTCGCCTTCAGAAGCAGCCTTCATGGCATCGCAGATCTGCTGATAGGTAGCAGGAGTCTTGAGGTTAACGGTAAGGTCAACTACAGAAACGTCAAGGGTAGGAACGCGCATGGACATGCCGGTCAGCTTGCCGTTGAGTTCAGGAATAACCTTGCCTACAGCCTTGGCAGCACCGGTGGAGGAAGGAATGATGTTGCCAGCAGCTGCACGACCGCCGCGCCAGTCCTTGAGAGAAGGACCGTCAACAGTCTTCTGAGTGGCAGTGGTGGAATGAACGGTGGTCATGAGGCCATCGGTAATGCCGAACTTGTCGTTAAGAACCTTGGCGATAGGAGCCAGACAGTTGGTGGTGCAGGAAGCGTTGGAAACGAACTGAGTGCCCTTTTCATACTTGTCGAAGTTAACGCCGCAAACAAACATCGGGGTGTCGTCCTTGGAAGGAGCAGACATAACAACGTACTTAGCGCCAGCGTCGAGGTGAGCCTGAGCCTTTTCCTTGGTGAGGAAGAGACCGGTGGATTCAACTACGTATTCAGCGCCAACTTCGTCCCACTTGAGTTCGGCAGGATTCTTAACAGCGGTAACGCGAATGCGACGGCCGTCAACGATGAGCTCGCTCTTTTCCACGTCAGCGGAAACTTCGTGATTGAACTTGCCGTGCATGGTGTCGAACTTAAGCATGTAAGCAAGATAGTCAACCGGGCAGAGGTCGTTGATGCCTACAACTTCGATGTCGTCGCGGTTTTCAACGGAAGCACGGAAAACGAAACGGCCGATACGGCCAAAACCATTAATACCAACTTTGATCTTGTCAGTCATAATTATTACCTAAAACACTTAACAACTAAGCAGTTAATAAAAAAATCAACAAGGCATAATTTACCCAAAATCACGGCTCTATGCAAGCTGTTTTATTATCATTTGATCGAGTTTTCCGATATTTTTTACCAATAGTATCATGATGGATAGTACAGGTTTTGATGATACTGTTGTGTGCAGGCCGCGGGACAGCAGTTTCGGTTAATTTCGTTCTGCTGATAATTCTGCATATTAATGTATAACCGGAGGACTTTTTTTTCTTTGGAAAATTTGTGGTTTGGATTGCATTAGATGATAAAGGTGTTTGCAATACATTAAAAATAAGGACTGGATCAATATTGATAATAACTAAAATATGAGATGTTTATATAGGTGATTAATATTATGGACTGGATTTAATAATGTATGAATGGTACTATGAAACAGTCAGTGTATGTAACAGAATGATCGTATGCAAGGATATAAAATGTACAGGTTCTTAGATCGGTGATAATAATTTTTAAGACAAAAGATTTTGTCGCTGATTCTTACTACCCCAACGCTATTTTTTGCTATAAAATGATACCCGGTTGATTACAAGTAATCGGATTATGGTTGATATATGACAGATTTAATTGAACAAATTGCCAGTGCCAGAGGCATTGCAGACGAATATATTGCCGCCGACGGGAGCAAGAAGGTGATTTCCCGCGAGAGCAAGATTGAGTGTCTCCGCGCTCTTGGCTATGATGTTGATGATGAAGCATCGCTGCAGAAACAGTTTAACTCTCAGGAGGACGAGCTTTTCGACAGGGGTGTGGAACCTGTGATTGTGGCCTTTGAAAATGAAGGTCTTTCATTCGTCATCAGACTTACTGACGATGAAGCCAGGGATCCGCTTACCTTTGAAATAACAAAGGAAGATGGTACCAAGTGCCAGGGGCCGGTTCTGACGAATTTGAGCGAAAAAGGCGAAACTAGAACCATGCACGGTTCCAGGTACACGGCATACGATGCCAAGGTTCCCATTGATCTTCCTTTCGGATACCATGAGATAACCTTCAAGACCAGAAAACGTACTATTTCCGGCGTCAGACTGATTGTCTGCCCCAAAAGCTGCTACAAGCCTCAGAAAATTCAGGAAGGCACCAAAGTTTGGGGCCCCAGCGTGCAGCTTTACGCTCTCAGAAGTTCCAGAAACTGGGGTATCGGGGATTTTGCGGATCTTTCCGAACTTATCAGATATCTTGCTGACAGCGGTGCCGGCTTTGTAGGCATTAATCCTATTCATGCCGCATATCCTTCAAATCCGGAGTCGGCCTCCCCTTACAGTCCTTCCTCCAGACGCTGGCTGAATGTCATTTACATAAGTGTGGAGGAAACTCAGGAATATTCTGAGAATGAGGAGGTTCGTCGCAAGGTATGCTCCATTGATTTCCAGAAGAAGCTGAATCAGCTCAGAAGTGCCGAGTATGTCGATTATGCCGGTGTCATGAAGCTGAAGCTTGAAGTTCTGAGAGAGCTATTCAACAGTTCCACCATTGCCGATGGCAGATCCAGGAGAGGCAAGGCCTTTACCAAGTTCTGCAATGACGGTGGCACATCTCTGTACCAGATGGCTACCTATGATGCCCTCCAGGAATACCTGTACAATCAGGGCAAGCAGGCCTGGGGCTGGCCGGTGTGGCCTGCAATTTACCAGAAGTATACAAATGCTTCCGTAAAGAACTGGCAGGAAAAGCACGAGGCAGATATCAGATTCTACATGTTCCTGCAGTTTGTTGCCGATGAACAGCTTGAGAAGGCCAACAATGTGGCCAAGGAAAGAGGAATGGCCGTGGGCATCTATCGTGACTTGGCTGTGGGTGTGTCCAATGGTTCCGAGGAGATTTGGGCCAACGGAAACATCTACTGCACCAAGGCCTCTGTCGGTGCTCCTCCTGATCCTCTGGGACCTTTGGGGCAGAACTGGGGACTTCCTCCGATGGATCCGCAGAAGCTTTTGGACGAAAAGTATCAGCCGATGATTGATCTTTTCCGTGCCAACATGAGACACTGCGGTTCTCTCCGTATTGACCATGCCATGTCTCTCTACAGACTGTGGTGGGTTCCGCCTGCAGCTCCAGCCAGCAACGGTGTGTACGTATACTACAGAGTGAAGGATCTTGTCGGTATTCTGGCTTTGGAATCTCACCGTAACAAGTGTCTGATCATCGGCGAGGACCTGGGGACTGTACCTGACGAAATGCGCACAATCCTGAAGGAAGCAGGAATTCATTCTTACCGCATCTTCTTCTGGGAAAAGGCTCCCGACGGCGGCTATCTGGCGCCGAGGGATTATCCGGAGCAGGCCATGAGTGCTCTCTCCACGCACGACATGCCTACCATTGTCGGCTGGTGGAATCACGAGGATCTTAAGCTGGGACTTGAACTCGGCCTCTACAATGAGCAGCAGGCTCATGATATCGGAGAGGGGCGCTATTACGATCAGCAGAGGATTCTGGACAGCCTTCACGGACTTGGTTCCGTGCCTGACACTGTATCCCGTGACGGCCGTAACTGTCCGATGACTCCTGAGCTTCTAAAGGGACTTCAGATTCACATGTGCCGCGGCAGTTGTGCTCTGTTCAGTACCCAGATTGAGGACTGGATCAGAATGGAGAAGCCTGTTAATGTTCCTGGCACTTCTTCCGAGTACCCGAACTGGCGCCGTAAGATCTCCAGGAATCTGGACGAGATCTTCTCCGATCCCGAGGTGGTCAAGTTGCTTCAGGAAATGACTGACGCAAGAAACAGCGTTTCCGGTCATTAGTCACCCCTGAGCCTTATTACGGGTCGGCAGGTCTGCGGCAGTAAGCGCCGCAGGGTTGCCGGCTCTTCTTTTTTCTGCAAGAACAGAAGTTATGGTGTAATCAGGACTGCCCCGAATGTGTGTTTCCGGTGTTTTTGATTTTTTGAAAAATCGTTGTCGGGTTCTTTTGGCTGGGATTTTTTCGGAGAACTATTCTGGTCGGGGAGCGGTTTTTCTGTCAAAGCCCGAATTTTCAAGATCAAGTTCAAGTTATGAAAATATTTTTTGGAAAAAAATCCCGTAATGTATAAGAATTCAATAAATGGGACAATAGGGATCCGATCTCCGGAGAAGGTTCCGTGTTTTTGTTGACGGTTTTTCTTTTGGCCTTCGGGGGCTTTTTGAAGAAAAATTTTGTAAGGAATATTTAGATGCTGATTGATGATTTGAATAATGCCGCTTTGGCAAAGCCTTTTGAGACCTTTGGACTTCAGAAGGTTGAGGGGAAGAAAGGCTTTCTTCTCAGGACGTGGCTTCCCGGTGCTCTTGAGGTGGATGTAAAGTCCCTGGACGGCAAGAAGAAGCTTGGCAAAATGAACCGCGTCAATGAGGACGGCCTTTTTGAGCTTGAATTTCCTGATGCCGATAAGGAATTCCACTATTCATTTGATGTGCATTATCAGGATTCGAGCGTCCCGGTAATTGATCCCTACCAGTTCAGAAATGAAGCATTTGCCGGCCTTTCCACCATGCGCAATGAGGCAGCAAATCTCTATCGTACCCTTGGTGCTCAGATTACCGAAATCGAAGTTGACGGCGTGAAGGTAAAGGGTGTTCGTTTTGCGGTATATGCCCCTTCTGCCAGCAATGTGAGCGTCATCGGCGACTTTAACTTCTGGGATGGCCGTCGTCATCCGATGGAAAAGAGTCTTCTTGGCCACTGGGTGCTTTTTGTTCCGGGGATCAAGGTAGGGGATCGTTATAAGTACGAGCTCAAGGATCCCATGGGCAACAGACTCCCTCACAAGTCCGATCCTGTGGGTTTCTATGCCGAACAGTACCCTTCATTTGCTTCCGTTGTCTATGACCAGAGCAAGTTTGAATGGCACGACAGCGAATGGATTAAGAGTCAGAACAACAACAAGCTGAAGCAGCCGATGTCAATCTACGAGCTCCATTTCGGTTCCTGGAAGCGTCATGAGGACGGTTCTTCTCTGTCTTATCGCGAAATGGCTGAGCAGCTTATTCCGTATGTCAAGGATATGGGCTATACCCACATTGAGCTCATGCCTGTCATGGAACATCCGTTTTCCGGTTCCTGGGGCTATCAGCCGGTAGGTCTTTTTGCTCCCACCAGCCGTTTCGGAACTGCCGATGACTTTAAGTTCTTTGTGGATAAGTGCCACGAGGCAAAGCTCGGAGTGATACTTGACTGGGTTCCGGCCCACTTCCCTTCAGATTCCCACGGTCTTGCCAGATTCGACGGCACCCCGCTTTATGAATATGAGGATCCGAGGAGAGGCTGGCATCCGGACTGGAATTCCTATATTTACGATTTCGGACGTGATACTGTAAGACAGTTCCTGGTGGCTTCCGCGCTTTTCTGGCTGGATCACTATCATATTGATGGCCTTCGTGTTGATGCTGTGGCTTCCATGCTTTACTGGGATTACTCCAGGAAGGCAGGTGAATGGATTCCCAATGTTGACGGCGGCAACCACAACTATGAGGCAATCAGCCTGCTCAAGTGGTTCAACGAGGAAGTTTACAAGAATTATCCGCACTGCATGACCGTGGCCGAAGAATCTACCGCATTCCCTGCCGTTTCCCGCCCGACCTTCAACGGCGGTTTGGGCTTTGGCTTCAAGTGGAACATGGGTTGGATGCACGATACTCTGGAGTACATGAAGAAAGATCCTATCTACCGCAAGTATCATCACAGCGAAATGACCTTCTCCATGATTTACGCCTATGACGAGAACTTCATCCTGCCGCTTTCTCATGACGAGGTGGTTCACGGGAAGCAGTCCCTGCTCTACAAGATGCCGGGTGATGAGTGGCAGCAGGCAGCAAATCTCCGTGCCTACATCGGCTACATGTATGCGCATCCGGGCAAGAAACTGAATTTCATGGGCAGCGAATTTGCTCAGACTGCCGAATGGAATCATGACAGTCAGCTGCAGTGGTGGCTCCTTGATTTCGACAAGCACAGAGGACAGAAACAGCTTGTTCGCGATCTTAACAAATTGTATGTTTCCGAGCCGGCGTTATATAATGCAGACTATGACAAGTGCGGATTCATGTGGCTTGATCACAGTGACTATCAGAACAGCATTTTCGCTCTGATAAGACGTGATGAGAATCAGGATAATGAAATCATTGTTGTAAGCAATTTCACTCCGACTCCACATCAGAACTACCGTCTTGGCGTACCAAAGAAGGGCACATACAAGGTATTGCTGAATACTGACAGCAAGCACTATTGGGGAAGCGATTTCGATGTAGGCGGTCTGACCTTCAAAGCCAGCGATGTTTCATGGCACGGTCAGTATCATTCCATTACTCTGAATCTTCCTCCGCTCGCTACAGTATTCCTGAAACGTATCGGAGATTAGTAAACTAATATGAGCAGTGATAAATTCACGCTCGTATCAGGTAGAGAGGCCCCATTAGGGGCCTCTTTGTGTGATAGGGGCTGTAATTTCAGTGTCTGGGCGCCGGAAGCCTCCAAGGTAACCCTGGTGCTTTACACCAATGATGAACAGGAAATTTGTCGTTTTGACCTGCCGGAAAAGAATAACGGGATTTGGTATGGCTGTGTAACCGGAGTGCAGGCGGGACAGCTTTATGCGTACAGCGCAGACGGCAAATACGCTCCCCGGGAGGGCGTGGCCTTTGATCCTGAAAAGCTTCTGATTGATCCCTATGCCAAAAAGATCAACCGTCCCATGCTCTGGAATTATGACAGATATCTTCACGATTCCCGGGCCTTTATCAGCAAATCGGTGGTGGTGGATGACGCTTTTGACTGGCAGGGGGTGCAGAAGCCAAATATTACCCGTGGCAAGGCTATTATCTATGAAACGCATGTGAAGGGCTTTACCAAACTGAATGACCTGGTTCCGCCGCATCTTCGCGGCACCTATCTGGGGCTTTGTCAGCCGGAGGTTATCAGTTACATTAAAAACCTCGGGGTTACCGTGGTGCAGCTCATGCCGATATACGCCAAAATGAGTGAATCCCGGCTGGTGGACATGGGACTTTCCAATTACTGGGGCTACAATCCGATATCATTTATGGCGCCGGAGCCTTCCTATGCAAGCGGCGATGCAGTCACTGAATTCAAAACCATGATTCGGGAGTTCCACAGGGCAGGCATTGCCGTCATTCTTGATGTGGTGTACAACCATACCGCGGAAGGGGGGTATGGCGGCCCCAACGTCTCGTTCCGGGGATTTGACAACCGCAATTATTATGTTTACGAACACAGTGCCGACGGCAAGGGGTTTAATTATGAGGCCACCACCAATGTTACCGGCTGCGGCAACAGTTTTAACGCCTCTTCGGAACCGGGGCTCAGAATCATTCTGGATTCCCTGCGTTACTGGCTTACCGAAATGCAGGTTGACGGTTTCAGATTTGACCTGGCGGTAACCGTGGCCCGGGAAACCACTCCGTATGTGTTCAACTCCTTCGAGCCGCATGGAACCTTCTTTAAATCCGTGAATGCCGATCCGGTTATCAGCAGGGCGCTTCTTATCGGTGAGCCGTGGGATATCGGCGGTTTCGGATACCGTGTCGGACAGTTCCCTCCCAAATGGAGCGAGCAGAACGACCGTTATCGCGATACGGTGCGTTCCTTCTGGCGAGGCGATCCCGGATGCATGGGAGAGTTTGCCACCCGGCTCCTGGGGTCCCGTGACATTTATCCCAAGGATTTAAGATCCATTAATTCCTCTGTAAATTTTGTTTCCTACCATGACGGCTTTACCCTGGAGGATGTGGTCAGCTACAACAATCGCCACAACGAAGCCAATAAGGAGGATAACAAGGACGGTACCAGCAATAACGTCTCCTGCAATTACGGCGAGGAGGGGCCCACCGGAAATATCAGAATTCTGAAGAAGCGGGCGCAGATAAAGAGGAATATGCTGGCAACAGTAATGCTTTCTCAGGGAATTCCCCATATTGTGGCCGGCGATGAGATCTCCAGAACGCAGCACGGAAATAACAATGCCTACTGTCAGGACAACGAGCTCAGCTGGGTGCACTGGGATTTGGACAAGGACAAGCAGGATCTTTATAACTTTGTGAAGCTTCTGACCGGCATTCGCCTGAGTTCCCGGGTATTTACCGAGCTTCAGCTTAAGGATGACAAGTTCAGAATCACAGGACAGCCTCATCATGAAGTCAACTGGTATCATCCCAGCGGATTTGCCCTGGTGGACAATGACTGGCACTCCCCTGTGGCTCAGGTATTCATGCTGGATATCGGCTGCAGCGATGCCAATGGCGAACGCTTTGTCATTATGTTCAATGCCAGCGGCTATGATATCTGCTTCCATCTTCCGGAAAATTCTCCCGGAAAACGCTGGAGTGCCATCATGGATACCTGCGAGGCAGATGGCACACCGCGCCGCTTCAGTGACGAAACCGGGCTTTATCCGGTATGCTGTTCCTCTTCTGTGAAGCTTCTTAAGGAAATTCCGGACGACGGCAGACGGGTTGCCAGCATTATTGAGAGAATGGAGCAGGCTGTCGAACCGAAGACCAACGTGGTATCCGGCGCTGACGAGGCTCCTGAATCCGGAGATACGGCAGTTCCGGAATGCGGAGACATGCTGGTATACAGCTACAAGACACCTTCCCGAAAGAGCGGGGCGGCTCACAAGTTCAGTCATGCAAGAAAGAGCTTTGCCTTCAGAAAGAAGAGTCTTATCAGAAGCAAGTTCGGAAGGAAAAAGTAAATCAGGCATGAAGATGTAGGCGGATATGTCCGAATCCTGAATAAAGGAATCAGCGTCAGAAACTGGTTCCTTTTTTTGCTGAATCGTCATGATGCGGTGAATCCTTCCGGGGGTGTTTGCGATTTTGGAGAACCGTGATCTGAGAACGGCGACATTTTACGGTTCTAATTCACTGATTTCTTTGCCGATTCCCCTGATTCGGCATAAAATCACGGAAGATGTTTCATGAAGCCGGTTCGGATTGGTTCCGGTGCTCCTGAAAACAAAAACCGAAAGTGCCGAGGAGATTTTTAAATGCGCAAGGATTTAGGTGAGAAGCCTCTGATTTATCCGCAGCCGGTTCTGCTGGTGGGAACCTACGATGCGGACGGTGTTCCAAATCTGATGACAGCCGCATGGGGGTGTGTCTGGGGCTTCAAGGAGGTGGAAATCAATCTTTCCATAGATCACAAAACCTCTCACAACATCCGTCTGCATAAGGCTTTTACCTTAAGTATGGCTACTCAGAGCGTGATCAGGGAGGCTGACTATGTCGGTCTGGTCAGCGGCAAGAAGGTTACTGACAAGACAGAACAGGCCGGCTTCCATGACGAACCGGCGCCACACGTTTACGCTCCGATGTTCCGGGAGTTGCCGCTGACATTGGAATGCAAGGTTCTTACCATGTATCAGAACGAGAAGAAGGATGATTTCCGGGTAGTGGGCGAGGTGGTCAATGCTTCTGCCGATGAATCGATTCTGGATGAAAACGGCGTTATTGATCCCGTAAAGCTGAAGGCCGTTTCCTATGCTCCGGACGGGCATTACTATGTACTCTGCGCCGAGAAGGTCGGAAATGCCTTCAGGGACGGAAAGGAGCTTATTAAAAAGTAGCACGGTGTTATTTAAGAAGTTTGTCTCTTGTAAAAGGTCACTCTCCGGAGTGGCTTTTTTGTTTCCGGGAGACAGAGACTGTATGCAGGAAATTACTGTGGAGATAACAGGGGGACAACTGAGGATAACTGTACAAATCAGAAATCCGTTCTGTGCCCGCCGTAACTGTATCGGAATTGGGAGAGCACACAGGCTGCCGGGCCCCGTGCCGGTCAGAACACTGACAGGAATAGTAATTTTCCCGGCGGATGTAACTATAAATTGTGTTTTTGTGTGATTATGAGAACTAGATCTGGTGTTTTTAACAAAAAATTTTTAAAACTGCTCATAATTTGCACAATTTTTGCTTTGGAAACAAAAATCAAGAACAAGTTGTTAAAAAGCCCGTTTTTTTCAGTTGCTAACAGAATTATTCACAGGTTTTGTGAACTTGATAACATGTGATATTTCCGGAAAACGGTTCCGAATTTATTGAGGAGACGGGGAGTTTCGGGGTGGGGACATGAGTCCGGGAAATGATGATTCGGATACATCTTCATACCCGTTCATAACCGGAAGTCGGGCCATAAACCCGGAAAACAACTTTCCCAAAACACCGTCATGCAAAAATCACACACCCCGGACGGAAATCAAATCGGAATCCTCCTCTCCGGCAGGGGAGCAGGATTAATCGGAACAGGCGGTCAGGTATTTACGGAAGAATTCGTCAGGAATAATCGGCAGAACGATCACGATTCACCGGATAAGGCTGTCGCCGATTTCCGTAAAAACCGTCGCTTCCTTATGGCTGTTCCAGCCGGGAACCCTGATATTGCAAATAATCCGGCGTGAATGGTATGAGCGGCATACCTTGCGGCCTGATGTTATAGAGGGGAATGTAGTGAACACGCTGACGGCAACATCCGGAAACGCTGCCTTTTTGTTTGCAGATGCAGACAAAAAAAACTCCCGGGCAGATCCGGGAGCTTCAGTGAAATCAGAAAGAAAAACTCTTATCTGGCGGAATTCAGAGCTTTCTTGAATCCCGAAACGTAATTCTTAATGGCCTCCAGACTGAATCCCGTCTCTCTCATGATATTGATGAGATGAGTTCCGACAATGCAGCCGTCAATATGATCGATATACGGTTCCACATCGGCATACTCCTTGATTCCGAACCCCATCATTACCGGAATTTTGGAAATGCTTCTGACGCTGTCCAGGTAGGCGGTAGTGTTTTTGTAGAACTCGTTGGCATCCTGGCCGGTAACTCCCATGGAGGAAATGCAATAGGCAAATCCGTGAGCGTTTTCAAGAAGCATTGGAATTCTGTCCCCGGAGATAGGGGCGATGAGCGGCAGCAGGAACGGAGCGTCCGGAATATTCAGAAACTCCCTGAGCTCGAAGCTTTCTTCATAGGGAAGATCCGGAACAATAAGTCCGTCCACACCGCATTCGGCACAGGTTTCCACAAACTTTTTGATTCCGAAGTGGTTGATGGTGTTGTAGTAGAGCATAAACACCACCGGAACCTGGCAGTCCTTGCGAAGTTCCCTCATCATGTCAAAAATCTTGTTGATGTTGGTACCGTTGCGAATAGCCTCAATGGAGGCAGCCTGAATAACCGGACCGTCGGCAATAGGATCGGAGAACGGAACTCCCAGCTCGATAACATCCACCCCGGCCTCGTCCTGAGCCCTGATTATGGAAAGAGTGTCGCCAAGACTTGGCAGTCCTGCGGTTACGTAGGTAATAAAAGCCTTTTCGCCCTTGCTTTTAAGGGTATTTAATCTTTCTTCGATTCTGTTCATATTACAGACCACCTTTTTCGTTAATGTAGCCGGCGATGGTGTTCACATCCTTGTCACCGCGTCCTGACAGGTTAACAATGACCACATCGTCCTTTGTGAGGTTCTTGCAGAGCTTTGGCAGATATGCAAGAGCATGGGAGCTTTCGATGGCGGGAATAATACCCTCCAGCCGGCAGAGTTCCAGAAGCGCTTCCATGGCCTCGGTATCAGTTACAGCGTCGTAGGTTACCCTGCCGGTCTGGCAGAGATATGCATGTTCCGGTCCCACTCCCGGATAGTCCAGACCGGCGGAAATGGAATAAGCGGTCTTGACATTGCCGTCAGCATCCTGCAACAGGTAGGAACGCATGCCGTGAAGAATGCCTATGGTCCTGGCAGACATGGCAGAGGCGTGTTCTCCGGTGCTGATACCTTTTCCGGCAGCTTCCACGCCGTAGAGCTTTACCTCCGGATCATCCAGGAACCCGGCATAAATGCCGATGGAATTGGAACCGCCGCCGACGCAGGCAACCACGGCGGAAGGAAGACGTTTCTCCTTTTCCATAATCTGTCTTCTGGCCTCGTCGCCGATCACTCTTTGAAAACGCTTTACGATCTCCGGATAGGGAGCAGGGCCTACGGCCGATCCCAGAACGTAGAAGGTATCCTCGGCATCTTTGGCCCAGGTTCTGATGGCCTCGTTGCAGGCATCCTTGAGAGTGTCGGTTCCGGAACGGACCTCCACCACTTCTGTTCCCAGCATTCTCATCCTCATGACGTTGAGAGCCTGTCTTCTCATGTCTTCGGCTCCCATGAATACCCGGCACTTCATTCCGAAAAGAGCGGCGGCGGTGGCTGTGGCCACACCGTGCTGTCCGGCACCGGTCTCGGCAATGACCTTGGTCTTGCCCATTCTCCGGGCCAGCATGATTTGTCCGATGGCGTTGTTGATCTTGTGGGCTCCGGTGTGGTTAAGATCCTCGCGCTTCAGGTAAATCCTGGGACCGTATTTGGCGGAGAGCTTCTCGGCAAAATAGAGCGGGGTTTCGCGACCTACATAGTCCTTCATGTAGTAGTCGAATTCCTCCCAGAATTTCGGATCCTTGATGATTTCGTGATAGGCCTTGTCCAGCTCGATAAGGGTGGGCATCAGAGATTCGGCAACGTACTGACCTCCGAACTCCCCGTACATTTTGTTTTTCATAATTAAGTCCTTGAGAATTTACAGGAACGAATCGTTTTGATGTTCATATTTTACTACAGCCGCAACAAGGCTCAATATTTTTTGAAATTAATTTTTGATATTGAAATTAATTTCAAAAATGTTAATCTGACGGTGATGGAAACATATATTGTCAAGGATGCATGCCGGAGGGGTCATGTCCAATGAAAGAGAGCTGGTGAAGGTCAGCAGGATGTTTTACCTTGATTCTCTGAGTCAGAAGGAGATTTCCGAAAAACTGGGCATTTCCAGACCGCAGGTGTGCCGGATGCTTCAGGAGGCCAGAAATCGGGGGATTGTAAAGATTACCATTGATTCCCCGTTTGATCGTGAGGATTATCTTGCTGAAAAGCTGGAGCGGCTTTTCGGGCTGAGAACCGTTTATGTGTATAAAACTCCGGATGCCGAAGGGGATGAGAGTTTTTATGAAAAGAGTGCCCGGGATTTGGTTCCGGCCTTAAAAAAATTCCCCCGGATTGCCGTAATGAGCGGCAGAACTCTCTGGGGAATAGCCCGGATGCTTCCGGATACTGTAAAAACCGGAAACTCCTTTGTCCCTCTGGCAGGGATTTCAGGAAGCCGCGGGCAGTCTTTTCAGGCCAACGAAATTGCCAGGGAGATGGCGGTGCGGGTCGGTGGCGCCTTTGCCACTCTGAATACGCCGCTTCTGGTTCGGAATCCCGAGCTGGGACGGCTCCTCTGCCAGGATCCCGGTATCATGGAAATTCTGGAGGAGGGGAAAAAAGCGGATTTGGCTCTGGTCGGTATTGGCAGTGTTGACGAAAATTCCGGTTCCTACCGGAGCGGGGCCTATCTCAGGGAGGATATTGATGTTCTGAGGTCGCAGGGAATTGCAGGGAGCATGTGCTGTTCCTTTTTTGACAGTGATGGTGTGTTCAGGGAACCTGAAATCTCCCGGAGGCTTATCGGCATCCGGGTCCCGGAACTCAGACATGCTCTGGTGTGGGCCTTTGCCGGCGATGCGGCGGATGTCGGGGCTCTTTCCGGTGCTCTCAGAACACGGAGAGTGAATATTCTTTCAGTTACCGAAGCCAAGGCTGCGGCTCTCCTGAAATTATCCGGAGAGTCCGACGGCGAGAGTGAGAGTCCGGGAAATTCCGCCGGAATATGAAAAAAGCCCCGTTTTTTAAACTGCGGGGCTTTCATGACAGGATGTAACCGGCTTAAGTCGCTTACTGGACGGTAAACGGAATAAAGCTTACGGTCTTTACACGTCCCTTCTGATCGGGGACCATGCTCTTCGGAGCCGGCAGGAATCCGTCAAGAATTTTAAGAGCCAGAGGCTTGTTTACGAGAGCTATTGCCTGTACCAGCCCCTTTCCGAAATCGGATATATCATCGGTTACAATGGGCTTTGAGTAGATCACCCGGTAGTTCCCGTCGAGTTTGGCCAGCTTGGAGGCTTCAGCAACGGCATCGTCAAAGCTGCCCAGTTTATCCACAAGTCCGATTTTGAGAGCCTGTTCACCGGTGTAGATGCGGCCTTCGGCAATCGGACGAACCTGATCCACCTTCATCTTTCTGGCATCGGCCACCATTTTCAGGAACAGCTCGTAGATATGATCGATTTCCAGCTGTGCCATGGTTTTGTAAGTCTCCGGGAACGGTTCCATAATGGAGATCCCCTGGGAGCCTTCACTGCCCACACCGTCTGCATGAACTCCGGCAAAATCAGCCAGCCTGCTGATGTTTCCGGAGATGGCGAATACTCCGATAGAGCCTGTGATGGCAGTGGGTTCTGCCACAATGAAGTCGGAGGCAGTGGAAATCATGTAGCCGCCGGAGGCAGTCATCCCGCTCATGTAGACCACTACCTTTCTGCCGGATTTTCTGAATTCCTCGACTTTGGCTCTGATCTGATCAGAGGCAAACACGTCGCCGCCCGGGGTGTCGAGGTACAGGATCATGGCTTTTACTGACTTGTCGTCGATAGCCCGGTTAAGCTGCGGAATCAGATTGTCACTGGTGAAATCCCAGTAGTATTCCGAGGTCGGAGTAATTTCTCCGGAGCCGAAGATAACGGCAATCTTGTTTTTGCCGGCACTCGTTTCGGGCTCCCGGTCTTTGGTGATTTTAAGGTAGTCATCCCATGCCAGGGTTTCCAGTCTGGGGTAGTAGACCTTGGGGTCGGTTTTCAGGGTAATGTGTTCAGCCTGGGAGACATCCTTCAGGAAGGTGTCGTAATCGGCGAGCTTATCCACAAGGTGACCTTCTTTGGAAGCCCGGGCTCCGTCTCCCGAGGATTTTTTCAGGGTATTGAGATAGCGCTCGCTTCCGAAGACGAAGTCGGCGATTTCAGTGCCGGGCCGGTTCCCGGAAATGAGCTTTTTGTACTGATCCCAAAGGTTGTCGGCGATTTCCTGGTATTCTTTCTTTACATGAGGACTCATTTCATTCTGATTGAAGGGCTCGATGGCACTCTTGTATTCTCCGGCCTTGGGAGTGAACACCGTGATCATGGCATGATCCAGAAGATCCTTGAAATACAGGGATTTCATCTGATACCCCGAGAGATATACCCCGCCCAGAGGATGAGCATAGACGTTATCCTTCACATAGGAGGCCAAAACATAGGAGTTGCGATCATAGGCCTCGGAGTAGACATAAACCTTCTTTCCTTTCTGCTGGAACTTTTTAAGTTCGGAGCCGATGATTTTTGCCTGATCGATGCGCATGGATGCGGCATCTCCGAGACGGATCACCATTGCCTTGATTTTATCGTCTTCGGACGCTCTCTGAACTGCCTTCCGGAAATCCTGAAGATAGAAATAATCCTTGGGCTTATTGTTTTGCAGAGCATTGAGAATCAGATAGGATACGGATTCCACCGGAGGAGCATCCTGTACCGAAGTGTTGATCAGAACCGACAGTACCGGGGATTTGGGATTCTTAACACCGGAGCCGGAACCTGAGCCGTCAGACAGCAGGGCAAGCATGCCCATAAGGCAGAAAAAGGAAATGATTCCGAAAAACAGAAACAGAAAGAAGAAAATATTAAGGAAAAAGTTTCGGATGTAGGTGCATACCGCGCCGACATTGTCGAGAAATTTAAGAAAACCCATTATGAGGTCCGTCCTTATAATTTGCAAATTTGCCGTGCATAATACACTCGTCATTCTAAAGGATTTTTGTAATATTTACACACCTTTAGTACGTCAGTGATTACCGAAAAAAAAAAAAAGAACTCCGGACGGAGTTCAAAAAAGACCAAAACAAAATGGAGGCTGTCAGGCTAATCTGTCAGATTTGCTGAGTTTAATTTTTTCTGAAACGATTCAGGAAGCTGTCCAATGGCAGATCCTTCTGTGTGAATTCCCTGGTATGGGGTGATGTAATGTCGTCAATATACTTGGTATCATTTTTGAAAACAACATCGCTGGCGGACGCGGCTTCGAATTTGTCATCGTTGACAGATGCCTTGCGCAGATGTTCTTCGATGTCTGTAAAATTCAACTGGTTTGCAAGAGTGCTCATACTGAATGCATTCCTATAGGGGATTCATGAATAGGTGGTTAACAAAACGTTTACAATTATAACATTGTTTTAGCATTATGTACGTTACTTGTTCACATTTTTTTGTGATGCCCGATGCGTTTATGTTTCGGTTTTTGCCGGCTTCCGGACGGCTGAGCTTAAATAAAACCGAAACTGACAGATCCGGGCCGGAATGCAATTCTGAAACAGGGCGGCTTTCTGTTTTTCGGATCTTCTGTCCCTGCGGTATGCGGTATTTTGGATAAAATGTGATTAATGTTAAATATTTCTTTACCGGCAGGGGACTTTTCATTATAATACTCTCGCAAAATTACCCATTGATTTCTGCTTGTATGCATCATTGATGAGAGAGGTTTTGCATGACCCTTAGAATTGCTCAGGAAGCGCTTACTTTCGATGACGTGCTTCTGGTTCCGGCCCATTCCACCGTCCTTCCCAACACTGCTGACTTACATACTCAGCTTACCAAAAACATCACTCTGAATATCCCGATGGTTTCCGCAGCCATGGATACCGTTACCGAGTCCGCACTGGCAATTGCCCTGGCTCAGGAGGGCGGTCTGGGATTTATTCACAAGAACATGTCCATTGAGAAGCAGGCCGAAGAGGTTCGCCGCGTCAAGAAGTTTGAAAGCGGCATGGTAAAGGATCCCGTGACCGTTCATCCGGATGCCACTATCGCCGAGATTCTGGCTCTTTCCCACAAACACGGCTTTGCCGGATTCCCGGTGGTTGATGCCAAGGGGGATCTTCTGGGACTTATTACCGGCCGTGATGTTCGTTTTATCACCGACCTTAACAAGCGTGTTTATGACGCAATGACTCCCAAGGACAGACTGGTTACCGTGAAGGAGAATGCCTCCCGAGAGGAAGTGCAGTCCCTGATGCAAAAGCACCGCATTGAAAAGGTGCTGGTGGTTGATGACGGATTCTGTCTCAAGGGAATGATTACCGTAAAGGATTTCCAGAAGGCCGAGGGAAAGCCCAATGCCTGCCGCGATGCCATGGGACGTCTTCGTTGCGGTGCCGCCGTTGGTGTCGGACCGGCCAATGACGAAAGAATTGCCGCCCTGGTGAAGGCCGGTATTGACGTTCTTCTCATTGATTCCTCCCACGGTCATTCTCAGGGAGTTCTGGATCGCATCAGCGCCACCCGCAAGGCTTATCCGGATTTGGATATTGTAGCCGGCAATATTGCCACCGCCGAGGGCGCGCTGGCAGTCGCCGAGGCCGGAGCCACCACCGTCAAGGTCGGTATCGGCCCCGGTTCCATCTGCACCACCCGTATTGTTACAGGCTGCGGCGTGCCTCAGATTACCGCCATTGACAATGCGGTCAGTGCTCTGGCCGGTTCTGATGTCAAGGTTATCGCTGACGGCGGAATCAGATATTCCGGAGACATCGCGAAGGCACTGGCTGCCGGTGCCAACCTGGTAATGGTGGGTTCCATGTTTGCCGGTACCGAAGAGGCCCCGGGAGAAATCGAGCTGTTCCAGGGACGTTCCTTCAAGTCCTACCGCGGCATGGGTTCCCTGGCTGCCATGTCCAAGGGCTCCGCGGATCGTTATTTCCAGTCCGACAATGCCGCGGAAAAGCTGGTTCCGGAAGGAATCGAGGGCCGGGTTCCCTACAAGGGATTCCTGAAGAGCATTATTCATCAGCAGATGGGCGGTCTCCGTTCGGCCATGGGACTTACCGGCTGTGCCACCATTGATGAGCTTCGCACCAAAGCCCAGTTTGTGCGCATTACCGGTGCCGGCATCAAGGAGTCTCATGTCCATGATGTTACCATCACCAAGGAAGCTCCCAATTACAGGGTTTGATTCCTGACCGAAACCGGAGTCCGAGCCGGTTTTCGGGATCTCTTTTTCAATCACGGGGATCGGGTGCCGATCCCTTCCAGCTTAGGAAAATTCTTCATGTCAGATAAGAACATTCATAATGAAAAAATCCTTATCCTGGACTTTGGTTCTCAGGTGACCCAGCTTATTGCCCGCCGGGTGCGCGAGATTGGGGTTTACTGCGAGCTCTGGCCGTGGGATTCCTCCGAGGAACAGATTCGGGAATTCGCTCCGGACGGAATTATTCTTTCCGGCGGTGCAGAATCGGTAACCGCTGCAGGTTCGCCCCGGGCTCCCGAGTATGTGTTCCGTGCCGGAGTTCCGGTTCTGGGCATCTGCTACGGTCTTCAGACCATGGCCGAGCAGCTGGGCGGCAAGGTGGAATCCTCCTCCAAGAGAGAGTTCGGTTATGCCCTGGTGGATCTGGATTCCGCAGAGAACCCGCTTTTTGAGGGACTTTCGGATCAGGAACAGAACGGGGTGCGGGAGCTGGAGGTCTGGATGAGTCATGGTGATCGGGTTTCCGTTATCCCCGAGGGTTTCCAGGTTTCCGCCCATACCGAAACCTGTCCCTATGCCGCCATTGTGGATAACACCCGCCGCTTCTACGGTGTGCAGTTCCATCCCGAGGTTACCCACACCAAAAAGGGGCGCGAGATTCTGACCAATTTTGTAAAGGGAATCTGCGGCCTGGAGGGACTTTGGAAGCCTGATGCAATTATTGAGGATGCCGTTCAGAAGATCCGGAGCGTTGTGGGATCCGAAAAGGTGATTCTCGGCCTCTCGGGCGGTGTTGATTCATCGGTAACGGCTCTTCTGCTGCACCGGGCTATCGGGGATCAGCTGACCTGCGTATTTGTGGATAACGGGCTGCTACGTCTTAACGAAGGCGCTCAGGTTAAGGAGATGTTCGGAAGCCGCTTCGGGCTTAATATCATCTATGCTGATGCCGAGAAGAGATTTTTGGACGCTCTTGCAGGAATCTCCGATCCGGAAGCCAAGCGCAAGACCATCGGCCGGGTGTTCATTGATGTTTTTGCAGACGAGGCGCGCAAGCTTTCCGATGTGAAGTTCCTGGCACAGGGAACCATTTATCCGGACGTTATCGAATCAGCCGCCGCCAAAACCGGCAAGGCTCATGTGATTAAATCTCATCACAACGTGGGAGGTCTTCCTCCGGACATCAAGTTTGAACTGGTGGAACCCCTCCGGGAGCTTTTCAAGGACGAGGTGCGCCGTATCGGCGTGGCTCTGGGGCTGCCTGAGGAAATGGTATACCGTCATCCTTTCCCGGGACCGGGGCTTGGCGTGAGAGTTCTGGGAGAAATCAGGAAGGAATATTGCGATCTTCTGAGACAGGCTGACGCCATCTTTATCGAGGAGCTCAGAAAGGCCGGCTGGTACAGCAAAGTTTCCCAGGCCTTTGCCGTATTCCTCCCTGTTAAGTCCGTAGGCGTTATGGGAGACGGCAGAAGGTATGACTATGTGGTGGCTCTCCGTTCGGTGGAGACCATCGATTTCATGACAGCCAAATGGTCCGAGCTTCCCTATGAGCTTCTGGGCCGGGTTTCCAACCGCATCATCAATGAAGTGGCCGGAATCAGCCGGGTAGTCTACGACGTATCCGGAAAACCGCCGGCAACCATCGAGTGGGAGTAGCTTCCCGTTTTCCGGGAGAGGCGGGCAGGAGACGGCTCGGACGGAAGGTATTCCGGGATTCCGTGCCGTTTTGTGTCCGCCCCGGCAATTTTTAAAGGCTGTGTTCAGGCACGGCCTTTTTGCGTTTATACTGTCAGACTTGTTGGGAGTGATTTCGGGGCAACAAAACAGCGCGCTGTTCGGGAGATGTTTTCATGAGGGATTTTCATTGCCGTCTGAGCAGAGGATTTATCGGAGAACGGGGGGATGACGGGGTAAAGCTCCGGGATCCCGGGCTTTCCAAAAGAGACTACCTGGAGTATCTGGTACGTTTCAACCGGCAGCGCATATCCGAAAACGCTGCCATAATTGCGAGCACCGAAAGAGGTGAAAATCCCGACTCCCGGGTCAGCCCCGAAATCAGAATCCGGGCGCTCCGGGCTGATAATTACTGTCTCTACAAGATACTCCTCAACAGTCAGTATTCGCTGGGAGTGTCCTGCAAGGAGCTTTATCCTGATTACTGTGCCGCAGTGCAGGCATTTGCCGCCACCAGCCTGGCGGATCTGGAAATCTATGCGCAGAAGTCCGAGGGGCATCAGAGTCCGGCAGTGCTGTATTTCGGGTACTTTTCTCTTCTGAGGCTTGTTTCCCTGGGGCTTATGCTTTCCCGGGACGGCAGCGTGATTGGACAGCTTTACGATGTTGCTCACCGGGAAAGGATTGACGACCGGCTGCTTAATCTGATGTTCCGGGCCGCCGGTTTTAATGCCTCTGATTCCTGCGGCTTCTATGACATAAATCCCTATGCTTATCTTGCCCCGTTTGTTGATAATCTTTATGATCCTTTCAGAGCCCAGGATGCGCTTTTCGAATTTGTTTCCGAGAAGTGGATTCCGGGGCATGAAGCTCATGAATTCTCCATCTATCTTATGAGCAAGTATTATCACGGCCTCTGGTGCTACGAGGCAGCGGCTTTGGCCAAGATCCTGAAGATTGATGATACGGCTCTCATGGATAATCCTCATTATCCCTATGACCTGGCGCACTTCAGAAACGGCATGAAATACCGTGTTAAATCCGTCAGGGACGGACTCAGTCTTCGGGAACGCGCCAGACTGATTCTCAAGGTCGGACACCGCTGATGCGAGATATCTGGAATCCCTGGCATGGTTGCCGGAAATGCAGCGAGGGGTGTCGGAACTGCTATATGTTCTATCTGGATGCCAGGAGAGACCAGGACGGATCCGTGATCTACCGTACCGGAGAATCACTGTTCCGCTATCCTCTGTCCCGGGATCGCCGAGGAAACTACCGGATAAAACCGGGAGAAACCCTGCGGGTTTGTCTGACCTCGGATTTTTTTCTGGAGGAGGCGGATCCCTGGCGGAATGAGGCCTGGCAGGTTATCAGATCCCGCCCTGATGTGATTTTTTTTCTCCTGACCAAAAGGCCGGAACGCATAGCGGACACCCTGCCTCCGGACTGGGGCGCGGGCTGGGAGAATGTCATGCTTAACGTTTCCTGTGAAAATCAGAAAAGGGCGGATGAGAGGATTCCGAAGCTGCTGTCTCTTCCGGCCAGGCATCTCGGAGTTATGTGTGCTCCTCTTATCGGAACCGTGAGCATTTCCGGATATCTGGCTTCCGGCAGAATCGAGCAGGTGCTCTGCGACGGAGAAAACTATCCCGGAGCCCGAACCTGTTCCTGGGAGTGGGTAAGGACACTGGGCGAGGAATGTCGGAGACATGACGTAACCTTTGTCTTCTGCGGTACCGGAGCCCGTTTTGAAAAAGACGGCCGGCTGTACCGCATAGATTCCCGCAGGCTGCAGGCGGAGCAGGCTTTTAAGTCCGGGATCAGTTTTCAGGGGCGGGTGCATCCCTGGCGGCTTACGGATCCTTTGGGAATACTCCTGTCAGAAAGCGATCTTGTGAAGCCGGAGTATGCGGCCCCCTGTGAACGGTGCGCCCGTAAAATATCATGTTCCGGATGTTCTCATTGTGTGCGCTGTGCCATGCTGGAAAAATAGAAAAGCAGGAGAAACGCTTTTTTTCGGGAAAGCTTTTCCGTGACTCCGGTCGCAAAAATCATTTTTGACCCGAATGCGGCAATGTGGGGCAGATATCTTCTTCTACAATAACGTTATTTTCGGCATTATATCCGGGCAGGATCCCGGCAAGGTCCGGAAGATCTGTCAGGAATTAATGGAATTTAAGAGGTTTTACAGATATGAAATACAGCATGATCAGCATTGCCGTGGCGCTTGCCATGGTTTCGGGCTGTGCTTCCACCGGAGGGAGCAAGCCTGCCGGCGTGGCGGCATGGCAGAAGCCGGATGAACCCACCACCTGCGTGCGCACTTCATCGGGGAAGGATGTTGTGCTTACGGGAAGCAGCATCAGTCTTCAGAAGAATGACAAGGGATGCTTCGGCGGAAACAGTGCCATGTGTGATATCCGCATGTATCAGATCATGACGGAAAGCTTCAGACACGGCAGCGGCGGAGCTTCCGGTCCCCTGAAGTCATGGGGCCCCTCTTCACATACCGGAAATCTCCGGGGAGTTATTGACAGTCTTGATTATATAAAATCCACCGGTGCCAATGCCATCTGGCTGACCCCGATATTCACCACGCTGCCGGTGGCCGGTCAGGACTGGACCTACGACAAGCTGGACGGAACCGGTTATTATACTTCCGATTATTTCAGCATTGATCCCAGGTTCGGTACCAAGGAGGAACTGATCACCCTGGTAAACAAGGCGCATGCCAAAGGGATGTATGTATTCCTGGACGGAGTGTTCGGCCATGCCAAGGCCAATGTGGCTGTCAAAAGTCCCAAGGGGAATGAACTTAAGCTTTCCATCCGCTGTCTGGATCTTTTCGGGAATATCGACAAGATGTCCCTCAAGCAGGCTCGCTGTTTTGAGACCGAACCCTCAATGCCTTTCCTGAAGGAGGTGGCCTCCTACTGGATTAGGGAAGCCAAGATTGACGGCTGGCGTTTGGATCAGGCATATCAGGTAAAGAATGAATTCTGGAAGGAACTTTCCGACGAGGTGGCCAAAACCTCGAAGACGGTAACCTACAAGATGAACGGGAAGAATGTTCATCCCCTGGGCTACATGGTAGGGGAAATCTGGTCTGAACAGCCCAAGGATATTGAAAGAACCGCTTTTAAGAACAACGCTCTGATAAGTGCCTTCAACTTTCCGCTCAGAGCCGAGCTGGTAAAGGTGCTGGCCTCCCGGGAGAACATTATTGACAGATCCGCCTGCGGGCAGCCTGCCACTGAGCTTCAGGCCGGTTACCGGAAGATGCAGGGCTATACCGAGGGATCCATGCCCAACATGTTCCTGTCCAATCATGATCTGGTAAGGTTCGGGGATCTCCTGCAGCGGGCCCGTTATGAAAAGGAGGGCGTGCACGGAACCTCCTACTATGATGCCCACAGAGCTGCTCTGAGTTTTCTGGCGGCCTACAGCGGCCCCATTACCGTTTATTACGGCGATGAAACCGGTGACGAGACCATGAACTTTGCAATGCAGCCAGACAACTGCGGTAAAACAGATCGCTGTGACGATCATGTATCCCGTACCGACGGCCATGTGGACAGGCTTACCGCCGATGAGGAAAAGCTGAAGAACGATGTGGCTGCCATGCTGAAGCTTCGGGATTCCCACAGGGCTCTCAGCCACGGTGTCAGAACCCATCTTTTCAGCGACCACGGGCTTTTCATCGATTTCAAGAGTTATGGCAAGGATCGGGTTATCTATGCTCTCAACGCCGGAACCTCCGAACGGAAGGTTCGTTTTGAGGACAGCGTGTGGGGCAAACTGGGCTACGGTTCCTGCACCATCAGGTCTCTTAACGGATCCCGGGTTCAGGGTAACGAACTGATTCTTCCCGGGCTTTCCGGAAGTTTCTATGAGGCGCAGTGCCGTTAATTCCCGGAATTAGCGGGTTCTGCCTGCTTTGGAGAATCACTGAAGCAGATTCCCTTCCGGAAGGGATGAGAGAAAAGGAAGAAGGCAAGGATATGGCCGGGTTATGAGGTAATCCGGCTTTTTTGTTTTTCAGTGTATTTTAGTAAAAGTGGTAACTGTTAAGGATTTCAGAATGTGAATGCAGTTTATGTTTTTTGAGGAAGATTTTTATGGATTCTATAACGGCAGAACTGGATTTTTTGCACAGATGTATTGAAGCTCTTAAAAATGAAAATTATTCGTTAATAAGAGAGAATGATTCATTAAGGAATGAGAATTCAAATTTAAAGAATCTTCTTGAAAAAGCAGGAGTCGGTTATCAGAAACTGAACGCATATTCCGTACCGGAAGCTGCAGGATTTAATAATCAGCCACCGCCGTATATCCGGAATCAGATACCCGGAAATATTCCGAAGAATAATATTTCAGTAATGTCAGAAGATGATGTGCAGTGTTATTTCAATTATTTCCGGGGCCGTGTTGATGTTTTCAGCCGCAGATGGGTCAGCAGAAAAACAGGAAAGGCCGGATATTATCCGCAATGCTCCAACAGCATGAAACCGCTATGTCCGAAGAAATCCGGCAAATCTGTCAAGTGCAGTGCCTGTTCTCATCGTATGTGGACTCCTCTTACTCCTGCAATAATAAGGCAGCATCTTACAGGAGCAAAACCGGACTCCAGTGATGTCATCGGCGTTTATCCGGTACTTCAGGACGGCACCTGCCGGTTTTTGGTATTTGATTTTGACAATCATGCATCGGGAGATGAAGCTGATGACAGTGCCAATACCGATGACAGCTGGCGCGGGGAGGTTGCAGCGCTTCGGGAAATCGGCAGACAGAATCAGGTTCCCATGCTTGTGGAACGTTCCCGTTCCGGACGTGGCGGGCATGTCTGGATTTTTTTTGAAAAGCCGGTTACTGCCGCTCTGGCCAGAAAATTCGGATTTGCGCTTTTGGAGAAAGGGGCCGAATCGGTCAGCCTGCAGTCTTTTCGTTTTTATGATCGCATGATTCCGGCCCAGGACAGTCTGAATGAAGGAGAGCTTGGAAATCTGATAGCCCTGCCGCTTCAGGGGCAGGCTCTTAAAAATGGCAACAGCGCTTTTGTTGACGAAAACTGGAATGTCTATCCTGATCAGATGGCCCGGTTGCGATCAGTACGGAAGATCTCCGAGGAAATGATTTACAGTTTGCTGAATCAATGGAATACCGCTTCTGATGATTTGTTTGCCAATATAAATCCTTCTTCGAATGATGTTCCTGAAATTAAACCTGTTTCCAGGTCCAAAAAGGCCGCCGCGAAAAAATCGCCGGTATTGCAGGATGCTTCCGAAAACCCCTGGGAGCGTCGCCGGGCCTTTCATGCAGAGGATGTGGCGGGAATTCTGGGCATTACGCTGGTTAACCGGATTTACATAAAGACTGACAATCTGAAGCCCAGAATTCAGAATCAGATACGGCGGATGGCGGCTTTTTCAAATCCGGTTTATTACAGGAATCAGGCTATCGGGTTATCCAATTATGCCAATTCTAGGATTATTTATCTGGGAGCGGATGAGGGCGGTTATATCTGCCTTCCGCGGGGACTTCGGGATCAGCTTCAGGAAAGATGCCGGCAGGCAAATATCCCTTATGCTGTCACTGACAAACGTACTGCCGGAAGAAAACTCGGCATAGCTTTCAGGGGAAAGCTTCTGGATAATCAGGAGAATGCCGTCAATACGCTTTTGAAGCATGACTGCGGCATCTTATGTGCCGCAACCGGGTTCGGGAAAACGGTTCTGTGCTGTAGCATAATTGCCAGAATAAAGCTTCCGGCTCTTGTTATTCTGGAATCGTCGGCACTTCTTGATCAGTGGGTGGCTGCTCTGGACAGCTTTTTGGACATCCGGGAGCCGCTGCCACAGTATAAAACCAAAACCGGGCTGATAAAAACCAGGAAAAGTGTCATTGGTACCATTCACGGCGGCAGGGATACTTCCGCGGGGATAATTGACGTTGCCATGCCCGGTTCACTGTATAAAAAGGGAATGTTTCATGAACGTCTCAGGGAATACGGACTGATTCTGGTGGATGAATGTCATCACAGCGCTGCTGGCATCCTCAGAAGCGTGCTGGAGGAAGTTTCGGCAAAGTTTGTTTACGGAGTTACTGCCACTCCTTTTCGCGGGGACGGTCTGGAAAGAATAAATGAAATGCTGCTGGGAGGGATACGCTTCAGGTATACGGCAATGGAAAAGGCTCAGGAAATGGGGATTCCGCAGTGGGTGATTCCGCGTTTTACCAGAACCGTCTGTCCGACCGAACTGGACACGAGGGACATCTTCAAATTTTATGAGCTTGTCAGCAGTGATGAAATTCGCAACAGACAAATAGCGGATGATATCAGAATGTGCGTGGCTGATGGCAGAACTCCGGTAGTGCTTACAAATTTCAGGAATCATGCCGGTCAGCTTTACGATCTTCTAAGGGATGCGGCGGATTATGTTTTTCTGCTAACGGGAGACCTGAAGAAAGATGAGCAGAATACGATTCGTCAGCAGATGAATGCCGTCACCGCCGCTGAGACCATGATTCTGATTGCAACCGGAAATCTGATAGGAGAAGGCTTTGACTTTCCCCGTCTTGATACTCTCATTATGGCGACTCCGGTGTCTTTCAAGGGAAGAGTGGAACAGTATGCGGGGCGTTTAAACAGGTATTATGAGGGCAAAAAGGATGTCAGGATTTATGATTACATTGATGTCAACATTACTGTTTTTGAAAGAATGTACCTCAGGCGATTTAAGACTTACAAACGCATAGGATATGAAATTTACAGCGATGTTCCTTCTGCCAGACAGGAAGCGAATGCCATTTTTGATGCGGACAATTACAGTTCCGTCTATGAAAAGGATCTGCGGGAATCTTCCTTCAGTATTGTGATTTCAAGTCCTACTCTTTCCGGAGAAAAGGTTTTTCATATGCTGGATGTTTTAAAGCCGCGTCAGGAAGCGGGAGTAATGGTGACGGTTGTGACCTGGCATCCGGATTATTACAGATATGGACACGATGTTAACCGGAACAATCTGCTGGAGAGGATCAAAAATTCCGGCATCAGCATTGCCTATGCAAAAAACGGCTGCAAGCATTATGCCGTCATAGATAATGAGGTTGTCTGGTACGGAAGCATAAATTTGCTTTCAAAAGAAAGTGATGATGACGGCATGATGCGGATTGTTAACAAGAAGATCGCCGCGGAACTTCTGGAGGTGACCTTCAGGAAAGACGAGTATGTGTGGTGTTAAGTGCGAGGGAAGTGTTTCTGTCAGTATCCGGCACTTGATTTTCGTTATAGTTTCCGAAGGGGAGTCAGATCCCCCGTGAGTGAGGTTTGAGAGGGAACGTGCCGGATTTTCGGAATAATTCCTTTTTCATAAAAAAACATCCGGCCTTCTGTGAAAACCGGACGCTCCTCTGGTACACCCGAAAAAACTCGGCCGAATGCCCTATAAGGACTGTATCAGATCCCTAAAGAACGATTTAATCGTTGAACTTGTTATCGACATCAACCGGAGGCAGAACACCAATAACAATAAAAGCAATGCTACCTATGAAAGGCACCAGGTTTGCGAGAGCTATCCAACCGGTTAAATTGGCATCATGAAGCCGACGTACCGTAACAGCAATACTGGGAACAATTACGCCCAATAAGGCTACTATGTACAGAGCCAAACCCAGGATTCCTCCGAACTTTCCCATGGCTCCAAGTATTGCGACGATAATCATCAATGCAATAAACAGAATCATAACTCCCAGCATAAAATACCAGTACTCGGAGCGGGAAGCTCTGCCGTTGAAACAGGCATACTTCTCCTTAAGGCAAACGCGCATTGCTTCCATAAGAGTTCTGCGTTCTGATTTTACGACGTTACCGCCAAAATCTTCTTTAATGGGAGAATTGTCAGTCATGGTTTTAACACCTCTGTGTGATTATTTTCAGTACATATTTCGACCGGCCATTATAAGAGATATCATAATTGTAAAAACGTGCACGGATCACACAATTTCAGTACTGACTTTGGGATGTGAAAAAATCAGTACTGAAATTTTCCGGATTAAGTCCCGGTGTTTCCCGGAAGTTTCAGAAGATCAGCTTTTGTGAGGTGCCCGGGGTGTCTTAAGCTTCCGGGGGGCCCGGTTATTCCATACTCTTCATGGCAGCAAGAATATAACCTCCCATGTCCTCGGGGATGATATCCTTGAGGGAACCGGTTTTTTCGGGGCCTTCGGTATCCGCCGTCCGCCACACGATGCAGGGGGCCGTTTCCGTCTTCGGTGATGAGATCCGGAAGATTAGGAAGACGGTCGCCGTACAGCTCCAGAATTCCGGGACGTCCGGCTTCCCTGAGTCCGTCTCTGAGCATCCCGATCATTCAGTCGGCATTTTTAAGGTGTCTGAGATAACGGCAAACCGGAGCCGAGAGACCGGAAATGGCAGGAGCATCCCCGGACGGAAATTCCTGTCGAAGGCGTCCTGGGAGCCACGGCCCGTGGCTCTCCATGGTGATGGCAAAGCAGAATCGGCTTTTAAATCCGGAGTACCAGAAATCCTATTTCCGATGGACGACGGATTTCAATATTCCTACTGCTGATAATGCACAGAAAGGTCATTTCGCAGTGAAAAGACGCACATGAAGGTCAGCGGCCAGTACTCGTCATTGGAGGCGGCAATGCATCATGCCTGCACCTTGAAGTACATCAATACCTGCAAGAAGAACGGCATCCACAGGACGCCATCATGAGAATGTTTGAAGGACCGCCCTTACACAGTAGCGGAACCGGGCTTTATGAAGCATGAGGACGTGAATCTGCCCCGGTATGATGCCGGCAGGGAGGCATCTGCATGATCACGATCGGGAATAATCAGAACAGAAAATACCGAACGAAAAACGATCCCCCGAACATTCCACCACTGCACAAGGAGGCGTCAGTTTGACATTGGTTATTCCGGACTGACCTGCCCGGAATATTACAGAGAACCTTCCCCCAAATTTTGGGGGTGAGGGACGGGCTGTTGGGGGGTACGCAATAAGGTGTGAACAGAAACCGGTTGTCTGATACACCCGGAAAAGACATCGGCAGGTTCTGACTTGCAAATGGTGTACTGTCATAATGCTGCTGTACCGGATCTGTGCGAAGCGCTCCGTTCTGATTGTGACCGGAATGACCGGACATTATGATTCGGGAGCGCATCCGGCCAGATTCCGGTATGGTCCCCGGTGTTATGCTATAATTCTCCGGGGACTTCAGGATATCAGCGGATACATGCCGGAGGATCTGACAACGGGGCATTTTTACTTAAAATTGCAAAATACAGAAACGAAAGAATATTTATTCGGAAATCCGGTGTAAAAAGTCGTTTTCCACCGGAATGCGATATAACGAACTTCCTGTAACGGACTTTCTTTGGTTCAGAAACGGGATCTCAGACGGCGTCATACGACAAAGCATGGATCAGAAGTATTACTGGGAGAAAGTCGCCCCCTGAAAAGTCATGATGTCCGCGGGAAGCGGTATTGATCCCGAAACCGGCAAACATAAGTGCCTCATCGGGATAACATTCATATCATTATTGTCTCTGTTCGGGAATCGGTGCAGAGCGGATATTAATTTTGTTTTTCCCATGTTGTCTTCCTCCGGGAGTTTTTTTGTTTTCGGATGCCGTATCGGGAATATTTGCACGGTGAATATCATGCCTGAAAGAACCATAAAAACAGAAGATATTTATCATCATGATATTCTGAGATATCATCCCCGCACCTTTCTCTTTCTTCAGGGGCCTCCCGGAAGCTTTTTTTACAGACTGGGAGACCGGCTTTCCGGAATCGGATATGAAGTTCGCTATCTTAATATCTCCGGCGGAGATGTTTTTGATCGTCCTTTGTTTTGCCGTTCGTCCTGTTTCCGGGGAAGACCCGAACAGTGGGAGAATTATCTCGGAGAATTCATTTCTCAAAAACGGATTTCCGATATTGTGCTGTATGATGCCGGCAGCTTTTACCATGCCGCTGCCCGGGCGGTTTCCCGGAAGTCCGGGATTCGGGTGTGGGTGTATGACACTCTGAGAGGCTTCCCGGGAACGGTGATTCTTCATCGCGATTTTGACGATGATGAGGCAGTCGTCATTCCGAAAAACGGGAGAAATCAGGAAGTCTGTGAACGGCATTCTCCGGCGTCCGTTTCTTCCGGAGACGGGAGCATGGTTTTTCGGGGAGCCAGTTTTTGGAACCGCCTCGGAACAGTTCTTCTGGCTCCGTTTTTCAGACATTATGTGCCGAAGAGTGTCTCATCGGGACTTCATAACGCCGGTGCCGGCATAATTTCAGGCGGGGTGCGGTTCTTTTTTTTCCCTCTGCCGTTAAGTTCTCAGTTCCGGTCAGGGGTGGGGCCCCTAGAAAGTGCCGGATCCGCAGTTACCCTGGTTATCGAATCCTTTGCGAGATTTTCCGGAGCCGGGGATCATCTGGTAATCCGGGGATTTCCTTATGATGGGGAGATTTCCGGAATTGAGATCCTTGTAGCCGATCTTTCCCGCAAGCTTGCCTTGGATTCCCGGATTCATTTTACAGACTGCGCGGATTTCGATCTGGCGGTCAGAAATTCCTCAGGAGTGGCGGTTGCGGATTTTTACGACGGTCTTCGCGCCCTGGAACTGGGGCGGCCGGTAATTGTTCTGAGGCCGGTCTGTTATGCCGCTCCCGGACTGGCGGTGTCTGCCTGTGCCGGAAATGCGTTCAGTGCTGAGATACTTAATGGCTTCTGGACAAATCCTCCGAGGCCGGATGCAGAAGAAGTCCTTCGTTTTTGCGGCGTTATGAGGGAGCGATATCAGGTTTCCGGGAAAGATCTCGCAGGAGATGAAGCCTCCGTGGCACTTGACGCCTCCATGCAGCTTCTGGGAATCGGGGGCATCCGAAACTGCATTATTTTCAGCCGGCCGATTGCCCGCATTAAAAATATCCGGCTTTTTCTCGACAGTGTTGCCATTCCGGCGGTGGTGGGCTGGGGACACAAGCCCACTGCCCGGAGAGCGAGGAGATATGCCAGGAGGCACGGACTTCCCTACCACGCGCTGGAGGACGGTTTTATAAAATCCGTGGCAACCAGTTTTCGGGGCAGAGACGAGGAAATTGTGTCGCTCGTTTTTGACAGAACCGGCATTTATTATGATGCAAATTCCGATTCCGAGCTGGAAAGCTGGATGATCCGAAGTTCGGAATGGTTTACCGAAGATCTCAGGATTCGAAGCAAAAGGCTTATTGACTGCATTCTTGCCGGCAGAATCGTAAAATACAATGTGCTGGAAAACGGGGATACGGGAATTCCGGAAAATATCCCGGACGATGCCATTCTCATTATCGACCAGACTCTCAATGATGCCTCGATCCCCCAGGGAAATGCCGATGCGGGTACTTTTCGGGAGATGCTTGAGGATGCCGTTGCCGGGGTCGGAGCCGGCAAGGTGTATGTTAAGGAGCATCCCAATGTGGTTTCCGGCATGGGGCGGGGGTATTACAGCATTCAGGATCTTAAAAAACGCGGAGTGAACATTATTACTTCTGCCATTAATGCCCTGGATTTGCTTCGTAATTTCAGGAATGTGTATGTGGTCACCTCCGGCACCGGTTTTGAGGCGCTTCTTTCCGGATGCCGGGTAACCTGTTTCGGTGAGCCGTTTTACAGCGGTTACGGACTTACCTGCGACAGAAAGAGCTTTGCCAGGGGCAAGCGGCTCTCAAAAATGAAGACCCCGGCATCTTTGGAGCTTCTTGTGGCGGCGGTTTTTTACCGGTATTGCATTTTTGTAAATCCCGAAACCCTGAGAATATGCGCGCCGGAGGAGGCGGTGGAGTACATTCTGGCCCGAAAAAACGGCTGCCGCCGAAGCCGGGGTGATTCTTCCGGGAACAGTCTGCCCGAATGAGGGATTCGATTCCCGGCAACGGAGTTTTTACGGAGTCTTGCATGACAGAAGATTATTCAGCGGAGTTTGACTTTCTCAGTAATAAAAAAGTGCTGGTAACCGGAGGAACCGGTTTTGCGGGACGGCATCTTCTTCCGATTCTGGTGAAATCGGGTGCCGTGGTAACCTGTGCCGTGCGTGCCTTTTCTGACACACGCGGTCTTCCGGAAGGCGTAACGGCGATAACTGTGGATTTTGCGACCGGGCAGGGGCTTCAGGAGGCCATGTCCGGTCAGGATATCGTTATTCACATGGCGTCGCTGCTTTTTGGTATTACGGGGCAGGATTATCTCAGAACCAATGCCCTCATGGCGAGACAGCTGGCATTTGCCGTAAAGCGGCTTCAGGAGGAGGGAAAAATTAATTCCGGATTTCGCTTTGTGCTGGTATCGAGCCAGGCGGCCACCGGTCCCTGCGCCGCTGCTCCCGGGACTCCTGACAATGCCGTGCCGTTCCCGGTTTCCTTCTACGGATGGTCAAAGCTTTTTGCAGAGGAGATTCTGGGAAGAGAACTCGGAGAGGCCATGGTGACTCTGCGGCCGCCGATTATTTACGGATCCGGGGATCGGGGGCTCCTTCCCATGTTCCGCGGCGTGAAAAACGGTCTGGCCTTTTGTCCGGGGTTTTTGCGGAAATTTTCAGTAAGTGCTGTTCATGCCGATGACATGGTTCGGGGAGTGCTCCATTTATGTCATCCCCGGGCGCATGGCGTTTATCATATCAGCGATGGAAATGTCTATCGCATGGACGAATTTTACCGCGTCATGGGGGAGGCCTTTAACGATGTTCTGGGAAGACAGCGACGAACTCTGATTTTTCACCTTCCTAACGTGGTTCTGGCTGCTTCGGCTGCGATATCTTCATTCTATGGATTTGCAGCGGATTCTGTGCTCCGCCTTGGCGGCGGCAGAGGACTTTCCCGGCCGCCTCAGTGGAATCTGGACAAATGCCGCGAGGCCTGTCAGGACGGGTGGGTGTGTGACGGCAGCCGCCTTTCCGGAGAGCTTGGTTTTGTTCCCCGGATCACCCTTAAGGAAGGCATGACAGAGGCGGTGCGGGGGTATCTTCGCGACGGATGGCTGTAGATTTCGGGAACCATTACCGGGAATGCGGATAGAGACATCCCATAATAACAGGGTGCCGGCTTCCGGTAATGCAGGTCATGTTCACCGGAATTCTCTTCATAAAACGGTATCCCAGCCAGGCGAAGGCAAAGCCCTCAAGAAAATCCGGATCGATGCCCAGATCCTTAACCGTGGCAACCATGGCATGTCCGCGGTCTCGGGCCAGGACACCGATTCTTTTCATAAGATGGCTGTTATGACAGCCGCCGCCGCAGACATAGACAGATCCCTTTGCCTCCAGAAAATCCAGTCCTTCGACAATGCTCCGGGCGGTGAGTTCGCAGGCTGTGGCCAGCTGGTCCCGCGGCGGCATGATCTCAAATCCCGGAAATTTCATGAGAAAGTCTTCGTTAAAAAGCTCCCGCCCGGTGGATTTGGGAGGTCGGACCCTGAAATAGGGATCCTGAAGGAAACAGCGGAGAGCGTCTTCGTTTACCGTCCCGGCTGAGGCAAGAAGTCCGTCCCGGTCGCACGGGATATTGAACAGCTTCTCTGCCAGAAGATCCGACAGGGTATTTCCGGGGCCCAGGTCATATCCGGAGGTTTTTCTGCCCGGAATCAGTGCTGTCACGTTGGAGATGCCGCCGATATTGACAATGAAGCGTTTTTCCTTTTCCGAGCCCAGAATTTCCTGATGAAAAGCCGGAACCAGCGGGGCTCCCTGACCACCGAGAGCGATGTCGGCGGAGCGGAAGTCGGCCACCACGTCGATACCTGAAAGTGCGGCCAGAAGGGCGTGATTCCCGATCTGAACGGTAAAGCCGTTTTCCGGTTCGTGCCTTATGGTCTGACCGTGAGAGGCCACGGCTGTTATGGCTTCCGGGGACAGCCCGTTTTTCTCAAGGAGGAGCTGTATTGCCTGAGCCGCCTTTTCGGCGTAGCGGCATCCGGCGATCCCGGCCCGGTGGATTTCGTCATTTCCCGGCGATGTCAGGGATCCGAACATCCGGCGCTCCTCTGGAGACCAGTCCAGCGCCACTCCGGAAAGGTATTCCGGTTTCCGGTTTTCGGAAAAATCCGCCAGCACGCAGTCAATTCCGTCAATGCTGGTGCCGGACATGAGACCAATGTAGTACGCCATAAATCATCCTCCCGAAACTGATATATCCGGAGGCATACTATCTCATATCACTGCAAAATTCAAAGCTCCGGGCGTGCCTGATAACCTTTCCCTGTTTTCCGAAAACCGCGGGCTGTTACTGTCCGCACCTTCAGGAGCGTTTTCTGTTTTTCCTGTAATCGGAAGACGGATCAGGTATAATGCACGGGTGATTTTGCGTACCGGGCAAACCGGTTTCAGGCCTGCGCAGGCAAGATATATTGGAGTTAAGGAATCGATGTTGTCAGTTGACGAAGCTTTGGCAGAACTAACACGCGGCTGTGAGGCCGTAATCCCGGAAGAAGAGCTCAGGAAGAAGCTGGCAGAAGGGCGTCCTCTCAGGATCAAGCTGGGGATGGATCCTACCGCTCCGGACATTCATCTGGGGCATACCGTGGTTCTGAACAAGCTTAAAACCTTTCAGGAACTGGGACATCAGGTAATTCTGCTTATCGGGGATTTTACCGCCTCAGTGGGGGATCCCACCGGAAAGAATGCCACACGTCCGCCGCTTTCCCGCGAAAAGATTGCGGAAAATGCCAGAACCTACGCCGATCAGGTGTTTAAAATTCTGGATCGTGAAAAAACGCAGATTGTTTACAATTCCGCATGGCTGGGCAAACTTGGAGCTGACGGCATGCTGAAGCTGGCCTCCAGGCAGACTGTGGCCAGAATGCTGGAGCGAGATGACTTCAGGAAACGCTTTGATGCCGGACAGTCCATCGCCATTCACGAGTTTATCTACCCGCTGCTCCAGGCCTGGGATTCCGTGGAGCTTAAGGCTGACGTGGAAATGGGCGGAACCGATCAGCGCTTTAACCTTCTTATGGGCCGCGAGCTTCAGAAGGAGGAGGGCATGGAGCCGCAGGTGGTCATGATGATGCCGCTTCTGGTGGGGCTTGACGGTGTCAAGAAGATGAGCAAGAGTGCCGGGAACTACATTGGCGTTCATGATGCGCCAAATGACATGTTCGGCAAGATTATGAGCATCAGCGATGATCTGATGTGGAACTATTACGATTTGCTCAGCCGGGCCAGCATTGCTGAAATTCAGGGCTTTAAGGACGGCATTAAAAACGGTACCGTGAACCCCAGAGACGTTAAGGTAAGACTGGCGAAGGAAATCATCGCCAGATTCCACTCCGCGGAGGATGCAGACAGAGCCGAGGCCGATTTTGTGGCCCGTTTTTCCAGAAATGCCATCCCCGATGACGTTCCCGAGGTTTCTGTAAGTCTGGAAGGCCAGGAGTCCCTGAAAATCGGGGTGTTCCTGAGACAGGCCGGTCTGGTTTCCTCGGCATCCGACGGCATCCGCATGGTGAAGCAGAAGGCGGTCAAGTGCGACGGAACCGTGATTCAGGAGCCTGACTTTCTGGTGGAAAAGGGGGTTCATGTCTGGCAGGTAGGCAAACGCCATTTTGCGAGAGTTACCCTGGAATAGTTTGCTCCCGGTTTAACCGCGGCGCAACCTGGAATATTTCATGAAAGAAGGGGACATTTCTGCCGGAATGTCCTTTTTTGTTTTTTCTTCCGGGAGTCTTCGGTTCCCGCGGTTATTCAGGTGGCCCGCCGGGCGGATTTCCGTTTTTTTGCTTTACTCTCCAAAAGTGAAGCGCATTTCTTCATTGTTCCCGGGATCCCGTGCTATATTCGTCAGGTTTATTCGGGACTTTGCAGTTCGGAACCGGGATTCCCGGTGCTGTCCGGAGACGGATTTTTCTGTTCTGGCACTGTTCTTGCTTGTAATCTGATGCCGATAGTTGGAGTCAAATAACAGACGGAGCAGAATTATGAGCAATACAATAGATGCCGGTTCCATTCTTATGAACATGAACAGAATGAGCCTGGAGGCAGGGAACGGACTTAACGGTTTAAGTCAGATCAATGCCGGCAGCTCCGGAGTAAAGGAGACTTCCGGTGTAAAGGAGACCACGGCTTCGGATTTCGGAACTGCGCTGAAGCGGGCCCTGGACAATGTCAACGATCTGCAGGTTCGGGCCGACAGTGCCAGAAATCGCTTTGACTTGGGAGACCGTTCCATGACGCTTGCCGATGTCATGATTGCCAGTCAGAAGGCTTCGATTGCCCTGGAGGCCACGGTTCAGATCAGAAACAAAATGACCGAGGCGTACCGGACTGTAATGCAGATGCAGTTTTAAAAATTCTAAAAAGCGGATCGCGGGAATATCCCGGGAGAGAGTAATTTATGGCCAAGAACGAAGTTGCAGTAGCCGATGCAGGAGATCCTGCTGCTGACGGGGTAAGCGTGACCAAACCGTCCCCCCTGAAAATTCTGCAGAATGCGGATGTCATGCGTTCGGTCATTATCATTCTGTGCCTGGCCATTATGCTGGTGGCAGCTCTCACCGTGATATTCTGGGGGCGGGAACCGGTGATGCGGCCTTTGGGCAGCTACACCGAGCAGGAGGAGCTGAATGCGGTGATCTCCTACCTGAAGCAGCATCAGTACGAATACCGTTTTGACGAGCTTCGGGACGGCAGAAAGAATACTGTGTCCGTAACCGTGGATGATTATGACAGGATCGTCGAAGGACTGACAGTTGACGGAATTGTGTCAGCAGGGCCCCGGGACGGCTCCCAGATTCTCCTGGAGGATTCCAGCTTCGGCGTCAGTGCCAGAAAGGAGGAGGAACGGCTTAAATATGCCCGGGAGCAGCAGATAGCCAGCATGCTGCAGAACAATCGCAAGATCGTGGATGCCAAGGTGCTTCTGGCGATACCTCCCCGCAATGTGTTTGTCCGGGAGGCCCGTCATCCTTCGGCTGCGGTGACTGTCAAGGTGGCCGGATCGGGTACTCTCTCCCCCGGTGAGGTCGATGCCATTGTGGACAGTGTGGCTTCCGCGGTGCAGGGACTGGATCCTTCCCGGGTCACTCTTATTGATCAGAACGGCCGTCTTCTCAATTCAGGATCCATGGATGCGGCTTCTCAGGCCATGAGAAGGGCCACAGAGCTGCAGAGTCAGAAGGAGTCGCAGTACAAGCACAAGATTGAGGAGATTCTGACTCCGATTCTCGGCTACAACAATTTTACTCCCATGGTGGCGGTGGCCATTGACAACGTGGACGAGGAAAAAACCTCCCAGACTTACAACAACACTCCGACAATTCGTTCGGAACAGGTTTCCGAGGAGCTGAATTCCTCAAGAACCCCCAGTGGTGTGCCTGGAGCCGTAACCAATCAGCCTCCGGCCAATGCACAGCTTCCCGAGGTAAATCCCGGTGATGCCGCTGCCACCGGTATCAGAACCAACGGAATCGGTGTCGGCGTTCAGGGAAACTCCTCCCGCAGTGCCACCAGAAACTATGAGGTGGATACCACCATCAGCCACTCCCAGAAGAAGAGCGGTAATATCGAGCGTCTCAGCGTTTCCGTGGCGGTAAATTACAAGGACGGCACCGACAAGGACGGCAATCCGGCCCGGGTGCCCCGGACTCAGGAGGAGCTTTCCAAAATTGCGGATCTGCTCAGGAGCGGTCTGGGAATTGATGAAACCCGCGGCGATACTCTGGCCGTTCATACGGTGAAATTTTTTCAGCAGGATTCCGAAGAGTTTACGGAGACTCCGTTTTATGACCGTCCGGCTTTTGAAAAATCTCTCAGAATCGGCATTTCCGCGCTTATTATCATATCCATCCTGATGTTCCTGGTAAGACCTCTTGTGATGAATCTGATAAATCGCAAGGCCGAGAATGAAAACGCCAAGGAATCGGATCTTGATAACGGCCTGGCTCTTGAAGGAGATGACGATCTGAATCTTCTGGTCAAGAACGAGGACGGACCTTTGACTCTTTACGATATCAAGAACGGACAGATTGTGCTTCCCGAGCTCCATAAGGACGAGGATCTGCTTAAGGCAGTGCGGGCTCTGGTGGCAAACGAGCCGGATCTGGCGGCGCAGGTGGTTAAGGACTGGGTTTCATTGAATGAGGTGAAATAATGGCCGGAGGCAAAAATAACGGCGGCGGGGGTAATAATGCCCTCAGCAAGACGGAGCTTACCGATGAGCAGCGGGTGATATTGTCCTCCATGAGCGGTATTGAAAAGGCCGCCGTGCTGATGCTGAGCCTTAACGAGGAGGATGCGGCCGGAATATTCCGGCATCTGGAGCCGAAGCAGGTGCAGAAGCTCGGTATGGCCATGGCCTCCATGACTGATTTCAGCAATGAGAAGGTATCTGCGGTGCACCGGCTTTTTCTGGAGGACATTCAGAAATACTCCAATATCGGGATCGGATCTCAGGACTTTGTACGCAAGGCTCTTACTGCGGCTCTTGGCGAGGATAAGGCCGGCAACCTCGTGGATCAGATTATCATGGGGTCCGGAGCTCACGGCCTGGATTCCCTCAAGTGGATGGACGCCAGACAGGTGGCCACCATTATTCAGAACGAGCATCCCCAGATTCAGACCATTGTGCTTTCGTATCTGGAGCCCGAACAGAGTGCGGAAATTCTCAGCCAGTTTCCGGAGCCGGTGCGTCTGGATCTTATCATGCGTATTGCCAACCTGGAGGAGGTTCAGCCGGCGGCTCTCCAGGAACTGAACGAAATCATGGAGAAGCAGTTTGCCGGCTCTTCCAGTGCCCAGGCCGCGAAGATGGGCGGTCTCAAGGCGGCAGCATCCATTATGAACTACCTGGATACCAATATTGAGGGACAGCTCATGGATGCCATCAGAGACAATGACGAGGAAATGAGCCAGAAGATTCAGGATCTCATGTTCGTATTTGAAAATCTCATTGATGTGGATGATCGCGGTATTCAGACCCTGCTTCGTGAGGTTTCGGGAGATCTTCTGCAAAAGGCCCTCAAGGGTGCGGATGACAATCTCAAGGAAAAGATCTTCAAGAACATGTCCAAGCGTTCCGCGGAAACTCTCAAGGAGGATATGCAGACCATGGGCCCCATGCGCATCAGCGATGTGGAGGCGGCTCAGAAGGAGATTCTCACCATTGCCAGAAGGCTGGCCGACAGCGGCGAGATTGTTCTTGGCGTCGGCGGCGGAGACAACTTTGTGTAATTGCCTATGAGTGAACAGGACAGCGCTTCTCCCCTGGAGTTCGAATACCTCGGTGATGCCGATACCGGGACCAGCAAAAGGGAAACCAATGCCATTGGCTATGCCAGCGACTGGTATGAGAAGGGGCTTGAAGCCCGGAAGAAAAGTCAGGAACAGGCCCGGGAGGAGGCGGAAATTCGGGCCAGCATGCCTACTCTGGCCGAAATTGAGGACATCCGCAAAAGTGCCTATGATGACGGTTTCCGGGAGGGCAAAAAGCTGGGCTTTGAAACCGGATATGCCGAGGGAATTCCCGCAGGAGAAAAGGACGGCCGTGAGCAGGGCCTGAAAAAGGGCTATGAAGAGGGGCGGGAGTCCGGACTTCTGGAGATGCAGCGGGAGGCGGCCCGGTTTTGTTCCTATGCCAATCACCTGGTGAAACCGATTCAGGATCTTGATGAGGAAACCGCCTCCGAGCTTATATATCTGGCGGGCAGACTGGCCCGGGCCTTTATCAGAAGAGAAGTCGTCAGAAGTGCGGAATATGCGGCTTCCGAGATTGCAGAGGCCTGCCGGTTGCTTCCCGTCGCGTCCGGAGATGTCAGTATCAGCATCAATCCGGAATATATCGACGAAATCAAAAACATTCTCCGGAATCCTTCTGTGCGTCTGGTTCCGGATCCCTCTCTTAAGCCCGGCGATCTCCGGGCCGATGTTGCCATGAGCAGCATCGAGATCAATCTTGAAGAAAGGATTGACGCCTTTCTCTCGGAATTCCTGGCCGTGAACCGGGAACGGCGCGCTGATGCCTCCCTGAATTCATCCTGCTGCGAAGAACCTGTAAAGCAGGATCTTCTTGCCGGGCCGGAGACTCCCGGGGCTTCCGATGCTGCTTCTCCGGACGGAAGCATCCCGGAAGCCGTTTCCGAAAACGTCTCTCAGGCAAAGGGAGGCATATCAGCTACAAGACCGGTTAAATCCGGGATATCCCGGGCTTCCGGAGGGGGCGGAACGTGAGTATTCTCGACAGCCTGCAGAACTGCGTGATACCCGGAGGTCCCGAGAGTCCGCGGGTTTCCGGAAGACTTACCAGGGTGGTGGGACTAACCCTTGAAGCCGTGGGACTTCGGGCGGCGGTGGGGTCCATCTGCCGCATTGAAACCGTGAACGGCACGCTGGATGCGGAAGTGGTGGGTTTTGCGGGGGATCGGATCTATCTCATGCCTTCCGAGGATCTGAAGGGGGTGGTTCCCGGGGCCCGGGTTACTCCGGTTTCCTCGGGAAGCACCATTCCTTACGGCATGCATCTTCTGGGACGCGTCATTGACGGCATCGGTCAGCCTATTGACGGACTCGGTCCCCTGATAAAGGATCGCCGGGAGAATTTTGTTCCGGCCCGGATGAACCCTTTGGCCCGCAAACCCATCAAGGATCCCATGGATGTGGGGGTCCGGGCCATAAATTCGGTTATTACCGTGGGTAAAGGGCAGAGAATGGGGCTTTTTGCCGGATCCGGCGTCGGAAAGTCGGTGCTTCTGGGAATGATGACCCGGGGATCCGCTGCCGATGTTACCGTGGTGGGGCTTATCGGCGAACGCGGCAGAGAGGTTAAGGAATTTATCGAGGATATCCTGGGAAAGGAGGGACGGGCCCGTTCGGTGGTGGTGGCGGCTCCTGCCGATGCTTCGCCGCTGATGCGCCTCAAGGGATGTGAAACCTCGCTGGCCATTGCGGAATATTTCAGGGATCAGGGAAAGGATGTACTGCTTCTGATGGATTCCCTGACCAGGTATGCCCAGGCGCAGCGAGAGATTGCGCTGGCCATCGGAGAGCCTCCGGCCACCAAGGGCTATCCCCCTTCGGTTTTTGCCAGACTTCCGGCACTGGTGGAAAGGGCCGGGAACGGTTCCGAAAAGCAGGGATCGATTACCGCGTTTTTTACGGTTCTTACCGAAGGTGACGATCTTCAGGATCCCATCGCCGACTCCGCCCGGGCCATTCTTGACGGTCATATTGTGCTTTCCCGGGCACTGGCCGACAGCGGTCATTATCCGGCCATTGATGTGGAAAAATCCATTTCCCGTGTTATGCCCATGGTTACCTCCGACGAGCACCTTAACATGGCGCGGGCGGTAAAGCAGTGCTACTCCCTCTATGAGCAGAACCGGGATCTGATATCCATCGGTGCCTATCAGGCCGGAGCCGATCCCCGCATTGACAAGGCCATAAAAATGAAGCCGCTCATAGACAGCTTTTTGCAGCAGAAAATGAAGGAGGTTATCCCCTACGATGTTTCTGTTGAGGGGCTTAAGCAGCTCTGCCAGGCATTGCTGAAGTAGAGGGGCAGGATGGTGCCGGGCTGCGGGCAAACAGGGAAATAAATCCGGAGTGTCTGTTCCGGAACGGGGTTTATTATGAGCAATGCTTTAGCTCTTCTTCTCGAGAGACTGCTTGACAAGGAGGAGGAGGCCAGGAATGCCTATCTTCTGGCGCTGGAATCCGAGAGAAACTTTAAGAGACAGCTGGAGGCTCTTAATCAGTATCGTTCGTTCTATTCCTCGGAGCTCACGGATCGGGGGCTTCAGGGGCCGGTATCCACCGCCACCTACAGCCATTTCACTTCCTTTATCGGAAGACTTGACAAAATTTCGACGGAGCAGCTTCAGGGCCTTAAAAAGGTTCAGGGAGAAACCGGAAAGCGTCTGGCATTTTATCAGGAGGTTCAGGCTAAAAGAAAGGCCATTGAATTCCTTATTGAAAAGAGACATCAGGAAAAGCTGGCCCGGGAGGTCAGGCAGGAACAGAAAATGAGTGACGATCTTTCGACAAACCGGTATTTTAAGGTACATTCCGGGGAAGAAGAGTAGCTCAGGAGAGGTACGGGCGGTTGCAGGGAGAACGCAGCCGGTAATGAAGCCGGTATTTCGGGAACAGCCGGCATTTTCCGAAAAACTGTTGTTGCAGCCTGGTCCCGCTGGCTTTATAATGGACTGTGCAAACGATTTCAGACGGTGCCGATCCGGTGTTTCCCGGCACCGGTGCTTCCATGATAAACTTCGGTGCCCGCTGACAGAATAACGTGAAGGGGATCGGGTTTTCCGGGCAGTACTGAAATTCCTTTTCTTCGGACAGTGGCACCTTTGAGAAGATGTGCGCTGGTTTCTACCGCAGAAGAGTGATTTTCAGATTAGCAGAGAGAAGGGGAGACTGTGAGCAGTACTCCCCCTTTTTGTGCCTTTATTCAGGAACGGCTTTCCGGGGCTTGGGGCATTAACGAGGATGAAGAAAGAGGTTCCGGTAGCTCACTTCTCGCATTTTCAATTATTTTTCTCAACTGATATCAAAGCTGGCAAGACTGTTGCATAAGTAATTACGTACGTCAGAACACAGTCATTCAAATGACTTAAGGAAATCCAAAATGATATCAGTAAATGCCAGTGCTTCAGCCAGTTCCGCATCATCGATCAGTGTTTTCAGCAATGTTTTGTCCCGGAGACAGCCGGGGGTTTCTCTGAGAAGCGTAATTGATTCCGGAGACCGTGAAATTTCCGTTACGGATCTTATCGGCATCAATCCTGAGGGCAATACCGCAGTATGCTCCGCCAATGACGATTGCCGTCAGCCTTCCGGATCCGCAGTTTTTCGGGAAGGGGACTTTTATGATCTGTGTGCCGAAACCGGAGACTTCAGTCTCAGACTTTACGACAAAGTCCTTACCGCCGCTGATTATGAACTTTGTGCCGAATAGCCGGAATTGAATTTTTTGCCGGGCTTCAGGGCTGTTTTTTTAGCAGCGTACGGATGGAGTATACAGGGGAGAGCCGGAAAAGGTTCTCCCCTGGCGTTTTCGGAGCGGGAATCCGGAGAGACGTTTTCGGGAGACCCCGGAGCCGGAAAACCGTCTTTCTGACGAAGCGGGTTTTCAGATTTTGTGGTCATAAGATTTTTCCGGAAATGTCGAAAGCTGGCAAATATCTTGCATCAGTATTCATGAATGTCAAAACCCAGTCAGTCATCAGGATGACTTAAGGAATTCAAAATGCTTACAGTAAATGCCGCTTCTTCAAATACTGCCGAATCCGTCCGGGAATGCGATTTTTACGATCTGGCCTGTGAAACCGGTGATTACAGCCGGAAGCTTTATGAAACCGCTGTTACCGATGATGACTATGAGCTTTGCGAGGAATAGCCGCCATTGATTTTTCCCGGTACGGAAGTCTGTATTTCTCCGGTGCGGATTCGAGGATGTGCACCGGACAGTTCCGGGAAAACTGCGGAACTTCGCTCCTTCGGGGTTCGTGAGCCGTTTCTTTGAGGAGAACGGCGGAA
>Ga0310695_10001205_pt1 | contig 62453 bp, 56 predicted proteins | sample RumenRJG_04DNA_FD_203882 | JGI IMG/M metagenome (GOLD analysis project Ga0310695, IMG submission 203882) | Bovine rumen microbial communities from Lethbridge, Alberta, Canada - RJG_04 (v2) (version 2) | ecosystem: Host-associated > Mammals > Digestive system > Stomach > Rumen | place: Canada... | reverse complement strand
CTTCCCATCCCGAACAGAGAAGTTAAGCCTGCCCGCGCCGATGGTACTGCAATGCAATGCGGGAGAGTAGGTCACCGCCTCCTTTACTGTCTCCCCGGAGCCTCAGGGCATCCGGGGAGACTTTTTTGTTTTTATGGAGTAAAAAGGGGGGTAAAGGGTAGTATAAGAGAAGTAAAAGGGGAGCAAAAGGATATCTGTTCCATTGTTGTAATGGTTGTGATATTGACTATTATTACAGTTTTTATGCATTGTGTACGCACACAGTATAGTGCTAATTTATGTGAAAAACTCTGGAGTTCTTGCTTGATTTCCTTGAAAAATCTTAAATATGTCCTATATCTCACTTAAAATGATAGATTTATGAGATTTTTTTACTACTTTTGCATCGAGTTAAATAAATAGGCAATTCCTGTCTGGTTTGATGGGTGCCTAAAGTAGTAACAGGAGTCTTTCGGCACACTTGTTTTTCTGGCCGGTTAATTTTGATTATTGTTCAAGGGATATCAAGGCTCCAAAAATTTGATTATGATGAAAACAGCATTGAAGTATGTATTTGTTATCACATGTTTATTCTTTACAACCCATTCATCTGCACAGACTTCCGATTTCGATTGGAATCCAGTGATTGATGCCATCATGATGGTGGAGAGTAGGGGTAATGTGAAGGCTCGTAACGGTATTTATTGTGGTCCACTCCAGATGGCTCCCGTTTGTGTGAATGAGGTGAACAATATCCTCAAGCGTAGAAACAATCCGAAGAGATATTCTCTCAACGATCGTTTCAACCTTCAGAAATCGAAAGAGATGTTCATCATCATCCAGTCGTACTACAATCCGACAAACAATGTGGAGCGTGCCATCCGTATGTGGCAGGGAGGTGCCCACTATAAAGTGAAGAGCACTCAACGCTATTTTGAGAAAGTGATGAGTTATATGAACTAAGGTTTCATTTCATACACCAAGAAGCCGGTTTCCCACAGGAAACCGGCTTCTTGGTGTGTATAGGTCCAGAGGAACAGGCCTCTGTGGAAATCGGGTGATTTCTTTTGGAGCAGTATTGGTAATTATTTGCTCTTTGTGGAAGGAGATGTCCTCTCCGACTTCTGCCCTTGTTGTATGGCGCTTTTCTGGGTAGCAAAACTGCCGATGACATACCCGGCTTTTTTTATCCCTGCCCTTACTTTCGACGTATTGGTCTTCTTGTTGTCATAAGTCACCACAAGAATCCTTGTCGATGCGTCGTAAGAGGCTTGGGTCACCCCATAAATATGTCGGGCAGCATACTCTATCTTTGATTTGGAAGAGGCGTTGCTGATCTTGAGGCGCGTCTTCACGGGTTTGGCTCCAATGGTGAGCACCATCAGTATAGCCAGAAACAGCAGGGTCGTTCTTTTCATGTCGGAGGGGGTTGATAAATGAATTCGTTAAGGATAAGTTAGAACTGCATTTCAACGGTACGTTTGCCATCGGCAGTCTCGGTAATATCGACCCTGACGGCATCATCGGGCAATAGTTCTTCCACCAATTCCGGCCATTCGATGAAACACAGGGAACCACTGTAGAAATAGTCTTCGTAGCCCATATCGTAGACCTCCTCGATTTTCTTGATGCGGTAGAAATCAAAATGATAGATGGGCTGACCGGATATTGATGAATGGTATTCGTTGACGATGGCGAAAGTGGGCGAAGTGATGACCTCGTCGACCCCCAGTTCCTTGCAGATGGCTTTGATGAAGGTGGTCTTGCCGGCTCCCATCTTTCCATACATGGCAAAGATGGTGTGGTCGCCCATGGCGGCAACGAACTCCTTCGCTGCCTTACCGATTTGGTCTAGTTGTTCGATGAGGATGTTCATGATGGCTTATCGTTTGCGTTGTGTCAGGGTTACTACAGGGATGAGCATCTCTTCCAGGGAGATGCCACCATGCTGGAATGTGTCTTTGTAGTATGACACATAATAGTTGTAGTTGTTGGGATAGGCGAAGAAGTCGGCTCCTGTGGCAAAGACATACGAGGTGCTCAGATTGGGGGCGGGCAACTGTGCCTGCTGGGGATTCTTGATGACAAACACCTCTTTAGGGTTGTAACTCAGGTTTTTGCCCAGTTTATAACGCAGGTTGGTGTTGGTGTTGCGGTCGCCGATAATCTTGATGGGTTTTGAGGCGCGTATGCTGCCGTGGTCGGTGGTCAGAACGATGGTGAAGTCGCTTTGTGAAAGCGTCTTGAACAAGTCGGACATTACGGAATGGCGGAACCAACTCCTTGTGATGCTGCGGTAGGCAGACTCGTTGTTGGCCAACTCACGAACCATCTTCGACTCTGTTCGGGCATGGGAAAGCATGTCGATGAAATTGAACACCACCACATTAAGGTCGTATTTCTTCAAGTTGCCCAATTGTTGCATGAATGATTCCGCACCATTGGAATCGTTGATTTTATGATAGGAGAAGGTGTCGTGACGGCGGAAACGCTCTAGTTGGGTACGTATAAGCGGACCCTCGTTGAGATTCTTGCCTTCCTCCTCGTCTTCATCGACCCACAGGTCGGGAAACATGGTGGCAATCTGTATGGGCATCAGACCGCTGAAGATGGCGTTGCGGGCATACTGAGTGGCGGTGGGAAGAATGCTGTAATACATGTCTTCCTCGATGTCGAACATATCGCCAATCTCTTGTGACAACACGCGCCACTGGTCGAAACGGAAATTGTCGATGACAATCATGAACACTTTCTTGCCCTGGTCGAGTAGGGGGAAGACCTTGCGTTTGAAGATGTCATTGCTCATCATGGGGCGGTCGGTGCCAGAGGCGTCACCATAGCCTTGGAGTGGCCGGCCCTGACTTCCTTTCATCTGGGGACGAACCCAGTCGAGATAGTATTTCTTGATGAATTTGGCAAAACCATTGTTGGCATCCTCTTTCTGGGTATGCAACATCTCTGTCATGCTGCTGTCGGTGTCGCTCAGTTCCAGTTCCCAGTGAACGAGGCGCTTGTAAATCTCTATCCAGTCTTCGGAAGTCTGGCAGTCGGAAATCTTAGTGGAAATGTCGAGGAAGTTTTGTTGGTAACCGCTTTGAGTGACTTCGGTCACGATTTCCTTGCGGTGGATGTTCTTTTTCAAGGTGAGGAGAATCTGGCTGGGATTGACAGGCTTGATCAGGTAGTCGGCAATCTTTGAGCCAATGGCTTGGTCCATGATGTTCTCTTCCTCACTTTTGGTCACCATCACAATGGGAGTGGCAGGAGAGAATTCCTTGATTTTCTGTAGGGTTTCCAAACCGGAGAGACCAGGCATCATCTCATCGAGTAGCACCAGGTCGAAGGTTTGCTGACGGCATTGGTCGATGGCGTCGGTGCCATTGCTCACCGTCGTCACTTCGTATCCCTTGTTGCGGAGAAATAGGATATGGGCCTTCAGTAACTCAATCTCGTCGTCGACCCACAGGAGTTGTCCGTTGCTCATAAATGAATGTTTAAAAACCGTCGAGTTCATAATACTCGTCTTCCAAGTAAAGGTCGTCGAGTTCTTTCTCTTTTTTCTTCTTCGAGGGGGATGGAGTTTGTGGTGTGTCGTCGATAACGTATTCATCGTCAAAGATGATGACGTCGTCTTCGACAACAGTCTCTTGCTGAGGTTTCACAGGTTGGGCATCTTGCTTTTTCACAGTAGCCTCCTGCTTTTTGGTTTCAGGCTTTGTCGTCGGCTTCGGCTTGGCTTGGCTTTGTGCACTCTGCGTTGGCAGAACAAGTTCTTCCTGCACGGGAGCAGTGGAAGGAATGGCAGCCCTCTCTGCCTTATCCTGCTTAGCGCCCGCTGGAGACGCACCATTAGGATTATGGATGTCGTGACGCTTTGACTGAAGTATGTACTCGTCGTCGTCATTGCTGCCACTATTGCCATTATTGCCACCATTGTTGTCGTCGATAATATCGATATCGTTGCCTTGTGGCAGTATGGTATTTCCTGAAGGCGTATTGCCAGAGTCATCATCGAGGTTGTAACTGTCGTCATCCTCGGGGAGCGTATAGCCGTCGTCTTCTGATGATGGCACCACGAAGTCGTTGTCGTCTGCAGGAGTCGGCACGTTGTCGTCGGCAGGTGGCACTGTCGTGTCATCGGCAGGTGGCACAATCGTGTCGTCGTTGGTTGTCGGAGGTTCCGTTGTCGTAGGCGGCGTCGGTCTGTCAGCAGGTCTACCAGAGGAAGATGAAGTCGGCACGTCGGGCAAGTCAATGCTTTCGTTGTCAGTGGCAGGAGTCACTGGCTCTTCTTCGGGCAGGTCGAATCCATCGTCCACGGCATTGCCACCCACATCGCCATTGTCGTCGATATTCAAGCCATCATCGGCAGGGGAGTCGTCTGTACCCCTTCCCGACATGGCTTCCTTCATGTCAGGTTCTTTTTCATACCCCATCTCTGTAGGTTCAGACAAGAGGTTTTCGGTCCTTACTTTCAATGGGGCGAAATGCTTGGCGTAGAACGCATCATAGTCGTCGTAACTGAATTGCTTGCCAAGCAGTTCCAGATTGTCGCTGCTGATGAGTATCGTTCGGGCTTTTCGTATAAGTTTCACGATGCCGGCTTGGTTGTGCACCTCGCTGGCATACTGGTGAGCCTCGTCGAAATTGCGGAATCCCGAGAACTTCATCAGATGGATGCCGTCGGCGTCTTCGATTTCGATGTCGAAATTACGCACGACATAGGTGGTGAAGTTGAACCTTGCCATCTCGAAGAGCAACTGGTTCTCGTTGAGTGAATCAGGAGAGTAGGCGATGAGGAAGAGGAAATCCTTGTCGCGGTCGGCAACGAACTTGCGTGCAGCGATGGAGTCGCTGTCGTTGAGCACGATGGCCCGTCGGCTCCACACATCACCGAGGTCGAATTTCCCACCATGAAGTTTTCGTCCTGCCTTCACGCCGTTGACAATCATTCCTGCCATCTCGCTGATGCGACTCGTTGGGAATTTCTTCACAACAAAGTTCATGTCTTCCAGGCATCCCTCAGAGTCGTTGTTGTTTAATCGGCTCAGACCGCGTATGAACACAAACTTGTCGCGGTTGGCACCTAGCGGGAAACGCTTTTCCGAAATATTGGCGTTGGCCAGCACCTCTTGGAACCGGTCGGCCTTGAAAGCGTCATAGGTAGCGGCATAAAGAGAGTCTTCAATGTGCTCGCCCCATTTTGAATTCTCCACGTAATAGGGATCGGTGAGAATGGTGGTCCATTGGCTTTCCGGGTATCTCTGGCGCAGTTGTTCCACGTCGTTCTCGGCCAGGTTGTGCTCGCCTTTACGGGAGTGGAGCAGGAACAGATGGTAGTACACCTCGTCCATCTTCTCAAAATCGGGATAGGAGAGGAGGAGACGGTCGAATTGTCTCTCACTCAGCCGTAGGTTGTCGAACTTGTCTTTGAAAATGATGCCTGAGTGGAACAAGCCGTCGGCGATGATGGCATGGCTTTCGGCCTTCTGCTCTTCGGTGAAGGGAATCTGTGCCAGATAATACTCCCGCTTGTGTGGGTCGTTCTGTGCACTGTCGTTGGCAGCGGTAGCCAGCGAGTCTTCCATGGCTTCCTGCATGGCAGCCAGCGAGTCTTGCATGGCTTCGTTGTTGCCGTCCATCGACAAGTCGCTCACAACGGTCTTGTTGACACGGCGCCAGTTGTCGGCATTCTCACGCTTTCCCCATTGTTTCTGGAAAGCGGCCTTGCCTTGCGACACTGCCAACTGGTTGTAGAAATACCATTCACCTTTTTGGTCGGTAGTCTGGGGGGTGGTAGTGGCAGGCTGATTGCGGTTGCCTACCGCTCCATTGCGTTGCTGCACTTGCTGTGCGGTCTCTTCTTGCTGCTTGCGTCGTTCTTCACGCTCTTTCTTTTTCAACTCTTCGATTACCCGGTCGATGGCTTTGTTGCGTTCTTCTTCCGGCATCTCGGAGAGGGCGAGAAGTGAGTCTTGCAGATGGATGCCCTCAGTATATGGAGCAAGTTCGTCGAGAATTTTCGAGCGGCGCGACAGTTCCTCATAGTCCTTGCGCTCTTTGTCGAGCATGCCGATGGCGGCACCATAGCAGCGCTGTGCGTCGCCATATTTCTCTTTCTCCCAGTACAAGTCGCCGAGTTTGAGGAGCAGCACACCCTTTTCCACTCCAGAGCGGGTAGCCTTTTCGTTGCCCTTTTCGTAAGCGGCAATGGCATTGGCGGTATCTTTGTCGAGCAGGTAGACATTGCCCATGGCGTAGTACACCTGGTCGAGAAAGTCTTTGTTGTTGTCGTTGGATGCCATCCGTTTCAGACGGCTGATGGTTTGTTTCGTCTTGCCCGGTGCCATCACTTCGGTCATGGCTATGCGAGCATTGAAATCCAACTCATAGGGCGGGTTTTGCCGGCTCACCTTGCGGAAAGCCTTGTAGGCGGCGTCACGATGTCCAAGTTGCGCCTCCAGTTGTCCGAGTAGATACCATTCACGTGCCCGTTGCTTGCGTCGCATCTCATGCTTGATGACCTTGCGGAGGTAAGGTATGGCTTGTTCGTACTCCCCAGTGTGGATATAGTAGTCGGCATAGGTGTAGTCCCATTCTTTCTGGGCGTGCCAGTTGATGGAGTCGCGGCTCATGTTGCGGATAACGTCTTCGGCATCATAGAGCCATTCTTGTTCGATGTAGCATTTGGCAAGCCAGGCGCGTGCCTTGCCATAGATGGCGGGTTGGGTCTGGTAGAGGCGGCTCATGTATGAGAAGGTGGCGGCAGCCTCGTCGAAAGCTCCTTTATGGAATTGCGAACGTCCCATCAGCATCCAGGCTTTCCACATCATCGGGTTATATTCACGACGGTTGAGCCATTCGATGTCGCGTGCTGTCTTTCTGCGGCTCTTCGTCCATTCCGGTCGTTTGTTGATGCTGTGCAGTTTGATGGCTTTCTGGCTTTTTTCTATGGCTTTGTCGAAATTGCCCTTGCCCAATTCTCGGCTCTTCTTGTTGCCCACAGGGTAAAGTGGGATGATTTCAGTGTAATTGTCTTGGTTGCCTTTCTCCTTTTCCATAGAACCGTCGATATAGGCCAGCGTACCATTGTAGTAGGTATTATACTTTGCTGTGAATGAGTGCCAGAACCTGCTTTTTGCGGTGTTCTTCTGGGTAGAGCACGACAAAATAGCCAACAGCGTGGCTGTCAGCAGCAGTGGTGTTATGGCTTTCATCCAATATTGTCTCATCCTTATTCTTAACCCGAAGAAGGGCATTTTATTGCCTTCAAGAAGGTGTTTTCGCTATAGTGGAGGACATTTTGTCACCTATCGTCACCAATCAGCAGGATAACCTCGTCTTTCAATTGGTCGGGCAGGTTGATACCGCGGAGGTTTAGGCTACGCATCCAAGCCGCCACTTCATCGGGACGCATGGTGTAGAGGACATCGGCAAATAGTTCTGCCTCGCTGTCTCCATAGGTGTCGGATGGCCTTCCAGCAAACTTGTCCAACTCTTCATCATCAAAGTATTCTATGGGTTTCACCGATGCCTCGAGCATACATTCCTGTTCGCATTTGCTGTTGGTGCCGTCGCAGGTGTCGCAACTGTTGCCAACGGTAATGGGTGGGTCGCCGCCTTTTGTGGTCAACTTGTTGACAAGGGCGGCAAAGAGGCCTAGCCCGATGAGGGCACCAATGCATATCCAGACAATGCCCATTACTCTTCTGTGATTTGGAACCCTGCACGGCGCAAGTCATCCCAGAACTTGGCATATGACTTGGTGACCACATTGGGGTCATCGATGCGCAGTCCTGGAAAGAGAAATGCAGCGGGAGCAAAGGCCATGGCCATGCGGTGGTCTTTGTAAGTATCGATGACAGGGTGGATATCGGCACGACAACGCTCTCCCGTCCAAATCAAGTCGTTGAAAGCATTGCTGCGCACCACATATCCCAGTTTCAGCAGTTCCCTTTTCAAGGCCTCAATCCTGTCGGTCTCCTTGATGCGGAGAGAGTTGAGCCCTTGGAAATGGAAGGGGATGCCTTTTAAGACACATGCCAGAACAACGGTTTGGGCAAGGTCGGGTTGATTGACGAAACTATAGTCCAACCGTGGGAGGGAGATGGGGTGCCTGCGGAGAGTGATAGTAGTGGGAACCCCCTTCTCGGTGTTGGCGAAAGTGGTCTTCACTCCAAACATGTTGAAGAGGTAACGCACCATGGAGTCGCCTTGCAGCGAACCGTCGGTGAGTCCGGTTAGACGCACTTCGGAGTCCTCGTCGGCCAGCGACATCATCTCATACCAATAGGATGCCGATGTCCAATCGTTCTCAATAAAATATGGTTTGGTGTGATAGGGGTGAGGTTTCACTTCTATGCTGTCGGGACCGGTCCATTCCACCTCGGCACCGAAATCACGCATGGTGCACAGTGTCAGTTCGATATAGGGCTTTGAGATAACGCCGCTTGCCAGGTGCAGGTTCATGCCATTCCGCATGGCGGGTGCTGCAATGAGAAGGGCTGAGATATATTGTGAACTGATGTTGCCGGGCACCTCTACCCATCCGCCGTCGAGTTGATGGCCACGGATGCGGAGGGGTGGGTAGCCTTCTTCCTCTGTATATTCGATGTCGGCACCAAGTCGGCGAAGGGCATCGACCAACGTTCCTATCGGGCGGTGTTTCATGCGTTCGGTACCGGTAATAATATGTTCACCACTGTCGGTCACGGCTAGGTAAGCAGTGAGGAAGCGCATGGCGGTGCCAGCCGCCTTGATGTCGATGATAGGTGGCATGTCGCGCAGGGCATTCACCATCACCTGGGTATCGTCGCAGTCGGATAAGTTGTCGGGAAACGTTTTGCCGTCAGAGAGTGCATGCATCACCAACGCACGGTTGCTGATGCTTTTGGATGCAGGCAAGTCGATGGTGGTATCGAGGTGATTTGGGGCAGAAATTACATATCGCATATTCTATTATTCTATTTCTTGGTACATTGGTATGCAAAGATAGTGAAAACCGAGCGCATAGTGAAAAAAAACAAGTTTTTTTTCATTGTCGATGTGCATCCTGTCAAGGATATGCTGATTTTTCATCTCTAAAGCCATCAATTTCAATAAAACATGGTTAATAATCCATAAAATGGAGATGAGTTTCCTGCTTTTTATATATCTTTGCCCTCATCACCAATACCATTATCTTTATGTTCATACAAGTACTTGACCTCATCGTTCCGGGCGGACGCCGCCCCCGACATCCTCGATGGGAGAATCTCGAGCCTGTTAAAGTAGATACGGTAGACAGTGTGCAGCAACCTGTTGTCACCGACTCTATAGATACATTGCAGAATGGCGATGCCTTGACAGATACAATCAGCAATTCGTCGCTTGGGGTAATTTCCAACAACCTTGGTACAGGTGCGGGAAACATCCCTTCGGTGTTGTGGACATTGTTTTTTGTCATCGTGGCGTTGGCCATTTGTTTCTATCTCATATTTGCCTATAGGCGGCATTTAGCCTCTCCCAGGAACAGATAGGAAAAATGACATGAATACATCAACCCACCGGTAAGGCTCTCAAACCTTGCCGGTGGGTTGGTCGTTGATGGGTTAGGTGTCAAAGACTGATATCGCTGAGTGAAGTGCCCGGCGCAAAGCAGTCGAGGTCGACCTTGCCTTTTATGCCGTCGATATGTCCGGTCTCGCTGTATTGCCAGATATTCCAGCGGCCGTCCCCCTTCACTTTTGGCTTGTCGCCGCCATATCGGGCGATGAAGAGGTAATAGTTGTTGAATTCCGGAGCAAGATAGGTGTTGTAGAATCGGTGTCCGCTGTAGAGCAGGGGATATTTGCCGTATTCGGCCTTCATCAGTTCCATCAGTTCTTTCAGCGTGGCCTGGAGTTTTTCCCGGTTGCATCCCCGGTTGCCTTTCTCTTCCACATCAATCATCGGCACCAAGTCTTGCTGGCGTTTGTCTATCCGCTTGCGGAAGTTCTCAAACTGTTCTTTGGCAGTGCGCCGACAGGTAAAGAAATGATAACTCCCCACTTTTATTCCCGCTTTTCGGGCTTCCTTGATGTTATAGGCATAACGGTGGTCGCCGAGGGTCCTCCCTTCAGAAGCCTTGATGTATGCGAACTTGATACGTTTGTCGCCCGCCACTTTTTTCCAGTTGATTTTCCCATTGTGTTTCGACACGTCGATTCCGTCGTAACGGCGTACCACCTCATTGGTAGTGATGCCGAGCCACGACAGCATGGAGTTGAAACTGCTGGGACTTGCCAAGCGCCACAGCAGGATGAGAAACAAGATGGTGAGGAGAAAGTTTCTTACACGGGAGAATGACCAACGCTTACGGCGGTGGCGCACGTTTCTACGTTTTGTCTTGCGTGTTGTCATCTTAAAAGACAATTTATCCAACCCATGATGAAACCCAGTAATGCGCCCAAGCGCACGATAGCCTTCAATTCCTTGTCCATCACCTCGAAGATGATTTTTTCCACATCCCTCATGTCCATCTCGTTGATGCGGCTTTCCACTATCTGGCTGATGTTCACAGCCTTTAGGATTTTGGGTAATTGTTCGCTAATCATCTTCTCATACATGGAGAGAATGGATTGACTGGCACGCGACAACTCCTCGTCCTTGTCTGCCAATAGCGTACTTACCTTACGCGACAGCAGGTTGTCGGTTTCGGTGCTGATGAGGTTGCCGACTATCTCCCTGGAGTTTTTCTGGAGAATCTCGTTGATGTTCTTGGCCAGCAATTTCTCCACGGGTTCGGCAAGCGAATTGATGAACTGTGAGGTAAAACGGCTGCCGCTACGGCCGAACAGGCGGTCGATGCCACGGCTGATCATGTCGCCAAACCCGCCACCATGGCCAATGCCTTCGTCAGCCAGTTTGTCGCCAAGACCACTGCCGAAGTGTTGCATTTTCTTCATCACGTGGGCAACGGCAAGATGGGCGATATCGTTGCCCACGTCAGAGGTGGCCAGTTTCGTGTAAATCAGTTCCGTGAGGTCGTTGCCTCCACTCTTGGCAATATCGTCTATCTCTTGTGGCAGGAGGTAGTGAGACAAGAACTCGCGCAATGTCTCGTCGTTGGTTTTCTGCTTCTCGATGAAATGTAGCACAGCCTCCAAGATTTTGTCTTTCATCTCCTTGCTCAGCAGATGCTTCTCAAGAACTTCCTGATTCATCAGGTTGGCACTGATGGTGGTGCCAATTGATGCAGCCAGTCGTCCTTTCTCTTTTGGGATGATGCCAGGAGTGAAGGGGATTTTCCTGCCGAACAAGTATTTTGCCTCATGCGGTCGGAAAAGCATACGGATGGCAATATCGTTGGTGATATAGCCAATGACGGCGCCTATTAAAGGTGGTAGGATATATGATAGAATCATGTGCGTTTGATTATTGGGGACAAAGGTAGTGCAAGGCGAGCGTAATACCAAGCAAAAGACGAAGTTTTTGCTTGAATTACCGAGCCGCCGCCTACCTTCGCTATGGAGGGCAAAGGTAGTGCAAGGCGAGCGAAAAACCAAATATTCTTTGGCTTTTCCGATACCTTGATGGTGGATTCCTTTCCTAAAAATATGTGCCAATCTGTTGGCAGTTTGCCTTTTTTTTTATATTTTTGCCATATTGTTCATCAAATGCATTTTGGGCATGAAAAAAGGATGCCTTTGATAACGCTACCCATCAATAAACACCAGTCCAAACCATGAGAGTTCACACTTTTCTTACTATCGTGCTGGCTTCTTCGCTATCCCTCCTCTCCATGAGGGCACAAGATGCCGCCTATTTTACAAGGGGTATAGGCATTTACCCCGGAAACCCTTCAGAAAGTTTTGCGCCGATAGCATGCATCGATTCTTCATCGATAACCAACGTGGCGTTGCACCGCTTGGCCATCGCTTCATCGTCGTATGATTACAATCTCACAGCCCATCTGGTAACAGATGGCATCATTCAGGCGAAAGAGCCAGTGAGGATGGTTGTTACCACCCCCTCCGCCACTCTGCCGAGACGTGAGGCAGAATGGACTGTCGATGGAGGTCCCTATTCGGCAAATACCCTTCATGGAGACACCACATGGTTGCAATATGAGTGGACTGGTGGACAGACCGTGGAGGCAAGGCAGGTTGTGGTAGAAGGACGTATGGCCTATGACGAGCACCAGGTGGAAGGTGGGTATCGGTTGGCATGCCAGGTGAGTGACGATGGCGACCACTGGGTGACCATAGGAACCCTTCAAGGAGAAGGTTTGCCGGGCCAGCCTACCCGATACCGCTTGCATACCGACCCCAACAAACAAACCGAAGAAGGGTCCTTGCCCACGCGTCTTCTGCAGGAGACCATTCCGGTTTCATGCCATCAGCCTTTCAGTCGTTTCAGAATTCTCATGGAGATGAAAGGAGCGGTGCAATGGGCTGTTCATTCCATCAATTTTATTGATGATGACGGAAAGGTGGCCGACGTCATGCCCTCTAACCACTTTTCCAGTGCCTGGATGAGTGGCAGTGGGGGAGAGCAGTGGATATATGTCGACCTGGGCATACACACCGACATATCGCAAGTCATCACCTATTGGATAGAGCCGCCGCGCAAGGCGAGTATAGAAGTGTCGGACGATGCCACGACATGGACCAAGGTGGCAGCACTCTCCGGTGATACGGCAAATGTTAAAGCCCAGGGCCGATATGTAAGATTATTGCTCACGCAGACCGGCGAGAAGGGATATTACGCCTTGTCGGAATTCCAGGTGATGGGAAGCAGGCATCTGACCTACCAGCCCCATCCTCAAGAAGGCATGCGCGACGGGCGCTTCTTCCTTAGTGGAGGACAATGGCGCTTGCAAAGGGCATCAGAAGTGGAGGCCTCTGGAGAGGTGATAGCCGACAATGCTTTTGACGACAGCCACTGGGTGCCCGCCACTGTGCCCGCCACCGTGCTGTCGTCGTATGTCAACATCGGGGCCATACCCCATCCCAATTATGCTGACTATGTAGACCAGATTTCCGAATCATTCTTCAGGTCGGATTTCTGGTACCGCGATGAGTTTGAAGTGCCCGACGACTTCGGCTTCCGGCAGACTTTCCTGCATTTTGATGGCATCAACTGGAAGGCAGAGGTATATCTCAATGGTTGTTACTTGGGACCTATTGAAGGAGCCTTTATGAGAGGCCATTTCAATGTGTCTGGAATTCTCCGGAAAGGGAAGAACGTGTTGGCGGTGAAAGTGCACTGCAATGAGCATTTTGGAGCAGTGAAGGAAAAAGATGAATTCACCACACAGTTTAATGGCGGCATATTGGGAGCCGACAACCCCACCTTCCATGCATCCGTGGGATGGGACTGGATAACTACTGTGCGCGGAAGGGAGGTGGGAATTTGGAACGAAGTATATCTCACCGAGAGTGGTGTGGTGACCGTTGCCGACCCCTATGTGCGCACACACCGTATCGACGACAGCCTTACTGAGGTCACCCCCTCGGTATTTGTCACCAACCATGCGGCAACATCCGTTTCGGGAACACTCACCCTCTCCATCGGACAGGTAGTGGTAAGCCAACAAGTGACGTTGCCTGCCAATGGAGAGCAGGAAGTGTGCTTCACGCCTGCGCTATTCCCTCAACTTGCCAGCAAGGCATGGCAACTGTGGTGGCCCAATGGTTACGGTGAACCATTCTTGTATGATGCCAAGGCAGAATTTGTCATCGATGGCATGCTCTCCGACAGACTCGACTTCAAGGCTGGGCTGCGTGAAATGACCTATGTCGATATGCTCGACAGTCTCAGGATTTTCATCAATGGCCGACGCTTCGTGCCCCTCGGAGGGAATTGGGGGTTCGATGAGCACAACCTCAACTACAGGGCGAGAGAGTATGACGTGGCAGTTGGGTATCACCGGCAGATGAACTGTACGATGATACGCAACTGGGTGGGGCAGGTAGGCGACGAGGCATTCTACGAGGCCTGCGACCGTCATGGCATCATGGTGTGGCAGGATTTCTGGTTGGCCAACCCTGCCGACGGCCCTGATCCTTACGACGACGCGCTGTTCCTGTCCAATGCCCGTGACTACCTGAAACGCATCCGGCGATATGCCAGCATAGGCCTCTATTGCGGAAGGAATGAGGGAGCCCCACCGTCGTCTATCGACAAATGCCTGCGCCAATATGTGAGACAACTGTCGCCAGGTTTGGGGTATATACCCGACTCTGCAGATGATGGCGTGACAGGCCATGGACCCTATCAGGCCTTGCCTGCCAGTGAGTATTTCAGACGTCAAACCGGAAAAATCCACTCTGAGAGGGGAATGCCCAATGTCATGAATTGGGAAAGCCTGCAACGTACATTCTCTCCCGACTCCCTTTGGCCCCAGTCGAGAGAGTGGGGACAGCACGACTATACCTTGAATGGGGCACAAAGAGCAGCATCCTTCAACAACATTATCCGGCAGACTATGGGGGATGCCCAAACGGCGAGCCAGTTTGCCACATGGGCACAATGGGTGAACTATAACGGATACCGTGCCATGTTTGAAGCCACGAGCGCATCTAGAGCAGGATTGCTGATATGGATGAGCCATCCTTGTTGGCCTTCGATGGTGTGGCAGACCTACGACTATTATTTTGAGCCCACAGCCGCATTCTTTGGCATGAAGAAGGCCTGCGAGACATTGCATGTGCAATACAACCCCTTGAGCAACAGCGTGGAATTGGTGAACCGAAGCGCGGGTGAGCAGAAATTCATTGTCGTCGTGGCAGAAATCTACGACCTGAAGGGAAGGCGTTTATGGCGTAAGTCAAAGACTTGTTCTTCGTTGGATGATTCCACCATCCAGTGTTTCGGCGTGGAGTCGCCAGGTGATAAAGAACCCGTATGGATTCTTCGCCTATATGCCAAAAAAGGAGATGCGGTGGTTTCGGAAAACATCTACCACCAGTATCCTGAAAAAGGCAGTCTCCATGCCATCACCGAATTGCCTGAAGCAGAATTGCAGGTCGACCAGAGCATAAGTGATGAGGGAACAAGGCAGAATGCTGTACTCCTGTTGCGTAACACATCGCGAGTACCGGCGGTGTTTGTGAGAATTGTCCTCAAGGGCGATGATGGAGAACAGATACTGCCTGTAGACTATTCCGACAATTACCTGACCATCATGCCAGGAGAAAAACGAGAGGTTGCCGTTTCCTGGAAGAAAGCCGACGCAAGAGGGAAAACACCTGTTTTCACATTCTCTTCGCTGAATGCAAGTCAATGAATGCTGTTCGTGATGAAAAAAGTAAGTGATTCGTTTTGTCCTGAATGTACTTTTCTGTACTTTTGCAATCAGTTTCAATGTGTGTAGGCCCACGCGAGCATAGGAAGGCGTTTTGCCGAGCCCGACTTGCCATCACGGCCCGAATCATATAGATATAGAAGAAAGATGAAATATTCCATTGAGAAAGTGACGGCGCTTATCGGAGCGCACCGATATGGGGAAGCCAATGCCGATATACAGTGGATTCTCACTGACAGCAGATCGCTCTGTTTCCCAGAAGAGACCCTTTTCTTTGCTATCAAGACAGCAAGGAATGACGGACATAAGTATATTTCAAGCCTGTATTCGGGAGGAACGAGGAATTTCGTTGTGCAACAAGTGCCCGACCAATATGATGTGGTGTATCCTGATGCCAATTTCCTGAAAGTGGACAATTCGTTGGTGGCATTGCAGCGACTGGCGGAAAGACACCGCGATGCCTTCAACATTCCAGTAGTGGGAATCACAGGAAGCAATGGAAAAACCATAGTGAAAGAGTGGCTGTTTCAGTTGCTCTCACCACAAATGGTGGTCACCCGTTCGCCCCGTAGTTACAACTCGCAAGTAGGTGTGCCGCTGTCGGTATGGTTGCTCAACGAACGGTCGGAAGTGGCTATCCTCGAGGCAGGTATCAGTATGCCAGGTGAGATGGATGCCTTGAAAGCCATCATACAGCCAACCATAGGCATCATCACGAACATTGGTGCTGCCCATCAGGAAAACTTCAGTTCGCTGTCACAAAAATGTCAAGAGAAATTGAAACTCTTCAAGGATGCCCAAATCCTTGTCTATCATGCCGATAATGCAATGGTGGCCAAGGAGGTGGAGATTAGTGGTTTCAAAGGAGAGAAACTCGATATCTCAAAAACCGACAAGGAGGCTGCGCTGTATGTGAGACGCATCGAGAAAACCTACTTCTCCACAAAAGTGGAATATTCGTTCAAGGGAGAAGAAGGCGAATATACTCTTCCGTTCATCGACGAGGCTTCGGTGGCCAATTCCCTCACATGTGCTGCCGTGGCATTGCACCTTGGGGTGACCACAGCAGCACTTGCCACACGGATGGCCGCTCTCGAGCCTGTGGCCATGCGCCTGGAAGTGAAAGAAGGCCAAAACGGATGTACGCTTATCAACGACTCCTACAATTCCGACCTCAATTCGCTCGACATCGCCCTCGGCTTCATGCAACGCCGTCCCGACCAGAAAGGACGTCAGCGAACGCTTATCCTCAGTGATATCCACCAGAGCGGTTTGCCACCAGAAACACTCTACGACGAAGTGTCGGCACTGGCCGTGAGCAGAGGAGTAAAACGCATTATTGGCATCGGACCGGAAATATCGTCACAGGCAGATCGGTTTGCCGTGGAGAAGAAGGCTTTCTTCGACAATACCGAAGATTTCGTGGCAAGCGACCTGTTCAGGGGATTGTCGAATGAGGTTATCTTGCTCAAGGGGGCGCGTGATTTCAATTTCGATAGGCTAAGTGAAAGACTCGAGCACAAGGTTCACGAAACCATTCTCGAAGTCAACCTCAATGCTTTGGTCGACAACCTCAATCACTACAAGTCGTTTCTCCACCCGTCAACGAAAATCGTATGTATGATAAAAGCCGATGCCTATGGAGCAGGAGCAGTGGAGATTGCCAAAACCCTTCAGGACCACCAAGTCGACTATCTGGCTGTGGCTGTGGCCGATGAAGGGGTTACCTTGCGCGAAAACGGCATCACGGGCAACATCATGGTGATGAACCCGGAGTTGTCGGCTTTCAAAACCATTTTCGATTACGAACTGCAGCCCGAAGTGTATAGTTTCAGGGTGCTCGATGCCCTCATCGCGGCAGCGAGGAAAGAGGGTATTTACAACTATCCAGTGCATGTGAAAATCGATACGGGCATGCACAGACTGGGATTTGACCCTGTGAAAGACATCGACAGGCTCATCGAAAGTCTTCGTCAACAGAACACCTTGTTGCCAAGGTCGGTGTTCTCACATTTCGTGGGTTCCGATTCCGACGATTTCGACCATTTCTCCTTGATGCAATACGAGCGATTCATCAAGGCATCCGAACAACTGCAGGCAGCATTCTCGCACAAGATTCTCCGCCATATCGACAATAGCGCGGGAATAGAGCATTTCCCGGAGCGGCAACTCGATATGTGCCGTCTTGGTCTGGGGCTGTATGGCATCGACAGCCGTGATGGACATGTCATTAATAATGTCAGCACGCTGAAGACCACCATCCTTCAACTGCGTCATGTGCCCAAAGAGGAAACCGTGGGGTATAGCCGGAAAGGCGTGCTCACGCGCGACAGTGTCATCGCTGCCATACCTATAGGTTATGCCGACGGCCTGAACCGTGGACTGGGAAGAGGAAGGGGATATTGTCTGGTGAAAGGGAAACCAGCCCCATATGTGGGAAACATCTGTATGGATGTGGCCATGATTGATGTTACCGACATACCTTGCCAGGAGGGTGACACCGTGGAAATCTTCGGCGACCATCTTCCTGTCACCACTCTTTCTGACATTCTGGGAACTATCCCTTATGAGGTGCTCACTTCGGTAAGTAACCGTGTGAAGCGAGTCTATTTCCAAGACTGAATCATCCAGCAGATTACTTTAAAGACATGTGGGTATGGAAAGGAGCGAAACAACAATGAGTAGAAAGGTTTGCTTGTTGCTCATGGTCCTTTGTATGGGCTCCTCGTTGGTGTCAGCCCAAACCTTCAGTCAGACCCTAGCCAGTCTCGGGTATGAAAAGTCGAAGTGTGTTGACTGGAGCGACAGCACATTCATCAACATCCCCAAGCCCACATGTGCATACCTGAACTTCTCTATGGCGCACCTGCATAACCCTGTGTCTGTTTTAACTTAAGATTAACACAATTTCCATTATCATTCCTTACCTTTGCACCTCAAAGCATAAGGAATGATGAAAGAGAATCCCTACTTGAAGTTGCTTCATTACATGCTCCCCTCGGAGTTTGAGGAGAACTTCGATCTGATAGACGGAATGAGAGTGGATAAGATGACAAAAGGTGTCAATATCGTGAAATATGCCAACGGACATACCGTCAAGGTCGTAGTGATAATGAGATGAAAAAAATAATGAGTCCCCAAAGACACTGAGCCTTTGGGGACTTTTTAGTCTTTCAGAGACCAGCAAATCAATAGTTCTCTGCGCGAAGTTCGAAGTAACTCTGGGGATGGTCGCAAACAGGGCAAATTTCAGGAGCATCCTTGCCCACCACGATATGGCCACAGTTGCGGCACTGCCAGATGCAATCACCGTCGCGTGAGAAGACCACCTTGTCTTCAATGTTCTTGAGCAATTTCAGGTAGCGCTCCTCATGGTGCTTCTCTATGGCTGCCACAGCACGGAATTTGGAAGCGATGTCGGTGAATCCTTCCTCTTCTGCTTCGCGGGCCATGCGGTCGTACATGTCGGTCCACTCAAAATTCTCACCGGCGGCAGCGGCTTTCAGGTTTTCTGTAGTGTCGCGGATGCTGCCTCCTTCAAGCAACTTGAACCACATCTTGGCGTGCTCCTTCTCGTTGTTGGCTGTCTCCTCGAAGATGGCGGCTATTTGCTGATAGCCGTCTTTCTTGGCTTTTGATGCCCAATAACTGTACTTGTTGCGTGCCTGACTCTCACCTGCAAATGCCTCTTGCAGGTTCTTCTCTGTTTTTGTTCCTTTTAATGATTTCATGTTGTATATAGTTAAAAATGTGAATGTTCATACACTGATTTCGCCACAAAGCGACTGGTTCATCAGTCGACGGATGATGTGGGGGTCGGAATAGCGTGCCTGAAGGTACATCAGTTTGGTGACAGCGCTCTCCACGGTGCTGTCGTGCCCACTGATTACCCCTGCGTTCTTCAACTGAAAACCTGTGTCATAACGGTCCATCTCCACACATCCCGAGATACACTGACTGATATTCACTATGGTAACGCCACGGTCGCTCGCTTCTTTCAGCAAGCGGATGAGCCATGGCTTTTGTGGGGCGTTGCCGCTGCCAAAGGTACGCATCACCACCGAACGCAGTTCTGGGGCTTCGAACACGTGGCGAAGGAAACATTCCTGGATGCCAGGAAACAGCGATAGAACGATGACGTTGGTGTCCATCTTGGTGTGAGGAATCATCGGACGGCTGTAGTCGGGCGACAGGATGTGGTTGCTGCTGGCATATACGAATTCTACGCCCGCGTTGCACAACACAGGGTAGTTGAAGGTGGCAAAGGCATTGAATCCGTCGGCGCTTTGTTTCGTCGCACGGTTGCCTCGAAGCAGGTGGCCACTGAAATAGATGCATACCTCCGGTACAATGGCACGGCCGTCGGGATGATGGGCAGAGGCCAGTTCTATGCTTGTAATCAAATTCTCCTTGCCGTCGGTGCGCAACTGCCCGATGGGCAGTTGACTACCAGTAAGAATGACAGGTTTCGTCAGGTTCTCGAGCATGAAGGAGAGGGCAGAGGCCGTGAATGCCATCGTATCGGTGCCATGGAGCACCACGAATCCATCGTATTCGGAGTAATGTGAGGAAATGATGCCAACGATTTCTGCCCATAATTCTGGAGTCATGTCACTGGAGTCGACTGGGGGATTGAAATGATAGGTGTCGATGCTTGTGTCAAGATACTTGAACTCGGGCATGTTGCTCGATAGATGCTCAAAGTCTAATGGCTCCAAGGCTCGGGTAGTCGGGTTGCAGCCCATCCCTATCGTGCCACCCGTGTAGAGGAGCAGCACTTTGCCTGTGAGGCTACGTATGGATGGCGGAGAGGTCTTGTCTTTCATGTACGACATCGTTTGCGTATTTTTCTCTGCAAATATAATTTATTTTTGTCTTTATACAAAATTATTTCATTATATTTGCAAGGTTTTTCGCTTCAGACATGACTACTTGATGTTCTTGCCGACGGCCAATCATGACAACCTTAAAACATTTAACTAAAACATACAATCATATGAAAAAATTCATGGACGACAACTTCCTGCTGCAAACCGAAACTGCTCAGGATCTTTATCACAATCATGCTGCCAAAATGCCTATTATCGACTATCATTGTCACCTTATCCCGGAGATGGTGGCCAATGACCATAAGTTCAGCAGCATCACCGAACTTTGGTTGGGTGGCGACCACTACAAGTGGAGGGCCATGCGCACCAACGGAGTGGATGAGAGATTCTGTACAGGAAAGGACACCACCGACTGGGAGAAGTTTGAGAAATGGGCCGAAACAGTGCCTTATACGTTCCGCAACCCACTTTATCACTGGACACATCTTGAGTTGAAGACTGCTTTCGGCATAGAAAAACTCCTCTGCCCCAAGACAGCACGTGAGATATTTGATGAGTGCAACGAGAAACTCAAACTCCCTGAGTTTTCTGCAAGAGGACTGATGAGAAGATACAACGTGGAGTGCGTTTGTACTACCGATGACCCCGTCGATGACCTCAGATATCACAAGCAGACAAGAGAAAGCGGTTTTGAGGTGAAGATGATACCGGCATGGAGACCCGATAAAGCCATGAATGTGGAAAAACCCGAATTCGCTGCATATGTGAAGCAACTGGCTGAAGTGGCAGATATCGAGATCAAGACCTTCAAGGACATGGTGGACGCCTTGCAGCGCCGTCACGACTTCTTCCACGAGAATGGCTGTCGGCTGAGCGACCATGGTATCGAGGAATTCTACGACGAGCCCTATACCGACAGTCAGATTGAGATTATTTTCGAGAAAGCCATGCGTGGCCAGCAATTCATTGATACCGAGGTAAGACAGTTCAAGCACTGCTTCCTCACGCTGATGGCAGAGATGGATTATGATAGCAATTGGACACAGCAATATCATTATGGTGCCATCCGCGACAACAATAGTCTGATGTACGACAAACTGGGACCAGATACCGGTTTCGATTCCATTGGCGAATTCAACACGGCAAGAGCCATGAGCCATTTCCTCAACCATCTGAACGCAAAAGGCAAACTCACCCGCACCATCCTCTACACGCTCAATCCTTGCGCCAACGAGGTGATTGCTACCATGCTCGGCAATTTCCAGGATGGCTCATGTCCGGGTAAAATCCAATTCGGTTCGGGATGGTGGTTCAACGACCAACTCGACGGAATGACACGACAGATGAATGCACTCTCCGTTCTTGGGTTGCTGAGCCGCTTCGTGGGCATGCTCACCGATTCGCGTTCGTTCCTTTCTTACCCAAGGCATGAGTATTTCCGCCGTCTGTTGTGCAATCTCCTTGGCAACGACGTGGAAAATGGATTGTTGCCCGACGATATGGAATCACTTGCGAGAATGGTGAAGGATATCAGTTACTATAACGCCAAGAATTACTTCAAATTCTACTAATCACAGTCGGTGGGGCCAAGGCATAACAGAGGCTAAAGGTAACCACTCCCCTCTCCTCTGGGAGAGGGGCCAGGGGTGAGGCTCCTACATCAGATTTGATAAGATATAGTTGAGACGGTACGGCCGTCTCAACTTTTTTTGTATGTATTTCATCCTCTCCCTCTCTTGCCTGAGGGTCTGGGGGAGATAAGATAAAGCAGTGCTTTTTTGGAAACTACTATCAAACTTTCAATAAAATAATTTGTCAGTTACAAAAAAAACAGTAATTTTGCAAAAATTTTAATAGTAATCAGAAAATGAAGAAATTTCTACTACCTTTGTTGGCGATGATGGCCATCGTCTTTATGGATAGCTGCCAGACGAGCAAGCAGGTTCCGTATATGCAGAATATTGACTCCTTGGACCTCTCTGCGTCACAGGGGCTGTTTGATGCCAGGATCATGCCTAAAGATCAACTTACCATTACCGTACATACTTCCGACCCCGTAGTGTCGCATCCTTTCAACCTCACGGTTTCCAGGACTTTGTCGGCTGATGGTGGTCTGTCGAATGGCGGTGGCTCGCTCCAAGGCTACCTCGTTGATAATGATGGCTATATCAATTTCCCCATCGTTGGTAGAATTTATGTGCAAGGTCTCACCAAGCGTGAGTGCGAGGCTTTGATAGAAGAGAAAATCGCTCCGTATCTTGCCAAGACAGAGCGCCCTGTCGTTACCGTCAGAATGTCGAGTTTCCGTATCACCCTTCTCGGCGATTTCAGCAGTCCGAAGGTGGTGCCTGTCACTACAGAGAAGATGAGTGTGCTCGAGGCTCTCGCCAGTGGTGGTGACCTTACCCTCTATGGTAAACGCCAGAATGTGATGCTGATACGTGAGGATGCCACTGGCAAGAAATCGGTTCACAGAATCGACCTCACTGATGCCAACTTCATTAACTCACCTTATTATTATGTACAGCAGAACGATATCCTTTACGTAGAGCCCAATGCCACCAAGGCAAAGAACTCTGCTCTCGGTCAGTCGACCTCTATCTGGTTCTCGTTTATCAGTATATCCACTTCTGTTGCCTCGCTTCTCGTCAATATCTTGAGAGATTAAGAGAATACGAATTGCTTAAACAGCCTTATCACCTTTGATGCTATGCTCTTGGTTACATCAACCTTGGCAAGAACAATAGTGATAAGGCTTTTTTTCTTTCACTAAGGAGGACGACCATGAGAAAAACGATAATTACCACTATCATTGCTTTAGTTTCACTTTCTTCCCATGCACAGACTACATTGGAAGATTCCATCAACTGGGGGTTGGTCAGCAACCAGCAAGTGCAGCAACTGATGGCTATGGCAGCCAATGGTCATTCCACTTCGCAGTATTATCTGGGAAGATGCTATTTCAATGGGCTGGGGGTGGAAAAAGACCGTGAAAAGGCGTGTGAGTATTACGCCTTGGCAGCAGAGAAAGACCAGTCTATGGCACTTTATTATCTTGGTTTCTGCAGCAAATATGGCTATGGCACAGCAAAGAACGAGTCGAAGGCCGAACAGTTCTTCGGCAGGGCAGTGAAATGGTTGTCTGAAGAGGCAGAAACCGATTCGTATGCCTGCTACTATCTCGCCATGTGCTATGGCTTTGGCTTTGGTGTAGATGCCGACGTGGAAAAAAGCAACGCGCTCTATCAGAAGGCCATTGATTTGGGAAACACACAGGCAATGGTGACCATGGCGCAAAACTATCAGGTAGGAATCAATTTGGCACAAGACGATGCCAAGGCCGTGGAACTCTTTACCAAGGCTGCCGAGATGGGAAACCCACAAGCACAATATTGTCTCGGCATGTGCTATCTTGATGGGACAGGAGTGTCGTACAACCGTGAGACAGCCATCCAGTGGCTCCAAAAAGCGGCTCAACAGGGACTGCCGGCGGCTAAGGCCCAATTGGGTATCTAAGTCGCATCACCTCTCCTGGTGTAATTTATCCTTTTTCAAGTCGGGTGTAAATCACCTTTTCTCAAGTCAACTGTAAAGCAATCCTTTTCGAGAAAACAAAAAAATCCGCCGAGCCTCACGACTCGACGGATGTCTTTCTGATTTTGTTCGATGCTTAGTTGGCAGGAGCAGCCTCAGCAGCAGCGTCAGCAGCAGCGTCAGCAGCAGCCTCAACAGCCTCGCCAGCAGTAGCAGCAGCGCTATCAACAGCAGCAGCAGCGCTATCGGCAACAGCCTCAACAGCAGCAGCAGCGCTGTCAGCAACAGTCTCTACAGCCTCAGCAGCTTCCTCAACGGGAGCCTCGGGAGCCTTGGTCTCAGTACAAGCAGCGAAAGACAGGGCTGCCATAGCTACGAACATAAATGCTAATTTCTTCATTTCCTTTGCTTTTTAATCTGTAAAACTAATGTTGTTTATTAAAACGATGCAAAGGTAGATATTATTTTTGATACAAAAAGAGTTTTTCAATTTTTTTTTTAGGCAGTTTTGTAACTTTTTTATAAACCACTGAATATCAGGTAGATGCGGTTTGTTAATTAAGGTTAATTATTTTGTGTCCCCACACAAGAGGTCGCTGCAGGCTGAAAAAACGAATCTTAAGTGGTGAATAATTGCCTTTCTCGATTTTTTGTAGTATTTTTGCATAATATTATGAATTTACTGGGGATATGATTGATTCATCTGCTTTTCAAGGTAAGAAAGCGGCATATTGCACATTGGGCTGCAAACTCAATTTTTCTGAAACATCTACCTTTGCCCGGTTGCTTTCCCAAATGGGTATTACAGAGGCAAAGGAAGGTGATGAGGTAGACTTGTGCCTTATCAATACCTGTTCGGTAACCGATGTGGCCGACCACAAGTGTCGTCAGGCCATTCATCGCCTGGTAAGAAAATATCCCCATGCTTTTGTAGTGGTGACCGGATGCTATGCTCAACTTGAACCAGAGGAAGTGAGCGCCATCGAAGGAGTCGACCTAGTTCTTGGCTCCAATGAGAAGGCCTCGTTGGTTGATTTCCTCTCGAATGCATGGACGGGAGAGGCCAAAACAGAGTCGCTCCATCGGCATTTCACGGTAAAGACCAAGGAAATCAAATCGTTCGCTCCCAGTTGTTCGAGAGGAAACCGTACGCGGTTCTTCTTGAAAGTGCAGGATGGCTGCGACTATTTCTGCACCTATTGCACTATCCCTTACGCGCGTGGGTTCAGCAGGTCGCCTTCAATTGAGTCACTCGTCGAACAGGCAAAAAATGCTGCCTTAGAGGGTGGAAAGGAAATAGTGCTCACAGGGGTGAATATCGGAGATTTCGGGAAAAACACCGGTGAGTCGTTCCTTGACCTCGTCAAGGCCCTCGACGGTATAGAAGGAATAGAAAGGTATCGCATCAGCAGCCTTGAGCCCGACCTCATCTCAGATGAACTGATACGCTACTGTGCTGGCAGCAGGGCTTTCATGCCCCATTTCCATATTCCGTTGCAGAGTGGGAGCGACGAGGTGCTGAAGATGATGCACCGACGCTACGATACCCAACTCTTCGATCATAAGATTCGACTGATAAAGCAACTCATTCCCCACGCCTTCATCGGTGTAGACGTGATAGTGGGAATGCGAGGTGAGACTGCAGAGCATTTTGAACAGACATACCGCTTCCTGGATTCGTTGGATATTACCCAACTGCATGTGTTTCCCTATTCAGAACGTCCAGGCACTGCGGCATTGAAGATAGAGGGCAGGGTAGACGAAAAGACCAAGAAACAGCGGTCTGCCCGTCTTCTGGCTCTCTCAGAACAGAAGACCCACGACTTCTACCAGCATTATATAGGCAGTTGCCAGTTGGTATTGATGGAGAAAGCCCAGAGGGGGAGGGCGATGCATGGGTTTACACCTAATTATATTAGAGTGGAATTGCCCGCTTCATTGTCAAAACCCGAACTCGACAACCAGTTGGTGATGTTGCGGCTCGTGGAATTCAACCACGATAAGTCGGCGCTCATCGCAGAATTGATGGAGGACGCTTGATGGACAAGGTTGCGGTAGTGATTCTCAATTGGAACGGGAAGGCGATGATGGGAGAGTATCTCTCAAAAGTGGTGCGCTTGTCGGAGGAGGCCGTTGTCATCGTGGCCGACAATGCATCAACCGATGATTCCGTGCCTTTCCTGCAAGCCAATTACCCGGAAGTAAGAGTCATCAGGCTCGACAAGAACTGGGGTTTTGCCGAAGGGTATAATCGCGCGTTGCGACTGGTAGATGCCCAGTATTATGTGTTGCTCAATTCGGATGTCGATGTGACCCCACATTGGCTCACTCCACTCGTCCGTTTCATGGACCAGCATCCCGATGTGGCGGCTTGTCAGCCCAAACTGTTGGCCGTGGCCGACCATGGTGCCTTTGAGTATGCCGGGGCAGCGGGGGGCTTTGTTGATGCCTTGGGCTATCCGTTTTGCAGAGGCAGGGTTTTCGACACGGTAGAGAAAGACCACGGGCAATACGACGCTACAGCGGAAGTGATGTGGGCCACTGGGGCCTGTATGGTGGTCAGGGCTGATGACTTCCGCAGGTTTGGTGGTTTCGATGCACGCTTTTTCGCCCATAACGAGGAAATCGACTTGTGTTGGCGCTTTCGCATCGGCGGGAAGAAAGTTTTCTACGTGGCCGAGAGTAAGGTCTATCATGTAGGTGGAGGAACATTGCCCAAAGGCAATCCCATGAAAGCATATCTTAATTTCAGAAACAATCTCACCATGCTCTATAAGAACCTGCCAAAGGAAAGGTTGCGGAGGGTGATGCTATTGAGATGGGTGCTCGACTATGTGGCTGCTTACCAAACACTGTTATGTGGAAATGTTGGTGATTTCAAGGCCATTTACAAGGCCAGGCATGATTTCAGGAAATGGAAACATGAGTTTGATGGGGAGAGGCAGAAAATCCAGCAGATGCGCCATGATACAGATTCCGGACAACTTGCTCCCTGCTCTATTCTTTGGCAGTATTATGTGAGGCGACGCCGATACTACACTTCCCTTCCGATAACGAAATAAAGGGCTGAAAAGACCACGATGTCTTTTCAGCCCTTCACATTTGTTTTTTTTCTTCCAGGTTATTTCCAAACCTCTTGGATGGCGTCACCGATGCAGCAGTCGGGCATTTGGATGTGAAGCATGGCACATACCGTGGCAGCAATGTCTACCATGCGAGTGGGTGTGCTGGTGCAGCCTTGTTTCACATGCCATCCCAAGAAGAGCAAGGGGATGTGCGAGTCGTCGGGATTCCAGGTGCCATGCGAGGTGCCCTTGTAGTCTTTTCCTACCTTGCCATGTTGGTGGCTGCCTTGCATCACCACCAGGAGGTCGCCGCTGCGCATGCGGTGGTAGCCGTTGATGATACGCTCGCGGAGGAAGAAGGGTACTGCGCTGTTGTTCACCTCCTCGTAATCCACCACATAGGCAAATTGGCTGTCTTCTTTCAAGATATCAACGGCACTTTTCTTCACGGTTCTTAAATCAAGTCCGTTGGCCTCGATGAAATCGTGGTCGAGATAGATGCGGCAGTCCATGATGGCTTTCACGTATTTGCCGGTGGCACCGAATTGTTGCGACAGACGGTCGTTCAACGTCTTGCTTGTAGCACTTGCTTCCCATCCGCCACCAGGAAGATGGTGCTCATTCATGAAGTTGCCGTTGTGCACGGCACCATGGTCGGCAGTGAGGAACAGCAGGTAGTTGTCGCGCCCCACTTTTTGGTCGAGATAGCGCAGGAACTTGCCTATGCACTTGTCCAACTCCTTATAAGCAGCCCAGTTCTCCGTGCCACGGGTGCCCGTAGCGTGTCCGATGGCATCTGTAGAGGAAATGCTGACGGCAAGCAAGTCAGTGATGTCGTCCTTGCCCATTTGCTCTTTCACCAATGCTTCCTCTGCCATTTTGAAAGTGATGGTGATGCCAGCCGGGTCGGTTTTGATATCGTAGTCAGGGGTGGTGTGGTTGACTTTGTTGAATGCCTCCACCCAACTGGGGAGTTTTTCCATGTAGTAACTGCTGCTGATGAAATGTCCGGCTTTTCCATCCCACCAGTAGGCGGCGTCGGCAGCATGGCCGGCAGGAAGGATGGAGGCTCTGTCTTTCAGAGCCACGCCAATGACCTTGGCCTTGAAGTCGGTGGCGATTTTCAGTTGGTCGCCTATTGTGTTGGCCAACAGGTTGCGAGGTGAGCACTTGCCTTCGCGGTGGGTAATGTCACTACCCACGGCATGCACGGTGGTGTCTGTCACGCTGGTGACGTTCTTGCCATTGAGAAGGAAATTGTTGCCGGCAATCCCTGTAAAAGCGGGCACCGAACCCGTATAAACGCTGGAATGGCCTATGGCGGTGACGGTGGGAACGTGGGTAATCATCGTGTTCTCACAACTGAATCCTTCGGAGAGCAGGCGCTTCAAGCCATCGTCGCTGTATTTTTCAGAATAATAGTACAGGTAGTCCCATCGCATTTGGTCTACCACGATGCCCACCACGAGTTTCGGGCGGGTCACTCCTTTGCTCCATCCGAGGGTCACGGTAAGAAGCATGCAGAGCATCAACAATGATTTTTTCATTTCGTTGTGTTTTGGATTGCTGAATAGTAGGATTGGTTGATAATGCAAAAATAGTTTTTTTCTTTCATAGCGCCAAATTTTTTTTGTTCACGAGTTGGCTCGTATAGCCTTTCTCACTGTTTTTTTGTCATTTTATGCTGTTTTTTCCTGTAGAAATGTTTTTTTCTATTGCATATTCTTGCAAATTAGACGGAAATATATTATTTTTGCCACATAATTGATTGAGGAAAATACATTTTCGATGTTTTTCGAATAGCCCAAGGACTCTTTAGGCAAGGAGAGCCGCAATGAAGTCATATCATGTGATGACATGTGCTCCCGTTACCTTGTGGGTTATTGGCATACTTCCAGACCGTGGCCATGCATGCCCTACCTGTAGTGTGGGGAATTTCGTGTGTCACGCCGCGTCTTGGAAATACCGAGTATCTCCCTCCTCATGGATGGGCAGAGAAAGGGCATGGATGATAGATTTTTTTTTCATAGATAAATTCATTAATGTAATGCAACAGGATAATTGAGTGTTAGTTTCAGGGTAAATTTAAGTAAAAGAATATTTTCAATGCTGATCTTTTAATTCTGTGACACCCAAAGATTCCCACCGCCGTGAGGCGAGGGAATTGGCGGGGGTCATTTTTTTGTGCCCTCTGAAGACGAAAAAAGCCCTTCCCAAAATCGGGAGGGGCTGTATGAAATGGTGTTGGGAGGAGTATTATTTGCTCTCTTTCAACGTCGCTTTCGATGTGATTTCGGTTTTATTCCCCATGACATCCAGTGTCATGGAAGAATCCATCGACTGCATCCAACTATTCTTCTTGAACACATACGTGGCAGTTCCTTTGCCGTCGATTTTAATCATACCACCATTAATCATTTGGTCGATTTGTGGTTTGAGGGCTTCCACCTGGTCTTCAGGCATGTTGTCTGCCAACTGTTTCAAGAGCATGGCTTTGAGGTCGTCGTTCGACATCGCCACCACTGTTGTACTGTTGATGGTATAAACACTACTGTTCTTGGGAGCAGAAATCACGTAGGTGTCTTTGGCTTTCATGCCTTCCACCTCGATATCTTCCATCATGCCCGTGGAGATGGTCTTTCCGTAGAAGTCGAACACCTTGCCGGTGAATGTTGATATCATCTTGTCTTCATCCAGTTGCTTGACCAATGTTTTCTGAAGTAATTCGCTAGTAAGGGCTGAGCCCTCAGCACCTTCAGCAGGAACCGTCTTGATGAGATCTTCCGCTACCTTGGACAATTCGGCCTTTAGTGCCTCGTAATTCTTGATGCTCAATATTTTACCGTCTTTGTCGGCCTGCAGTAATGCCTTTTTGCCAACCCACTGTTTTAAGAAGTCTACCACCAATTTCGTTGCGGCTTCTTCGCCCGGTAAATTCAAGTTGTTGCCATCTGCATTGAGCATGGTGGCTTCTATGGTATAGCCGTCGGGGCGTACCTCGGTTACCGAGAACTTCACTTCCGATGAAGAAGTCGATTTGATGGGGCTGTCTCCCATCGGTGAGCCGATATTCGTCTCACTGTCAAAGAGATAAGTGGCTTGATTACCTTTAGCAAATTTTGCCGTTATCTTCATGGGCAATTGTGCCATGGCATTGATGCCAATCAGCAAGCATGCCAAAGAGAATACGATTCTTCTCATTTCAAAAATCATTTTCAGGATTAATAACTTCTTGCTATGATGACACGGGCAACAGAAGGCTTGCCACTCACCATGTCAACGCCAGGAGTCTGTTCCACACCGAAAGGCACGCAGCGGATGGTGGCCTGCGTTTCTTCCTTGATTTTTGCTTCCGTCTCGGCTGTACCGTCCCAGTGGCAGAGGAAGAATCCGCCGTCTTTCACGCGCTCCTTGAACTCCTCGTAGTTGTCGCATTCATAGATGCGCTCGTCGCGCCATTGGCGTGCCTTCTCCAGCAGGTTGGTCTGCATCTCCTCGAGCAACTGCTCTACGTGCTCCACGATGCCGTCGAGCGGATAGGTTTCTTTCTCCAAGGTGTCGCGGCGCATCACCTCGATGGTGCCGTTCTCCAAGTCGCGTCCACCCATTACCAGGCGCACGGGCACACCCTTCAGTTCGTAGTCGGCAAACTTGAAGCCCGGGCGCTTGTTGTCGGCATCGTCATATTTCACGCTGATGCCGGCGGCTCTCAATGCAGCAATCACCGGCTCAAGACGCTCGCTGATAGCGGCAAGTTGGTCGCTGCCTTTGGTGATAGGCACGATGACCACCTGGATAGGAGCGAGACGTGGCGGAAGCACCAGACCATTGTCATCGGAGTGGGTCATGATGAGAGCGCCAATCAAACGTGTGGAGACACCCCATGATGTTGCCCATACATATTCGGGCTTGTTCTCTTTGTTGAGATAGGTCACTTCAAAAGCCTTGGCGAAATTCTGGCCGAGGAAATGCGAGGTGCCGCTTTGGAGCGCCTTGCCGTCTTGCATCATCGCCTCGATGGTATAGGTGTCGAGGGCACCGGCAAATCGTTCGGTCTCGCTCTTCACTCCCTGTACCACGGGCACTGCCATCCACTCCTCAGCAAACTTGGCGTAGACGCCAAGCATCTTGCGGGCCTCTTCTTCGGCTTCCTCACGGGTGGCATGTGCAGTATGTCCCTCTTGCCAGAGAAATTCAGAAGTGCGCAGGAACGGGCGGGTACGCATCTCCCAGCGCATCACGTTACACCACTGGTTGCACATCAATGGCAGGTCGCGCCAAGATTGTATCCAGTTTTTATAGGTGTTCCAGATGATGGTTTCCGATGTAGGCCTTACAATCAGTTCCTCTTCCAATTTGGCGGCAGGGTCTACCTCCACACCGCTCTTGTCGGCCTTGGCGCGCAACCGGTAATGAGTTACCACGGCACATTCCTTGGCAAAGCCTTCCACGTGCTCGGCTTCGCGAGAGAGGAAAGACTTGGGTATCAGTAAGGGGAAATAGGCATTCTGGGCACCTGTCTCCTTGAACATCTTGTCCAACTGCGACTGCATCTTTTCCCAAATGGCATAGCCATAAGGTTTGATGACCATACAACCGCGAACGGCCGACTGTTCGGCCAAATCTGCTTTCACTACTAAGTCGTTGAACCATTGGCTGTAATTGTCAGCCCTCTTGGTCAAATCTTTCAATTCTTTTGCCATTGTAAATCTATGGTTTGTTATTTTGCCTGCAAAATTAGTGAAAACCGAGCGCAATGCGAAACAAAAGACAGAGTTTTTTGTTTCCATTGCCTAGGTGCATCCTAATTTCGACCGCAGGTCAAAATCAAAACCGAGCGCAATGCGAAACAAAAGACAGAGTTTTTTACACAACTTATCATATCATCTGATGAAAGAAAAATCATGGTATTGTGTATATTGTGGCTATAGAGATACAAAAAAATTGAAAAAAAAAGCCGATTTCTTTTGCACTATACTCTTTTTTACTATCTTTGCAATCAGATTATCAACTTTCAAAACAAGGAAATCTTTAGAATTAACAAGTTTTTTATTAACGATTATTAATTTATACATTATGAAAAAATCAAATTTGATTGCATACGTTATGTGTGCTCTGATGGTAGTAGGTTGTCAAACTAGTGCCGGTACCGGTGGTCTGCTTGGTGCTGGTGGCGGCGCCGTCCTCGGTGGTATCGTTGGCCAGTTGATAGGTAAGGATACAAAGAGCACTGCCATTGGTGCTGCTATTGGAACAGCCGTAGGCGCTACTGCAGGTACGCTCATCGGCCGTCATATGGACAAGGTGAAGGCAAAGGCTGCCGCTGTGGAGAATGCACAGGTGACAGAGATTACCGACCAGAACGGTCTTACCGCCGTGAAGGTGGCCTTCGACTCAGGCATCCTCTTCGCTACTGGCAAATATGCCCTCAACAATGCATCTAAGACTGCACTCACCAAGTTTGCCGAGATGTTGAAGTCGGAGCCCCAACTCCTCATCGACATCCAGGGCCATACCGACAGCACCGGTAGTGACAGAGTGAACGACCCACTTTCGCTCAACCGTGCTCAGGCCGTGGCCAATTATCTCGTTAATTGCGGCGTGCCCTCATCGCAGTTCCAGAACGTTTCCGGTTTCGGCTCACATCAGCCTATCGCCGACAACAGCACCGCTGCTGGCCGTCAGCAGAACCGCCGTGTGGAAATCTACATGTATGCTAGCCAGGCAATGATCGATGCAGCCAACGCAGGCAACCTTAACTAATTTTGAGGTAACATATTCTTCAAAATAGGGCGGATGAATAATCCGCCCATTTTGTACATATTACATTCCTTTTTTATTACGGCAAACATAACTGTTGGGGCTTAATTCCCAAATGCAGATGAAAGCAAGATTTTCTTTTTTCAGAAAAATCTTCAGGTTTTTCAAATGGGTCATCTTGTTGTTTTTCAGTTCCACTATATTAGCAGTGGTACTATTCCGGTTTGTGCCTGTACCTGTCACCCCTCTCATGGCCATCAGGTGTGTGCAGCAGGTGAAAAACGGAGAAGATATCACCCTGCATCATGAATGGGTTCCCCTCGAAAAAATGTCGCCCTACATGCCTGTGGCAGTCATGGCCAGTGAAGACCAGCGTTTTCTCATTCATCATGGGGTAGACCCCGTGGCTATCAAACAAGCCCAGAAAGACAACAAGAAACGCAAGAGACCGAGAGGGGGAAGTACCATCACTCAGCAGACGGCAAAGAATGTCTTCCTTTGGCCAAACAGCAACTGGGTAAGAAAAGGTCTGGAAACCTATTTCACTGTGCTCATAGAACTCTTCTGGAGCAAAGAGCGCATCATGGAGGTATATCTCAACTCCATTGAGATGGGAAAGGGTATTTATGGCGTAAAAGCCGTGGCACGGCACAACTTCAACAAACAGCCCTCCGAACTCACCAAGGCCGACTGTGCACTTATCGCAGCCACCTTGCCAAATCCATTGAAACGCAATTCGAAGCACCCTTCTGCCTGGTTGCTTAAACGGCAAAAGCAGATAGTACGGCAGATGAAAAACATTCCTTCGTTTCCCCAGCAGTGAGCCATTCCTGTCCGCTCCAACATGTCATCATAGAACAACAGAAAATGCCCGAAGTTGAAAACTTGCTGAATCAACTCAACGAAAGCCAAAGAAAGGCAGTAGAGTATATCGACGGACCATCGCTCGTCATTGCCGGAGCAGGGTCGGGAAAGACGCGTGTGCTCACCTACAAGGTGGCCTACCTCCTGCTCAATGGTTACACCCCATGGAGTATCCTGGCACTCACCTTCACCAACAAGGCTGCATCAGAAATGAAACAGAGGGTGGCCAAACTTGTGGGCGACGACAGGGCACGGTCTCTCAACATGGGCACTTTCCACAGCATCTTCGCCCGGATTCTCAGGATTGAGGCAGAGCAAATCGGTTTTCATTCCAATTATACCATTTACGACGAGAGTGATTCGAGAACGCTGATTAAGAACATTATCAAGCAACTCGCTCTCGACGAAAACGTGTATAAGCCTGCCACCGTCCACAATCTCATTTCACTCGCGAAAAACCGACTCATCACGGCACAACTCTATGAGTCGGATAAAAATGCTTATGAGCGTGATAAAAGCATGAAGATGCCGATGTTGGCGCAAATCTATAGCGAGTATGCCCGAAGGTGCAAGCAAGCCAATGTGCTGGATTTCGACGACTTGCTGCTCTACACATACCTGTTGTTTGATACTCATGAGGATGTGAGGAGAAAGTATGTAGACCGTTTCGGATTCATTCTCGTGGATGAATACCAGGACACCAACTATGCCCAGCAGCAAATCATCTACCAACTCTCCAAGGAGCGGCAACAGGTTTGTGTGGTTGGCGACGACGCACAGAGCATCTATTCTTTCAGAGGTGCCGATATCGACAATATCCTCGATTTCAATAACCTATACAAAGGCTCCCAGCTTTTCAAACTCGAACAGAACTATCGGTCCACTCAGGTGATCGTGAAGGCGGCCAACAGCCTTATCTCGCACAATAAGAGGCAGATAAGGAAAGATGTGTTCAGCAGAAACGATGTAGGCGAGGCATTGCGTTATATCCCCTTGTATAGCGACCGTGAGGAAACCGTGGTGGTGTGCAAGACTATTGCCAAGATCAAGAGAGAGGAAAACGCTGGCTATGGTGATTTCGCCATCCTCTACCGTACCAATGCCCAAAGTCGCATCTTTGAAGAGCAACTGCGCAAGGAAGGCATTCCCTACCGCATCTATGGAGGACTGAGTTTCTATCAACGCAAGGAGATTAAGGATGTTATCGCATATTTTCGGCTCGTGGTGAATCCAGATGATGAAGAGGCTTTCAGAAGGGTAATCAATTATCCTGCAAGAGGAATCGGAAATGTCACGTTGGGGAAAATCCTTACGGCGGCACAGCAAAACGGTATGAGCCTTTGGGGTGCCATCTGCCATCCCCAAGAAGCAGGATTGCAACTCTCCAAAGCCACCATGACAAAAATCGGGGCTTTCAGACAATTGATTCTCGGATTCATGGAAAAGGCCACTACTACAGATGTCTTTTCTCTCGGTACGGAAATCGTAAAAGAGTCGGGCATCATGCAGGACCTCATGTCAGACCTCACCCCAGAAGGCCTTTCGCGGAAGGAAAATCTCGACGAGATGCTCAATGGCATGAAAGACTTTGTGGAATCACGTCGTGAAGAGGGACAGCCTGATGAAGTGTATCTTGCTGATTACCTGCAAGTAGTGGCATTGCTCACCGACCTTGACGGTGGTGATGACAATGCTGCCGAACGAGTGACGCTCATGACGGTACATAGCGCGAAAGGACTCGAATTCCCCACGGTGTTTGTCGTGGGACTGGAGGAGAACCTTTTCCCCAGTCCGATGTCTACCGATACGCCAAGGCAACTCGAAGAGGAGCGCAGGCTGTTGTATGTGGCCATTACCAGGGCAGAGAAACACTGTATCCTCACCAGTGCGCAGTCGCGTATGCGATATGGGAGGATGGAGTTTAATGCGCAAAGCCGTTTCCTAAGAGATATCGACCCTTCGCTTATCAGCGTCGGGCCAATGACCCGTGCAAAACGTGGCGAAGAGTGGACTCCCCGGCGCTATGGCAGGGAGAACTTTCAGAATGCCAACCCTGTAGCCACGCAGTTTAAAGCCGACCCTATGCCGAGGGCTGTTCCTCCAAGGTCGGCAGAGCCTCCCGTCGACCCTTTCTCAGAAGAATTCAAGCGGTTGCAGCAACAACATGGCGGGCGTCTCCGTCCGCTCTCTTCCACCAGGTCACAGGGCAAGCCTTCCGGTTCTTCTACCGGCGACACCTTCGATATTCACGAGGGATGTGTCATCGAGCACCAGCGGTTTGGCCGTGGCACTGTGGTAAAAGTGGAAGGTACGGGCGAGAATACCAAAGCCACCGTGACTTTTGAGAATATGGGCACCAAGCAATTGCTCGTCAAGTTCGCGCGATTCAAGATTATCAGTTCATAAATAATCATTAGTGTGTTATATATGAGGAAACAACGTGTTTTCATGGCTGTCTTCACCGTATTGCTCAGTCTGTTTCTGGGCAAGGCGATGGCACAGCATGTGGATAGGCAGTTTGTTGTCTCCATGCCGCATGATTCCGTAGGAAAACTGTTTGCTTTCTTGCCCGAGCCCGACAAGGCATCGGGTAGGGCGGTCCTCGCATGCCCAGGAGGGGCATACAGTCACCTTTCCTTGCAAAACGAAGGCACTGACTGGACGGAGTTCTTTTCCCAACAAGGCATCGCCTACTTTGTCTTGCAATACCGCATGCCTAATGGTGACAGGACCCTGCCGGTGTCGGATGCCGAAAAAGCGATGCGACTCATACGCGACAGCGCCGAGGTTTGGGGTGTCAATCCCTACGACGTGGGAATTATGGGGTTCTCGGCAGGAGGACATCTCGCTTCCACCGTCTCCACCCATGCCGAGTTTGATGCGCGCCCCAATTTCAGCATCCTTTTCTATCCCGTCATCACCATGGGGAAAAACGGTCAGCATGAAGGGTCGTGTGTCAATTTCCTTGGTGATGAGCGTGATGATGAGGGCGTTGCACGTGAATATAGCAACGAACTCCATGTGCGGCGCCATCTCACCCCTCCCGCAGCCATCTTCTTGGCCAACGACGACCGTGGGGTGCCCCCTGTCTCGAATGGCATAGCCTACTACTCAGCCATGCGAAATGCGGGAAACAACTGCTCGCTTCATGTATATACTCATGGCGGACATGGCTTTGGCATACGTCAGTCTTTCCCCTTCCACCAACAGATGATGAACGAACTCCAAGTATGGCTCAGCCGGCTGAAGGCGCCAAGAAAAGACGCTGTCAGGGTGGCGTGTATAGGAAACAGCATCACCGACGGGTCGGGAATCGACATGGCCGAAAACCATGGTTATCCTGCCCAACTCCAGCAACTGCTCGGAGAGGGGTATCATGTGAAGAATTTCGGGGTGGGGGCGAGGACATTGTTCAATAAAGGCGACTTTCCTTATATGAACGAACTGGCATGGCGCGATGCGTTGGCTTTCAATCCACATGTCGTCGTCATCAAACTCGGCACCAACGACAGCAAGACGGAGAACTGGAAACACCAATCGGAATTTGCTGCCGACTATCAGCAAATGATCGACTCCCTCAAGGCATTGCCTTCCAACCCCAGGATAATCCTTGCCCATCCCATCAAGGCGTTCAAAGACCGGTGGACGATCTCCGACAGTGTAATCGTCAACGAGGTAATACCCGCCATCGATGCTGTGGCACGCAACAACCACCTCGAGGTTATCGACCTGTATTCAGCCATTTCCGACCCCAAATTCATCCTTTTGGATGGCATCCATCCCAACGAAAAAGGGGCTGGCGTCATCGCGCAACAGGTGGCAGAGATGATAAAAACCCCTTACCGGCCCTACCGTGAAATCCCCAAAAAGGGAAAACGGAAGAGGAAGTGACCATACCCGACAACCAAGATATCCATTATACCTTATTATATATGACAAACGAAATATTCCAGAAAAATATCAGGAAACTGGCCGAAGTGTCGCCCGAAGAACAACTGCTCACCCCGTGCAACAACCGGCAGTTGCCATCGGTGGCGGCGCTGCGCACCATCATAGAGTTGGTAAAAGACATCGTCTTTCCCGGCTATTTCGACGAACGTCTTGGCGACAGGAACTTTCGGGAATATCACGTAGGCGTGAAACTCGAACGCCTCAGTATCTTGCTGAGGGAGCAGATAGCGCTGGCATTGCTCTTTGAACGCGATTGCCAGGCAACCGTGGAAGAAGAGGCTCAAGAAATCATGTTGCGTTTCATCGATAGCCTCGCCGAGATCAAGCGGTTGCTCTTTACCGACGTTCAGGCTATCTTCAATAATGACCCGGCAGTGCGCAATTACAGTGAGGTCATTTTCTGCTATCCCGTGGTGCAGACCATGGTACATTACAGGGTGGCACACCAGTTGCATGTCATGCAAGTGCCGATTCTCCCCAGAATCCTTACCGAACAAGCCCATTCCACCACCGGCATCGACATCAACCCCGGGGCACAGATAGGGGAGTTTTTTGCCATCGACCATGGCACGGGTGTGGTGATAGGCGAGACATGCATCATCGGTCACCACGTGACTCTCTATCAAGGTGTGACACTCGGAGCGAAGAATTTCCTTACCGACGACAATGGAAAACCTGTCAATATCCCACGACATCCCATTATCGGAAACCACGTCACGGTATATGCCAATTCTACCATTCTTGGCAGAGTGACCATCGGCGACAATACCGTCATCGGTGGTAATATTTGGCTTACTCACAGTGTGCCGCCAAATTCCAAGATACTGCAAGGAAAGGCGGTCGACGCTTCTTTCACGCAAGGGCTGGGTATTTAGACATTCACGGCATGACACCTCTCGAGAAGCAACGCCGCCACGACAATATGGCAGCCATTCACTCCAAGGATACCAAACCCGAACTCATTGTCAGGAAATATCTCTTTGCGAGAGGGTTCAGGTATAGGCTCAACCATAGGCGTCTGCCAGGGCATCCTGATATCGTGATGAGGAAATACCGCACATGCATTTTCGTCAACGGGTGCTTCTGGCATGGGCACGAAGGATGCAAGTATTTCACCATGCCCAAGACCAATACCGAATTCTGGCAAAAGAAAATCACGCGCAACAAAGAGCGCGACCAACAGCAGAAAGCAAGACTTGCCGAGATGGGGTGGCACTGCATCACGTTGTGGGAATGTGAACTGAAACCCAAAATCCGCCTCCAAACACTCACCGCCCTTGAGTATACACTCAATGGTATTTTCCTGAAAAATCACGCCAAGCCCTATGTGCTGCCTCAAGACCATCTGGATATGGCCGCCGAGTCATTACACACTACCGATGAGAGCGACAGATGAAGGGCGTATGGCATGATTTTAGGTCTAAAAGAGGCAAATCAACGCGAAAAAACAAATATTTTGTTAAATTACGTTAATTTCTGCTTGCTTCATGTTGTTGGAAAAAAAAATCTTTATATATTTGCAGTGTTATATTTAATAACACCATTCACTAATTGTATTAATACATTTAAAATTAAGAGTTATGAAAAAAACTTATTTCCAGCCGATGACAAAGGCTATGACTCTGAATCTGAGAGCTGCTATCTGCACTGAGCCTCCTGTGGAAGTTTCTGACAACACCACTACTCAGCCCACAGACGAACCCGCTCCCATGTTCTAATCAGAGACACTCGCACAAAGCAGGCCAGACATTCGTCTTGGCCTGCTGTTTTTTGGTAAGAACCGATTCTTGCATACAAGAATAGAACAAATAATTGCATTATTGACTCAAAATAGTGATTGAATTTGAAAAAAATCACTCAAATATTTTGGAGTATATAAAATTAGTCTTATCTTTGCATTGAATTAATAAACATTATTTACTAACTTTTTAATTTAACGATTATGAAAGCTATTTATTCAGAGCCCAAAACTAAGGCTATGTCTCTGAACCTGAGAGCTGCTATCTGCACAGAGCCCCCAGTGGAAGTATCTGACAACACCACTACTCAGCCCACAGACGAGCCCGCTCCCATGTTCTAATCTTAGGACTAGGAAATATAAGCCAGACAATGTCTGGCTTATTTTTTTGCCTTATCCTTATCACAGACAACTGGCACTGCCTTTGGCGGTGTATGGTGTATTTTTTATTGAAATTTCCTATGACTCCATTCCGCAAATCTCTTTTCTTACTGATAGTTGTCGCTATCGCGGCCTTTGTTTCCTGCAGGCGGTCAACCCCTTCTGCTGGTCAAGATAACGCCATTCAGATACCCAACGAACAGTTTGTTGCCTACATGAGGCACTATCTCGATGATGGCTATCGGGTGAGAATGGTGCCTAAAGGGAATAGCATGCTTCCGACGCTGAAGAATGGCGAAGAGTTGGTGACGTTGGAGCATACTACGCATGTAAAGCCCAGAGATATAGTATTGGCCCTCACTGACAACGGCCATTATGTGATACACCGGGTGATGATGGTGCGTGGAAATACCGTTACGCTCAAAGGCGATCACAACACAACTACAGAGCAGGCGAGGATTGAAGATGTGTTGGCAAGGATGGTAGAAGTGCAGCCCATCCCAAGAGTGTCGAAGATAAGGAGGAAAGCCGACGCGACGGTTCGCTACATGGCCAATCCCGCTTTCCGCATCGATGCCGTCGACTCCTTAGCGTGGATGGTCGACACGTTAAACAAACAAGTTGACATGCATAATGCCATCGTGTTTAATGAAACCGCCCTTTTCCTATGGAAAAAGGTGGGGCGACGACAATTCTGCCTCAACGACATGAAAGACACGCTTGTGGATGCCTATGAGGTGGACGACAGTCTGGCTCTCGGTGATTGCCGAAAGTTGCTTGAAGAGTGGATGGAATGTGAATTGGTGGTGCCCGTAGAACACCCCGGACGATGAACGCAGTGGCGTAAGTCTATTCGCCTTTAATCATCATCCGGTGGTTGCGCAACTCATTTTCCTCATCATGCAGTAAGTTGCTCAGAAACATCTCCATGTATTCCGTAGTGGGGTAGATGCCCTGATGCATGTTGGTGTAACAAGCACGGACGATGGCATTGCGGAAATACCATGCCTCGCGGTAGAAGGTGTCGTTACAGATGGTGTTTCCACGGCTGAGCAGATATTGGAGGGCATACACAAAAGCCGTACGGGTGTTGGCATAGTGGAAAGCGTTGATCATGAACAACTTTGCTATAAACGAACTGTAACTGCGCAGTTTGTGGGCACGTGACAGTTTCGAATAGTCAATCTCACGCTCTATGGCAAACAGATATTCAAGATACTGGCGGATGGTTTCGCTCTTTGGGTAGAGCACCGAAGCATTCGACAACACCCATTCTTTCTTGCTCGCCGGGTGCTCACGCAACTTGCCCGAATCATGGTATATGCCATGAAACATATGGCGATGAGTCCTGGAGAAATCTTCAATGCTCAATTCGCAGCGTGGCTCTTCCAATAGTTCCATGATGCGCACCGACACTTTGTCTGCTTCTTCGTGCTTCCCCAGTTTGCTGGTGTGAGCATGCTGTTTATGGTAGTAGTCGTGCGTGTCTTGGTGAATCTGGTTGATGTTGCACTCACCCTCGATGTGTCGCGCTATGATATGGCAAAAATCGTCACTCGGTTTTAGGCTTACTACGGATTGTATGCCAAAAACAGTAAGCCAGGAAAGTGCCCGTTTCTTTGCTTCTTTATTGCTTCCCTGAAGATATTTCTCTATTGGGTTCATAGTTTGCTTTTTGAGGTTCCGATATCTTTGGTTAATATTTGTCTAAGATAAAGTATGCAAAAATATGAAAAAAAATAGTTTGCAACAAGAAAAATAGGAAAAAAATCAATAACTTTGCAACAATTAGTATTGGATATGAACGACTTTTTCGACAATAAGCATGAGGATATCGTGAAAGACATGAATCTCGAGGCAAAAGTAGACAAAGAACTGCTTTTGCATGGATTCCTCAGAAGCGATTTTTCCATGGCAGAATTACAGAGCCTGCGCGACGGACTATATCTGTTCGAGCAAGGCGATTGCTCCGCACTCGATGGGTTCTGGAGCACTAAGCGTAAAAAGAAGAAAAAAAAGGAGAGTCCGGAAAACGAACCCACTCCGCTTTTCTCCGTTGGCGACAGGGTGTGGGTGACATCCCACCTCAATGTGGAAGGGATTCCCGGGGTAGGAGAGGTAAGGAAAATCATCACCGAGTGGACCGACTTGGGAGAAGAACTAAATGGTTACTGGGAAATATCCTACTTGCTGAAGAACACGCGGGTAGCCTATTCTCAGGATTGTGTTTTTGCCACCGAACTTGAAGCGCTGACTGCGCTTGCTGCTGATTTCAGGAAACAAGCCATCGCGCAAGCCAGTGTGCTGTGCCGCAGGATGAGGGCACTTGGCATGAACATCACCACAAAAGAGTTGATAGAGAATTTGGCCGAATTTACTTAGCCCGCATCTTCGAAGAGTGCTCCATCTTGCGATACTGCAATGGTGAAAGCCCTTTCTGGCGTTTGAAGAACTTGGAGAATGAGGCTTGGTCGGCGAAATGAAGCAAGTCGCTGATTTCTTGAATGTTGTGCTCGCTGGTCTTCAGCAGCCAGCATGCCTCAAGCATCAAGTGCTGGTTGATGTAGGCTGCCACTGTAGTGTGCGACACTTGTTTGACAATCATCGACAAATAACGTGAGGAAATTCCCATTCGCTGGGCATAATACGACACTTCGTGGTGCTCGCAGAAATCCGCCAACAACAACCTGTTGAATTCCACAAACAATTTGAAGCCACTTTGGTTCTCAATGGAGTGAACGGGAGCGGTGTCGAAAATGGCCATTAAGTCTGACAAGAACAATCCATATAAAGACTGGAGCGCATCTTTGGTGTAGGGTGTGGGCGATGACATGCGTTGCATGAACATCTCCATCGTGTTGCTGATGGTCTCCTGGTCTTTTGGACTTAAAGAGATGCAGGGCGAACTCTCGTGAAGCAAGGAATAAGTAGAGGTATGAGATACATAACGTGCTGAAGGACAATCGAGGATGAAATTCGAACTCACTGCCAGATAAATGGCACGGAAGTCATCGCTTGTAGAGAGTACAAAAGGAGGAATGTGTGGCGGGAAAATCATGAACTCCGATGCAGATATTTTCACTTCGTATTTGCCAAACTGCACAGAAACCCATCCTCGTTCTACAAGACAATACATATGACTATTCACAAATGATTTCATTTGAGACAAGTCTGCCTTCAACGAATGGTCTATTTGTTGACAGGTGATAAGACCCTGCCAAGTGTTGCTTATGGAAGAAGAAAGAATTGAGTCTGTCATCGCGTGTATTTCATTAACTCCACAAAATTAAAACTTTTGCGGAAATGTGCAAACTTTTTTTATAATTTTTGCCTAAAAGATAGGTTATAATTATATTGGTATTCTTTTTTAAACACATATAATTCGCAACAATGCAAAAGAGGAAGTATAAATTGCTATTTGTCTGTTTGGGAAATATTTGCCGTTCCCCGGCAGCGGAGGGAATATTCAACCATATTGTCTCGATAAACCAAAAAGAAGACCTGTACCATGCAGAATCTGCCGGTATAGGCCATTGGCATGTGGGGGAGTTGCCCGACAGCAGGATGAGGGCCCATGGAAAACGTCATGGGTATGATTTCAACAGCAGGGCGCGCCAGTTCTCGCCGAAGGATTTCGACCACTACGACATCATTGTCGCCATGGACGAGCAGAACGCCAGCGACATCAAGTCGATGGCAAGGTCGCCATACGATCTCCGCAAGATACGGCTCATGGCTCAATACCTGAGACACCATCCCATGCATCGTTATATTCCCGACCCATACTACGGGGGCGACGAACAGTTTGAATTGGTTATCGAACTGCTTGAAGACGCATGTATGGGACTCTTTGACAGCCTTCTGGAATAATCGCAGGTCAAGGCATGGCTGGAGAGGCTGGCAACAAACAACAGAGAGAGGATGCCCTACGGCACCCTCTCTCTTGGCGTTTAACAGACTATTCTTTTTCCAGCCGGTCTGTCCTGGATACTTTCTTCACATACATGTACTTGGGATAGCGACCCAGAACAAACAAGGTGACGGGGCAAAGCCAGATGTCGCGGTTGAAACCCTCAAGATTTCGCACCTCATAGGTGGAGCCTCCTGTCAGGGAGTGGTCTTTCTGAATCAGTTCGGCATAGCCATCAAGTTGGAGCCTCTTGTTCGACGGACGCACCAGCACCTCGGTAGTCACATCATCATCCGAAAGGAAAGCACACATCTTATCGGCACCTGCCACCATCAGAAGATTGTGATGATCGAACGGCCAGTTTGGAAAATCCACATACCAAAGACCGTCGTCCTCGTGGTTGAACTTGATTTGATACTCGTCTTTCTGACCAAAGACACTCTTCGACATGGCTTTTGCGCCATGCAACAAATCACGGATTGTGTACTGCATAAATCAATTTAAAAAGTTAAACAATGCTTGCGTAAAACATACGCAGCAAATGTCGTGCCAAAAGATTTTTAGCCCATTTCCCCTGCCAAAACAGCGAAATTGTGCCATTTTGACGCGTATTATCTACGCAATGTTTACTTTTGTCAGTCCATGACAATTTGTCAGAAGTTCTTCGTCGTTATTGGGCTTGAGTAAGTTAAATTATAATAATATAGCCCCTGCCTCGTTTTTTTTGTGTAACTTTGTCCACTGAAGCGAAGAGGAGACTCTTCGCCTATCCTTTAATTAAAGAGTAAAAAACACCAATCATCATGAAACCAACATTACTATTGTTAGCCGCAGGAATGGGAAGCCGGTATGGCGGTTTGAAACAACTCGACGGACTTGGCCCCAATGGAGAGACGATTATGGACTATTCCATCTATGATGCCATTAAGGCAGGTTTTGGTAAAATCGTCTTTGTCATAAGGAAAGATTTCGAACAAGATTTCAAGGAGAAAATCCTCAGCAAATACGAGGGCCATATTCCAGCCCAACTCGTGTTCCAGGCCCTCGACAGCCTTCCAGAGGGATTCAGCGTCCCTGAGGGAAGAGTGAAGCCATGGGGTACAAATCATGCCGTGATGATGGCTGCCAATGCCATCCAGGAACCCTTCTGTGTCATCAACTGTGATGATTTCTACAACCGCGATGCCTTCATGGTCATCGGAAAGTTCCTTGCCGACCTTCCTGAAGGAAGTACTGGCAAGTATGCCATGGTAGGTTTCAGGGTGGGCAACACCATCTCCGAAAATGGCACGGTGGCAAGGGGCATCTGCTCTAAAGACAGTGCCGACCTCCTTACCACAGTGGTTGAGCGTACTGAAATCGTGAGATGTGACGAGAGCGGAGAGCAAATGGGCAATCCCCAGCAGCCCATCCGTTACAAAGACGAAGAGGGGCAATGGATTGCCATCGACGACAATACCCCTGTGAGCATGAACATGTGGGGATTCACTCCCGACTATTTCAAGTATAGTGAGGCATATTTCAAGGAATTCCTCAGCAATCCCGCCAACATGCAGAACCTGAAGGCTGAATTCTTCATCCCACTGATGGTCAACAAACTCATCAATGAGAAGACCGCCACTGTGAAAGTGCTCGATACCACCAGCAAATGGTTTGGCGTCACTTACTCGGCCGACAGGCAAAGTGTGGTCGACAAGATACAGCAACTCGTCGACGAAGGCGTATATCCCGAAAAACTTTTCTAACCTCAGGCAGCCCCCGGCTTTCCGCGAGCACAGGTCTCCTTATCGTCATTGCCATCTGCCCCGTCAGATGGCAATGACGAATTGTGAATAGATTGCTTATGAATATCAATTTGCTTAATGAATCTCAGGTCGAGTTGCTCAACCAGTTGATTGACGACTCCCAGCGCATAGTGCTGTGTTGCCACAAGAGTCCTGATGGTGATGCCCTTGGCTCCATGCTTGGATGGGCAGAGTATCTCAGACAGAGAGGTAAAGACCCATTGGTTGTCGTCCCCGATGCTTTCCCCGATTTCCTCAGATGGATGCCAGGCGTTGAAAAGGTGAAGCGATACGACAAGCACAAGGAAACCCTCGACGAGGCGTTTGCTCAGGCAGAATTGGTTTTCTGCCTCGACTTCAATACCTCATCGAGAGTGATGGATATGCAGCCGGCGCTCGACTCGTCTCCTGCCAAGAAGGTGCTTATCGACCACCATCTTGCCCCCGATATCGACACCTTGCTTACTGTTTCCCACCCAGAGATGAGCAGCACCAGCGAACTGGTGTTCCGTATCATCAACCAGTTGGGTGGTTTCGATGCCATGACCCGCATGGGAGCAGCCCCTATTTATTGTGGGATGATGACCGACACGGGAGGGTTCACCTATAACTCTTCAAGGCCGGAAATCTATTTCATCATTGGCCAACTCCTCACCAAGGGCATCGACAAAGACAAGATTTACCGCAATGTCTACAACAACTACAGTGAGTGGTGTATCAGGATGAGAGGGTTTGTGATGTGTCAGAAACTCAATGTCATCCCCGAAGCCCATGCTGCATTCTTCTCGCTTACACGTCAAGAGATGCGGCGCTTCCATTTCATCAAGGGCGATGCCGAGGGACTCGTCAACGAGCCGTTGAAAATCAAGAAATTGCGTCTGTCTATATCGCTCCGTGAGGATACTGAGCGCGACAATCTCGTGTGGGTGAGCCTCAGGTCGGTCGACCATTATTATTGCAACACGTTGGCAGAGATGTTCTTCAATGGTGGCGGACATGCCAATGCGGCAGGCGGCAAACTGATGTGCTCTATGCCCGAGGCCGAGCAAATCACTTGGCAGGCCATACGCTATTTCGCCGCCCACGACGGTATAGTGCGAGCAAAGCCCAAGGAGAACGACGAGGCCGGGACCGACGGCTTGAGTGAGATTGGTTTGAGTGAAAACGGTTCAAGCGAAGACACTTCGAGTGAAAATGGTGGAAAGAATTTCAACTAATCCTTTCTTATTGCCAACGAATTGTATTAACTTTGCACCATCCTAAACGCTTCATCCCGTTTGGTGTCTTGTGAACATGCTACACATCATAAAATCTTCATCAATAGATATTAAAAGAATATGAGAAATATTACAGGTTGTTTGTTGGCATTTTGCGCCATCCTGATGGCTACCGCTTGCCATGACACGGAAACCTATGCCGACCAGAAAGACCGTGAACGGACGGCTATCAGTAAATTCATAGCCGAAAGAGGTATCCGGGTCATCACCGAGAGCGAATTCAAGCGCGATACCATCACCGATGTCAGCAGAAATGAGTTCGTGCTCTTTGAGAACACAGGCGTCTATATGCAAATCGTGAGAAAAGGCTGTGGCGAAAAGGTGAAGCCAGGCGAAACCGTCAATGTGCTTTGTCGTTTCGATGAACGCAACCTGCTTGTCGACTCTCTCGGATTGTCCAACAACAACATCTCCTATGCTTCTTTGCCCGATAAGTTTGCCGTCACCAATACCCTCGGCACCTTCACGGCTTCCTTCCTCAGCGGTGTGATGATGTCGGCCTATGGCACCACGTCGGTACCGGCAGGATGGCTCATACCACTTTCGTACATCAATGTGGGCAGGGTCACCAAAGAAGGAGAGGAGATAGCCAAGGTCAACATCATCGTGCCCCATAGCCAGGGCACCAGTTATGCGCTGTCGAAAGTTATCCCATATTATTATGAAATCACATACGAAAGAGGTATATAAATCATGACACTTATCAAATCCATCTCAGGCATTAGGGGCACCATAGGAGGTCCTGCCGGCGATACACTCAATCCACTCGATATAGTTAAATTCACTTCTGCCTACGCCACGTTCATACAGCGGCGCAGCACCGGCAACGGACAAGCCCGGCGACAACGCATCGTGGTGGGGCGCGACGCAAGGATGTCGGGCGAGATGGTGCGCAGTATAGTCTGTGGAACGCTTATCGGCATGGGCTTCGATGTCATCGATATCGGCATGGCAACAACCCCCACAACCGAATTGGCTGTCACCATGGCAAAGGCCGATGGTGGCATCATCATCACGGCAAGTCATAACCCCAGACAGTGGAACGCCCTGAAACTGCTCAACGACAAAGGAGAGTTCCTGACCAAGGAAGATGGCAACGAAGTGCTTCAAATCGCCGACGACGAGGATTTCTCCTTCGCCGAAGTCGACAATCTGGGCACTTATACCTCCGACGACTCTTTCAACCAGAAGCATGTTGATGCCGTGCTCGCCCTCTCTCTCGTCGACCAGCAGGCAGTGCGCGACGCCCATTTCAAGGTTTGTGTCGATGCCATCAATAGTGTAGGTGCGCTCATCCTGCCCCAACTCTTCGAGCAGTTGGGCGTAGCATATACCATCATCAACGCCCAGCCCAATGGCGACTTCGCCCACAATCCCGAACCGTTGGAGAAAAATCTTTCCGGCATCATGCAGGAGATGAGAAGTGGGAAATACGACCTTGGCATTGTGGTCGACCCAGATGTCGACAGGTTGGCTTTTATCTGCGAAGACGGCAAAATGTTCGGCGAAGAATATACACTCGTTTCCGTGGCCGACTATGTGCTCCAGCACACACCAGGCAACACCGTGTCCAACTTGTCGTCTACAAGGGCATTGAGGGATGTCACTCAGAAACATGGTGGCGAATATACCGCCGCTGCAGTGGGTGAGGTCAATGTCACTACCATGATGAAGAAGGTGGGAGCGGTAATCGGTGGCGAGGGAAATGGTGGCGTCATCTATCCCGAATGCCATTACGGTCGTGATGCACTGGTGGGCATCGCTCTCTTCCTCTCCACCCTGGCACATGAGCAATGTGCTGTCAGTGAGTTGAGGGCACGCATGCCAGAATACAGCATCGCCAAAAACCGTATCGACCTCACTCCCTCCACCGATGTGGATGCCATCTTGGAAAAAGTAAAACTACTCTACAAAGACCAGCAGGTGAATGATATCGATGGTGTGAAGATCGACTTCCCCGACAAGTGGGTACATCTGAGAAAATCCAATACCGAACCTATTATCAGGATCTACAGCGAGGCGGCTACCATGGAGCAAGCCGAGGCACTCGCAGCGGATATCATGAAGGTGGTCTTGGAGATGCAATGAACTTGATTTGATATGGGAAGAGTTGAGATTAGGAAAGTAGAAAGCAACCACGATCTTAAGACTTTCGTGCAGTTTTATTACGACCTGTATAGAGACTGCCCTCATGCTGTGCCTTTTCTCTTTACCGATGAAATAGCCACCCTCAGGAAAGACAAGAACCCGGCTTTCGAGTTTTGTGAGGCCGATTTTTTCCTGGCCTACAAGGAGGGGAAAGTTGTGGGAAGGGTAGCGGCTATCCTCAACAAGAAAGCCAACCAGCGTTGGAATGTGAAGCAAGTGAGGTTTGGCTACTTCGACTTCATCGACGACTTGGAGGTTTCCAAGGCCTTGATGGATACCGTTGAGCAATGGGGAAGAGAGAGAGGCATGACTCAGATAGCAGGTCCCTTGGGGTTCACCGATATGGACCGCGAGGGAATGATGGTCGAGGGTTTCGACCGGCTTTCCACCATGTATGTCAACTACAACTATCCTTATTACCCACAGCATATAGAGAAATTCGGTCGGTTTGAGAAAGACAACGATTACCTGGAGTTTCTCGTGAAGATTAGTGACCATGTGCCGGAGAAAATCATGAAGGTGTCTCAGGTGATAGAAAAGCGATACAACCTGCGCGTGAAGAAATTCACCCGCAAGGAATTGGTCTCCGGGGGCAAGGGTCGCGAGATTTTCCATATCATCAACAAGACCTACGATGGCCTCTATGGGTTTTCGCAACTCTCCGAACGTCAGATTGACCATTATGTCGACGAGTACATCAAGATTGCCGACCTCGACCTTGTCACTGGCGTAGAAGATGCCACCAACAACAAACTGGTGGGATTTGGCATCTGCTTCCCGTCGTTCTCGAATGCTTTGCAGAAGACGCGCGACGGACATTTCCTTCCCTTCGGGTGGTGGCATCTCTTGAAAGTATTGAAGTTTCACAAGACGAATGCCATTGACATGCTGCTCATCGGTGTGTTGCCCGAATACCGTGCCAAAGGTGCCAATTCGCTCATCTTCAGGGATATCGTACAGCAGATGTTGCGTCATGGATATGTTTTTGCCGAAGCCATGCCGCAAATGGAAACCAATACGCGCATCATCAGTTTGTGGGATTATTTCGAGCACGAACAGCACCGTAGGCACAGGTGTTATAAACGTGAAATCCTGTAACTGCGACATCGTGCGACAATAACACGACGAAAGCGGGTGGGTATGTGAAATCATACCCACCCGCTTTTGTTTCGTATGTTTGCCAGTTATGGGTCAACTATGCCCAAACCGACAGGTCTTTCTCGGCAATGAATGCCATGTCGTTGAGGATGATGGTCTCCTTGGCCTTCTCGGGATTGTCGGTGCGGAAAACCAATATGCCCTTTCCTCTCAGGAGGAAGGTGTACATATAGGATATGCCGATGCCGGCATTGCTCAATATCTCTATGGCATCGGCGGCCCGGCCCGGCTGGTCGTCCAGTTCCAGTGCGAAAACGTCCGACAAAGCCACGGCTATCCCCGCCTTGCGCAGTCCTTCAAAGGCCCGCAAAGGTTCACTGCAAATCACCCTGTAGATGCCATTCTCGGCAGTGTCGGCAATGGTCGAGGCGATAATCTGAATGCCGAATCGGCGCAGCAAGCCAAGCACCTTGATGAGTGCGCCCGACTTGTTCTCCATGAAAATAGATAACTGGTGTATGGTCATGATGTATAAAGATTTGAGGTTAGAATAACTTTCTGAAATCTTGCACTCTCACTGCTTTCTTCTCATCAGAGGTCTTGATGCTGCCTTTCGACAACAGGCGTACCTTCGGCGTAATCAATATCTCGTCTTTCAACTGACGGGTTATCTCACGGGTGAGCGACTGCAGGCGCTGGTAGTCGTCGGTGAACAATTCACGCAACTCTACCTCGATGGTCATCGTGTCGTTGCCGTTCTCTGTCTTCAGCGTGATGAGGTAGTCGGTGCTCAATTCCTTGAACTTCAGCAAAATCTTCTCTATCTGGATGGGGAAGATGTTCACGCCCTTCAGGATAATCATGTCGTCGCTGCGGCCTTGCAGGCGTGAGATGCGGCGGTGAGTTCTTCCACAGGGGCAACTGCCTGAGAGCAGTCGGGTGAGGTCGCGGGTGCGGTAGCGCAGCAGGGGCATGGCCTCGCGGTTGATGGTGGTGAGCACCAGTTCGCCCAACTCGCCTTCCTTCACCGGTTCCAATGTATTGGGGTCGAGCACCTCTACGATGAAATAGTCTTCCCAGATGTGCAGGCCATTCTGCTCAGGACACTCGAAGGCCACGCCGGGGCCCATCATCTCAGAGATGCCATACGAGTTGTAGGCCTTCACGCCCAAGTTCTCCTCGATACGCTTGCGCTGTTCCTCGCTATGGGGTTCGGCGCCGATGCAGAGCACACGCAGTTGTGTGTCGCGGCGGGGGTCAACGCCCTCTTCGCGCATCACTTCATAGATACGTGAGGCATAACTGGGGATGGCATGGAGCACCGTAGTGCCGAAGTCGCGGATAAACTTGATTTGGCGGGTGGTGTTGCCGGCAGCAGCGGGCACAGTGAGCATGCCCAGTTTCTCTGCGCCATATTGGAAACCGAGACCGGCGGTGAACATACCATATCCGGCAGAGTTTTGGAACACGTCTTCCGGGCGTGAGCCCACCATCCACAGGCATCGTGCCACGGCTTTTGCCCATTCCTCCAGGTCGCGCTCGGTATGTAGCACCACGGTGGGGTTGCCTGTCGTTCCGCTCGAGGAGTGCAGGCGGGTGCAGTCGCGCAGGGGCACGCAGGCAAGACCGAAGGGATAATGCTCGCGCAGGTCGTCTTTTGTCGTGAAAGGCAGTTTGCGCACATCATCAAGAGTCTTGATGTCGTCTACAGTGATGCCCAATTCGGCAAACTTCTCTTGATAGAAAGGGGAGTTCATGCAGTGTCTGACGGTTTTCTGAAGTCGTTCCAACTGCAACTGACGAAGCGCGTCTTCCGGCATCGTCTCTAATTCTGGGTGTAAAAAGGATGAGTATTCCATTGTGTTGATTGTGATACTGTCGGCTTTTTCTCCTTTCAAGTTGCAAAAATACACAATCTTTTTCTATTTCACGGCAATTTGACGGAAAAACCTCCTTTTTTATTTGTATATCGGCAAGAGGGTACCTCCGCCTGCGCCAGACTCTCATTGTGGAGTTCTTATACCAAAACTGCCAAAAGGAATAACAACGAACACGAATTTCCCGAATCTTCACGAATATTTAATTCGTGTGAATTCGTTTGATTCGTGTTCGAGTATTCATTCCTGAAATTCCCAGATCATGGGGACGGAGTTTTTGATTCAAGAGGGTACCTCCGCCTGTGCCAGACTCTCATTGTGGAGTTCTTATACCAAAACTGCCAAAAGGAATAACAACGAACACGAATTTCCCGAATCTTCACGAATATTTAATTCGTGTGAATTCGTTTGATTCGTGTTCGAGTATTCATTCCTGAAATTCCCGTCATTCCTGAAATTCCTGATTATAAAGCACGAGGGGCTGACCAATCAGGTCAGCCCCTCGTTTATAAAGTTGTTAGAAACTTGTCTTAGATGTTGTAGTAGATGCCCAGGATGATGTTGCGGCCGTCTACGTCTACACCCCATGAGTTCACGCTGTTCTTGCTGGGCTTGTTCTTCCAGTGCTCATAGCCGATGAAACCGATGTGGGTCACCACGCTGATTTTCTCATTCACCTTAAAGGCAACACCCGGTTTCAGACCAACACCGAAGAAGTCGTCGTCGAAACCAGCGTTGTATTTGTGGCCAAACTCCACGCTACCATCGAGGAATACATTCACTACCTTGCCATTGATGACGTTGTAGCGCACGTAAGGATTGATGCTGAAAGTCTTGGCACCACCCTTGTTGCTGCCTTCCCAGCCGAAAGCCATACCGGCTGCCCATTCGCTGTTGATGGTGTAGCCAATCTCAGGCACGAACTTGTAAGAGGTCACGTCGTCGGTGTTGTCACCACCAGTGGTTGATACACCAATACCACCACCCACATATACTTGTGCGTTTACACTCATGGCCATAACGGTCGATGCCAAAATCATAAAAAACTTTTTCATCTTTTTACCTTTCTTTAAAAATTCAACTTATGACTGCCTGTTTAGTTTCCCGTGTCAATGTTTAGTTCCTGACACGTTTGTCTGGAATCAAATAAACACAGTCGTTATCCAAATCGGGTGCAAAATTATATCTTTATTTTATAACTCAAAAATATTAGATGATTTATTTATACCGATTAGTTAATAAAAGTTAATCAAAAGGTCGGAAAAACCACTTTTTTTGTATGTTTGCAATCTGAAGTTTACATTTTCACTCATCATCATTCTCATTATCATGCAATTTCGGACCATTGTCGATATACCCAGTCCTTCTTTTCACATTTCCCCCTTCGAGAAGATGCTGTTTGTGGGATCGTGTTTTGCCGACCGCATCGGGAGGCGTTTCCTGCAAGAGCAGTTCCGTGTCACGGTCAATCCTTATGGCGTGATGTATAATCCAGCCAGCGTCTATCACACCATGACACGTTGTTTTTCAGAAGAAGAGCGCGATTTCCGAGTGGTATTCATCACCTTGGGCACCAATAGGGTATATGTGTTGAAGGAAACCAGCGAGATAGTGGATAATTGTCAGAAACGGCCGCAGCGGTTGTTTCTCGAACAACAACTTTCTGTCGGTCAGTGCGCCGCCTACCTTCGCCGCTGCATCCACCTGGTCGCCAGTCATTGTCCTCAGGCCAAGGTGGTCATCACCGTCAGTCCGATACGCTATGCCAAGTATGGTTTTCATGGCAGCGCCCTTTCCAAAGCGGTATTGCTGCTTGCCGCCCAGCAAGTTCAGGATGAGATGCCGGAGACCGTGGGCTATTTCCCTGCCTATGAAATTGTCAACGACGAGTTGCGCGACTATAGGTTCTACCAGCCCGACATGCTCCATCCGTCAGACCAGTCAGTGGAGTATATCTGGGAGCGGTTGGTAGAAACATACTTTAGCGAAGAGGCACGCCGGTTTTTAGACGAATGGCGCCCCGTGAAGGAGGCGTTGGCACATCGGCCATTCCATCCCGATTCAGAAGCATATCGTTCTTTCCTCGAAAGCACCCGGCTTAAGGCCATGGCCCTGAAAGAAAAATACCCTCTTCTTCAAATAGATATTTAGGAGTCTTTTTATCTTGCCCAGTAAGCACCCACCTCGCTGATGCAGAGTGGGCCACGCGACTCCTCAAACCTCACCCTAAGCCGGTTTGTCTTCACATCGGCAAAGCGCAGCAGCCGTTTGTAGCCCACGGTAGTGGTCTCTTCAGCACAGTCTACCGCTTTCCATGTCTTGCCGTCGTGATATTCCACCACAAACCGTTTCACCCGTTGCCCTAATGGGATATACTCTTGCAGCATCAGTCGGTTGATGGTGGTGCGACGTTTCAGTCTGAACTCCAGCATTGATGATGCCACCCCATCGGGAGTGGCCCAGTAGGTGTCAAACTGTCCATCGGCTGCCAGTCGGGCGGCAAACGAAGTACCTCTCACGTCCTTGGCTTCCACCTTGGCATCACGGAGCAGGTTGGTCGACAACTCTCTCTGTATGCGCGCATGGAAGTCGATGAGGCGCATAGAGTCGATGGGGTGAATCAATCCATCGCGGTCTACGGGCAGGTTCAGCAGCAGGGTAGCGTTGTGGCCCACGCTGCGGTAGTAGAGGTCTACCAGGTGGTCTACGGTCTTCACCTCGCTGTCTTCTTTTTCATGGTAAAACCATCCCGGTCTTATCGACACGTCGCATTCGGCAGCCACCCAGGTGTCGCCGTCGGCATGTCCGCCCTGCAACTCCTCTGCCTTGTCGTAACCCGGGTATACCTCATTGATGCGCAGAAACGACCAGTTCGTGGCATTGGCATACCCCTTCTCGTTGCCCACCCATCGACAGCCTGGGCCCGCATCCGAGAATATCACGGCGTGGGGTTGCAGTCGGTGGATGGTCTGGTGGATGCGTTCAAAGTCATAATAGGTGCGCCGGTCGATGGTTCGCTTCTCCCGTGCTCCGCCATACCATCCGTCACCATCGTTGGCTCCATCGAGCCACACCTCGAAGATATCGCCATAGCGAGTGAGCAACTCTTCGAGTTGATGGATGTAGTATTCTATATAAAAAGGTGTGCCGTAGAACGCCTGATGGCGGTCCCACGGCGACAGATACACACCCATCTTCAGTCCCTCTTCACGGCAGGCCTCTGCCAGTTCGCCCAACACATCCCCCTTGCCGTCACGAAACGCGCTGTTGCGCACGCTGTAGTCGGTATACATCGTGGGCCAGAGGCAGAAGCCATCGTGATGCTTGGCGGTGATGATGATGCCACGCAGACCGGCAGCCTTGCAGGTCCTTGCCCATTGCCGGGCATCGAGTCGGGTAGGGGAGAAGAGGCTTGGCGACGCATCGCCATATCCCCATTCACGGTCTTCAAACGTGTTCAGCCCGAAGTGGATGAAGGCATAGGTCTCCAGTTGCTGCCATGCCACCTGACTGGCCGCGGGCAGAGGCTTCACCGCTAGTGGTGGTTGTTCTTCAGCCCGGGAGAAGCACGACACAGACATTACAGCCATGATAATGGCTATATATCGCAGTGTCGGAGTGATGGCAAGTTTGGGCATTGTGTTGGTGATGAGGGATGGCCTCTTGGGGGTTACAGGTACTTGCAGACGAGGTAGGTGCCGATGACCTGCAGCAACAGTCCTGGCCAGCCGATGGTGAAGTCGGCGATGGTGGCGTTGATGCCTCCTGTGAGGGCGAGTTCACCAAGTCCACCGAGCACTTCTGCTGCCAGCACCACGCCGATGAGCAGAGGCAATGTCGTCTTCTTGAAATGCTTGGCTGTCAGTCCTGCCACCAAGGCAATTGCCACCAGTTTGAGTGTCATCACCTGCAGCATGCCCCATGCGGGAAGTCCGAAAACCAGATGGTTCACCAGAGGTGAGGCCACGGCAGCCAGCAGTCCCACTTTCCATCCCAGTTTATAGGCTCCGGCGAGAATCACCAGCGACAGCGGTGCGAGTATGATACCGCCTTGTGGGATGAGATGGCATACTTGAGGCAGCACCATGTTGCAGGCTACGAAAAACGCTGCCCACAGATAGGTCTTCACCTCGTCATAATTCAGGGTGTTGAGTTTTACACTTTTTTCCATGTTACGAAATGGTTTGTTATGATATTATTGATTTAGAAATTCAGTGTCACGCCACCCATGAAGGTGGCACGGGGCATGGGATAGCCGAGGTTGATTTCGTATTCTTGCGCCAGCAGGTTCTCGCCGCGTGCCCAGAGGCTGATGTTCTTGCAAAGGGCATAGTCGACGGCAAGGTTGAGCAGGCAGAAGTTCTCCTTCTTTTCATTGCTCCCTACAGCCGTGTAGAGTCCGTTGATGTATTGCAGTCCGGCGTTTACCGTCCATTTGCAGCAGCGGTAGTCTACCCCGAGGAATCCCTTGTAGGTGGGTGCCGCAACGACGGGATTTTCCATGTGGAGCAGAGAGTGGTTGGTGCTCAATGCCCAATGGCCGTCGACGCGCCATGCGAGTTCCAGTTCAGCGCCATAGTTCTCTATCTCGCCGGTATTCACATTTCTGGGCTTGCCGTCTACGGGCATGGTCTGTATCATGTTGTCGCCTTTGATATAGAAAAGGTTGGCACCATAGGTGAGCGCACCGAGGCGGTGCCGCCAGGAGAGTTCGTAATTCCACAGCCGTTCAGGCTCCAGGTCTTCGTTGGATGGCGGATAGAGATACATCTCGCGCATGGTGGGGTTGCGGAATCCCTTGCTCACCATTGCCTTCACCTCGCCGGTAGCGATGGGGCGCACCACCACACCTGCCTGTGGTATCCACTCCGTTCCGGTGATGGAGTGATGGTCTACACGCACTCCGGCATCGAGGGTGAGCCATCCCAACAGGTCTTGGCGGTAGTCCACGTATCCGGCTATCTCGTTGCGATAGGATTTGCCGCTCTGCTTGTTGGGCGTGTCGAGCACTTCGCCGGTCTGTTTCGAGGTATAGTAGGCATGGCCGTAGATGTGCTGATAGTCTGCTCCTACAGTGAGCCGGCCATGTGTGGGCGAGAGCATGTCGCCTACCACGAACGACTGATACCATGAGATGCCAGTCAGCGCGTCTTTCGAGCGGAAATAGCGCTGGGTGGGTTTGGCGGGGTCGTTCGTGCCGTCGTCAATCTTATGTCTGCCGAAGTTGGAGTATACGCTCAGGGCACCGCTTGTGCGGCTGTAGTGGTTCTCTACGGCAGCCGATATCATGCCGCGTGTAATCCATTGGTTGGCATCGTAGAGCGGACTGCTCACCGCCCCGGGATAACTGGCATTGAAATGTGTGATGTCGGCATCCACGTAGGCGTTCCAGTGTGGACTGAGGTCATAGCCCAGTTTCATATATCCGCCATATTGCTCGAAGCCCATGCGGCTGCGGTGGTTGTCGGTGCGGTTGTATTGTGCAGAGACAGTAGATGTGAATTTCCCGCTGCGCACCTGGTTGGTGGCCTCGGTCTGCAGGGTGCCGTAACTCCCAGCGCCAAGGTCGAGGGTGGTCTTCACGCCATCCCCGTGCATTTTTCGGGTGACGATATTCAGCACACCGCCCATGGCATTGCTGCCATAGAGCACCGAGGCAGGGCCTCGCAGCACTTCCACCCGGTCGGCCATCAGGCTCTGGTAACTGTCGGAGATGGGATGGCCGTATATGCCCTGATACTGTGGATGTCCGTCGATGAGCACCAACAGTTGGCCGGCACCGCCACTGATGCCACGCATGTTGATGCCGCCTGCAGCACCTGTCGACACGCCGTAGCCTGTCATCGCACGGCTGGTAACGAACAGGCCGGGCACTTGCTGCATTGCTGTGGGCAATACTGATGCCTGATGCTGTTCGGTCAGTTTTTCCCGTCCGATTACGGTCACCGTCATGGGCAGATGCCTCACATCGATGGCATGACGTGCGCCAGTCACCACCACTTCTTGCAGTTGCAGCGAGTCTGTGGTCTGTGCAGTCATGAAGGTGCCTGCCATGATGCCTATAAGCACAGAGAGTAATTTCTTCATTCTTAATTCTTTACTTATATAATACTACGGTAATCTTCTCCAAATGATTAGGTTGGGCTTATTCTATGAATTGTTCATGGGCAAAAATACTAATAATTTTTCTATTATTGCCATTTCCACCCTGCTTAATAACTAAAAAAGTTGGTTAAAGTATCCAAATACAAGGTGGAAGGCATGCAATATTCTGCCAAAATCATTGTCTATTATATATCTGGGAATGAAACGATACTCAGTGATATGGAACAGAAATTCGGCGTTAATAGCATTGACCTACAAGAGTTGCGCGTCTTCTGCGAACAGGAGGGCGAGAGGGTCTGTTATCAGAAAGGTGAGTTGATGGAGTGCGAGGGCGAACCATCGCGGTGGTTTGGTCTCGTGACCGGCGGATGCTTCAAGTATGTCACTCAGGGTATCAGCGACGGCAAGGAACATATCACGTGGTTTTCTTTCGAGGGTGAGTATGTGGGCGACTATCCCTCCTGTCTCCATGGGCATCCGTCGCTCACCACGATAGAGGCGATGTTGCCCAGCAGCGTGTTAAGGGTGAGTGGCGAACAACTGATGCAACTGTTCAGCCAAAACCGCAAAACCATGCAACTTCGCAGTATCATCAGTGAGCATCTGCTCAGGCAGGCCCGTGCCCGCTATCTTGATTTTCATAGTGCCTCACCGCGCGAACGCTACGACCTGTTGCTCTGTCGTTGTCCCGGCATTGTGGAGCACCTGCCTCTGCATGCCATCGCCTCATTCCTGAATTTATCACCCCAGCAGTTGTCGCGAATCCGACGAACCGTCACGTTCGAAGAATGATGCTGCGTTGATTATTTCTTGGGGAAGTCGCTACATCTCTGAACATTTGTTCAGACATTCACCCTAAGTTTCCCACCCACACAAAAACGAACACGAGATTTGTCGAAGACCCACTGACCGAAGGGAGGTAATCACAGCGAAAGAACCGAAATGTCTGATAAACCATCCCCCTAAAGGTGGAACGAAAAACATGAATGGAGACATTCGTGTAATTCGTGTTTGTTAAGACAATAAAAAGATGGGAAAGTTCAGTTAATAAGCATCAACGTTTGACAAATGAGTAAAGTGTTTTTATTCCTTTTTCCTAAGCGAAGCGGTTTTTAATCTTATCTTCAAAACAGATGGAATTGAACTTGCGGAAGTTGAATTAAGATGTTTTTTGCGCCGAATAGTATTGTTATAAAAAAAATGAGTAACTTTGCAACGCATTCAGTTGGGATGGCGAAACTGCGAGTGTCTGTACGATATTTCTAAGCAGGATTCTATGTCAAAAAGACATGGCCTTTCTCAACGAATTATTAATTTCAAGAAATGGAATATTGTTGGTATCTATTCAGCGAATGGGCGTTCGGGCGGATTTGCAATCCGACCGGACTGAGTATTAGCATTTTCAATGCGCTTTTTCGGATAATAATTGGCTTTGACTTCCGCTTCGCACGTCGATTTTCAATTTCCTTCGGCCGCCGACCGTTGGTTCCTGATATTCACTGCGTCGTGATTACATAACTGCGATTAAGAGAGTGCAGTATAAATTCATTTGAACACTGTCGAGCGTGAGCAGTTTATCTAAATCCCGACGAACAATGTAATAAATAATTAGGAAAATGAAAAAAATGGCTTTTGCTAAAAGGGAAAAATATTTTCTTACCATTTTTTTACAATTTTCTTGCTATTTCTCGCCGAAGGCGACTCCTTTGCCTTTCGCTGAAAAGTTGCTGTTATAGTTGATTTCATGATTTGGACTCAGTATTTATTACATTAAAACAAATATGCCATGTCAACCCCTTTCATTTCAATCATAGCACCAGTTTACAATATCGACAAATATGTTGGCGCTTTTATCAAAAGTGTCCTTTCGCAGACATATACTAATTGGGAACTCATATTAATCGATGATGGTTCCACTGACAATAGTGGAAAGATTTGCGATGATTTTTCATCTCAAGACAATCGGATTAAAGTCATTCATCAACCCAACGGTGGTGTAAGTAAAGCCAGAAATGCCGGCATCAAACAAAGCAAGGGAGATTGGATGATGATGTCTGACCCTGATGACTTGTTGTTGCCAGATGGTCTCGCCTCCTTGATAGACTGTATCGATGGCGACATTGATTTGATAAGTGCATCATACATTCGCCATGTAAATGGAGTTGAAGAAAAAGAGGGGAGAAAAAAATCCATCACTTCAAAGATGTCAAAAGAGCAATATATAGAAGAAATTGGCATCAGCCCAAGAAGTCGAAATCTCGACAGATATTTATGGAACAAGATGTTCAGAGCCTCTGTGATAAAAGACAACGGATTGTCTTTATATGAGGATCTTCATCTTTTTGAAGATGTCTGTTTCATTTATCAATATTTGGCAGTTTGCAAACAGAAAATATACTGTCTTGCAAAACCCTTTTATTCTTATTTTAGAAAAACAGAAGGAACGGCTATGACCAATAGGAGACATTACCAAACAAAAACTCCTGACTGGTTATTGGCATACACACGTATCTATGAAACAGTTAAAGACATGAATGTATCCGATACAGTAAAAGAAAGAATGAAAGAGGAAGTCTTTGCTGTACATCGCCGTATCATTGGTTTAATACGAAAAGATGGTCTATCGAAAAGAGAAGAAAAGAAAGCAGACGCTCTTCTTCGACATTGTTTTTCTTACCCAACAATTGTCATGTACAACTGCAAGGATTTTGCATATTCTGCCCTGATTAAAGGGAAGAATCGTATTCATCAACTCATTCATTAACATCCATTTATAATATAACATGAAAATATCTTTTGTAGGTGATGTTATGCCAGGTGGTGTTCTGTCTTATCAACAGGATTACATAGACGAAAATCTAAAAAATCATTTATCCAGTTCCGATTATCTTATAGGCACACTTGAAGTACCCATCGGAACAGGATTAGCATACGATGAAGAGAAAATGCAAGGACGATGCAACATTGTCTATGCACAGGAAAATGATTTCAGGCGTGTGAGAGAATTGGGTTTCAAAGCAGTCTCATTAGCCAACAATCATGTCATGGATTTAGGACCTGAAGGATTGGCAAACACCATAAAACTATTAAAGGAGAGCGGCATTCAGTATTTTGGTGCGGGAATGAATGCAGAAGAGGCCTCGCAACCTGCAATCCTAAACATTGGTGACAAGACAATGGCCATTTATGGATATTGCATGTTTGGTGTACCATATCTTGGGCTTGTGCACTTGGCCGAAGAGAATACTCCTGGTGTGAATCCATTGATTATCGAAAAGGTATTGAAAGATATTAAAAAAGCCAAAAGTCGATATGACTATGTAGCAATCATGCCGCACTGGGGACGTGAATACAGATACGAGCCTTTAGACATTTGTATTCAGATGGCTCACCAAATGGTCGAGGCTGGGGCTGATTTCATTATTGGCAGCCATCCTCACCAAATCCAACCCATCGTCACTCGTAGAAAAAGTCTCATCGCCTACAGTTTAGGCAATTTCCTTTTCCCAGACTTCTATATGTGCCCTCCACGTCCTATTTGGTATCCTTCACCCGAAAAAGATCTCTCCGAGATAAAAGAAGTTGTAGGCTATCCATTTCCTATCTCTGAGCCCATCAAACAAATATGGAAAAATTCCTCAAGAATAGGCTGTATTTTAGAACTTACAATAAAAGATTCCAAGTATACGTACAACGCCCAATATGTTGAATTGTCAAAACAAAACATTTTGAAGTTCCATAACCTCGACAAGAAAATCCGCAAGAATTTATCAAGAAGTGGATTTGCGACAAATCACGCATGGTATGGAAAATGTATTAATACTTTATATTCTATAAAAGTGGCATTATTCAAACATATTTTCCCCTCAAAATAACCAATACAATTACACTAAACTATAATGAGAGAATATCTTTCCACATTGATCGATGATATCAGTTGGGCTCGTCATTATCCAACAAACTCGTTTTCATCAAAGTTAAAAGTGCTTCGCGACTTCCGCAACCTTCACGAACTGAAAGGTCTCACCCGTTATGAGTACCAACAATTCAGGTTTGAACGCTGCCCCGAAGTTTTTCGTCAGACATTTTTAGGCAAGGAAGAACAGCGCTATTATTTAGACTATCTCAACCCTGTAAAATATTCCGGTTTAGCCCGTAACAAATATCTTGCGCATAGGATTCTTGAGCATACTGGTGTTCGGAAGGCTGAGTTGTTCTGCTACTATCATCCAGAAGGCCAGGTATTGGGCAGTGACTTAATCGCCCATGATTTGGCAGGTGTCGTACGTATATTGAAACAAAAAAATGTGAGTGCCTGTGTGGTAAAAGAAACCGAGGGTTTTCATGGTAACAATGTGTTCGTCATACGCTCAATTTTATGGAAAGGAAATGATGGTGAAGTCACGTTTTTCAATGGTGAAAAGAAAAATCTGTCAGAGATTCTGTCAGATATTCCAGTGATATTTGAGAGCGAAATCAAGCAAACTGCACAACTATCAGCATTCAATGAATCTTCCGTGAATACTGTACGATTTATGACCATGCTCTATCCCGATGGCAAAGCCCGTTTGTTAGACACCTTTATAAAAATCGGCCGTATCGGCAAATGTGTAGACAATGCTGGTGGCGGTGGCAATGTTGATGCATGCATAGACAAAGAAACAGGTGTGTTCAAATATGTGATTCAGTTTGATGGTTATGAAAACGTTAAGGATATCGAGAAACATCCTGACAGTGGTGCTCAAATAGCAGGTGTGAAGATAAACAACTGGGAAGAGATTGTGAAAGAAGTTCTTCATTTCCAGGAGTGTTTCCCTTTTATCAAAGCAGCAGGCTGGGACATTGCACTAACCGATGATGGCCCAGTGGTTATCGAAATAAATGA
>Ga0310695_10001203_pt1 | contig 62499 bp, 53 predicted proteins | sample RumenRJG_04DNA_FD_203882 | JGI IMG/M metagenome (GOLD analysis project Ga0310695, IMG submission 203882) | Bovine rumen microbial communities from Lethbridge, Alberta, Canada - RJG_04 (v2) (version 2) | ecosystem: Host-associated > Mammals > Digestive system > Stomach > Rumen | place: Canada... | reverse complement strand
GAAACAACTCTTTGAAACAACTTGCCTTTGGCGCGCGGGCTAACTCGCCCGCGCCCATTTGCCGAACCTCAAACTACCACGATTCTGAATGTTCAAGGTGCGCCCGCAGGATAATGTTGTTCTTGAAAGTTGTTCTGGTTGTTTCCAGTCTCAAGAGGTTGAGGTTGCGGATGCGTTTGCAGGCGTAAGGTCATTTCAGGCCGGTTTCCACAAACCACCGAATGAAACGGCCACAAACCACCGAACGGCAACCGTCTTCTACGGGGACAGGCCTCGCAGGGATTACTTGGGATGTTGGCGCTTGCGCCATTCCTTGGGGGCGACGCCCTCCGAGTCCCTGAAGATGTTGGTGAAGTACGCCGCGTTGCAGTAGCCAAGCCGCGCGGCGATCTCGGCGAGCGTGAGGTCGGTGGCCGCCATCAGGCGCTTCGCCTCGTCCAGCCTCAGGCGCATCAGCATCTTGGAAGGAGACAGGCCGACATCGTCCGCAAATGCCCGGTCCAGAATGGCGCGCGAGACGCCCAGGCGTTCCGCAAGCTGCGCGGTTGACGGAGGGTTTGCCATGTCGGCCATGAAGATGTCACGCACCCTGCGGACAGTGTCCGACGAGATGGCCAGCGTGTCGGTCGACGCCCGCTCGGCGACGCCGCTCGGCTTGACGAGGATCGGCGCGGGCGGCGGCTCGCCCCCGTTCATCAGCCGGTCCAGAAGGGCTGCGCCCGTGTAGCCGATGCGGTGGATGTCGTGTTGCACGGAGGAAATCGGCACGGCCTGGTTCTCGCAAATCACCATGTCGTCGCCGACGCCCAGCACGGCCACGTCGCCCGGCACCGACAGCCCCGCGTCGATGGCGACGGACTCGACGCGCGAGGCGTCGGCGTCGTCGAAGCAGAACACGGCCAAAGGGCGCGGCGCCTTGCACAGTTTCGCCTTCAGCCAGCGAGAGAGCGCGTTCCAGTTGTCGGCGCCGGACTTGCGCGAGGCGAGCGCCCACGCCCACTTTTCGCAGTGGCCTTCCATCGTCTCGGAGAACGCGGCATGGCGCAGTTCGTGCTGGTGTCCCCATCCCGTCGAGAACCAGGCCGCGTTTTTGTACCGCTTCGACTTGAGGTGCTCGGCGGCCATGCGCCCGATCGCCGCGTTGTCGCCCGCGACGCGGGGCATCCTGACGTCGGGACGCGACAGGCTGAGGTCGACGGTGACGACTCCCTGACGACGGAGCCTGCGCACGTATGAGAGCATCCCCGCGTCGTCGCGCAGGGTGACGAGCGCGCCGTCGCCGCTCCAGCCGTCCAGCGAGTGCGTCAGGTGGTCGGCGATCGTGAGGTGCCACGACCTGCTCCTGGCAAAAAGCGCAATGCCCTCGAGCCGTCTGGGATTGGACGGCGTGAGGAGCAGCAGCACGTTACGCATTTTCTTCATGGGCACGCATTATAGCAGGCCTCATGAAAAAACGCAAGTAGGAACGAAAAATTACAATTAATTCCGAGACGTTCAAAGGGCGGTTTCGTGTATAATGTTTGTGTTCCTTTTTAGGGGAGTGTCCCCACAGAGTCCAACCAGGAGAAATCCAATGAGTAGAATCGATAGAAACTACAGTGTGAGGCGCGCGTTCGCCGCAGCCGCGCTGGCCGTTGCAGTCATCGTGACGGGCGCGACCATGTCGGCCGAGGCGCGTTCGATCACGGACGTCCGGCATCTCACGCCACGTGACGGCGTGTCGTCCCTCGCCGTCACGTTAGAGGCCGGCGAACCCGGCGACAGCCACGCGCTCTACATTGCCTACGACACGGAGGACAAGGGAGCCGACATCTCGAATTGGGCCGCGCTCCAGCGCGGCTGCAACGTGGCGGCAGACGCGACTTCCGCGACGATTCCCGTCTCGCCGCTTTTGACTGGCGCGGGTTATACGGTCTGCCGCGTGTTCCTTACATCCTCGGCGGCGCCCTACGACACGTTGATCGAGTCGTTGCGCCAGACCGGCATGCAGTATATCGACACAGGCATCAAGCCGAACGGAACCTCCGTTGCCGTGATGGACACGAAATTCGATTCCAATGCCACGCGGCAGCAACGTTTCTTCGGCATCAGTTCTGGTGATGACGATAGTGCGGGATTTTCCTTCGATTGCTACATCAATGGCGGCGGCAAATTCGCCTCCGCCTGCAAGGACGGCAAAGGCGACTGGAAAGAGGCCGGGGCTTTCACGACAGATCGCGTCAGGATTTCGCTGAGCGCGAAGGAGAAACATCGCATCGTCATCACAAACCTTGTGACGGGTGCGCAGATCGTCGACAAAAAATGGTCAACGACCTGCTCCGCCACCTCCGTCACGAACCTTTTCGTCTTCGTTCAGCATTACGTAAAAATAAATAACACCGGAACGGAAGTCAGGAATATTGCGAATGGCGCCTACCTCTACGGTTTCAGCGTCACGACCAATGCGATGCTCGCCTGCAATTACCTGCCTTGTATGCTGGGCGGACGCGCAGGCGTTTACGATACGGTCACGGGCACCATCCGCTATTCTGCCGTCGCTACCGACTTCGAGGCGGGCGGCGGCCCGATCGCTTGTTCGTTGCTCGCTGGCGAGGCACAGCTCTCCGTAGCACCTTCAGTGGTCGATCTCTCCATTTACGACGATCCCGAAACGGGCTCGCTCTGGAGGGGAACGGCCAGCGGCAACTGGAACGTTGCCGACGCCAACTGGACAATTGACGGCGTGGCGTCGCAGGCCTGGCAGAACGGCAACGACGCCGTCTTCAACGACAACGCCTCCGCCTATACCGTGACCATACCCAGCGGCACGACGGTTACGCCGAGCTCCATCCTCTTCGACAATGCGACGGACTACACGCTTGCCGGGGCGGGCGTCATCGCCGGGACCGGTTCCTTCAGCAAGTACCAGGAGGGCAAACTCACGATCTCCGGTATCAACCATACCTTCACGGGCGATGTGCTGCTCGCGGGCGGCGAAATCGTTCTTCCGACCGATAATGACATCAGCGACGTCGTCACCGGGTCGCTCGGCAACCCGCGCGTGTCGCGCTCCGTCGTAGTCTCCAACGCCACGCTCAACATTCAAGGCAAGAACGCCTTCGGCGGCGGCGGGCGCAGTTTGACGCCGATCAAAGCCGCTCTCAAGTGCTACAACTCCACGCTGGAGCTTAAGAAGGACTTCTGTTTCAACGCGGGTGATGTCTATCTCCACAACTCGACCGTGAATTTCCACGGCGGCCTCAACTACTATGTAAGCGGAAAAACGCTCCTTGTCGGAACCGTCGGCGCCCAGGACTCAAAAACCTTCTGGGGCTCGTTCAGCATGGCCAACCTCTACTTTTCCGGAGATCGGCAAGTCGTATTCGCTGCTTCCGGTTCAGGAATCAACAACAGTTCGGGAATGTCGATCGGCAAGTTCGGGGCGCAGAGGCAGGGCGTGATCGATGTACCTGACATGACGGGGAACGACAACTCCGACGTCATCATTCGCGTGCCGATCATCTGGTCGTCCGGCAACGCGACCGATCCTGGCATTGCTTCCGGTTTCCGCAAGACGGGCGCAGGTACTCTCGAACTCGGCGATGGCACGGCGCATGCATACAACTCCACATATACTGGCGACGTGGACGTTGTGGAGGGGACGCTCTTTATGAATACCGGAAATGCGACCGACGCCGCCGACAGAAGTAGCGTGTTCGGTGCGCAACGCTACCCACACACGTTTACCGTCCATCCCGGCGCGACGCTGCATCTCGGGTCCAGTGATGCGATGGGGCAGTTCTACGCCGAGAATAACGTTACGATCCATGTGAACGGAGGAACGCTGAAGCAGACGGCGAACAAGACCAACGGATTCGGTCCGCTCATTCTGGAGAACGCCGCGGTTTCCTATTCGGGCGTCACCGGTGCGTGGCCGACCCTCGGCTTCGGCGGCGGTCTCTCCGTCATCGGCACCAACACGCTCACCTTCGCCAACACCGACAACGCGACTCTTTTCTTTGCGAAGCGCGACGGTTCGGCTTCCGACTGCTACGTCGCGGAGATCAGCGGAAAAGGCACCGCCGACGATACGACCGACCTCAAGTTCAGCGCACGCATTGCCGATGCGCCCAATTGGGGTACTAAGCACAGCGCCGTCGCCTTCAACATGCGCAAGACGGGACCTGGAATGCTCGAACTGGCAAACGCCTCCAGCACCACGACGGGGCGCATTGAAATCGTCGAGGGAACCGTCAAGCTGGCAACCGCATTGTCAAATACCGAATCTAATTTCGAGTGCCCGGAGAAATCGACGATTGGAAACCTTTCCAGCTCGGACCTCAGCGTTTCCGTCAACGGCGGAGCGCTCTGGATCACCCAAAACGACCAGTTCGGACAGGCGAACGCGGTCAACAACTTCACGCTCGCCGTCACCAACGGAACGATACGGCAGACGAGCGGAAAGGTCAACGCCATGCCGTTTCTCGATCTGTACGACGCCACGCTCGACTACAACGGCGCCAACACTGGAGCGGGCTACGACACTGAGCAAATCGGGCCCTACGGGACTTTCGTTTTCGCGCAGCGCGTCCGTTTCGACGGCACACGCCCCTACGACCTCCAGAATGTCGGCGGCACCTGCTATTTCTCGCTCGGCTGGCAGAACGACTCCTATCAGGAAATCGACGGGGAGAAGATCTACCAGCACGGCAAGACGGAGTTCCATGTTGCGGACATCACGCGGAACGCGGAGCCGGACGTGACGATTGGCGTGGCCCTCAAGCCCGCGGCGCGTTGGGCCGGAAATTCGTCTAACAGTCTTTACGCCAACACCTACTTCCGTACGGGTCTGCTGAAGACCGGTCCCGGAACGCTGCGTCTGAACTGCTGCACGGCGGCGGACAAGTATTATGCCGAGGCGACGCGCGTGAATGGCGGCACGTTGCTCGTGGACGCGGCCACGTTCAACTCCACGAACGTCATCGTGCAGGCCGGGGCTTATTTGGGCGGCACGGGCACTGTAGCGCGCGCCACGATCGAGGCGGGCGGCGGTTTCACGGCAGCGCCGGGACAGACGCGCCCGCTCACGCTGACGGCGGCGGAGCTGCCGGCGGACGGCGTGGTGACGCTTGATGTGCCCTACACGGGCGACCTCGCGGATCTGAAGAGCGTGCGCGTGCCGGTAGTGACCGCAGATGCGCTCGCGGGCGCGAACTGGCGCGTCACTCTCAACGGATCTGCCCTGCCGCGTGGCCTTGTGGGCAAGGCGAGCATACGCGACGGCATCGTCTATGGTACGGTTAAACATGGTGGTCTGATGATCATCGTCAGATGAGCTGAAGGACATGAAAACGTATATTGAATTCGTCGTAGTTGCGGGATTGGCGTTTGCCCTTTCCGCAAGTGGGGGCAATGCGGCCGGTGCGGCGGTCGCTCCGCAGGGGACGGAGCTGTTCAGGTGCCAGGTGCATCGCGGCGGCGGACGCGACACGCGTCCCGACAACGCGCTGGAGACGTTCCTTTGGTGCTGGGGACACGGCGTTGCGCCGGAGGCCGACGCACGGCTCACCAAGGATGGCGTCGCCATCGCCCTCCACGACGCGACGCTCAAGCGCGTTGGGCGCGGCATTTCCAAGGGCCTTGCGACGGCGAAGATAAAGGACCTCAATTGGGCGCAGATTCGGGACGTGGACACCGGCTCGTATCTTGATCCGTCGTATTCGTCCGTGCGAATCACGACGATCGACTCCGTGCTCGCCGCGATGGCGGGACGTCCCGACAGGCTTCTCTACCTCGACGAGAAGGGCGCGCCGCCGGAGCTCGTGGCGGAACTCGCGCGCAAGCACGGCGTGGAAATGCAGATCTACTACACGTCGCCGAAGTTCGAGCTGGTGGCGCGGTGGCAGAATGTCGTGCCGGGCGGATTCGGCATGGTGTGGCTCGGGACGTGGCCGAAGGACAACTCGCCGAAGTCCGTCGCGCGCGCCGACAAGTTCCTTGAAAGCACGCTCGACCGCATGGAGGCGACGGGATGGAAGGGAATCAGCCAGGTGCAGATCCACATCCGCACGGACTTGTCGCTTCCCGATCCGTTCTGTCCGTCGTCCGACTGCATCCGCAGGGCCATCGGGCGGCTTCACGCGAACGGCATAACCGTGCAGGCGTTCACGTGGACCGAGGGCGCGAACAAGGACGTCCTGCGCAGGATCTGGAAGCTCGGCTTCGACAACTTCGCCACGGACGATCCGCTTGTGCTCTTTGAACTTCTGCCGGAACTCTGCAACCACGACGCATCGAACAAGGGAGGGAAACGTCGATGATGGCAGACGCTCTTGCGAACGCGACGGACACGAAGGCGTGCGTGGTCGGCCCCGGCGCGGCGGACGGCGCGGCGGCGATGTTCCGCGAGCTGTTTCCGTCGGACGCGAAGGCGATCCTGGTCGAAGACCCGCGCACGAAGTCCGTTGCGGGCGACAACGTGGCTTCCCGCCTCAAGGGAGCCGGAGTCGAGGTCTCGGAATACGTGGTGAATCCGGACGGCTCGGACTTCCATGCCACATACGCGAAAGTCGAGGAGGTGCGCGAGGCAATCCGCGCGATCGGAGCCGTCGCGGTGGCTGTCGGATCGGGGACGCTGAACGACCTGGCGAAGCGGGCGTCGGACGAACTGGGCCAGCGATACATGGTCGTCGGCACGGCGGCGTCGATGGACGGCTACACGGCCTATGGCGCGGCCATCACGAAGGATGGCATGAAGCAGACGCTTTCCTGCAGGGCGCCGCTCGGCTGCATTGTCGACAGCGCCGTCGCTGCGTCCGCCCCGCGCGAGATGACGGCGAGCGGCTACGCCGACCTCATCGCGAAGATTCCGGCGGGGGCGGACTGGATGCTTGCCGACGCGATAGGATCGGAGGCGATCCATCCGCTCGCGTGGCGTCTCGTGCAGGAGTCGCTGAGGGAGGCGTTGTCCAATCCGTCCGGGTGCGCATCGGGCGACGAACGCGAGGTGCGAAAGCTGTGCGAGGGGCTTGTCATGAGCGGCTTCGCGATGCAGGCGATGGGGTCGTCGCGTCCGGCGAGCGGCACGGAACACCAGGTCTCGCACTACTGGGACATGGAATCCCTCTCCTTCGGCGGAAGGCCCGTCTCGCATGGCTTCAAGGTCGGCATCGGCACGCTCTTCTCGACGAAGGCTTTGGAGTTCCTACTCCGCCACGACCTTTCCAGACTCGACGTGGAGAAGGCGGTCGCATCGTGGCCGTCCACGTTCGGCGCGCTGAAGGCGACGTTCCCCGCCATCTACGGCGACCGTCCCGCGCACATCCGTCGCGCCGAGGAAGAGATGTCGAAGAAATATTCGCCGCCGGAAAGGCTGCGCGAAGAGCTTTCGACGTTCAAGCGCGTCTGGCCGGAACTTTCAGAACGCCTCAAGGCGCAGCTCATGCCGTTCGACGAAGTACGGGAGAACCTACGTCTCGCTGGCGCGCCGGTCGAACCGGAACAGATCGGCGTCACGCGTGCGCGCTTCCGCGAGACGTGCCGGGGCGTTCCCTACATGCGCAACCGCTATTTCGGGCTCGACCTCGTGGAGAGGCTGGGGCTCATGGACGAACTGCTGGGCGAACTCTTCGGCCCCGGCGGAATCTGGGAGGCAAAGGAATGAGCGCCGAGAAGTTCATAAAGGCCCAGTGGTGTTTCATCGCGTTCAGCGCGATCTCGTACGCATTCTTCTACATCGCGCGCAAGAACCTCTCGATGGCACAGCCGGCCATGCTGGAGGAGGGCGTCATCTCCACATACGCCATTGGAATCATCATGACAGTCCATGGGGTCGTCTACGGACTGAGCCGTTTCATAAACGGATTCTGGGCCGACAAGCTCAACGGACGCATCTTCATGGCCGTGGGTCTCGCTCTTTCCGCCGCGACCAACTTCCTCTTCGGCTGTTCCAGCCTGACGCTGCTCTTCGCGCTCTTCTGGATCCTGAACGGTTGGGCGCAGGGCATGGGCTTTCCGCCGTGCGCGAAGATGCTCGCGCACTGGATACACCCGAAGGAACTGGCGACCAAGATGTCGGTATGGAACGCCTCCCACAGCGTGGGCGCGGTGCTGGCGCTTGGACTCTGCTCCGCGCTGTTCGCGCTTGGCTTCGGCTGGCGCTGGTGTTTCTGGGTTCCCGCCGCGCTCGCGGTGACGGCGGCGGTGTTCACCTTCCTCTGCGTGAAGGAGACGCCCGTCGAGGCAGGATTGCCTCCGCTGGAACTGGAACCCGCCGCCAAGGGCGCGTCTGGGGCGCTTTCCTCAGCGGAGCGCAGGCGCCTCGTGTTCGGCAACAGGGTGATCTGGCTCGTCGCACTTGCAAACTTCTTCGTGTACGTCGTCCGTTTCGGATTCCTCGACTGGGGTCCCACGTTCCTCAAGCAGATGAAGGGCATCCCCGTCGCCAAGGGCGGACTCATGATCATCGCGTTCGAGCTTGCCGCCGTCGTCGGCACGATCTGCGCCGGATGGGTGACGGACAAGGTCTTCAAGGGGCGCGGATGTCGCACGGGTGTGTTCTTCATGCTCTTCGCGGCACTCTTCGCATTTGGATTCTGGAGCCTCCCCGAAGGCGCTCCGGCATGGCAGGCGACGCTGCTCCTGATGGGGGCTGGGTTCTGCATCTACGGGCCGCAGGCCCTGACAGGGATCATCGTCGCGAACCAGGCGACGAAGGAGGCCGCCGCGCTTGCGACCGGCTTCGCGGGAATCATGGGCTACCTTTCCACTACGGTCTCCGGCATCGGCATCGCGTTCATCAAGGAACGCTTCGGATGGGGCGTCGCGCTCTGCTCCATCGCGGCGTTCGCGATAGTCGGCATGGCGCTTTTCCTGTGCGCCTGGCGCGCCAAGGCCGACGGCTACGGCGCCAACGTCCGCTAAGGCGTGTTTTGACTTGGTAGGTGGGTATGGAGCCAAATGGTCGCGCCTCGCATTGCGCGGAGGCGGGGGTTTGGGGTATAATCCATCGCGCCACGAGCAGGAAATGCGAATGGAAGAAAAAACACACTCTTCAGAAGATGAAAAGACTATCCGTCATTTTGTTTGCCGTCGTCCTTTCCTCCGCCACATTCGGAGAGATCCGGTATTGCGAGAAGGGGACGAAAAATGAACATTCGCACTTCTCGAGCCACGATGTTCCCTTGGCAAAGGGCGTGCGCGTGAAGCAGAAGGGGCCCGTCGGCTACTCCTGCAAGACGAACGACCATCCGCTCGTGGTCTGGTCCCGGTCATTCGACGGTTGGCGGGCCGACTTCGCCATCGACGTCCGTCCGATCGACAGGAAAAAGTCGGACCTCTACGTCAAGTGGATCAAGGCCGAGCAGATCAAGGGCGAAAGCGCGCAGATGTCCGTTGGCGGGGACTGGAAGGAAGAGGCCCACTGTGTCATGGCTCTCGGAAACGTCATGGTCGTGGCGGCGGACTTGACGAGCGAGAAGAGACGCGCCTGGCGCCATCTGTCTGCAATTCCCGCCGAAGGCGGCATGGTCGTGCTGGTCGATTTCTGCGTGCAGGCCGGGAGCGTGGCCGCCGCGAAGAAGCTTGCGACTGAAGGCTGCAACGAGATCGCGCGCGCCTTGTCCAATTTTGAGTTGCTCAACCCTCTCGTCAAGAAGGTCAACAAGGGCACGGCGACTGCCTGGTTCGTCACGCCCACCCATCTCGTGACCTGTGCCCACTGCGCAAAGGAAGGAGAGAAGTTCTGGTTCGTGGACGCGAAGGAGAAACGCGTGGACCTGAAGCTCGCGAGAGCGACGGCACGAACAACTGGGACAACCGCAAGGCGGATTTCGTCAATCTCGTAAAGGACGTCGCGCCGGACGTCATCGGCTTCCAGGAGGTCAAGAGCGATCAATACAGCTATCTGAAGGGACAGTTGAGCGGGCATGCATTCTACGGGAGTTACCGTGACAACACCTCGAGCAGCGAGGCGTGCCCGGTTGCGTACCTCAAAAGCCGATTCGAGTTCATTGAAGGCGGCACGTTCTGGCTTTCGGCGACGCCGAGCGTCGTCGGCTCGAAGGCGTGGGGCAACGGCATCGAGAATTCGGGCTATCCGCGAATCTGCACGTGGGCGCTTCTCCGGGACAAGGCGAACGGCGGCGTCTTCTGTTTCGCCGGCACCCATCTCGACCTGAATGCCGGACTGCGGCTCCCGCACGTGAACAACCTCTCCGGCGGCAAGGTGCGCATCGAGATCGACAAGAGCGTGGAACGCGTCGGTCGAGGGCGGTATGTCCTGACGAGCGGGGCGAATCTGCCCAACGCCGACAGTCTTGAGTTCGTGCTGCCCACCTAGATCGAACGCGCGGCGGTGGAGGACGGCGAGATCGTGATCTACGCCAAACCCGCTCCGTTCTCTCTGAGGATCAGGTAGGAGTCGTGATCAGCGGCCGGGGCGGTAGAACATCACCACAGCTTTTGTCGTGCGGCGGAGGATGTCCTCGAGCTTCATCTCGCCGCTGCCGCGCGTGCCGCGGTCCTTCCCGCCGGGGAACACCACGTGGAACGACTCCGCGTCCGAACCGAGGCCGTCGATGATCGCGATGTCGAGCGGCCAGCGCGTGGACGTCTGGTCGTTCATGGGCAGGTTCTCGCGCACAACGAGGACTGGCTGCGACAGGAGGATCCAGCGGCGGATCTCCGGGGCGAGCCGTTTGATGTCCTCGGGATCGCTGCACGGGAAGAACGTCGTCTCCGGCGACTTCACACCGAGCGCGGACGCGCACTTCTTCACCCACGGCGCGAGCTTGCCGAACTTGTCGGGTTTCACGGATGTCGTGCGCGAAGACCTCTTCTTCTTGCCCTTGTCGGATTCCTCGGGGATGAAGTCGCTCTGCGCGAGGCCCGCCTCGCGCAGAAGGTGCTTCACGGCCCGGTACAGCTTCTCCGTCTCGGCCATGCGGAACTTCGGACGCGACTCGGAGGGGTGCGAGTGGACGCGGGAGAGGTCGATTCCCGCGTCTCCCCGCGGCCTCGACTTCGACTGTGCCCCCGGCATCTCGCGGTAGTAGTTCGCAAGGGCCATGAACGCGAAGATCGGGTTGGCCGAGTGCACCACGTTGTCGCGGTCCGTGCCGAAATGCCATTTCTGGAAGTACCAGTTCGAGAGCAGGTGGTCCGAAGGCCCGAAAAGCGTTGCGTCGAACGTGCGGCCGGGCTCGTCGGCCCCTAGGACGATCCCTTTCTGGTTGCGGCTGTAGCGGATGCCGTTCGCGTTGCGCGCGTAGGCGCGCACAAAGTACATGACGCCTGGCTTGAGGTCGATGATGCGCGCGTCGTACCGGTCGCGGTGGTGGAGCGGGAAGAGCTTGCCGGTCTTCTCCGTGGGGTCTTTCTTGAGGCCGTAGCAGAACCCGTATTCTGTCAGCAGCGGCTCGCCCCGGTAGCGCACTTTCATCACGGCCCTGAAGGACGTGGGAAGGGGCTCGGTGATGTCGACCATCGCCGTCTGCGGCAGCAGCGAGTAGTCGAGGTCCTGGCGCGAGAGCTTCATTGGCGGGAAGTCGAGCCTGAACGTGCAGGTGCCGCTGTCGTCGCAGCGGATGTTGGTGATCTCGATGCCGGCGGGGAGCAGGTTCGGCAGGATTGCCGCGGGGTCGCTCGTCGCGTTGAACGAGTCGCCGGGATGGAGATAGGCGCCGCCGCCGCCCGTGGCCTTGTGGTCGGGGTCGCCCGTGCGGTAGGTGTAGCAGAGGTCGGGCGGGCCCATCATCGGCGAGGTCATCGTGACGTTGATCACGTGCACGAGCAGGCCCTCCGCGTCGGGATTCCCCACGGGGCGGCGTTCGTTGTGGCAGTACTCGACGTAGAAGAGGTAGTTGGGGTGGCTGGACGGGATGAACACGCCGAGCGGGGGGGCGACGGCGTCCTTCTCCTTCGGGTAGCGCGCGGAACGCGGGGCGAGCGTCACGTCGCCGGCCTTGGTGATCTTGGGGTAGGCGGCGATGGGCACGAAGGCGTGGTGGATCGCGCGGCAGTACGCCGGGCCGGTGGGCCCGTAGGACCAGGGCAGGGACGGGGAGCCGGACACGCCGTCGTGCTCCTCCGAGGCGTGGTAGAAGTCGGGCGAGCCGAGGCAGTGGCCGAGCTCGTGGACGATCGTGCCGCCGTTGCCGGGGAAGTGCACCTGCGGGATCGAGTTGGGCCAGAGCGGGTCGGCCCAGGGAATGGACGGCCTGTAGCTCTTCATCCTGTCCACCGCGCCGGCCGCGAGTTCCTCCGGCGTGGGCTTTCGCGGGTAGTGCGGGCGGATCCACTTCTCCATCACCTCCGGGTCGCGGTTCACGTCCTTGCAGTAGACGTAGCACGTGTAGGCGGCCTTCTTCATGTGCGAGCCGGACGACTTGACGTGCGCCAGCGCGTCCGCGCGCAGCTTCGCCGCGCGGGCCCCGCCGTTGCCCTGGAACCCAAGGGGGTTCGCGAAGGTGTCGTGCCGGCAGTAGTAGCCGAGCGGGTGCGGTGCCGTGTAGATGGCCGGGTACGCCGCCAGGACGGGCCACGTGATGCCCTGCGAGTAGTCCTTGTAGTAGTCGGCGATCGTGCCGCCGTTCACCTGCGAGAGGCTTTCGCGCACGGTCTCGGCGGACTCCGGCGGCACGCAGTCCGGGAAGGTGATGATCACGAGGTTGACCTGGAACTCGCCGCGCTGCGCGGGCGTGGTGCGCTCGGGCGCGAACGTCGCGGCGGTCCGCCTCGCTGTGCCGCCCTTGCGGAGTTCGGGACGGTCTTCGTCCTGCGGGACGTTCTGCCTCTGCCGTGCCTTCGCAGGCACGGCGTGGAGGAACGAGGCGGAGAGGGCGGTGGCAAGGCCGGCGACGACAATCATGCGGGTGTTCATGGCAGAAAGTATATCCAAGCGGCCCCGTCCCTGTCAAGGGCCTGAAAAACGCACACAGGAACGGGGAATTGTGGTATACTGCGCACATGCAAAAGTACATTGAGCGTTTGGCGTGGGGAACGGACGCGGGATTCTACCGCCTCGTGCCCGAGGAAGTGCTGACGCCCGCCGGCGTCCCGGAGGTCGTGGACATCGTGCGGCGCGCGAAGCGCGAAGGGAGGCACATCACCTTCCGCGCGGCGGGGACGTCGCTCTCGGGACAGGCCATTACGGACTCCCTGCTCGTCGTGTGCGGCAAGAACTGGGAAGGGTACGAGGTGCTCGACGGCGGCGCGCGCATCCGCGTGCAGCCGGGCGTGGTGGGCGGACGCGTGAACGCGATCCTGAAGCCCTACGGCTACAAGTTCCTCCCCGACCCGGCGTCCGTCAACAGCGCGATGGTGGGCGGCATCACGCTCAACAACGCCTCCGGCATGAGCTGCGGCACGCACGCGAACGCGGAGCGCACGATCCTTTCCGCGAAGGTCGTGTTCGCGGACGGCACGGTGCTCGACACGGGCGACGCGGAGTCGCGCAGCGCGTTCGCCGTGTCCCATCCCGATTTCATCAAGCGTCTCTGTGCGCTGCGCGACCGCGTGCAGAACGATCCCGAATTGAAGGACCTCATCCTCCGCAAGTACTCGATCAAGAACGTGACGGGCCTCACGATCCTGCCGTTCGCCGAGTGCGAGGACCCGTTCGAGATCATCACGCGGCTCGTTCCCGGCAGCGAGGGGACGCTCCTGTTCCTCGCCGAGGCGACCTTCCGCACGGGAAAGATCGCGCCCGCAAGCGAGTCCGCGCTGCTCCTCTTCCCCACCACGCGCGCCGCCTGCGAGGCCGTGGCCGCGATGAAGGCGACGGGTGCGCTCACGGCGGCCGAGTTCTTCGACCGCAAGGCGATGCGCACCGTCGAGAAGGACTTCCCGGAACTCGCGGGCCTGCCCGAGGACGCGGGCGCCGTGCTCGTGATGACAGAGGGGACGCCCGAGGAAGTCGCCGAGAAGCGCCGGAAACTCGAGGCGGTGTTGGCGTCGTTCACGCTCTGCACGCCTGCGGCCTTCACGGGCGATCCTGCCGTAACGGGCAAGTGGTGGGCCATGCGTAGCGGTATCTTCCCGGCGGTGGGCGGCACGCGCGAGATCGGCACCACCTGTCTCATCGAGGACGTGGCCGTGCCCGTGCCGCGTCTCGCGGACTTCACGGACGACCTGCAGCGGCTGTTCAAGGACCACGGCTATCCCGACGCCGTCATCTACGGACACGCCCTCGAGGGCAACTGGCACTTCATCCTCAACCAGCGCTTCGACACGCCCGAGGCCGTGGCGCAGTACGACAACATGATGCGCGCCGTGGTGAAGCTCGTCACCGAGAAATACCAGGGCTCGCTCAAGGCCGAACACGGCACGGGACGCAACATGGCGCCGTTCGTGCGCGTGGAGTGGGGCGACAAGGCGTACCAGCTGATGAAGGACGTGAAGGCGCTCTTCGACCCGGACAACCTCTTCAACCCCGGCGTGATCTTCAACGACGACCCCCAGTGCCACATCACCGGCCTCAAGCCGCTGCCGCGAATCCATCCGCTCGTGGACCGGTGCATCGAGTGCGGCTTCTGCGAAGTGAACTGCGTCTCGTGCGGCTACGCGCTCTCCTCGCGCCAGCGCATTGTGGTGAGCCGCGAGATCGCTCGTCTCGCGGAGGAAGGCAAGACGGATCCTGCGGCCCGGCGCGCGTCCAAGCGTCTCGCGCGCGACTTCCGCAAACTCGGCGACGCGCTCTGCGCGGGCGATGGACTCTGCTCCACGAGTTGCCCCGTGAAGATCAACGTGGGCGAATACATCCACGTGGTGCGCGAACGCGCGCACGGAGCGCTTGCGCGCCGCGTGGGGAAGTTCGCCGCCGATCACCTCAACTTTGTGGCGGGAGGTGTCTCGGCGATGCTCGGGCTTGCGGCATGCGGACAGGCCGTCCTCGGCAACAAGGCGATGTCCGTCATCTGCAAGGCGATCCACCGCGGCTCGTTCGGACTGGTGCCGCTCTGGACGCCGGCGATGCCGCACCGCGCGCGCATCAAGTCGATTGGGGCGCAACCCACTCCTGCGGCCAAGAAGGTCGTCTACTTCCCGAGCTGCATCAACCAGCGGATGGGGCCGGCGAAGGGCGATCCCGTGCAGCGTCCGCTTGTGGACGAAACGGTGGAGCTGCTGGGGAAGGCCGGCTACGAGGTGATCTTCCCCAAGAACCTCAAGGACCTCTGCTGCGGCATGACCTGGGAGTCGAAGGGCATGCCGGACGTGGCGGACGCGAAGACCGCCGAACTGGAGGCGGCGCTCCGGGAGGCGTCCGAGAGCGGCCGCTGGCCGATTCTGTGCGACCAGAGTCCGTGTCTCCACCGGATGCGCGAGAAGATCACGGGGCTCAAGCTGTACGAGCCGGTGGAGTTCATCGACAAGTTCGTGCTGGACTGCGTGGAGATCGAGCCGCTCGACGCCTGCGTGGCGGTCCACGCCACCTGCACGACGCGGAAGATGGGCCTTGTGGACACGCTCCTCAAGGTGGCGCGCACGTGCGCGCGGAAAGCCGTGCTGCCCGAGGAGATCGGCTGCTGCGCCTTCGCGGGCGACAAGGGCTTCACGAACCCGGAGCTCAACGCCTGGGCACTGCGCAAGCTCCGCGCGCGTATCGCGGAGGCCGGTGCCACGATGGGCTACAGCAACAGCCGCACGTGCGAAATCGGCCTCACGTACCATTCGGGCATCCCGTACATGGGCATCGTCTACCTCGTCAACCGCGTTGCGCGGAGGCGCACCGGAGAGCAGTCTCTTTCAACGACAAACAAATGAACACGAGAAAGGAAAACGTCATGCTGACACTCGGAATAGACTCATCCACTCAAGGAACGAAGGCGGTTGTGTACGACACGGCCGGCCGGTGCGTCGTCGCGTCCGCCGCGGTGAACTACGGGAAGGACCTGCCGGAGTTCGGCTCGCCTGACGGGTTCCTGCCGAACGCGGACCCGCTTGTGCGCCGGGCGAACCCTGCGATGTGGGTGAAGGGGCTCGAACTCGTGCTGGCGCGTCTGCGCGACGCGGGCGTTCCGATGGGCGAGATCGCCGCCGTGGGTGGCGACGCGCAGCAGCACGCGACGGTGTACCTCGCCGCCGACGGCAGCTACTCGCGCGCGGAAAGCCCCATCTGGATGGACTCCTCCACGGGCGCGGAGGTGGCGGCGCTCGACGCCCGCTTCGGCGAGGCGTTGCGCGCGCGCACCGGCTCGCCCGCGATCGAGCGCTTCGCCGCCGCGCAGGTGATGAAGTTCGCGAAGGAGGATCCCGAGGGCTGGGCGCGCACGGCGCGCGTCCACCTGCTCAGTTCGTACCTCACCTCCGTGCTGGCGGGCGCGGACGCGCCGATCGAAACTGGCGACGGCGCGGGCATGAACCTCCTGGATCTCCAGACGCTTGCGTGGGACGCGGAAATCTGCGCGTTCGCGGCGCCGGGCCTTCTGGAGAAGCTGCCGCGCGTCCACAAGCCGGGCGACGCGCCGCTGCGGCTCGCGGAACGGTTCGCGGAATACGGCCTCAAACCCGGCATTCCCGTGGCGCCGTTCACGGGCGACAACCCCGCTTCGCTCGTGGGATGCGGCGCGGCGGAACCCGGCTGCGCGGTGATCTCGCTCGGGACGAGCGACACGTTCTTCGCGGCGATGCCGGACTTCCGCACCGACCCCGACGGCTACGGACACGTGTTCGGCAACCCGGCGGGCGGGTTCATGTCGCTCTCCTGCTTCAAAAACGGCTCGCTCGCGCGCGACCGCGTGCGGCGCGACTGCGGGGCGGACTGGACGTTCTTCGACGAGACGGCGTTTTCGCTCACGCCACCCGGCAACGGCGGACGGCGGGCGTTTCCGTACTTCGAGACGGAGCTCACGCCGAAGCACGACGCGACGGGGATCGAGGCGAATTTCGACTGGGACGCCGCCGCGCCCGAGGTGAAGATCCGCGCCGTCGTGGAGGGGCAGATTGCGAACATGCGCGAACGGACGCGGTGGATCGGCGACTTCGCGACCATCTACGTGACGGGTGGCGCGTCGCGCTCGAAGGGCATCCTCGCGACGATCCGCGAGATCTTCGGCGCGGATGTGCGCACGCTCGACGTGCCGGACTCCGCCGCTGTGGGCGGCGCGATTCTCGCGGCGGCGACTGCGTGACCGTGCGAGGGTCGTGGCAGTGCTGATGAAGCGCGCGTTCCAGGTCGCTTTCGCCGTCCTTCTCGCCGCGTCCGCGTGCGCGTTGGAGGTGGTCTACGACGGCCGTACGCCGGAGGGGCACCGCGCGTGGGCGGACCGGAACTACATCCGCGAGCAGATGGAGGTCCTCGGCGAGAAGATCTGCAAGGCGCTCTACGGCGACGACGCGCGTTCGCATCTGCACGAGAACTTCAGGATCACGCTCTATCTCGCGCCCGTCAAGGGCGGCAACCCGGCGTTTGCGGCCGGCAAGCGGATCACCTGGAAGGTTGGGGAGCATCCCGGCGGCGACGGGTCCGGCGGCATGGGGCTCCTGTGCCACGAGATGACGCACGTCCTCGACATGGGGAGCGACAGCGTGTTCACCGAGGCGATGGCCGACTGGGTGCGCAACTACAAGGTGCACTACAACAGGTGCACGAGCCCCAGCGGCGTCCTGGACAAGCGCTACAGCGCCCTGCGCGGCGGGCGGCACTACGGCAAGTACATGGCCGGCGCGAACTTCATCGACTTCATGACGCAGAACTACGGCGAGGGGACGATTTACAGGATCCTCCAGGGCTACCGGAAGCACGGCAAGAAGGTCTGGGAGAGCGTCTTCGGCAAAACGTTCGACGGGCTCCTTGCGGAATGGCGCGACATGGAGACCATCTACGACCCCGTGTTCCAGTGGACCTACAACGGAATTGCCGCCGGGGTCGTGCGGAACGACGGCAAGTTCTGCGGCCTGAGGGGGCTGTCGGCCGACGATGCCTCCGACAAGTCCGGCGCGTGGCTGGACGGCCCGACGTCCGGCAAGGTGGCGCGCCTCGCGTCTGGGAGCATGGCGATCGCGCTGCACGGCCGGTTTGCGAAGGCGGGCAAGGCGGCGATCGCCTCGCTCGGTTCGGCCGCCGAGAGGAACGGCAAGGCCGTTCTCCTCACGACAACGACAAGACTCGACACGCTGGCGGCGCTCGTCGTCGCGTCCATCCCCGGAAGGGGGCGCCAGGTCGTCACCGAGACGCCGATTTCCGTTTCGGGTCTCTCGACCTCGCCCCATTCGATCGTCGTTTCCGTGAAAGGCGGCGACGAGGCGACGGTGTCCGTGGACGGCAAGATGCGTGCGTGCATCGACATGAAGTCGAAATGCGGCGGCTGCGCCTTCACGCCGGCCTTCGCCGTGGGCGGCATGCACGGGGGGCTCGGCGGGATCGCGGGGCTTGTCGAGCCACGCGGCAAGGGCGGCGTGCTGCTCGACGACGTGCGCGTGTTCACGCGGGCGTTCAGGGACCGGGAGACCGCGCTCTACGCCACGACGTTCAACGCGTCCTACCGCGGCGCGGTTGCGGTCAAGGCCCGGTGGACCGGACCGCAGGGGTCCTCCGACATCGGCGACGTGGGCAACTGGTACTGCGTCAACGCCATCGGCGAGCGGGTGTTCGCGCTCCCCACGAAGGACACCGCCGTCTCGGTGATGGGCCGTGCGCTGCCGTCCATCCCGCCGGGTGCGGATTTCGCCTGCAGGACCTTCACGGTCGACGGCTGGGCGGTGGCGGACCAGGCGAACGTGGACCTGCGCGGCGTGAGGATCGTCGACATCTCCGACAACGCGCGCGTCATCACGCGCGACGGGCACGGCATCGCCGTCGGCGTCCTGCGCGCGAAGAGGGTCCGGCTGGACGGCACACTGGCCGTCGTGACGGCGATGAAGGTCGCCGGCAATCTCGAGATGAGGGAGGGAAGCGTGCTGCGTCTGCCGGAGGACCCGAAGATGGCGTTCGCGAAGTCGCTTTCCGTCAGGGGGAACGGGGCTGTCGTGCTCAGGCCGGGCGGGAGCCCGAAGTACGGCCTTTTCCAGGAGCTTCTGCGTCTGGAGGAACCGCCCAAGGACGTGACGCGCTTCAAGGTGAGGCAGTCGCAGGAACCCATGGACGCCGTGTTCAAGGTCTCCCCGGGCGGAAAGTCCCTTGGCGTCACGCAGAGGCCTCCCCGGAGGTGACGGATGCGGCGTTTTATGTTATACTATGCACATCCTTTTTTGAGAAAGACAGGAAATGGCAGGACAGATCTCATTTGAGCCGCCGCGCGGGATGCGGGATTTCTACCCCGAGGACATGGCGTGGCGCAATCGCGTGTTCGACGCGTTCAGGTCCGCGGCGGACGCCGCGGGCTTCGAGCCGTACGATTCGTGCGTGGTGGAGAGCTACGACCTTCTCGCGCGCAAGGCGGGCGAGGAGGTGGGGAACCAGATCTACCACTTCTTCGACAAGAGCGAGCGCCACATCGCGCTGCGACCGGAGATGACGCCCACGCTCGCGCGCATGGTCGCGCAGCGGCAAGGGTCGCTCTCCTTCCCCCTCAAGTGGACGGCCATTGCCCAGTGCTTCCGCTACGAGCGCATGACGAAGGGGCGCAAGCGCGAGCACTATCAGTGGAACATGGACATCATCGGCGAGGAGAGCGTGCTCGCCGAGGTCGAGGTGCTCGGGGCGGCGTGCGACGCCCTGCGCCGGATGGGCCTTTCGGACGCCGACTGGCGCATCCACGTCTCGTCCCGCGCGCTCCTCGCGGAGCTGCTCGCGGCGAGCGGTATTTCGGAGGACCGCCACGCGAGCGTGTTCCTCGCGCTTGACAAGCGCGGCAAGATCCCCGACGAGGAGATCAAGTACATTCTCCAGCAGGGCGGCCTCGACGACGCGGGCATCGCGAAGACGTTCGAGCTCCTCGACGTGAAGGGACTCGACGGTGCGGCGGCGATGGTGTCGTCCGACTCTCCCGCCGTGGCGCGTCTCCGGGAGCTCTTCCGCCTCGCGGGCCTCGCCGGTTTTGCGGACCAGCTGCAGTTCGACATCGCGGTGATCCGCGGGCTCAGCTACTACACGGGCATCGTGTTCGAGTGCTTCGACACGGCCGGCGAGTTCCGCGCGATCTTCGGCGGCGGGCGCTACGACAGCCTGCTCACCATGATCGGCGGCGCGCCCACGCCGGCGGTGGGCCTCGGCTTCGGCGACGTGGTGGTGACGGAACTCCTGAAGGCGCGCCTCGGCGCGGACGCCGCGCAGGCGAAGAAGGGCGTGTACGTGGGGTTCATGTTCCCCGAGCAGCGGGACGCGGCACTTGCGCTCGCGGCGAAGCTGCGCGCGCAGGGCGCGTGCGTGAACCTCGCGCTCAGGAAGCAGAAGCCCAAGCAGTTCTTTGCGCACGCGGGGGCGTCCAGCTGCGCGAAGGCGGTGTTCATTGGCCCGGACGACGTGGCGGCCGGCCAGGCGAAGATGAAGGACCTCGCCACGCGGGAGGAGACATCCCTTGCCCTTTGACACAGAAGGAGGAGTTTTGAGATGAGGCGAATCGTCCGTCTGCTGTGCGCCGCGGCCATCGCGCTTGCGGCCTCATGCGTGTGCGCCGACCCGGCGAACGCGATCATGCGACTGCTGAACTCGCAGGCGTCTGGCTCGGTGAACGGCTTCGCGACGGCCGCGGCGGAGGTGGCGGAGCAGGCGAAGATGGGCCGTCCCGTCTACGCCTACGTGCTCGCGCTCGTCTCGCGCATGCCCAACCCGCCTCCCGCCGCGCGCCTCGACGAGGAGACGCGCAAGAAGTACCTGGACGGCTGCCGCGACAAGATCAAGAAGCTCGCGAACGAGAAGAACAACTCGATGGCGTGGTACCTCCTCTCGCTCGAGAACAACGACCGCGACCTCCTCCACCGCGCGGCCGACGCCGGCAACGTCCAGGCGATGAACGCCTGGGGCACCTACCTCGTCACGCGCGCCGTCGCCGAGACTGCGGACACGAACGAGGTCAACCGCATCCTCGGCGTGGCGCACGACTACTTCAAGTCGGCGGCCGGCCAGGGCGACGCGAACGGCCTCTACAACCTCGGCATGTGCCACCTGCGCGGCCTCGGCACGCCGAAGGACGACCAGAGCGCATTCAACTGCTTCCGTTCCGCGGCGGGCATGGAGCACCCCGAGGCAATCAACAACATCGGACTCTTCTTCCGCGAGGGACGCGTGGTGGAGAAGGACCTCGAGATGAGCACGAAGTGGTTCGAGAAATCCGCCAGCTACGGCAACGCCTACGGCCAGTTCAACTTCGCCCTCGCGCTCCAGAACGGCACGGGCGTGAAGCAGGACGAGACGCGCGCGGCGATGCTGCTGGCACGGGCGGCGGACGGCGGGTGCGTCGAGGCCATCGACGCATACGGCGTGGCCCTCTGGAAGGGGCGCGGCGTGCCGGCGGACCCGAGCGCCGCCTTCCGGCAATTCCTCCGCGCGGCCGAGGCGGGCTACCCGCCGGCGATGGAGAACCTTTCGACGTGCTACCACTTCGGAAAGGGCGTGAAGCCGGACGAGCGGCAGTCAATGGAATGGAAAATCAGGTCGCGCGCGGCGCGTGGCGACCGAAACGCGCAGGCATGGCTGCAGCAGAACGCGAACAAGAAATGAAGAAGCAAAACAAGCAGCAGAAAACGGGCGCGCAGGCGCTCGTGGATTCGCTCGCGAAGGCGGGCACGGAGGTTCTGTTCGGCTATCCGGGCGGGCAGGCCCTCGACATATTCAACTGCCTCCCGGAAGCGCCGTTCCAGTTTATCCTCGGACGGCACGAGCAGGGGTGCGTACACATGGCCGACGGCTACGCCCGCGCGAAGGGCAAGCCCGGCGTGTGCCTCGTCACCTCCGGACCTGGCGCCACGAACACGATCACCGGCCTCGCCACCGCCAACATGGACGGTGTGCCGCTCGTGTGCATCACGGGACAGGTCCCGATGGACCAGATCGGCACGGACGCCTTCCAGGAGGCGGACATGAACGGCATCTGCCGCGCCGTGACGAAGCACAGCTTCCTCGTGCAGAGCGCGGACGAGGTTCCCGAGACCGTGGCAGAGGCGTTCTACATCGCCACGCACGGCAAGCCCGGCCCCGTCGTGATCGACATCCCGAAGAACGTGCAGCGTGGGCTTACCTCGGCACAGTATCCCGAGCGCGTGTCGCTCCGGGCCTACCATCCCGAGTCCATGGCCTCCTCCTCGCAGATGGCGCGCTTCGCGAAGCTCGTCAACGAGGCGAAGCGCCCCGTCATCTACGCGGGCGGCGGCGTGATCGCCAGCGGCGCGGCGAAGGACGTCGCGAACCTCGCTCACCGCGCGCAGATTCCCGTGGCCACCACGCTCATGGGACTCGGCTCGTTCGACGAGAACGATCCGCTCGCCCTGCGCCTCGCGGGTATGCACGGCTCTGCGGCCGCGAACTATGCGATCAACGAGTCCGACCTCATCATCGCCCTTGGCGTGCGGTTCTCGGATCGCGTGACGGGCAAGCTCGCCGCCTACGCGAAGCATGCAAAGATCATCCACGTGGACTGCGATCCGGCGAGTATCGGCAAGAACGTGCCCGTGAGTCTCGGCATCGTCGCCGACGTGAAGGACGTACTCACTACGGTCAACTCGCGTATCAAGCCCGCCGAACACGCCGACTGGCTCGCGAAGATCGCGGAATGGAAGAAGAAGCGCCCCGTCTCCTACAAGCCGATGCACCCGAACGTGATCATGCCGCAGGCCGTCATCGAGGCCGTCGACAAGGCCACGAAGGGCCGCGCGGTGGTGGTGACGGACGTTGGACAGCACCAGATGTGGGCCGCCCAGTTTTTCCGCCACAACCTTCCGCGCCACTTCCTCTCCTCCGGCGGCATGGGCACGATGGGCTTCGGGATCCCCGCCGCCATCGGCGCGGCGATCGCGCGGCCCGACCACGCGACTGTGGCCATCTGCGGCGACGGCGGTGCCCAGATGACGTTTGAGGAGCTGGTCGTGGCCGTCGAACACAAGCTGCCGGTCACGTTCATCGTGGTCAACAACGCCTGTCTCGGCATGGTCCGCCAGTGGCAGGAGCTGTTCTACGGGAAGCGCTACTCGGGGTCCATCCTCTCCGTGCGCGGCCGCATGGCCAACGAACACCTGGATCAGGACCTCAAGTACGACTACCTTCCGGACCTCAAGAAGCTTGCCGAGGCGCATGGTGCGGACGCCTACCGCGTGATCGACCCCGCGAAGCTCGACGCGACAATCCGCAAGGCGATCAACTCCGGTCGCACATCTTTCGTGGAGGTGATCGTGGAGCCGCGCGCGAACGTGTATCCGATGCAGCCGGGCGGACAGCCGGTGGAAGGGATGATTTTCGAATGAAAGAGGAAATTCACAGGTTGAACTGCTACGTCGAGAACAAGCCGGGTGTCCTCGCCCGGATCGTCGGTCTTATCTCCGGGCGTGGCTACAACATCCAGACGCTCAGCGTCGGCCCGACCGAGGACGGTACCGTCTCCCGCATGAAAATCGACGTCGTCGGCGACGACCGGGTGATCCAGCAGATCATCCTCCAGCTGAACAACCAGGTGAACGTGATCGAGGTCACGTCCCGCCGTCGCGCGTAGTTCCCGCGCGTCAGCCGCCGGGATGCATGTGGCCGAGGAATTCGTCCTCGGCCTTCTTGATGGCCACGTGCATCGCCTCGGCGTCCTCCGCCTCCCGGAGCTCCGCCAGGAGCGTGGTGCCGTGTGCGAGCAGGCAGAGTCGCGCGAGAATGTGCAGGTGGAGGGCGTGGTCCGTGCAGCAGATGAGAAAGAAGAGGTCCGTGCCGGTGCCGTCCTGTGCCCCGAAGAACACGGGCCGCACGGTGCGCCCGAGCGCGAGGAACGTCTCCTGGAAGAGGTACGGGTCGTGATAGCGCGGGTGGAGGAACGCGGCGCCGCCTCCGGCCGCCGTGGAGGCCACTTCCTCGCGCGCCTGAAGCTCGACGAAGAGCGTCTCGGGGTCGTAGAGGAGGCCGGTGGAGTCGGCGAAGTCCGTCATGTCGCGCAGCACGCCGGCGCGGGTCTTGGACGTGAGCGCGGGGGCGATGACGGCAGGGGAGAGGATGTCGGCGATGTGGAAGTCGTGTCCGTCGGCCTGGCGTCGCTCGGCCATGGCGAGCTGGTGCTCGCCGGTGAGCTGCTTGTCGGAGATCGCCATGAGGCGTCGCTGGGCCCATTCGTCGAGGAGGCGGTGTTCAAAGAAGAACGCGTCCCCGCGTCGGACGCTGGGGACTTCCTCTCGCTGCGCGAAGTGCCGCAGGTCGTTCACCTTCATGTGCAGGTGGGCGGCGGCGCTTTTCAAATCCATCAACTGGTAGCCCATGGCGCGTATTCTACCACAAATGACGGCCGTGCGCCAGTCCGCATCCGACACGAATCGCGCGCGGACGACTGGCGCGCGGGCGGCGAATATGGTAGAATAGTGGCGTTTCAGAAAACAAGGAAAGAACAATGGACATCATCTCCACAGACCGCGCGCCAAAGGCGCTCGGACCCTACAGCCAGGCCATCCGCGCCAACGGCTTCGTCTTCTGCTCCGGGCAGATCCCGATCGATCCGGCCGCAGGCGCCGTGGTGGCGACGACGGTCGAGGACCAGACGCGCCAGGCGATCACCAACCTCCGGCAGGTTCTGGAGGCCGCGGGATCGGGCCTCGGCAAGGTCGTGAAGACCACGGTCTTCATCAGCGACATGAACGACTTCGCCGCCGTCAACGGCGTCTACGCCGAACTGTTCGGCGATGCGAAGCCCGCGCGCAGCTGCGTGCAGGTGGCGCGTCTGCCGAAGGACGTGAAAATCGAAATCGAGGCGATTGCCGTCGCGTGAACAGCCGCCGCACAGCCGCCTTCATCGTCGCCCGTTGGCTCGCGACGCATGAGTTCCCGAACGAGCTGCTGCCGAAGGGGGGCTCTGACCGCGCGTTCGTGCAGGACGTCGTCTACACCACGGTGCGCCGGTTCCGTCCGCTCCGCGCCGTGCTGGGCGAGCTGATGAAGACCTGGCCGAAGGGCGAGCTCGAGGCGCTCGTGCTTGTGGGCGCGGCGCAGATTCTCTACATGCCGGACGTGCCGGACTTCGCCGCCGTGAACGAGACCGTCGCCGCCGCGAAGATGGGCGACCGCGCCAAGCGTCTGGATCGCGTGGTGAACGGCGTGCTGCGCAACCTCCTGCGCCGGCGCGCCGAGTTCGAGGCGAAACTCGCCGCCGCGCCGCTCGCGGAGCGCGAGTCGTACCCGAACGCGCTTGTCGCGCGCTGGACGGCGCGCTACGGTGCGGAGGGCGCGGAGAAGCTCGCGCGCTGGCACAACACGCCCGCCGAGACGTGGATTGCGCGTCCGGATTCGTTTGAAAAGCTCCCGCGCGGCGAGAAAGTCGCCGACCAGCCCGGCTTCGCCGAGGGCGCGTTTATCGTGCAGGACCCCGCCACGGCTGGTGCCGTGGAACTCCTTGATGTTTCAACGGGCAAGATGCCCGTTGTCCCAGTGCAGGGATTATCCGTGCTTGATTTCTGCGCCGCCCCGGGCGGCAAGACCGTGCAAATCGCGTGGCGCCTGGGACATGGCAACCGCGGGAGTGGTCGCGCTTGTCGCGACCAAAACACAATCATTGCCCAGGAGGTCAACCCGAAACGTCTCGCGCGCCTCAGGGAAAACCTTGCGCGAATGAAGCTCGACAACGTCACGGCCGTGCAGAAGGTGGAGGACGGCGCGCTCTTCGACCGCGTGCTCGTGGACGCCCCCTGCTCGAACACGGGCGTGATCCGTCGGCGTCCCGACGCCCGCTGGCGCTGGAACGAGGACCACCTCGCACAGCTCGTCGCGCTCCAGAAGGAAATCCTCGAGGCGGCTGCGGCGCACGTGAAGCCGGGTGGACGCCTTGTCTACTCCACCTGCTCGAACGAGCCCGAGGAGAACGCGGAGCAGATTGCGGCGTTCCTCGCCGCCCATCCCGATTTTACCGAAGTCGGCCGATACGAATCCGTGCCGTTCGAAACAAACCACGACGGCGCCTTCGCCTGCGCCCTTGTGCGGGGGGGGGGCGTGTGTTGTGACAAACGCGATGCATGAGGAGAACGAGATGAATGTTCACAAATGTAAATTGTGGTGTGCAGCAGCATTGATGACGGCGTGTGCGGGCGCGGCGGAGCCTGTCGCTGACTATTGCCGCGACGTCGTTGAGCCGGCGCTGGCGGGCGTGTTCGCGTCGTGGACGCGGCGCATACCGAATCCCGACGCGATTGCCGCCGTCTGCACGAACGTGGACTGGCGCATCGTGCGCAAGCGGCATTCGCGTCTGAAGGACGTGTGGATCGGCGGCACGGCACCGACGAACGGTACGCCATGGCGTCTCGGCGTGAGCCGCGAGGTCGACGGCTCGTTTGCGCTCGATGGGCGGCTGTGGCCGTTCGCGTCGAGTCCGTGTGCCGTGACGAACTCATGTGCCACGAACGCGCAGGTGCGCGTGGTGGCGCGGGCGGCAGACGCCGCCGCCGCCGCGGTGCCGATCGCGGCGGCCCGTCGCCTCGTGGCGCAGGCGTACGCGTTGCGTCGGCAGCAGCGGTACCCTGCTGCCTCCAAGACCCTGCGCGCGGCGCAGGCGAGCGACCCGCTTGATGTCTGGAGCGCGGTGGAGCGCACGTTCCTCGAAGAGGACGGCGAGGGTGCCGTGGAGGTCGCGCGGGAGGGGCGGGCGCGTCCGGACGTGTCAGTTTCGCAGTGCCGTGCCGCCTATCTGAAAATCGGGGCTACCAACGAGGTGCGCCTCATCGACCGTCAACTCAAGCAAACCGGAGGAAAGTAACATGAAGAAGGTTCAACTGATGCTCGCGTGCGCGTGCACGCTCGTTCTGGGCGGGTGTTTTACGTGGCACGAGACCGCGCCCGTGCAGACCCAGATGTCCAAGGCCCCGGAAGGACGCGAAATCACCATCGCGCTCAGCGGCTTCGCCGCCACCCTCGTGGACTACATCCCCGTCTACGGACACCAGACCTACTACGTGGAGGGCGGGCCAGTGTGGGGACGTCACGGACGCCGCGGCTGGTATCCCGGCCACTACGAGACGGCCACCACCGAAACGCTCATCCCCAAGTTCGAGAAGACGGAGGTTTTCCGCACGCGGGCACGCAACCTGTTCGAGGACAGCGGCTTCCTGCTGCGCGCCGCGCCGACGGACTACAACGTGGACGTCGTGTTCGAGGGGCCGTTCGTCACGGACGACGAGCAGAGCCTCGAATGGGTGTGGATGCTCTGTTCCGTGCTGTCCGCCGAATACTCCGTCCAGACGTGGACGGCGAAGCTTCGCATCTACGACAACAAGACAGGCCGCGTGGCGTTCACGCGCGACTATACGCAGAAGTACGACAACGTCGTGTGGAGTCCGCTCTTCTTCATTGGACGCGCCGGCTACACGCGCAACACCTACAGCTACATGCAGAGCTGGTGCTTGACGGCGCTCACAGACCGCGCGGTGGCCGACGCGACGGCTTTCTTGGCATCGGTAAAATGAGAAAGAAGAGGAATCGGAAAAATGGCGGGAGAATATCAGTTCTCATTGATTGACGTGACGAAGCAGGTCGGCACCAAGACGATCCTGAAGGACGTGTGCCTGAGTTTCTTCTACGGCGCGCACATCGGCGTGATCGGCGGCAACGGCGCCGGCAAGTCGTCGCTGCTGAAGATCCTCGCAGGCATAGACACGGACATCCTCGGGACCTGTCAGGTCGCGAAGGGGACGAAGGTGGGCTACCTGCCGCAGGAGCCGGAACTGGACGACTCGAAGACCGTGGGCGAGGTCGTGGAGGAAGGCGTCGCCGAGGCGAAGGCGATGGTCGAGCGCTACGAGGACCTCTGCTGCAACCTCGACGATCCGAAGGCCGCCGCAGAGATGGAGCGCCTCCAGGCGATCATCGACGCGAAGGATCTCTGGAACGTCGAACACAAGGTGGAGATGGCGATGGCGGACATGGGGTGTCCGCCGGCCGACCAGAAGGTGTCCGTGCTCTCCGGCGGCGAACGCCGCCGCGTGGCGATTGCGCGCCTTCTCCTGCAGGAACCGGACGTGCTCCTCCTTGACGAGCCCACGAACCACCTCGACGCCGAAACGACGTTCCGTCTTGAAGCGTACTTGAAGGAGTTCAAGGGCACGCTCATCGTCGTCACGCATGACCGCTACTTCCTGAGCGACGTGACCGACTGGATTCTCGAACTCGACCACGGCATCTGCTATCCCTACAAGGGCAACTACGAGGAGTGGCTGAAGCAGAAGGAAGCGATGCTCGCCCGCGAGGCGAAGGCGGAGAAGAGCCGCCAGAAGCTCATCGAGAACGAGTTGAAGTGGATCCAGACGAATCCCTCCGGACGCCACGCGAAGGCGCAGGCTCGTGTGAAGCGCTACGAGGAGCTGCAGAAGCAGGAAGTCTCGACGCGCGAGGACGACCTCGTGATCCGCATCCCGGCGGGTCCGCGTCTCGGCGATCTCGTGGTGCGCGCGGAACACGTGGCGATGGGCTTCGACGGACGCATGCTCTACAACGACCTCAGCTTCAACCTGCCGCGTGGCGGCATCGTGGGCGTGATCGGCGCGAACGGCGCCGGCAAGACGACGCTCTTCAAGCTCATCACGGGCGAGTTGAAGCCGCTTTCCGGCACGCTCACGGTGGGCGAGACCGTGAAACTCAGCTACGTGGACCAGACGCGCGCCGAGCTTCAGCCCGACCAGACCGTGTACGAGGCGATCACGGGCGGCGGCGAGTTCGTGCGCCTTGCGGGGACCACGATGATGAACGGCCGTGCCTACTGCAGTCGCTTCAACTTCCGCGGCGCCGAGCAGCAGAAGAAGGTGGGCGTGCTCTCCGGCGGCGAACGCAACCGCGTGCACCTCGCGAAGCTCCTCACGGCGGGCGGCAACCTCCTCCTGCTCGACGAACCGACGAACGACCTCGACGTGGCGACGTTGCGCTCACTCGAAGAAGGCTTGCAGGACTTTGGCGGCTGCGTGATGGTGGTGAGCCACGACCGCTGGTTCCTTGACCGCATCGCGACACACATCCTCGCGTTCGAGCCAAACGGCAAGACCACGTGGTTTGAGGGCGGCTATTCCGATTACCATGAGATGCTGGCCAAGCGTAAGTAATCCCCGGCCGCGACAAGCGCGGCCGCTCCCGCTGTATGTCCATGTGAGGCGCGCTTGTCGCGCCCCTTGTTCTCCCATTCGGCACGTTCGCGGGAGGGGGCGCGCTTGTCGCGCCCTTTACTTCTTGGGCCAGAAGACGTCGGTGAACTTGGAGGGGATGCCCACTTCGTTCTTCTCGAAGCATTCGGCGAGGATCTTCCAGCCAAGGTCGAGGGCGTCGATGAGGTCGATGTTCACGGAGAGGTCCATCATCTCCTTCTCGAACAGCGCGCCGTACTTGAGGAGCTTCTGGTCCCATGCGCTCATCTTGAAGCCCATGGACTGCTTCTCCACCGTTTCCTTGTACTGGGCGTAGAGCTTGATCATGGCGTCCATGATCGTGCGGTGGTCGTAGCGCGTCGTGTTGTGCGCGCGGAACCAGTCGCGGTCGGAGATCGACGCGTGTTCCTTTTCGGCCTCGGATAGCACCTTGTCCTGCTGGAGCGAGCGCGAGGTGCCCTTGTTGACCTGCTGCTTGAGACGCGAGAGCGAGCCGAACGGCTCGATACGTCCGTTGCGGAGGTAGAACTGTCCCTCGGTGATGTAGCCCGTGTTGTCCGGGACGGGGTGGGTCACGTCGTCGCCCGGCATCGTGGTGACGGCGAGGATCGTGATCGAGCCGGCGCCGTCGAAGTCCACGGCCTTCTCGTAGCGGGCGGCGAGCTGGGAGTAGAGGTCGCCGGGGTAGCCGCGGTTGGAGGGGATCTGCTCCATCGTGATGGCGATTTCCTTCATCGCGTCGGCGAAGGAGGTCATGTCGGTGAGGAGCACGAGCACGTCCTTGCCCTTGAGGGCGAACTGCTCGGCCACGGCGAGCGAGACGTCCGGCACGAGCATGCACTCCACGGTGGGGTCGGCCGCGGTATGCACGAACATCACGGTGCGCGAGAGCGCACCGGACTTGTCGAGGGTGTCGCGGAACTTGAGGTAGTCGTCGTACTTGAGGCCCATGCCGCCGAGCACGATCACGTCCGAGGAGGCCTGCATCGCGATGCGGGCGAGAAGCTCGTTGTACGGCTCGCCGGCGCGCGCGAAGATCGGGAGCTTCTGCGAGACGACGAGCGAGTTGAAGAGGTCGATCATCGGGATGTTCGTGCGGACCATGCGGTTCGGCATGATGCGCTTCGAGGGGTTCACGGACGGCTGGCCGATCGGCACCTTGCCCTCGGAGAGCGCAGGTCCGCCGTCGCGTGGCTTGCCCGTGCCCGTGAACGCGCGGCCGAGAAGGGCGTCGCCGAAGGGGATCTTCATCGTCTCGCCGAGGAAGCGCACGCGCGCGGAGGTGTCCACGCCGCGCGCGCCAGCGAAGATCTGCAGCGTCACGTTCGGCCCGTCGAGCTTGATCACCTGGGCGAGCGACGTGCCCGCGCGGGATTCGATCTCCGCGATCTCGTTGTACTTCACGCCTTCTGCGCGCAAGGTGGCGACGGAACCCGACAGGGCGTCGATCTTATGGTAGACTTTGTTGTTGAACATCTCTTCTTCTCCCGAAAACGTCCGCATATTATATCCTTTCCCCTCCCGCAAATCAATCTTGAATTGCGATTTGCCGCAGCGGCGGGTTTATGGTAGACTAGTGGCGTTTCAACAACTCAAAGGAGTCTATCATGACGATTACAAAACGTGGATTCATCTGCCTCGCGGCGGGCATGCTCGCGGCATCGCTGTTCGCCGGGCATCACCACCATCGGCCGTTCCCGCCCGGAACACCGCCCGGCGCCTACTGGTGCACGAAGTGCGGCGGCGACGGCTACAACTGGACGTGGTACGGCTGGAAGAAGACCTGCGGCGTCTGTGACGGACGCGGCTGGCTCGTGAAACGCCTGCCCCCGCCTCCGCCGCCCCGCCCGGTCGCGAAGCCGGTTCCGCCGCCCCCGCATCGGCCTGCCCCGAAGCCGGTCAAGCCCACGCCCCCGCCTCCTCATCACAAGGGCGCCCCGCGCCGCTAAGTGACGGGCCGTCTCTACCTCTCGCACCTCGCGTGCGCGTGCGCCCTCGGGCGCACGAATGACCAAATCCTCGCAAACGTGCGCGCGCGCTCGTCTGCGGGGATGGTCTCGCTTTTCGACGACGTGCCGGGGCGGGAAATCCTCTTCGGCATGGTCCCGGGCGAGCTGCCCCGCGTGGAGGAACCGGAGTTCGACATGCGTGCGAACCGGCTTCTGCTGCTTGCCGTGCAGAACATGCGCGCGGAGTTGGAGGCGTTCATCGCGCGCCACGGTGCGCAACGTGTGGCCGTGGTGCTGGGGGCGTCCAACACCGGCATCGACGAGGCGCAGCGCCATGTGGACCGCTGGCTGGACGAAGGAACCAAGCCGGCGGAAATGCATTTTTCGCAGATCGAACTCGGCACGCCCGCCGACTACCTGCGGCGGTTGCTCGGCGTGAAAGGGCCGGCATACGTGGTCTCGACGGCGTGCAGTTCAAGCGCGAAGGCGTTCGCCGCCGCGCGCCGTCTGATTGCGGCGGGCGTCGTGGACGCGGCGGTGGTGGGCGGCGTGGACGGACGCTGCCGCTTCGCGATGAACGGCTTCCACGCACTTGGCGCCCTGTCGCAGGGACTGTGTCGTCCGCTCGCGCCCGACCGCGACGGCATCAACCTCGGCGAAGGCGTGGCCCTTTTCACGATGGAGAAGGCCACGACAAGCGCGGCCCTCCCGCGCGGCGCGCGCGGGGCGCGCGCCCTACCGGCGGGGATGGTCTTTTTCGCGGGCGTCGGCGAGACGAGCGACGCCTACCACGCGACGTCGCCCGACCCCGAGGGACGCGGCGCCGAGGCGGCCATGCGCGCGGCGCTGGCGGACGCTGGGCTTGCGCCGTCTGACATCGGCTACCTCAACCTGCACGGCACGGGGACGCAGGCGAACGACGCGATGGAGATGAAGGCCATGCGGCGCGTGTTCGGCGAAAACTTTACGGCGTACGAATCCACCAAGCCGTTCACGGGACACTGCCTCGGCGCGGCAGGTGCGGTGGAGGCGGCCATCTGCTGGTTGAAACTGCAGGCGGGCGACGTCGTCGGCGCCGCGCTTTCCAATTCCTTCGCCTTCGGCGGATCGAACGCGAGCGTCTTGCTCGCACGGGAGAATGCATGACCTGGAAACTGGACGACCTTCTGCCGCACCGCGCGCCGATGGTGTTTCTCGACGCCGTGGAATCCTTTGACTCCGCCGCGCGCGCGCTGACGGCGACGATTTCGATCACGCCCGAGCATGTGCTCTACTCCCCGTCGCTCGGCGGCGTGCCGAACTGGGCGGCGATCGAGTTCATGGCGCAGGCCGCGGCGGCGCTCGCCGGCTGTTTCGACAAGGAACGCGACCCGGCGCAGCCGGCGCGTCCGGGTCTCCTCCTCGGCACGCGCCGCCTGGAACTTCACACCGATTCATTCGCGGCGGGCCGCACGTACCGCGTGACGGCCGCGAGCACGTTCTGGGACGCCGAGACGGCGGCGTTCGCGTGCACGGTCGTGGACGACGCGGGCGCGGTCGTGGCGGAGGCGGCGCTCAACGCGTACCGTCCGCCGGATTTCGGCGCATTCATCAAGGAGCAGGCAAGGACATGAAGCGCGTGTTGGTGACGGGTTCGTCGCGCGGCATCGGCAAGGCGATCGCCGCGCGGCTGAGGGCGGACGGATTCGACGTGGTGACGCACGCGGTGCGGAGTCCGGACGCGGACCTCCATTTCGACGTGGCGGACCGCGAGGCGGCGCGCCGCGTGCTGGAGGCGGACATCGCGGCGAACGGCCCCTACTACGGCGTGGTGCTGAACGCGGGCATCGCGGCGGACGCGCCGTTTCCCGCGCTGGAGGGGGACGCGTGGGACCGCGTGCTGCGCACGGACCTCGACGGCTTCTACAACGTGCTCAAGCCGCTCGTGATGCCGATGATCTCCGCGCGCATCCGCGGGCGCATCGTGGCGCTCTCGAGCGTGAGCGGGATCGCGGGAAACCGCGGACAGGTAAACTATTCCGCCGCGAAAGCGGGCGTGATCGGCGCGGTGAAGGCGCTTGCGGTGGAGCTCGCGAAGCGCGGCATTACGGTGAACGCCGTCGCGCCGGGCGTGATCGACACGGAGATGGCCGCGTCGCTCGAATTCCCCGAAGAGGTGAAGAAGGCGATCCCGATGCGGCGCTTCGGCACGCCCGAGGAGGTGGCGGCCGTTGTGGCGTTCCTCTTCCGCGAGGACGCCGCCTACGTCACCCGCCAGGTAATCTCCGTCAACGGCGGCCTCTTCTAGGCATGGACAACGCCGCCATCTTCTGCTAAAATATCCGCCGTCCGTTTTCAAAGAAAGGAAGAGACAATATGAAGAAACTTGTCATGTCAGCGCTGGCGCTTGCCGCCGCAGCCGCGTTCGCGGAGAAGGTCGCCATCAAATTTGAACTGCCCCCGCCCCACTCGAGCGGCACGCCGAAGGAAATCAAGAGCGACAACCTTGAGAAGGATCGCGGCCCGGGCAAGCTCCGTCCGCCGATCATGGTCGAGCCGGAGTACGCGAAGAAGCTCACCACCGAGGATACGAAGGTCACGACGTCCGAAGAGGCCGTGACGGGCGAGAACGAGTATGTTGTGGACGGCGACAAGACGCCGGACGCGACGTCCATGCTCCAGCTCCCCAGCGGCGTGCAGTGGGTGCAGCTCGACCTCGGTGCCGAGCACGAGATCTCCGCCGTGTGCGTGTGGCACGACCAGGGCGACGAGCGCGTGTACAAGGACGTGATCATGCAGATCTCGAACGACCCGAAGTTCAAGGAGGGCGTGACGACGATCTTCAACAACGACCACGACGACTCCTCCAAGCTCGGCACGAAGGGCAAGGACAAGGAGTACCGCGAGCGCAACGACGGTCGTCCCGTCTCCGCGATGATCGACGACAAGCCCACGAAGGGCCGTTACGTTCGCTGCTACTCGAACGGGTCCACCAGCGAGCCGATCAACAACTACATCGAGATCGAGGTGTTCGGGAAGTAAGTGTCCCGCATCGCAGACATCGCATTGGAATTCGCAGGACGCGGCGGCAAGCGATTGCGGCCGCGTCTCTGTCAAGCGGTATTCGACGCATGCGGGGGAAGGGACGGCCTCTCTCCCGTGTGCGAGGCGGTGGAGTGCTTCCACAAGGCGTCGCTGATCCATGACGACATCGAGGACGGCGACGAGGAGCGGTACGGCCGGCCGACCGTCTGGAAGGAGCACGGGGTGCCCGTGGCGATCGCCGTTGGCGACTGGCTCGTGGCGCGTGGCTACAACTTGATTGCCCGGAGCGGCTTCGCGTGCGCCGCGAAGATGCTGGAGGTCACGACCGCGTCGCACCTGCGTCTCTGCGAGGGGCAGGGTGACGACCTGCTGGGCGTGGCCGGCACGGAAGGGTATGTTTCCGTGTGCGCGCGCAAGACCGGCGAGGCGTTCGCCCTCGCCGCCCAGCTGGGCGCGCTCGCTGCCGGAGCGGACGACGAACCCTATCATCGTTGGGGTCTCGCCTACGGTGTCCTGTTCCAGATCAACGATGACATTGCCGACGTGGGGGAGTCCGACGGACTTCGCGCGCTGAAAGCCGAATGGGAAGACCGCCTCGCCGCGATTTCCCGCGAGACGGGCTTTTCGTTCACATAGTTTCGGGTTGGACTTCCCGTCCGTTTTGTGCGATAATAAGCCGTCTTTCACAAAAAGGAGAATTCATCATGAACCTCAACCGCCGCCAGTTCCTCGGCGCCGCCTCGGCCGCCGCATTTCCGTTCATCTTTCCCGGCTGCACGGGATTGAGCGTGCGCAAGTACGCCGCCAACGAGAAGGTCAACGTGGGCGTGATCGGCATTGGCCGCATCTCCACCACGATGGACATCCCGCTCGCGATCAAGTTCACGGACCTCTGCCGCTTCACGGCGGTGTGCGACCTCGACTCCAAGCGCCTCAAGCACGGCGTGGACTTCATCCAGAAGCAGTACCAGAAGCTGACGAAGGAAGCGAAGGCGCCCGTCAAGGCGTTCGCCGACTACCACGACCTGCTGGATGATCCGTCCATCGACGCGGTCGAGATCTGCCTTCCCGACCACTGGCACGCGCTTGTCGCGTGTGCCGCCCTCGCGAAGGGCAAGCACATCTGGCTGCAGAAGCCGTTCGCGCAGACAATCACCGAGGGACGCATCGTCGCGAACCTCGCGAAGATGCAGAACCGCGTGGTGCAGGTTGGCTCGTGGCAGCGCAGCGTGACGCAGTTCCACCGCGTGTGCGAGCTCGCGCTCAACGGACGCGTCGGCGACATCGTGCGCGTGGAGGTCGGTTGCGGCTGCGACAAGCCGGGCGGCAGCTCGGCGGTGCAGCCCGTGCCCGAAAACCTCAACTACGAGATGTGGCTCGGTCCGACGGACGAGAAGGCGCCCTACAACGAGACGCGCGTCCACGCGCAGGACCTCAAGAAGATCGCGAATCGTCCGGGCTGGATTCAGATGGCGCCGTACGGCTGGGGCATGATCACCAACTGGGGGGCGCACCAGATCGATATCGCGCAGTGGGGCCTCGGCAAGGACGACTCCGGCCCTGAGTCCGTAACTGGCACGTGCGAGTGGATGGACACGACGGGCGGCAAGCTCTGGAACGTCCACACGACGTATGACCTCCACTACTCCTACAACGGCGGCAAGACGGACGTCCACGTGTGCAACAAGTACCCGATGGGCATCAAGTTCATCGGCGAGAAGGGCGACTGGCTCTACTGCATGCGCGGCAAGGCGGTCACGCCGAGCGATCCCTCCTCGTCCACGGGCGGCAAGATGAAGCCGCTGATGGCCTCCAAGGTCTCGCTCCTCGAGCCGATGGCGAATCCGGCGAAGCCGCTCAAGACATCGAAGGACCACTGGAAGAACTGGCTGGAGGCGATTCGCGCCGGCGACCCCACGATGACCGCCACGAACGCCGAGGCGGCGCAGCGCTCGTCGACGGCGTGCTGCCTCGGACAGATGTGCATGGAGCTCGGCCGCGGCAAGAAGGACGGCGCCACGATCAAGTGGTGCGCGAAGAAGGAGGACACCTGCTGCGACAAGGCGCGGGCGCTGATGAAGCCCTTCGCGCGCGGCAAGTACAACCTCACCGACGAGCTGGCCCGCTACGGGTTCACTCCCGAGAAGATCCTGCGCGGCTAATCGCGCGCCGGCGGGAGCTATGGCGCTTCAACTGCCAACCGGGCGTCCCCTGTTCCTCGACGGAGGCATGGGGACGCAGCTCCAGGCCCGGGGACTCGCCGCCGGCGAGATCCCCGAGCTGTGGAACCTGTCGCGTCCCGACGACATCCGCGCCGTCCACGCCGCCTACCTCGCGGCGGGCGCGGACGTGATCTACGCCAACACCTTCGGCGCGAACGCCGCGAAGTACCACGGCGACGCACCTCTTGCAGATGTCATCGCCGCCGGCATCGCCATCGCCAAATCGGCGGGAAGCGCACACCACGTTGCCCTTGACATCGGCCCCACCGGCCGTCTCCTGAAGCCCGCCGGCGACTTCGAATTCGACGCCGCGTATGACGCGTTCGCCGAACAGGTACGCCTCGGCGCGGCGGCGGGCGCCGATCTCGTGGTGATCGAGACGATGGGCGACACCTACGAACTCAAGGCGGCCGTCCTTGCCGCGAAGGAAAACTGCAACCTGCCCGTGATCGCCACCGTCGCGCTCGGCGAGGACGGCAAGCTCCTCACGGGCGGCGACGTGGAGTGCGTGGCCGCACTCCTGGAAGGCCTGCGCGTGGACGCGCTTGGCTTCAACTGCGGGCTCGGTCCGGACAAGATGCGCCCTTACGTGGAACGCCTTGCACGCGTCGTGTCGTGTCCCATCGCGGTCAAGCCCAACGCCGGTATGCCGAAGGTCGTGGACGGGCAGACTGTGTTCACGGTCGGGCCGGAGGCGTTCGCCGCCGACGTGGCGGGCCTCGTCGCGGCCGGCGCGTCCATCGTGGGCGGATGCTGCGGTACCACCCCCGCGCACATCGCCGCCGTCACCGCGCTTGTCGCGGCCACACGGGAGCGATCGCGCTTGTCGCGACCGTGTGTGATTTCCTCTGGTACCCACGCGCTGGTGATCCCACTCGACGATACGATCGTGATCGGCGAGCGCATCAACCCCACGGGCAAGAAGCGCTTGCAGACCGCGCTCGCGGAGGGCGACACCGCCTACGTTTTGCGTGAAGCCGTGTCGCAGGCCGAGGCGGGGGCGGCGGTACTCGACGTCAACACGGGCGTGCCGGGTCTCGACGAGGCGTCCGTACTCGACCGCACCGTGCAGGCGGTCCAGGGCGTGGTGGACCTGCCGCTCCAAATCGACACCTCCGACCCCGTCGCCCTCGAACGTGCGCTCCGCCACTACAACGGCAAGGCGCTCGTCAATTCCGTGAACGGCAAGGAGGAATCGCTTGACGCCGTGTTGCCGCTCGTCGCGAAGTATGGCGGCGTGGTGGTGGCGCTCGCCCTCGACGAGCACGGCATTCCGCCCACGGCGGAAGGACGCCTCGCAATCGCGCGCAAGATCCTCGCGCGCGGCGCGGAGTACGGACTTGGCCCGAACGACTTTGTCTTCGACGCGCTCTGTCTTGCGGTGAGTGCGGACGCGACAAGCGCGAACGTGGTGCTCGAGACGCTCCGCCGCGTGCGCGCGGAGCTGGGTTGCCGCACCGTTTTGGGCGTATCCAACATTTCCTTCGGCCTGCCGGGGCGTCCGCATCTCAACGCCGCGTTCTATACGCTCGCGATGGGCGCGGGTCTTTCGGCCGCGATCATCAATCCGCTGTCGGCGGAGATGATGTCCGCATGGCGCGCGTACCGCGCGCTGACGGGCCGCGACCGCTCCTGCGAGGGGTGGATCGCGCACGCGGAGGAGTTGCCGACGGGAAGCGACGGCTCGTCACAGCGGCCCGCTCGGCGAGCGGGCCCTACCACAGCGGGCCCTGCCGCTGGAGAAGACGGCGCCTCGGCGCTGGTCGCGGCCATCCGGCGCGGGTTGAAGGCGGATGCCGCCGAGGCCGCGCGTGCTGAGCTCGCCGCGGGGCGCGCACCGGTCGAGGTGATTGACGGTGCGATCGTGCCGGCGCTCGAGGCCGTCGGACGCGGCTTCGAGGCGAAGACCGTGTTCCTGCCGCAGCTGCTCATGGCGGCGGACGCGGCGGGTGCGGCGTTCGACGTGATTCGCGCCGCGCTCGCAAAATCAGGCGATGTGCCCACCAAGGTGAAGGGGCCGATCGTGATTGCCACTGTGAAGGGCGACATCCACGACATCGGCAAGAACATCGTGCGCGCGCTCCTTGAAAACTACGGCTTCAAGGTGATCGACCTCGGACGCGACGTGTCGCCGGAGGATATCCTCGAGGCCGCGCGGCGCGAGAATTGTCGCCTTGTGGGACTCTCCGCGCTGATGACCACCACGGTGTGTTTCATGGAAGAAACGATCAAGCTCATCCACGCCGAACTACCCGGCTGCAAAGTGATGGTAGGCGGCGCCGTCCTCACGGAAGAGTACGCCGCCGAGATACACGCCGACTACTACAGCCGGGACGCCATGGGAGCGGTCCGCACGGCCGAGGAGGTGTTCGCATGAGAATTGCGGGCGGTGCATGGCGGGGGCGCGCCATCAAGGTGCCGACGGGCGACGCGGTGCGTCCTACGCAGGACCGCGTGCGTGAGGCGCTCTTCTCGATGCTGATGCACGAGACGCCGGGTGCGCGTTTTCTCGATCTCTTTGCGGGCGCGGGTGGCGTGGGGCTTGAGGCGCTCTCACGCGGCGCGGCGGACTGCACGTTCGTGGAGCTTGCGCCGCGCCACCTCGCGATCTTGCGCGCGAATGTTTCCGCTCTCGGCGCCGACGCGCGGTGTCAGCTCGTACGGGCGGATGCGTTTGCGTGGCTGGAGACCTTCGCGGGCGCGCCGTTCGACGTGGCGTTCGCCGATCCACCGTATGAGCTGGGCGTCCAGAAGGGGTATGCGGCTGTCCTCGCCACGCTCGCCGCGCGGAACGTGGTCCGCACTGGTGGACTCTTCGTGGCGGAACTCACATCTCGCCAGACTCCAGATGAATCTCCTTTGTGGGATCTCTGCCGCGACAGGACCTACGGCCAGACGCGACTGGCCGTCTACAGGAGGAAATGAACGTATGGGCAAACGCTTTGACTTGCAGCAACAGGCGGATACGGTGTCTCCGGCGGAACGCCTTGTGGCGAAGCTGAAGGAACGGGGGTTGACGTGTGCGACGGCGGAGAGCTGCACGGGCGGCGGCGTGGGCAGCGCGATTACGGCCGTGCCGGGGTCAAGTGCCGTGTTTCTGGGCGGCGTGATCAGCTATGCGAACGAGGTGAAGCGGGATGTCCTCGGCGTGCCGCAGGATGTCCTCGATACGCATGGCGCCGTATCGTCCGAGTGCGCCGAACGGATGGCGGCGGGCGTGCGCAACCTCCTGAAAGCCGATCTCGCCGTGTCGCTCACAGGCATCGCGGGACCGGACGGTGGAAGCGCCGAGAAGCCCATCGGCCTCGTGTGGTTCGGGTTGGCCACGCCGGAGGGCGTGCGCACGGAAAAGATGATTTTCAGCGGAGACCGCGCAGCCGTACGTTCGCAGGCTGTCAATCACGCCTTGGAACTGCTGATGAACTGAACGGCGGCGAGTGGCGTGGGGACGACAGGGCGTCCGGTGGCGCGCAGGCGCTCGGCGGTCTGGTGTCCGCAGTCGACGAGAATGACATCTGCGCCGATGGCGGCGCCCACTTCGGCGTCGTGGAGCGTGTCGCCGATAAAGTAGAGCTTCGTCTGCGCAGGAAGGGCGGCGACGAGATCGTGTCCGCGCGAAAGCTTCGTGGCGCCATCGAGGTTGTCGACGCCGAAGATGTGCGTCAAGAAGGGGGCCACGCCGAAGCGCTCGGTGTCGCGTCGGAGAAGGTCCTCGCGGAGCGCGCTGAGGATGCACTGGCTGAAGCCGCCGGCGCGGGCGGCTTCGAGGGCCTCGAGCGAGGTGGGGTGGAGGCCCTGCGGCTCGGCGGCGATGAAGGCGTGGAAGTCGGTGCAGATCTCGTCCCAGTCCACGCGATCGAGGTCGATGCCGACCTGCTGGTAGAAGGGACGCACGGGGAAGCCGAAGTTGGCGCGGTAGAACTCGCGCGTGACGGGAGGGAGTCCGTGCTTGGCAAGCATGCGGCTCAGCGCGGCCACGGCCGCGTCGACGTCGTCGAGCAGCGTGCCGTTCCAGTCCCAGATGATTGTTGCGTTCATGTTCAGTCTTTCAGTCGGCGGGCCACGGAGGCGCACCACACGCGGAAGGCACCGCCGTCGAGGAGAGCCTTGGCGCAGTGCGAGAAGGTGTTGCCGGATGTCATTACGTCGTCGATCAGAAGCACGGTGCGTCCGCGGATGCCGCGTGCGTCTGTGACGGCGAAGGCGCCGACGAGGTTCTTGCGGCGTTCGTCGCCGGAGAGACGCGACTGGTGTTCGGTGTCGCGGATGCGGCAGAACGAGCGCTCGTCCACGCGGCGGTTGATGCGTCGGCCGAGGGCGTGCGCGAGAAGGGCGCTCTGGTTGTAGCCGCGTGCGCGCAGACGGTTGGGGTGGAGGGGGACGGGCACGACGACGTCGACGTCGGCCACCTGCATCTTGGCGCGCACGGCGCCCTCGAGCAGGTCGGCGAGGTCCTCTGCGAGCCACACGGCCGCGCCGAACTTGAAGTCGTTCAGGAGCTGGTCGACAGGGGCCTCGTAGACGACGGCGCTGCGCGCGAGCTCGTAGGCGGGTCTTTCGTCGGTACAGGTCTCGCAGATGAAATCGTGCTGGACCTTCGAGACGATCGTGGTGCCGCAGATGCGGCAGCATCCGCCGGCCTCGTGGTAGGGGAGGCCGGCGAAGCAGGCGGAGCAGAGGTGGCGGCGGTCGCGGTCCACTGGGCGCGCGCACGTCTTCACCGCGCAGACACGCGGCCAGACGCGGTCGAGGACGGCGTCCAGGAACTTGCCCGCCCGACCCGACATGCTCACTTTCCGAACAGCGACGCAGGGTATTCGCCGGCGTCGACGAGGGCGCGGATCGCGTCCGTGACGAGCGGCTTGTCCTCGCGGTACGTGACGCCGAACCAGGCGGACTCGGTGGGCAGCACGTCGACGGTGGCGGCGCCCTCGTGGATCATCTCGTCCACGACGAAGGGAATGTACCACTCGCTCTTCTCCTCGGCGCCGCGCTGGGCGAGCCACGCGGGGAAGCGGGATTCGAGCGCGTCGAAGAGGGCGGGCGTGAAGCCCCAGAGGTTCATGGAGACGCGCTCCGTGCCGGTGAGCTTCACGGGGGCGGCGGGATCCTCTTGGTTCTCTGCGCCCTCGGGCGTGCGCACGAGCTTCGTCATCTCCGTGACGCCGGCGAGTTTTCCCTCGGGCGTCACCTGGCAGATGCCGCGCGCGACGGAACCGTGGTCGGAAAGCGTGAGGTCGAGCTTGTAGCCGACCATCGCGAACTGGAGTGGACGCGCGGCGGCGTCGACGCCGGTGAGGAAGGACGAGAGGCGCGCGAAGGCGTCGCGTCCGTAGAAGTCGTCCGCGTTGATCGCGGCGAACGGCTCGCCCACCACGTTGCGCGCGGCGCGAATCGCGTGGGCAGTGCCCCACGGCTTCGTGCGACCGGCGGGGACGGTGTAGGGAGCGGGGAGGTCGTTGATGTCCTGGAAGGCGTAGTCGACGGGCAGGAGTCCCTCGTACTTCGCGCCCACCTGGCGGCGGAACACCTCCTCGATGTCCTTGCGGATGATGAACACGACCTTGCCGAAACCGGCGCGGTGCGCGTCGAACACGGAATAGTCGAGGATGGCCTCGCCCGACGGACCCACGGGATCGACCTGCTTGAGGCCGCCGTATCGGGATCCCATTCCTGCGGCGAGCACGACGAGTGTTGGTTTCATTCAGAGATTTCCTTTCATGTTGAGGGCATTAGTATAGCAAAAAACGCGCCCTCGCTCCAAAGGTCACTTTTAGACGCATGAAAAATATTTGAATTTTCCCCCTTGCGCGGTCGGCGGGGGTCTGATATACTATTCGGCGTTTTCACGACACCAGTGCGAGCTTAACTCAGTTGGTAGAGTGCCACCTTGCCAAGGTGGTTGTCGAGGGTTCGAGTCCCTTAGCTCGCTCCATCCATGGGGTTGTGGAAGCGGTGAATGGGAGCATAGCTCAGCTGGTAGAGCAAGTGACTCTTAATCACTGGGTCGTGGGTTCGAATCCCTCTGCTCCTACCATTCACAATCAGTTGGTCGTGGCTAGGTAGCTCAGTTGGTAGAGCAACGGACTGAAAATCCGTGTGTCGCCGGTTCGATCCCGGCCTTGGCCACCAAAGAAAACCCCGAAAACCCCAATGAAAACGGGGTTTTTCTGTTTCCTAGGGCTTTTTGCCGTCTACCGCTTATTTCCGCTTTACGCCCTAATTATCCGCACGAATAATCACCCAATAATCACCCATCAATCACCCGCCCCCGAATCGTCACCCCCGAATCATCACCCTTGCCGCCCGTGGAATCGTCACCCGCAATCATCACCCCGTGCCGGACGGGTGCAGGGTTGGGCGGGTTGCCCTGTCCCCTGCCCGTGGTCGAGCGGGAAGGGCGCGGACGGGCGGGAAGGTCGGGAAGGGCAACGCACCGAGCGCAGGGCGGGAAGGGTCGAGCGGTCGAGCGGAACAGTTGAGCGCAGGGACGGCGTGAACGGTCGAGCGATCGAGCGAGACGGTCAAGCGCATGGCGCGCGGACGGGCGGGAATCGGGGGACGGGGCCGTGGGGCACACGGCGCGGAAAGATGGCCCGCCATGGGGGTATGGTATAAGGGGACTCCCCGAGGCCATGAACGCATACTCAATCCTGTGGGGTCGGATTCCAGTTTTGCAAATGGCAGTCAATGACGAGACGGTGTAAAATGCCCTGTTTGCCTTGCCAAAGTCGCGCGCGCGTGTCGTGGAGACGTTCGGCGTGGCGTCCATGCTTTAAAATCGCATGGTTCCGTTAAATTGTGTTGGCGTGGCATTGTGGGACATTGTGAAACGTGGGTATTCCCTAAAAGCCAATAGCCGGATATTCTACGCGAGACTTTCGCATGCTTTTATGTAGTCGAGTAGATAGTCTATGGAATCATACCATTGTGTTTTCTCCGTCCTGCAATCGTCAAACGCACCTGCAGCGGCCATTAGCCTGTCGGTCGAGACGTGCACGGGAACGCCGATTTCCGCCTCTGTGCCGCGTTCCTCGGCTACGGTCGCGTGGTTGCCCGTCTGCGGCACGGGGCGCGCGGCGGGCGTTTCCTGTGCCTGTGTCGGGGTCGGTGTTGCCGTTCGTGCGAGATACAAGAGCCGTTGTGCCCTGCGCGTGTCGGCGCGAACGCAACCCGCGAGGCGTGCGCCCGCTATCGGCAGGGCGAGTGATTGCACGTCCAGGCGCATTGACGGGTTCGGGGACGTGGCGAACGTTCGGCGGGTGTAGTCTGCGGCCTCGTCAAATTCCGCGCGCGTTGCGCAGTCCACGCGGACAACGCCATGGATTGACTTGCCGCCCGAATAGACGAGCGCGACAACGGGCAAGTGGAGGAGGGTGATTGCCCCATACCAAAAGGCGCATTGATCGGATAGCGGCATTTCGTCAAACTCCATCAGCGCATTCGGGAACGTGGCAACGGTCGCGTTCGTGGCGAGGTGTTGCTTGCCGTCCGTCCTGTCTTCGCTTGCGCCCGTGAATGGGTTTATCTTCACAAGTTCGCCAGCCGTGGCAAGGCGCGCGCCGTCTGAAAGCCAGTCGGTCACGGGCATGAAATCATGCCCGGCGCGAGGAATCCACGCGCCCGAACGTGGCGCGATTCCCACGGGCAGGGCTTGAAGGTCGGGGCGGTCGAACATGGCGGCGAGTTGCGCGCGCCGTTGCCCTGCCGCGTCCATGCGGCGAACGTCCACGGGCGACAACGCCATGAGCGCGGCGGACGAGATGCAAAGGCCGCGCCGTCCCGCTTCCACGCAATCCTCAACCGCCCGTGACGGCTTCGGCTTCGGGGGCTTCGGCTTCGGTCGGTATGCGCTCCGCGCCGTCCGTCCGTTCGCGTGCGCCGCGTTCCATGCGTCCACCTTCGGGCGCGCCGTCTCCATGCCGCGCCGAATGTCTGCGTCCCTGTCGGTCACGCCCTGCGCCCGCGCGTCCGTGATTACATCGTCTGCGGACAAGCCAGCCGCAACCGCCCAAAAGGTCAGGTCTTTCAGCCCGTCCCATGTCGCGCCCCTGCGGAACGTGGCAAGGGCGTTGTGGTAGCGGTCGGGCGCGCTCCGTCTGTTTGAGTTGTTTTCCATCTGTTTTTCTCCCTTCTCAAAAAAGCCACGCCAAAGCCTTACAGAGTTTCCATCCACGCCCCCTATAAGGGGGGGCGTGTGGAAAGTCTATTAGACTAAGGCTTTACAGAGTTTCCGCAAGCGCGTTTTGGAAAGTCTGGAATCCCTGTAAACTCTATGCTCCGAATGATTCACGGTAGGCCGCTATCCTTTCGGGCGTTGATATGAATATTGCGCCATGAAAACGCGCTTTTGCCGTCCCGTCCGGCTTGCGTTCCAGTTCGGGCGTTTCGGCAAGTTCGCCACGCTCAATCATCGCGCCGAGCTTTTCGTCGATCTTGTGGTATCCGATTGCTGCTTCGGGGCGCTTGGCGAGTTCGCTCTTGAATGCCTTTTTGCCGAGCAGACTTTCGCCCGCCGCTTCCGCCACGGCAAGCGCGGCGGACTTGAAGGCCGCTTCCCTGTCGGCGTTCTTTTGCGCGCGTTCGGCGGGGGTCATGCCCTGCGCCGTCTTGCCGTGCGCCGCCTCTACGGGTATGTGCGGGTCGAGGGTGAACGTCTGCGTTGCGCCATCGAACAAGGCCGCGAACGGCGGAACGGGCGCGCGGTTGCGGTGTACCGTCTCCACGGTCACGGCGTTGTCGGCGTACCCGTTCGGCGTGAGCAGTATCGTACAGTCATCGTCTGCCATGGCCGTATAACTGCCCGCGCCACGGTCGAGGAGTGACTTGCCGGAAATGTCCCCCTTCGGGTCATGCCCGACAAGCAACACGGCGCACACGTCCGCAAGAGCGGCGCGGAAGTCGAGCAGGGCGCGCAAGCCCGCAGCGGAATTTTCGTCCTCTGTCCCCTGCATGAGTTTATAGCGGGGGTCGATGATTGCAAGGTCTACGCCCTTGTCGCGGAGTTGCCGCGTGAGCGCGTTGTCGGTCACGGAGTTGCCGTCCTCGTCCGTGAAGACTTTGCGCAGATCGGAAGCGCGCCCGCGTAGGTTGTAGACGAGGAAACCGCCGCTTTTGGGTTTCATGCCGAGCGCGTCCGTCTGCGCTCTCATTCGCTCTTGAAGGAATCGCGGCATGATTTCAAGGTTGAAGTATGCCACGCGGCGCGGACGTTCCGGCGCCGGGAATCCGAGACACTTCACGCCGCACGCAACGGACAAGCCGAGTTGCAGGGCGAAAAACGTTTTGCGGCTTTTTGACTTGCCGAAGAGCGCGCCCTGGTAGTGTTTCGCCATGAAGTCGGGTATTATCCAGTCGGGCGGCGGAATGTTCTCCGCGAGGAACGCCGCGCCGTCCACGGGCGCGAGGTCGGGCGCGTTCGCCCTGTCGAGTGCTTGCGTGAAGTCGCTCACTTCTCGCCCCCTTCCTGCACCGGCTTTTCCATGCGTTCCAAAATGTTGATTGCCGCTTTCTGGACGGCCTCGGCGGTTCTGTCCTGTGCGTCCGTCAACGTTTTGAGGTATGGCGTGGAGGAGTCGTTTTTCAGTTCGCAGATTTCTTCCGCGAGTTCGTGCCCCGATTCCGTGTTAGAGAATACCGCCACGGTGTGAGGCCGCGTGGCTTCTTTTGCAAAGGGACGGTGTAGAATAATCGCGGGGCGTCCGTCCGGCAATTCCGTTAGCAAGTAAACGGTTTCCTTCGTGTCGATGTCACGCACCTTCATTATCGCACCCCCTTTCCCGTCCCGTTGCCGTCCCGCCGTTCTGAAAGGCAGTCGCGGCAGATTCCGCAGTTGCGTCCGTATACCGTGCGTCCGCATATCCGGCAACGCCTCCGCGCCACGCCGTCCGCGCCGTGAATCACGCGCCCCTTGTGTGGTTCGGGCGTTGGATAGGTCAACTTCATCATCACGCAACCTCCTTCCCGTCCGTGTTCGCGTTCGCCTTGCCTGAGAGGAACGCGCGGACACTTGAAAGGGTGTAGCCCGTGACGTTCTTCCCCTGCCGTCCGCCGCGAACGGCGACAAGCAAGCCGCGCCGCGCCATGTCTAGCAGGGTGTGGCGGTCTTTCCCGCCGAGCAGTTTTCCCGTTTCCACGGGCGGAATAATCCGGTCGAGGGGTTCGGTCTCCACGGGCACCCCGTCTAATGCCGCTATGAATGCCGCTATTGCGGTTTCTATTTGCGAGGCGGTTATTGACGGATCCGTTGCGCAGATTGCGCGTGTGGTGGTTCGTATGGCGTCACTTGTTGATTTCAGCATAACTAGGCTTTCTGCAAGGGTATAATAACCCCTGCTTGTGTTGCCTAGTCCCGATTTCCGCGAAGTTGCGGAGCGTTGTCTTTTCGATAGGATGCCGATCTCTCGGAAGTCATTTTGCACCCACAAAATGAGTCCGCCGGATTTTCACTATCCCGTCAACGCGCATAATTGTACCACAATTACCCCGACGGTGCAATAGTGATTTTTCTATCGGTTTGACATGGTATAAAGGTGGGAGTTTTGATATAATCTGTCGCAAAAACAATCTTGAAAGGAGACACTATGTCAGATGAGACACGCAAGGCTATTGATGAAAACGATAGGCAATGGGAACGGCGTATGAGTGAGTACACAAGAACAGACTTGGCCGTGACGCTTGGCGTAATTGCGGCTTTAACGGCGTTCGTGTTCGGGTGGCTTGTCGGTGCAAAAATCGGTATGTGACTACTTGCCCGCGCGCGTAAAAAAAACATGGGAAGTGACTCCGAGTGTGCCGCTTCCCACGTGTGTGTGTGTGCTTTTGTGTTAGAGATTGTCGAAAGCATTGCGCAGTTCTGTGATTCTCGCCGTGTGCATGGGTTCGGGGGCTTCCCCTTTGTTGTCGTCGCTTGTCGCTATCCCGGTGAGGATAGAGAAGCAAAGTTCATCTGATGAATCGAGGAAGGTTTCAGCAAACGGAAGCACAAACTCCTCAAAGACGGTTTCGGGCGTGTTGCCGTTGCACCATGATGTCTTGTTCATCGCCCGCGCCACACGTTCAAGGCGGGCGTACCGTTCGCCGTCTACGGTGAACGTGATACGGCGTTTCTTTGCCGTCCGCTGCGTAGTGCGTTTCGTTGCGGTCTTTCCCGCAGTCTCTCTTTTCGTTTTCATGGTTCTGTTGTTCCTTTTCTGTTGGGTTGTTCGGCTTATGCCGTTTCAAGAAGTCGGTCGATCTCCGTGCGCGCCTTTTCCAGTTCTTCGCGGGTCATGCCGCGCACCATGTCGAGGAACGCCGAAAAACGGCCTTGCGCCGCGTCCGCGCCGTCTGCGGGTTCACTTGTCGCAACGGGAGCGGGAAGGGCGGCAGGGGCGTTTTCTGCGCTCTCCGCGCCATCGAGGGAGATTGTCGGCAGGGCGGCAACGGCGGATTGCAAGGCCGCTTCCGATTCGTGGAAGTAATGTCGCGTCATGGCGGGGTTGCTGTGCCCGACAATGGATTGAATCACCGCAAGCGGAACGCCCGCGTTTGCGGAGAGTGATACGAAAGTATGGCGCAGGGAATGAAAGCCGACAAGCACGCGCGCCTTTGTCTCGCCGTCTCGCTTCTCGTTCGTGACAATCCCGCACCGCTCAAAAATGCGTTGTATGCGGTTCGTCAGCACGGACGGGTTGCGGAGATATTGCGCCGCTGTGTCCGGCAGTAGGTAGCCTGTCCGCGCGTCCGGCGGAATCTCCGCAAGCATGGAAGCAAGCACACCGTGAAGAGGGATTATTACGGGTTTGCCGTTCGCGTGGCGCGCCGTCTTTCGCGGTATGGTCGATATACGGTTGCGGGCGAGGTCGATACTGCCCCATTCCATCATGGCGCAATCACCGAGCCGCAAGCCCGTATAGATTCCCACGGCGAACAGTAGCCGCATTTCGCCCGTCACCGAGCCGCACACGCGCGCCAGTTCCTCTACCGTCAGTTCGCGTTTCGTCACGCTTGCAACGTGCCTTTTCGCTATTCCCTTCCACGGGTTCGAGCCGAGCCGAGCCGTGTCCGCCAGCACGTCCCACATACGCCGCAGAAGGGTGATATACTTGTTATGCGAGTTCGCGGATAGTGTCTTGGCAAGGTGTCCCGCGAATTGTTCCGCCATTTCAGCCGACACATGGCGCATTTCCACGGCTTCGGGGTAGTTCTCCGCCACCCATTCTGAAAACTTGTCATACTGCGTTTCGTAATCGTCCAACGTCCGCGCGCCCGTGTCCGGCCTGTGTGCGCTTGCGCGGTAGGCTTCAAACCCATCGGCAAGCGCAAGCGCGGGCTTGGTATCTTCGTATCGGCGGATTTCCGCCTTGCGCCCTTCAATCCTCACGGCGAGGTTTTGAAGCCGCTCCGCGTCAGTCTTTGCCGCGAACGGCGCGACAATCTCCGCTAGAATCTTCTCCGCTTCCCTGCGGTCGCTTGTGCCCGTGGTTTTGGTGTAGGTCTTACCGTCCACCGTCCACCGCGCGCGCCACACGCGCCCCTTGCGCTCTAACGTGCCTAGCCCTTTTGAACGTCCTTTTGCTTTTCTCGCCATGATTGTATCTCCGTTCGCGGTCGGGCGGGGTGTTCCACCGTGGAATTACCCTTTTGCGCCGTTCCGCCCCGAATGATACCAAAACGGCGGATTAGTTGCAAGCATAATCACCTAAAAATCACCCGAAAGTTATCAACACCCTATAAACGCGGTATTTAATACGGACTGAAAATCCGTGTGTCGCCGGTTCGATCCCGGCCTTGGCCACCATTAGGTGCGATTTTGTGAGATCAAACCGAGAAGTCCGCGCTAATGATGCGCGGATATTGTTTTTTTTTAGGTGATTTGCTACCGGATTTCAAACAATGACCAAAAAGTTTGGCATGCCCCATTGACGCATGAGTTTTTAATATGGTAAAATGTCCGCCGTTAAGTTGTCACAACTTGCGAAGAAACGCAAGGAACGCAAAATGAAGAGATGAAGATAAAGAACTGGATTATAGATCGAGAAAGAACAGGGCGACCATGTTTCTCACGAGACGAGGTGGCGGGGGCATTCCCTTCGCTTTCGGCTTCGTCCATAGACTCGTCGCTGTCGCGTTTCCGTTCCAATGGTCTGATTCAGGCAGTCCACAGGGGATTCTACTGCGTAATACCTGCCCATTACGCATATGTGGGCAAGGTTCCCTCGGCGTATTACATGGATGAGCTGATGAAGTGGCTTGGCAGACCCTACTACATTGCGCTCCTCTCTGCTGCGGAAATGTTCGGCGCGGCTCATCAGAAGCCGATGGTGACCCAGGTCATGACCGAATTGCCATGCTTCAGCTATTCCAAGAAGAAGAACGATTCCGTCGACTGGCAGTTCCGCTCGCGTGTGCCTTCCCAGTTTGTTTTGCGTAGGAACGGGGAGAACGGGCAAATTGCCTATTCAAGTGCGGAACTTACGGCGGTTGACCTGGTGCGCTATTCCCACAGTGCAGGAGGGCTCTCGTCCGTCGCCACTGTCCTTGCAGAACTCCGAGAGGCCACCCATTTCAATGGGGCTGGGCAGGGTGTTTTCAAGACCGTCGATCTCGCAGATGTGCAGAGGCTCGGATACATTTACGACGCCATACTGGGCGACGGTGCGCAGGCGGAGACAATACATGACGAGTTGCTCACGATGCACAGAGACCTAAAGCCCGTCGTTCTCGATCCTGGGCTTTCATCCGATGGCGCGGAAATCAATCGCAGATGGAAGGTGAAGGTCAACCATGAAATCGAGGTGGACGAGGTATGATAGACAGGGCGTCAATCACAAACTGGAGTGTTGCGCATCCATGGGGGCAGAAGTCGTTTGTCGAACAGGACCTTGTGATATCTCGGGCTCTTGTGTCCATATATTCAGATCCATTGCTTTCTGAGGCGCTGGCGTTTCGCGGAGGGACGGCATTGCACAAGCTCTATCTTGCACCGCAGGTCAGATATTCCGAGGACATAGACCTTGTGCAGGTGGAGCCTGGACCGATAAAGCCGATAGTGGAGAGACTCGATGCCGTACTCGCCTGGCTTCCGGGTAAAGCCTTCGACCTTCGCCGGTTCGGTTTCAGGATGCGCTTTCGCTACGATTCAGAACTGCCGCCGTCAGTGCCAATGCGTCTGAAGGTTGAGGTGAATACATACGAGCACTTCTCCGAACTCGGATTCATGAAAATGCCGTTCATGGTCGAGAACGCATGGTTCAGCGGCTCGTGCGAAATAAAGACATACGCGCTGGAGGAGTTGCTGGGGACAAAACTCCGCGCACTCTACCAGCGGAAGAAGGGGCGCGACCTCTTCGATATGGATTACGCCATGAAGCGGGTGGAAGTCGACATCGATGCCGTACTTCGCTGTTGGAGGCGATACATGGCGCATGGCGGCAAGACGGCTCCCACGGCGAAAGAGTTTCTGTCGAATATGGAGGAGAAACTGGCGTTACCTGAATACTGCGACGATGTGAAGTTGATGCTTCGTCCAGGCACGGACTTTTCCGTAGATACGGCGTATTCATTCGTAAAGGGCAGTTTCATTGACCGCTTGGCAACCGCAGTCGTAACGAAGAAAGTGTAGGATAACTCACATACACACGGCGGAGAACTCTGGAGAGAATCGAAAAACATGAAATATGCTTGAAAAACAAGGGTATACAGAGAAAGAGAACTGTCAATGAAAATTCATTCGGCCTCTGGGCCACCAATTTCAACTTGCGCTAAGGGGGCGAATTTGGCATAATAGGCGCGTTGATTTTTTCAAAAGTGGCGGATCAGGTGACAAAGCCCGTGATGCGGGCGTTTTGGGCGGACCTGCTTGCAGGAGGTGCGCTGCGGGGCTTTGCCTTTGGCGCGGCCGTGGCGGCGTGCGGACTTCTCGCCGCGCGCGCGTTCCTTTCGCCGTTGCCGCCTGCCGCGTTCTCTGTGTTCGCGGTGGTGCCCGTGTGCATCGTGGCATGTGCGCTGCGCTCGCTCGCCCGTGCGCCGTCCGTCGCGAAATGTCTTGCGCTCGTGGAGAATGCGTCGCACGCGGGCGGACTCATCCTCGCGAAGGACGTTCCCGGTGCCGAAAACTGGCCGAGCCCTGTTTCCGTCGCGCCGCCAATTCCGATCACGTGGCGTCGTTCGGTTCCGGCTGCCATCGTCTCGCTCGTCTCGCTCGTCGCCGTTGCGACCGCGCCGGACGACTGGTTCGCCGCCGGCGTGCAACAGCCGCCCGCGCCCGCCTTCCCCGACGTGACGGCCGAAATCAAGAACGAGCTCGCCGAACTCGAGGAGGCGAAATCCCTTGACGCAGAGGACATCAAGGCCCTTCAGGAAGAACTGGCCCGCATTGAGAAAGAGGCCGATCCCGCATCCCCCGGCGAAACGCTCGACGCCGTGGACGCGGTGCGCGAGAAGCTGGACGCGCTTCTTGACATCGACGCACAGGCGGCGAAGCGAATTCTTCCGAAGGATACGTCATTTTCCACGCTCGCCACGAAGTCAGACGCCGCAGAACAGCTCAAGAAGATGCTCGACGAGTCGTACGAGGGCAGATGCCCCTATTGCTGCGCGAAACTTGGCGACGGCGAAGGCGAGTGCAACGGTGAGTGCTGTGCCGAGAAAGGACATGCCGAAGAAGGCGAGGGGAAGCCCGGCAGCGGTGGCATATCGCGCGGGATGGACGATGCGGCGATGAACTACGGCAATGAAGCCCAGCTGGGCGCGTCTAAGCTCAAGGACCTCGCGGAGAAGACCGAACTATCCGGCAAACCGTCCGAAACGAAAGTGGGCGAATCGATTTCCGAAGAAGACCCCGCCAAGCACGGAATCCATTCTGCCTCTGGCGCAAGACGCGCAATCGGCGGACGCAACCGCGGAACCTCGGCGAACCAGCGTGTGTTGCCGCGTCACCGTGGCACGGTGAAAAGATTTTTCGACATAGAAAGGAAAACGCCATGACGCTTCTCAGTCCAGACGACGTCGCGCCCGTGAAACGCGATCTCGACGCCACACTCGCCGCGCTCGACCGCATGCTCCTCGGCCGGCCCGAGCTCCACCGTCTCGTGCTCGCCGGGATCCTCGCGCGCGGGCATATACTTCTGGAAGGACTCCCCGGACTCGGCAAGACCGCGCTCATCCGCGCCCTCGCGCAGATACTCGACCTCGACTTCAAGCGCGTGCAGTTCACTCCCGACCTGATGCCGTCCGACATCCTCGGCTCGCACATCCTCGAGACCGGCCCTGACGGCAACCGAGTGATGGCGTTCAAGCCGGGTCCGGTGTTCTGCAACCTCCTTCTTGCGGACGAAATCAACCGCGCCTCGCCGAAGACGCAGTCCGCCATGCTCGAGACGATGCAGGAGCGCACCGTCACGCTGATGGGCGTGACACGTCCGCTTCCCAAGCCGTTCTTCGTGCTTGCAAGCCAGAACCCGATCGAACTTGAAGGAACCTATCCGCTTCCCGAGGCGCAGACCGACCGCTTCATCTTCAAGCTGCACGTCGCGCCGCCGGACGCCGCCACGCTCACCGCGATCATCACCACCCGTTCGCACGGCGACATGCCCGAAAGCGGATTCACGCTCGGCCGGGAGTCGCTTGAACGCGCGCTCGATACGGTGGGGAAGGTGCTTCTCCCGGAGGCTGTGGCCAATTGGATTGGACGGCTCGTCGCGGCCACTCACTCCGCGAAGTACGTCACCTGCGGGGCCTCTCCGCGCGCCGCAATCGCGATGGCGGAATCGGCGCGCGCGCTGGCGCTGATGGACGGACGCCCATCGGTGGGATTCGACGACGTGCGCAAGGTCGCGTTCCCCGTGCTGAACCACAGGCTCATCCTCGACTACCGTGCCAAGCTGGACGGCGTCGATGCGCGCAGCGTGGTGGATGGCGTGCTGGAATACACTCCCGTTGCCGAATGATGCAAGGAGGAACTTTCCGATGAAGCTCTCTAAAATGCTGCAAATTGCAGTGATGGTGTCCTTGTCGGTCCTGAATGCAGCGGCATTATCGCTCACCACGGATCCGGATCCTGACTCTTACGAGCCAACGGTCATGCCCACGTTGTTGTGGAAGGAAATCACGTTCGGCGAGCATGGCATACAAAACATCGAGGCATCCTACACCTATTGCAATGCCGTTAGAATACACCACGGAACTCCGGGCGTTACGTTCAGGTTCAAGAACAACGCCGCTCGCGAACGCAGCTTCATTGTGAAGGCAATTACTGGGCGTTCGGCTTTGGTGGGAAAGAATTTCTCAATCCAGCCTGGCGCAACGGTTGAGTTTACGCTTTTTCTGCCGCTCGCCCTTGAACAGGGATATCGTTTCGGCACATATAATCTTTCAATATTCGAGACCACTCCTGGCGCGAGGGCTGACCGTAACATGCAAAGTGCCTCGTTCTCAATGGGACATTTTGTGCCCGGTTCCAACGACGTGCCAATCTTCCTGCTATCGGCTGGCATCTCTTCGAAGAAACTGTGGGGCGACCTTACAAAAGCCATGAACGAGAGAAAATACTTGCAAAGGCATACTGAAGAATCTTCGCGCAGATACCACAGGGCCAAAGGCAAGGGCAGGGGAAGCCCATACCGTTTCGATGCCAGGCAATTCAGATTCCCCGCAGAGAAGTGGCCCGTTGACTGGCGCATCTATTCGACCTACGACAGCATTTTCATCACGGCGAACGAATATGCATCACTCGGAACCGACGCGAAGTCGGCGCTTGATACGTACCGCACACTTGGCGGCGCGGTGTTTGTGACAAAGGGCAACGACGGTTTTGCGGACGTACAGGAGGCCGCAGCTGCGCTCAAGCCGATTGATGAAGCCTGCGATATTCTCTCCGGCGACATTCAAATGAATTATGGTTCAGACTCTGCGCTGCTTGGGGATCTGCAGCGTATCCCAATAGAGGCGAAGGCGACCATTCCCGTGAAAACGCTTCTCTTGGTGCTGGCGCTGTTCGCCTGCATCATCGTCCCTGTCGCGGTGTTGCGCAGCGTCAAGCGCAACACGCGAATCAGGCTTTTGGCGATCCTCCCCGGCGCGGCTGCGGTATTCGCCCTGGCGGTGGCGATTTCCGTGTATGCGTTCTTCGGAACGACGCCGACCGTGCGGCTCCAGTCGGTGACGGTTCTCGACCAGACAACGAAAAAGGCGATTACGCTTGGACAGTTCGGCGTGTTCACGCCTGTTTCGCTGGACGGGCAGATCGCGTTTCCGTCGGACACGTCCTTCGCGAGAAGGCACGTACGAGCCCAAAATGACGATGATGAGTTGGTGACGGTGGATTCGGCGGACGAGCAACGGCTCGTGGATGGCTGGGTAAAACCGCTGGTGTCCGCGTTCTTTGATTTTTCGCGCGTGTGCGAAAGACCGGAACGCCTCGACTTCCGCGTGTCTCCTAACGGGGATGTCTCGGTGGTTAACCTTCTCGGCGCGAAGATCAAGTCGGGACACGCCAACGTGGGAGGAGCGCTGTGGGCGTTCCACGACGTCGAACCCGGCGCGACGGCGAAGGCTGAGAAACTCGGTGGGGCGGGCACCCCGCGCCCGCCGTCCCCGTCTCCCCCGAGCATGTACCCGTTCCACGACATGCAGACAACCTACGGGCGCTATTGGGAGGGGAACTTGAAGTTCGTGGCGGAGTCGTGCAAAAAGGTGTCGTCTGGCGAGTACGTGGTGGAAGTCGAGGGTTCGCCGTTCTTCCCCAATCCGCTCCAGCGCAAGAAGTCGAACATGTCGGCCGCAGGCCTCGTGTTCGGGAAGTTCAAGGAGGTGGCCGAATGAAGGTTGAAGTGACCAACCTCGTGAAGACGTTCGACAGGGGCTTCCGTGCGGTGGACGGACTGTCGTTCTCGTTCTCGTCCGGAGAGGTGATCGGATTCGTCGGACCCAACGGCGCAGGCAAGACCACCACCATGCGCATCATGTCCACGCTCGACACGCCGGATTCCGGCGACATCACGCTGGACGGCGTCTCCGTGCTGGACCACCCCGAACAGGCGCACCGTCTTATCGGCTTCATGCCGGACGACCTCCCAAGCCGGACCGACACGACCGTGGACGAGTACCTCGACTTCTTCGCGCGCGCATACGGGCTTCGCGGCGCGGCAATCCGCAAGGCGGTGGAGGGCGTGGAGGAATTCACCGGCCTCACCGAATTCCGCGACCGCACGCTCCACGCACTCTCAAAGGGAATGAAGCAGCGCGTCTCGCTCGCCCGCGCCCTCGTACACGACCCGGCAGTGCTCATCATGGACGAGCCCGCGAACGGACTCGACCCGCGCGCCCGCATTGAGCTGCGCGAGCTCGTGAAGGCGCTGGGAGAAAACGGGAAGGCGATCTTGATTTCCTCGCACATCCTTTCCGAACTGGAGGAGATGTGTACCTCTTCTGTGATCATCGAAAGGGGCAGGCGTCTCAACGCCGAAGCGTCGGTGAGCGCGGAAACCTGGATCAAGCTGCGCTTCCTGCCGGACGTCAACGAAACGGCGCTGCCCATCCTCCTTGAAACGCCCGGCGTCATCGCGGCGGAGAGCAGCGGAAACGGATGGCGCGTGAAGACCGCCTCCGGCGACGAGGCGGCCGCTGCGCTTGCCGAAAAGCTTTTCGCCAGGAAACTCGTGCCCATTCTCTTCGAACCCGAGGTCGGGAAGCTCGAGGACATCTTCATGCACGTGACGAAAGGAAACCTCGCATGAAACTTCAATTTCGCATAAACCCCGTCACGCTCAAGGAACTGCGCCAGCTCGTGCGTTCCCGCCTCATTCTCTGGGGCATGGCGGTGCTTCCAATCGTGCTTCTCGTGACGACGGCGATCGTGCTGTCGTCGGAGATGCACGACATGTCGCCCATGGAGGTGACTTACGGAAAGGGGCTTGGAGGGGGACCGCTTATCGCGGTGGCGGTGATCACCGGCATCGTCACGTGCGGACTGATACCGCTCTTCACGTCCATAAAAACCGCAATTGAGACGAGCAAGACAAGCCTCGGGTTGGAGTTCACCACCGCCCTCACTCCCGCGCAGATCGCCACAGGCAAGATTACGGCGGCGGCGATCATATCCGCGATTGCGGTGGCGCTCGCGATGCCGTTCTTCGTGCTGTCGTACCTGATGCGCGGCGTAGAGCTTGTCTCAACCGTCGTCGTTCCGCTCGAACTGTTCGTCGCCGGCGTTGTGATGTCCTCGCTCGGGTTGCTTCCAGCCTGCTCGCGGCGTTCGATTGCGATGAAGATCATTCTGCTCGTGGTGCTGTACACGGTCCTACCCATATTCGTGACGAGCCTGAGCGCCGTTATGGCCTTCAGAAGCTTGCATTCTGGCGGTACGTCGTCCTCATGGTCGTATGCCGGCATGTTCTTCGCGTTTGTCGTTCCGCTGTTCATTATTGCCTACTGCCGCGCGCAGGCGGCGGCTGAACTCGCCCCGCCGCACACCGACTTCGCGCGGACTCTCCGCATCACTCAGATCGTCATGTTCGCAGTGGGCTACCCCCTGATATTCGCGGACGAAGACCCTTGTGCCTTATGGAGCGTAACATGGACGTGGGTTGCCGGAATGATAGCCCTTTGCGCAGCATCGCGTCCGCTGCCCCTAACGCGCGGCGCGGTGATCCATGCGCCGCGTTTGTGGCTCCTCCGCGTCCTCGCCTTCCCGTTTGCCACGGGAAGCATGCCGTCAATGTTTTTCGCGTTTCTGCTTGCCATGGCGTCGACCTCCATGCTCGTGCTGATTACCGGCAGCACGCTTCATTTTAACGATACAAGGCGCATCATCGTCTTGATATGCGAATGCTTCGCCCTCGTTGCGATTGCAGGTTCGATCGCGCGGGTCATTCTCGATACCCGACCCCGCCTTGCGAAATCCTTGGGCAAGATCGCCGCGGCGTATTTCGCCATCATCAACGGACTCCAACTCCTGACTGAACTTGACGTGATGGACCGGGATACGCTGTGGCCGTTCCCGTGCTGTATCGAAGGCGTCCGCCGAATTCCCAACGGACACCTTGTGATCGCAATCGTGATGAGCTTCGCCGCGATTTGTTTCGTGATGGTGGCGACCAGAGAGGACTTCAAGAGATTCCGCAAGCCATGACGGAAGCAGAGCAACAGGGACTTGCCGACGGACGCGCACTGCGTTTTCTGATCCCCCGTCGCGCGCTGCGCGGCGGGCCGGGTTCCGTCGCCGCGCCGCGCGCAGGCGAGTCATTGGAGTTCCAGGACTACCGCGACTACGCTCCCGGCGACGACCTCCGCAACCTCGACTGGAACGTTCTCGCCCGTTCCGACCGCGAGGTGGTGAAGGTACACCGCGAGGAGGTGGCGCCCGTCATCGAGATGTTCCGAGATGCTTCCGCCTCGATGGACGTGCCGACGGCGAAGCGCGAAACCTCGGACTATATCTTCGGACTTGTCACCGCTGCTGCTACTGGATGCCGTGTCGTCGAACGTGAGGAGCCGCGCACGCCGCGTTCGGTCCGTATCGTAATCTCAGACCTGATGACCGACCTCGACCCCGAACGCGAACTCGCCCGACTCTCGCATCTTGCCGCGTCCGTGATCGTGATACGCATTCTTTCCCGTTCGGAAAGAACGCCGGAGACAGGCGGCTCGGGCGAACTCGTGGACAGCGAGACCGGCGAAAGGCGCGAGCTTGCCCTCAACGACGAGACCGTGTCCGCCTATCTCAAGGCACTTGAGGCGCACACCGTCCGCTGGCGCGCCGCCGCACGTCGTTTCAACGCCGCGTTCATCGACATCGCCGCCGAATCGCCCCGCGCCGACGTGGTGCGCGAGCTCGCCGCCGCTGGAATCGTGGAGGGACGCCGATGATTCTCGCAACGCCTCTCGCCGCCGCAGGATTCGCCACCGCCGCCGTGCTGACAGCGGTGTACTGCTTCCGCCGCCGTAGTCCGCCGAAGTCTGTGGGATCGCTGCTCCTGTGGCCGAAGCCGTCCGCATCGCTATCCGCCGCGCGTCGTCGCGACCGCCTTCGCACGCCGCCGAGTTTCTGGCTTGAGCTCTTCACGCTCGTGGCGCTCGTGTGCGCCGCGCTCACGCCCCTCACATGGCGCAGCTCGTCTGGATCGCTCGCCGTGATTCTCGATACGTCGCCATCCATGAGCGCCGGCGACGCGGGGAAGAAGGCCGCCGAATTCCTTGAGCGCGAGAAGAAGCGCGGCGCGAAGGACGCCATTCGCGTGCGCACGGCGAAGGACGCGCGCGCCCTGGAACGCGAAATCGCCTCGGCGCGCGCGATACAGCTTCCCGGCGACGAGATACTCGTGCTCACCGACCACCCGCCGGAAAGCGAATTGCCCGTCACCGGAATCAGGTGGGAGGCGTTCGGGACGCCGTCGCCAAACTGCGCCATCACCTCCGTGCGCAGACGCCGCCGCGATCCCGCGCACGATTCCGTGTTCATCGAAGTGCGCCGCTTCGGGGAAGGGCGGGATTCGTGCGTTCTAGAGATCGAGGGCGTGGGCAAATCGACTCTCAAGTTTGACGCGGAAGGGCGCGCGCTCTTCTCTGGAACCGTCGCGGCCAATCTGCCTTCGATCAAGGCGTCCATTCCGCACGACGCCCTTGACGCCGACAACGAGGTACATCTCGCACCGCCCGATGTTCCGTCCGTCTCGGTCGCGCTCGACTTTGCGGACAAAGAGCTTTCGTCTCTCGTGAAACGCGCGCTCGACGCCACGGGTTACGTACGCGAGTACGCGACGGGTGGCGAGGCGGTGGATTTAGTTGTTGCGGATCGCGGCTCGCCGGGACGGCTCGCCCCACCGGTGTATCGACTTGTGTTTCTGGCTTCTGGCACCAACTACGTGAGAGGGCCGGTGTGGGCGGAACCGGGAGAACGGATTCTTGAGGGCGTGTCGCTCGACGGCATGGCGTACGCGCTTGCCGACGCCGAACCAGAAGGCGTGGCCGTGGCAACCGTCGCCCGGCGTCCACTCGTCGCCGTCGGCACGAACGTCTGTACGGTTGCGTTTTCCAATCCGCGTCTCGCGTTCTTCCGCTCGCCCGCCTTTCCGGCGCTCGTGCAGAACGTCGCGGCGGCGGCATCGGAGGCGGCGCGTGGCGGTGCGAAGAAGGTTCAGGAAGAAGCGACGTCGGATGTCCTTGACGCCGGCGAATCGGATCTCACGCGCTGCGGTTCCGGCAGTTTCGGTGCGCCCGCCGCGCCGCCTGAGAACGTCCAGCGCACAAGTTCCGCCGCGTGGATTCCCGCCCTTGCGGCGATCGCCGCGCTGTTGCTTCACTTCTATCTCTACAGGAAAAAGTCCGCGCTCGTGGCGGCGGCGTTCGCGGTGTTGGCGATGGCCCGTCCCGTCTTCCCCATGAAGGAACGGTGTGGGACGCTGGTGGTGGTGGCCGACAGGTCTCTTTCGATGGGCGACGCCGCACTGAAGGAGCAGGAGAAGATCATCCGCACGCTCGCGTCGAAGCGTCCAGCCGCCGCCGAACTCGCGGTCGTCTCGTTCGGACGCGGCGCCGCCGTGGAACAGCAGCCGTCCAAAGAGGGTTTTGAAGGGTTCATCCAGACCATTGGCCGTGACGGTTCCGACCTCCCGGGCGCGCTTGCCAAGGCGGAGGCGCTTGGGCGCGACGGGGCGCGCCACTCCCGCGTTCTCGTGATGTCCGACGGCCTCACCGACAACGACGGAGAGGCCGCATGCGCGTTGCCGGTGGACACCATGCTCCAGACGCGTCCCTTTGCGCACGACCTCGCCGTGTCGCGCATCGACGCATCTCCTTCCGTTGCGCCGGGGGGATTCGTTTGCGCGACGGCGTGGATCTACGCGCCCGAGATATCCACCAACAGCTACGCCCTCGTGTGCGGCACGAACGTGGTGGCGCGCGGGGCGATGGTGTTCCGCGAAGGGCTTACGCCGCTTGTGTTCCGCGACCGCGCCGAGAAGCCAGGCATCAGGCGCTACACGCTCGTCGTCTCGCCGTCGGGGGAAGATCCGTGTCCCGAGAACAACCGCGCGACGTTCGTGGTGGAGACGCGCGGCGGGCGTCCGCTCCTCTGGCTTTACGACGGCGTCGGATCTCCGGCCGCGTCGGTTGCGCGTGCGGCGGGCGTGAACGTGGAGGAACGAAACGCCGCCGAGTTCGAATGCAGCGTGGAGGCGCTTGCGGGGTACGGCGGCGTGGTCCTCGAAAACGTCCCCGCGAAGCATTTCCAGCCTGCCGCGATGAGGTCGCTGGCGACATTCGTGCAGGAACTTGGAAGAGGGCTTGCGCTCACAGGAGGTGACAAGTCGTTCGGCCCTGGCGGATGGTACCGCACGGCCGTGGAGGATGTTTTGCCCGTGTCGCTCGAACTGCGGCAGGAGCATCGCAAGCAGACGGTGGCGATGGCGATCGTGATGGACCGTTCGGGGTCGATGGCGTGCGGGGCCGGAAGCGGCGGACGCACGAAGATGGACATGGCGAACCTCGGCGCCGCGAGCGCCATCGACATGCTGGGGCCGATGGACCAGGTGTCGGTGATCGCGGTGGACTCCGCTCCGCACATGGTGTTGCCGCTCCAGTACGCGTCGGACGCAAAGGCGAAACGGGGCCGCGTGCTGTCCATTCGCTCCGAAGGCGGCGGCATATTCGTGAAGGAGGGCCTCATGGCCGGCATACGCGAACTCGCGAAGGCGAATGTGGCGGCCAAGCACATCATCCTCTTCGCGGACGCCGCCGACGCGGAAGAGGCGGGCGATTACGAAAAGTATTTGTCCAAGGCGCTTGCAACCGGGATAACCGTGAGCGTGATCGCGCTGGGAACGCAGCGCGACTGCGACGCCAGGCTGCTCAAACTCATCGCCAAGGCGGGGCATGGGGAGTGCTATTTCGAGGACAACGCCGCGGAGATCCCTCGCATCTTCCAGCAGGACACCTATCTCGTCTGCAAGGCGACGATGGAGACGAACCCCGCGCCTGTCAAGGCCGTTTCGGCGATCAGGCAGGTGTCTGACGCCGCAGTTCCGGACAAACTCGTCGTGGGTGGCTACAACGTCACGTACCGCAGAGAGGGGAGCGACGTGGCCATGTTCGCGCTTCCGGCGAACGACGACCCCGCGCCGCTGCTTGCGTTCAGGCAAGCGGGGCTTGGACGCACGCTTGCGTTCACGGGGGAACTGTCGGGACAGTACTCCGCACCGCTCATGACATCCGAATACGGCGCGGAACTCACGGCGGCGATCGCGCGCTGGACGCTCGGTGAAGACGGCGCGTCGGCGTCGGGCTTCTACTTCGAGCGCAGGGCGGTGTCTGGGGGCATGCGCGTCACGGCGGTGGCGGAAAGCGACAATCCGCTCGCCGCGCTTTCGAACGCCGGGCTGCCGCTCGTGACGATCATCCAGCGCGAAGGGTCGGGCCCCGAAAAGGTGCAAGGCGCGCTCACATGGGACGACGCCGAGACGCTTTCCGCGTTCGTCCCGCTTTCGGGCGGCGAGACGGCGTTTCCCGTGGTGATCCTTCCCTCCGGCAAACCTTTTGCGCTGCCGCCGATCTGCCTGCCGTATCCAGGGGAATACAGACGCGCGCCGGATCCCCGCGCCGGACAGCGCAACCTCGCGCGGCTTTCGGAATCCACTGGCGGACGCTCGCTCACCACGGCGGATACGGCGTGGGATGCGCTTCCGCCGTTCCGCCACGCGGTGCAGCTCGCACCTGTGATCTACATCATCGCTGCGCTCGTCCTGCTTGCGTCAGTCGCTGCCGCTCGTTTGGGGTGGAAGCTCCCCGTGCTCAGACTGCCATCGTTGCCGAAGAAGCCGGAGAATCCGGAAATTCCGGAGAAACCGGAGAATCCGGAAATTCTGGAAACTCCGGAACTTCCGGAAAACGCCACCGCCGCTGCCTTCGCCGCCGTGCGCCGTCGCACGCGCAGATAACCGTCGAATTCCGCCATTTCGAGCACGCTTGGGCGTCCTGCTTCCCCCTCCTAAAACTTTTTTCACTTTTTTTGAAAAACCCCCTTGCGCGGCGTCGGGGGGTTTGATATACTATCCCCTCGTTCGCCACCCACCAGGGCGCAGCCCGATGGACGCGACTTGATCTTTGAGAATCGACGGTGCTGAAGAACGCCGAACTTGGATGGCTCCCCCGGGAGCCGTCGGAAGGGAGGCGGAACACAA
>Ga0310695_10001202_pt1 | contig 62522 bp, 61 predicted proteins | sample RumenRJG_04DNA_FD_203882 | JGI IMG/M metagenome (GOLD analysis project Ga0310695, IMG submission 203882) | Bovine rumen microbial communities from Lethbridge, Alberta, Canada - RJG_04 (v2) (version 2) | ecosystem: Host-associated > Mammals > Digestive system > Stomach > Rumen | place: Canada... | reverse complement strand
ATTCGGAATGAGATAAAGCCACCTGGTCGGAAAAATCGCCAATTTTTCCTACTGGTAGCTGGTACCCCCATAACTGTAACATGTTCTGTGGGGTGTATTGTAGACGCTAAAACTTTACCGCTTACGAAAGATCCGCTCACGGTGATCATTGAAAAGATCAATGAAAACTTCGGAACGCATTTCACGGAGATGGATAAAGTCCTTGTTCAGATGGAGAACGATTATGCCAGGCAGGAGAAGTGGCAGAACTACGCAAAGAACAATGACAGATCAACCTTTATGCTCCTGTTCACGAAGGATTTTCCTTTTATGGCAACCGAGCGTTATGAGCAGAATGATGAGTTCTTCAGACACCTGTTTGCGGATCCGGATATGATGCAACTGGTCATGGATTCGCTTGGCCCTGTCTTATATGAAAGACTCAGACGAAACGCAATATAAATTCCGAACCCAGGCGTAAATAGAAATGCTGTAACGGAAATCTGTGTAGAGGATAAAGTATATTGATGAAAGAGGGAGTGGAAGATATAAGGATTGAAGAAGGGCTGGGTTTCCTATATAATATTTTCATCTTGTTCTGCCACATTAGTGGCACTTGATGGGGATTGTAGGGATGAAAGGAATGAAGTTTTCCGAGCAAAATGTTTTGCTTGGCATAATTGTTTATACTTATCTGGTTGGAAGCCGTGGGTTTGGCTTGGCCGGGAATCAGGACGGATTGATTTGATCGCTGTGCAGAAAAGAAGCGTCTTTTCTGTTCGGCAATTTTTAGTTTGGAAGGATAATGCAGTCATCTTTTGTAAAAGAAATAGAATAGACGAAAGTTGCTCTCAAGTTGTTACAGGTTTATATGACTTTAAGAGGAGAAAACGATGTATGATTTTATTATTTCAACCAAAAGAAGAAACCATCTTAAGGCCACGCTTTGCAGTCTTTCATGTGATTCAAAGCGGAGGTTTGACATGAGAAATAAGGCAAGAATTATTTTAATCGTGATATCTCTGCTATTATTATTTTTCGGGGTTTTTGATGCAAAGTGGGGCATATTAACCGTCTATGCAGGTACAAACCACAGTCAAAGTGAGGCGGTAGCATGGATTTCTGCAAGAAAAGCAGAAGGTTGGGCAAAAGAATACGATGGCGTAGCGGGGGCGCAATGTGTAGATCTGATAGTTTATTATTTTGACTATTTGGTGGGACGTCATTTATCCGGAAATGGATATGACTATGTAGGAAGAACGGATTTGCCTTCGGGGTGGTATTACACGTCAAATCCCTCCCCGGGAGATATAGCTGTTTGGTCAGCGTGGACAGGTATCGCCAGGGAAAATGGGCATGTGGCACTTGTAGAATCTGTTGGGAATGGTACATTCAATTATGTTGATGTGAATGGTGCAAACCATACGGCTGGTTCTGGGACATTAAGCAATTCAGATCCATCCTCTTTTATTCACCCAGATTTTGAAGATCTGTCCGCTCATAACCCAGTCATTGCTTTTGATTCGAACAGTTCTAATAATTATGGCACAGTAAGTGTATCGGGATGGGCGTATGATCCTGATGATACTGCGGTGAGTTTAGCTATAGATGTATATTTTTTTGAAAATGACAACCCAACATTTTTAGGACAAACGATAGCAAATCTCGAAAGAGGGGATGTTGATAAGGCTTTTGGCGTAGGAGCGTATCATGGCTTTAATGCTACCTTTAACACAAGTGTGCGTGGATCGGGTGAGATAGCGTGTGCAGCTATAAATATAGGCAAGGGTAGCAGCAATGCCACTTGGACTGAAAGAAAAAGTATATCAATAGTTAATACTGGTTCACCATTAGAAACTGGAATTGAGCGTACAATCCCAGATGGGAATTATATTATTGCAAACGCCGGAACATCAGATAAAACAACATTTTATTATCTTGATATCGACGGAAATACACTGCCTGCAGCAGATCCTACCAATGTCATGTTATGTGGACCGGGATTAAATTTCGCTGATTATGATACATGGACTGTAAAATATAACAATGGATTCTATACCATAACCCAAAAGGATTCATCTATGGCATTAGATGTTTATGCCGCAAGTCGCGATGAAGGAGCCAATGTGCAAGTTGCAGAAAGCAATTCAAGTGATGCTCAAAAATGGATTATTACACCAAATGGGAATAATGGATATATAGTCAAGGCAAAATGTAGCGGTTTTGTATTAGATGTAGCGGGCGGACAAATACAGATAGGAGTGAATGTTCGGCAATGGGATAGCAATTTATCAGATGCACAATCGTGGCTTTTTATACCATATGAACCTGCTCAGCCCGTGGAAGATGGAAGATATGTTTTTCTTAATGGATTAGATGAGCACATTGAATTAAATGTTCATAGCAATAGTGGAAAAGTTGAGGACGGAACAAGTATAAGAATATGGGATGACTCTGCTGAAAGCAGGTATAATTCTTTTGACATAACAAAACTTGATAACGGATTTTATAAGATAATCCATGCGGCTTCCGGAAAAGCATTGACAGTTACGGATGGCTTATCAAAATATTCATCTGGTATATCACTATATGACTATAATGGTACTATTGCACAACATTGGTCTATTATGAAAATAGGAGATGAGTATGCTCTGAGATCCAGATGCAGTGGTTTTTCATTAGAAGTTGAGGGAAGTAAGAAGGAAAACGGCACAACGGTTTCACAGTATCCATATAATGGGGGTTCACTTCAACCTAATCAAAGCTGGAAAATTGTTCCTGCTGAATATACAGTTAGTTACAATGCATTGGGAGGGAACAAGGCACCATCTGATCAAATAAAGTATTATAAGGAAGATCTAAAAATAAGTACAGATGTTCCAGAAAAGGATGGATATATCTTTGAAAAATGGAATACGAAAGTTGATGGTACAGGAATAGACTACTATCCTGGCGATAGCTATAGTCAAGATAATAATTTGATTCTATATGCGAAATATTCCTCTAATCAACAAACTAAGATTACGGTTTCGTTTAATGCAAATGGTGGAACGGTATCTCCGTTATCAAAGAAAGTAACAATTGGAAAGAATTATGGAGAACTTCCTCAGCCTCAATGGAGTGGACATGATTTTGAGGGATGGTATACGGAGCAAAATGGGGGGACAAAAGTTGAATCAACCACAACCGTAAGTAAGACGAATGCTCATACCCTTTATGCACATTGGGTCGAGAGTGATCCAAGCAGCAAGGTGACGGTATCTTTCAATGCAAATGGAGGATCTGTAACGCCTTCGACAAAGGAAGTGACCGTAGGACAGGCTTACGGAGACTTACCTCAGCCTCAATGGAGCGGACAAGATTTTGAGGGCTGGTACACGGAGCAGACAGGCGGAACGAAAGTTGAATCGACTACAATAGTAAGCATAGCAGCCGGACATACACTATATGCTCATTGGAAAGAAAGCATTCCGGGCAGTAAGATTACGGTTTCATTTAATGCCAATGGAGGATCAGTCTCGACTACATCAAAAGAGGTAACGGTGGGACAGGAGTATGGTAAACTGCCACAGCCTCAAAGGGATGGGTATGATTTTGAGGGCTGGTTTACGGAACAGACCGGCGGAACCATTGTTACGGTATCTACTATAGTTAGTTCCGCAACAAAACATACATTGTATGCACATTGGAAAGAGAGAAAGCCGGGTGATGAGAAAAAGGAATCTCATACCGTAATCTACTATAGTATGGATAGGGAGTATTATAGAGAGAGCGTAATTCATGGGGATACAGTTACATTTCCAGATGCTCCGGCAGACAATTTTATCGGGTGGTATGACGAATCCAATAATTTATGGGATGAAACAATGCCGGTACTCAGGAATCTTGAACTTGAAGCCCATTTCCTGAGAGGTACCACATCCGGAAATAGCGGTTCCGGTCTTGATCCGGCTCTTATAATAGAAAATCAGGTCAATTTATATATGGTGAAGGGGCAGAAATACAATTTTACTTCAGACACTACATGGACATCAAACAATACCGACGTTATAAAGGTGAATAACAAATATAAGGTTGAAGCCAAAGGAGAAGGCACAGCCAATATTATAAATAAGGAAGGAACCATCACATATATTGCTCATGTAGTAGCACCGGTTTTGGGGGTCGCAAATCAAACTTCCAAAGTGAAGAGACTTGAGCTGGTTGAGGGTAATACCGGGAAACTAGTTGTTTCTAATCTTGGGAAATATGAGGATTTCTTCGATATTGTTTGGGAAAGTTCTAATGATGAAATAGCCAAGGTAGATGATGGATTGGTTTTTGCAGTAAGCAAAGGTACAGCTAAGATTTATGCCTATATTAATGGAAAAACCTATAACTTTCCGGTCAAGGTTACAGATAAGTATAATGTATCCGGTTATGAGGGAGAGGTTGCGTTTACTCCTCTTCAAACTGTTACTGTCAGTTACAAGGATGGATTCAAGGTGAGGAATGCTGAGTGGTCATCGTCACTTTCACTGAACAGGGTGTATAATTCCAAAAACAAGTTGCAGTATTATGAAGATAAGGTGGTTCGGATCACTCCTGCTGGCAAGATCACTGCAATCGGCGTGGGAACTACTGTTCTGAAGGCAAAAAACGGGAATACAGAAAAATCGTTTATTGTAAAGGTGAATGATTGCGTAAGCAAGATAATATATATCAATAAGGGGAAAAAGAAGAACCTGAAATACTATAATGTTAAAAGCAGTGGAAAAAACCCGGCATCATGGAGCCTCGGGGACGGCAGTTCGTCTTATGTGAGTGTAACGAATAAAGGAGCTGTTAAAGGTCTTTCCGTTGGGAGAGGTACCGTAGTATGCAAATACGATCCCTATGGAACAGGAGGTTTTACCTATATAGCTACAGTATATGTGGAGGATCCGCAGATAAAAGAGGTTTCGCCACTTGTAAAGAACAATAATACATACTCTCTTACGATGAATGTTAATGATGAGTATTTCATAAATACAGATGGAGTATATCAACCGGTGATATTTAAGAGCAGCAATAACAACGTAGCATTCGTTGATGAAGCAGGAGTGGTTAAGGCAAGACAAAAAGGAAAAGCAAACTTGACTGTGAGAGTCAACGGGAAAAAACTGACGGTTAAGGTGACAGTAAACTGATCAGATTAACTTATAGCAACTGAGGTTTTGATTCCTGAAACAAGAAAATCGTATATGGTAAAAGGGACAGCAAAGTACATAGAGTCGGGAGAAGTTGTGGAACAGTTGAACTAAACAGCGGAGGAATAGGAGATCCCTTTCAAGGCAAAAGGAGCCTTAGAAGTTACTGTTTCCCATATAATAGCAAAGCATCCTGAACCAGATAACAATCAGGAAGAGGATTGGATTTAGTTTTTCGTAAGCGCTTTTTAATTACACGTCTATGAAATATCAGACCACCGAATTAACTTAAAAAATAAAAAGTCAGTCCGGTGGCTTTTCTGTTCAAGATAGCTGATCCTATTATGTGAGATCATCTTTCCTGGTCTTATTTCTGCATCTCTCCTGTATCTTACCTGTCCATGGCATATACTCGGAAGCCCGTGCAGGCTCAATAACGTAGTCTCGGGCATGTTCAAGTAACTCGGCCAGGTAGAGTTCAGGATCGAGATCATTTGCAGCTGTCGTATCAATAAGAGACTTGATGATAGCAGCGGAACGGGCTCCTCTGGATGTATCATGAAAAAGCATATTTTTCCTGACAGTGGCGTATGACTTTGCACACCGCTCTGCGGCTGCATTTGATAAAGGCAGCCTTCCGTCTTCCAGATAACGCATAAGTTTGTCCCAGTTCTTCCGGGTATAGTTCACGGCCCGCTGGAGAGCTGTACCTCCGGCCGGATCAAGCTTTTCATACCATTCCTTAAAGGCATCCCATTTTGGCTTTTGCTTTTCAAGCCTTTCTGCCTTTACTATATCAGGCGGTTTGTCTATTAGCAGAGCTTCTTCCTGATATATTTTATTTATAGCCATAAAGCCGACCACTGCAGGATCTTCATAATAAAGAGTTCCTGACTTGATATGGATTGCTTCGAACCATTTGCGCCGTACATGATCTGAGCAGGTCAGCCTCTTTGCGTTATCCATTTTGTTGTATCCCGAAAACCCATCAGTCATAAGGTATCCCGAGAAGTCGGCACTCAGGAAATTCCTACAGTTATAGCCTCCCCTGGATGGCTGGTAATCATATAGTATCACAGGTTTATCAGTCCCATAAACGGATGCATAGATCCACATATTATGTGACTACTCACATAATATGTGGGTGCACTGCAGCAGCGAACTTATGGACTGCCATCCCATCATTGTCTTTTGGTATGAGGCTACACGAGGCACGGATCATCTCCGGAAGCTGTTCGGAGAATTCCTTGGATATATAATCTGCGACGCTTACATTTCTTATCAGGTGATCGAAAGTGAGTGTGGCGGCATAACTGTAGCCGGGTGCCTGATGCATTGCCGCAGATATTTTGCCGAAGCTCTCTTCATAATGAATGTCGCAGACATGTCCGAGGAAGAGTGTTTTTTGCAAGACCCTTTTGGAAAAAGTTGCAAAGTAAAAATGGACAAACTTGCATGTCCAAAAGGGACAAAGTTGCAAGGATCCCCGGCACGCAAGGTGCCGGTATGAATCCATTGCAAACGGGTTACTGTTATTAAAGGTAGGTGATTGAGGTTTTGTCTTTTCCAGCAATCAACCTTCTCATACGTTTTGAGAGCTTTTTGTTATCCATGGGATCATTCCCACTGTAACAGCGCTCAACATAGAAATTGTAGGCGTCATAGTCTTCATAATCGTTAATGTAAAGATTGCTGAGAATATCCTGCTTCAGACCATCTGCCCAATCAGGCGGCAAATATTTTATCAGCACCTGACGCCAGCGTACCACCTCGGCACGGAGCTCGTTGATCTCATAAACCATAGCATCCGTAAGCCTTAAAAAATCAGTTATATCGGAGCAAATGGAACAGTGTTCATATGGGTCTATACGCTCATCGCTGTCCTGCTCCTTTATATATGAGTTGTCCTTTAGACTGCTATCATCCCAAAAAGGCAGCTCCTGTACATTGAAAACTGCATTATTGTTATCCATTAGAGACCTCCTTACTGCTTCGTTCAACAGAAATATTGATGTTTGATTCACGAAGGCGATTATTACCGCCGGGAAAGAGAAGCAACTCTACATGATGAGTGAGGCGCCCTATAAGGGCAGTTGTCATTCTTTGATCATACAGAACATTTACCCACTGAGAGAACTCCAGATTGGTGTTGAGTATTACCTGCTTCTGCTCATGTATCTCTGACAGATAATCGAAGAGCAGCTGTGATCCTGTTCTGTCATAAGGGACATATCCAAACTCATCAAGGATCAGAATATCAGCCGAGTTTAATTTCTTCTTTACGGCAGACAGCGTCCCGTTGGTATGGCTCTCCGTAAAGAGATTGATAAGACCTGCGGTACGGTAAAACTTAACGGGTATTCCCTGTTTGCAGGCTTCTATCCCTATAATGATCGAAAGCATGGTTTTTCCTGTTCCGGTTCCGCCGTACATGATTATGTTCTCGCCTCGTTTCCGGAATTCCAGATCTAACAGCCCTTTAAGAGACACATCTTCCGGAAAGACTACTTCGTCGGCATTAAACTGATCAACCGAATACCTTTTAGGAAATCCCGCAGAGTTCTGAAGTTTGTTGATGCGAGTTTTCTTTCGATACGCTATTTCGTTTTCAAAGAGCTTGCAAAGGAATTCCTGATTGGTTTTCCCTTTTTGTATCATTGCCCGGTCCGCCAGGTTTGATGACAGACGGAGCTGCTTACAGCATGAGGCGATCCTGTCCCGGTATTCAGTCATTGACGGCACCTCCCTTCCTCAGGGCGGCATCCATCTTCTTCAGATCAGCACCATTAAAAGGAATGATCTTGGCAGACGGAATAACAGCCGTATTATCAAGCGGTGGCAGTTGTGGGACATCTGCATATATCCTGTTGTAAAGGCTCTTAAGGCTGTCAGGATTCGTACTGTTAAGCGCAAGAGCTTCGTTTACTATATAAAGTGCAGAATCGAATCCTGAGCGTTCTGTAAGCTCTGCGAGCACCTTAAGAACTCTGCCTCGTTCACTGTTGTCACACTTATCCATGAACTGCTGCATACCCTCGGGCATCATGTCATATATGCCACTGTTCCGTAAGGAACGGGGTTTTTGGGCGATGTATTTGAGGTAGGGTATCCATTCCATGCTGGATTGTTTATTATCGCCGTATAGCCGTTTGTGGCTCACTATTTCCTTCATGTGGTCATCAAATACTGTTACGGTTGATGATGTGAGCCTCACGGTAACGCTGGTTTCACTGTATCCGGGTGAAGCTGAATACGTATGCTTGCCATCATTAAGCTTGAATTTACCGTATTTGTCTGTCAGTGCCGTTGTGTATGAAGCTGTTTCATAAGGAGCGGCTGGAAGGGGCAGCAACGCTGCCTTGTCCTCCTTAAAGAGGGTACTTATGAATATACAGTCGTCGTATTCATAATGCTCTCGCTCCATGTCTTTATCGCACTCATCCAGCAATTGTCGGTTAAACTCTGCAAGATTTGTGAAGGAGGGCACCGGGACTAATTGATTCCTTCTAAGATATCCGACTTTGTTTTCGACATTACCCTTTTCCCAGCCTGATTCGGGATTCATAAACACAGGCTTGAATCTGTAGTGGTCACAGAAGCGTTGAAATCTCTCTGTTATCTTTCGCCCGCCACCCCGAATTATGTTGGTGACAATGGTTTTTGTATTATCAAACCATATCTCCGTGGGAACGCCGCCTATGTGGTTGAAAACAGCGACCAGACCTTCAAGAAGGCACTCCATGTTTTCACCATAATTGAGCTGTATATAACCGCCGTTACTGTACGGAAAGCTCACTATCAGGCATTTGCCGGAATAAAGCGTACCGTTTTCCCTGAAGTCTGCGCTTCCGAAGTCTGCCTGGGATTCACCCGGAACATGCTTAAGAGGAATATAGCCCTCATTGTTTTTGGGCATAAGTTCCTTTTTCCTCGTTGCGTAATAGGCTGCAACAGTACGGTAGCTGCAGTTGAAACCCTCAATTTCCCTGGTGAGCCGTCGATATACCCTCTTTGCAGTGTGCCGTTGCTTCCTCGGTGCTTTTTTATCCGCTATAAGCCAACTGTCTATGATAGGCTTGTATGGATCAAGCTTTGAAACATGAGAGTCATCTTCGGTCGGTTTCGGTGGCGGACTGCTGAAGTCCTCCTGGTCAATATACTTTGTGACTGTTTTGCGGTTGTGTCCGGTTATCTCGGCTATTTTGGAAATGTTTGTAATACCTTGCCCATAGTAGAGTTCCCGGATCTGGTGGATCTGATCCATTGTCAGCATTCTCCTTTCCTCCTTTTCATGTATTTGCTAAAACAGCATGAAAAGGATAGAACTATGTGATTATGCTTGCAATGGAGACCTCCTTATACAGGCCGGATCCACCTCATGATACAATGATGCAACTTTGTCCTTTTTGGACATGCAACATTGTCCATTTATGTTTTGCAACTTTGTGTAATTATATTATGCAATAAACAGAGGAAGAGCTTGCAGCGCTCCCCGAAATCAAGGAATTGCTCCTGATAATGGAAATCTATGCGGAGGAAAATAAGCTGAAGGATCTGTCCTCTGAAGACCGGCTTACAGAGCGCCAGATAAAGGTTCGACCCAAGGTTGATGCGTTTTTCGAGTATATCCATGAACTGAAAGACTCCAATGAGCAGTTTTCCGAAAGGATGAGAAAAGCGATCCAGTATGCCGTTAACCAGGAGGAGCGGCTCCGCCAGTTCTTAAAAGATGGGAACATCCCTTGCGACAATGGGAACAGTGAAAGAAAAATTCGCGCCTACAGCATCGGTAGAGCCAACTGGCTCTTTGCAGATACCATTGTCGGAGCGAAGGTTAATGCCACAATGTATTCCATAGTCGAGACAGCAAGAGCCAACAATGCCGATGTCAGGATATATCTTCAGTATCTTCTGGAAAAGATCCCTCCAGAGACAGAATTCGGTAATGCGGACGATCCGGTTTTCTTAGACAGCATGATGCCATGGTCTGAAGCCTACAGAGAATATGAAAAATCCATAAAAGCCCAGGCGATAGGCCATTACAGAAATCTGTTCCCTGAAACGGAGCGACCAAAAAGTCCGGTTAAACAAACAGCCAATAAATCGATCCCTATTGAAAAGGCGATATAGTTTGACAAGCATCCATGAGCCCTTGCTTCTGGAACGCTTCGTCATGCAAAAGTTCAAAAAGTATGGTTACTTTTGCTACTTTTGCTATTATGCGTAAAGCCCTCTATGTAGTTTACCATACGTAGAGGGCTTTTCTATAGACGCTAAATCTTTACCGCTTACTTAGCGCTTACTCTACATTGAGTTATGTAAAAAATATATCTTGAACTCAGCTTGAACTCAATTGGTTTACATAATTATTCGCTTGATTCCAATTATGCGAATAAATAAGAATCTATGCCCTGCGCAAGCATCCTTATAGTATTTTTATATATTCGTATATTCTTAAATTCTTTCATCCCCTTGTGTCATAGAATAAAAAGTTCAAAAAAGTTATAATGCTGCCTATTCAATAGCGGGTTGATTTAGTAGCACCCTCAATCAAGCAATGGTAAAAATAACTATTATCGTTTTCGTATTGAGTATAACTGGCAGTTTCATTGTCATATTTATAAAAAGTCAAATCTCGTGATATTTCAATTGGATAATAATCGTCAGTATCAACACATACTATGGATGAGTAATCAATTTCACCATCTTCAAAAGTCATATCAGTCCGATTGTGAAGAGAATGCTCGGCATCTACTCTGGAAGTAAAATAAGCAGCTTCAGAAGCCGTTATTTCCCATTTATCTTTATGATGTTTCCTTTGATATTCCATGTATTCATTGAAGTCATCAAACCGGTTAGTGTTCTTAAATCGTCTCTGATGATCTTCTTCTGTTAATTCTATAACAATAATATCTTGGATAATATAGATTTTACTCATGCTTCTCCTTCTTTTTCGTATTTAACATCTTATTTACCGTTTAATATGCTGATATCAATATCCTTCCAGCCATTGATTATTAACCCTGATGTTATCAATGTTGAAGATTTCATATTGCTTATCTGAGTATTCTGCCCTTTTTGATTCATACTCATCTTTTGTGGACAGAGCCCCGTTGACAACATACTTTCTTTCTTTAGGGTTCTCTTCTGTTCCCGGTTTTTCGATATCAGCGAATTCCACCAATTTCACAACATTTTCGTCCTTCACTTCGTAGTATCTTTCATAAATAGAACCTAAGCCCGTGAATTTGCTACAGATGATGTGACTTATGGGATCAATCTCTACACTTCCCCTTTCGCCAAAAGAACCTAAATATACGGCCTTATGGTTTATATAGGAGTAGATCTGGACCTTATCTAAATGATCGATACCATCAAAAATCATCAGTTCATCCGTTCCGTCACCATTGATATCAAATAGGTCATATCCGACAGTTTCCTTGTTCTCTGAATATGCATCGTCCAGAGCAACCTCAACGATTCTTCTATATGCTCTCCAAGCATCTACCCTTTCAGGAAAAGCATTATTCAAAATATCTTCTCCAAGTTCTGGATTTGTTTCATTGTGTTCTACCAAGAAATTGACGCCGCCCTCAGTAAGCCCAACCACAGGCATGGATTCATATGATACAGAAATTCGTTTCTTTTCAGGATGGTCCATATCGCCCTGTAGAACAGACGTAGCCCTTTCATATTCATCGAAACTTACGCAATAAGAATCGTCCGGCCAGTCCCAGTCGATTTCACAGTCATAAGAACCGTCTAAGCCCTCTGGCATGGGATAGTCTGCATAGTACTTATCTTCATATTTATCCAAAGATTCTTCAGTCGGTTCGGAATCTTCCTTCTTCCGTGTAAGTTGCGCCACCGAACCTACGAGCATCGGTTTTCCATCAATTATCTGTGTATAAAAAAATATAAATGATCCCATACCGCCATATTGGCTTATGATCCTGTTTCCTTTTTCAATATATTCTAACCTGCCAAATTCAGAAAACTGGCCAACTCTGACCACTTCTTTTTGGCCAGGGATATAGGTGAATACATATATACCGGTGACATGATAATCACCCAGACCCATAAACAACTCCGGTATACTATCATCGTCCACATATCCAAATGAAAAATGGGGGCTGACGATACCCCCCGCTTCTTCCATCAAAAGATCAACAGCATTCTGTCCTAATGCAGCCTCATAAGATTGAACAGCCTCTAGGTATTCTGTACTGTCATTCCAACGAGGATCACAGGCTTTGAACATATCGGATATGGAAGGATAATCCGGTACTTCCTCGTTATTTTCCTGAGTAGCCTGCAATTTCCCGGTGTCTGTATCAAAATTAGCTGAATTTTCTTTGGAAACCGTATGATATTCTGGATTATCAGATGATCTTGACACAGAAACAGTATCTTCTGAAATACTCCCCATTTCTGCATTTCCGCAAGAAACCATGAACAAAATACTCGTTAAAAAACTTACGATATAGAATTTTTTGAAAGAAAGAGATTTCATCTGACTTGGTATGCCTTAAAACAGGGTTTGATTTCAATTATATTATGACATATACCTTAATGCCGAGTCGTTATATGTCCTGCTCAACGCTGATTGTTTTCAGCCGTCCAAGGAGTTTTTGGATATTTCCATTTTCAAGTTCTTCCAAAATATATCCATCACAAAACCGCTCAGCTCGTATGATACTCATAAGCAGAGCCATTACACATCTGTTATCAAGAGTATCAATATCAACGTCTTTCATCTTTTCTATTCCATATTTTCTCAGAATTTCATAATAGTTGTACAGATCGTAATCTGGATTATTATCATTAAACTCATACACGGCCGCCACTAATTCTTCAACTGTCTCCGAGTAGATCGGAAATGGAACATGGATGGGATCATCTCTTGTTCCTTTGTGCTCCGTATCAACATGCCAGGTTCCGTATTCGCCTTTATCCAATTTCTCCTTCAAACTGATTAATTTTGCAAATTTATCCATCTATCTAACATCCTATGCTGGTTTTACAATCGTTTTCTGTTTGGCATGATACAGATGATGTTGTATGTGGTAATAGCCGGATTTATTAGATTTTTCACGGATTTTTAAGGTTTGGATAACTCCGTTCCATAAATCTGTCAGTTTTGCCAGAGATGATCCGCCGATTGTGAATCTTACAATCTTCTTTCCGGAATAATTATTCTTTCCTTTTAACAGGATGGTGGCGTTTTTCCCTCGTTTTATGTTATTGGAATAGAAAAGATCGTAATTTTCAGATCCTACTGGTGTATTCCCAATTTTCACGACAACATCATTTCCGGAGGGCGTGACCGGTTTACCCGTATAATTATAAGCTTTTCCTTTATGGATTGTGACTTTTGCCTTACTGATATCTTCGCTCTTCCTTATGATTCGGTAAGTAGCATTCACTTCACCTGTATAATTTCCGCCAGATTTAGCAGTTATATTGACACTGACAGAACCTCCTGCAGCTGGCTTTGTGCTTCCAGAGGATACTGTAAAAACAGCGGTATAATCGGTATTTTTCTTAAGCTTTTGGTCAGTATAACTTTTGTCGAAAAAGAGAATCGGTACTTTTTCGTAGTCTTTTTCCTTAGTAGACTCTACCCGGTCACTTATTACTAAGGTCAGGTTCGAGAGCTTTTGCTTAGAAACATTAAAATTTAAAGGTATACTCCCCGTATAAGAGCCTGTTCCTTTAACCGTAACAGTGGCAACATTTCCAGCCTTCTTATTGTTTTTATAGCCTACAGTATAATCTCTTCCCTTTCGTAGAAGGACTCCGTTATAAGAAACAATAACATCCGGCTTCGCTCCACCATAAGCATAAGGAACCTTTCTGTCCTCATCAAGGCTGTTTGGCGCGATCATTACAAATGTATACTTGTTATCCCCAAGTTTTTTCTTTCCGGTGATTTTATAAGTTACCCTTTTCACACCATATATATTTATACCATCACCCTTGAAAACAAGTATGTGAGAGCCAGGATCTGTGTAATTATCTCCTGATATGGTATTTATCACATAATAATCCTTGTTTAAGGTTTCACCCGAATATTTTAGATTCAGGCTCGGCATCTGCTTCTCGCCGGTATATGGAAAGCTCGTTTTGCCGGTTACCTTTACTGCGCTCATTACTGGCTTATCTGTTACGATTAATGGGATATTTACGGTAACTCCTCCTACGTAACCTTTACTGTCGCTCTTAGAATTCATCTGAATAGAGTAAGTCCCCATTTCTTCACAAGAGCTTTCGTTTCCCGAGGAATCCAGATATTTGAAATCAAAGTCCTTATTTGTATATTTCAATACGATTCCATCAGAATTGATGAGCATTGGCTTTACTTTGTTGTTTTTCTTTCCTGCCTTGTATGGTACTGCCAAAGGATCGCCAAACACAGTATTAGCTGATAGAGGATTTTTCGCTATTTCAAACGTGATGGTTTTACTTCCTGTAAAATCACCCTTGAAATTTAAAACTATTTTGGCGTTCTTTTCTACCGCTGTATTATTTTTATAAGTTGTAGTGTAGTCAATTTTAGGATTAAGCCGCTTATTGTTATAATATACTCGAAACGCAGGCTTTAACGGATTTCCGGTATAATAATAAGTCTTTTTTAAGCCGCCTATCCAGATGCCTTCCGGTAAAGATTTTCCTTCCGGAAGATCACCGGGTTCAATCCCATCTCTGACATCATCGTATTTAGAATCTTCAGATGTATCTTTGGTAAACTTAGCAGTAATTAAAACATCTTTTAAAACTGAGAATCTATACAATAGTTCAGTTGATTTTATCTCTCCATCAACTTCCCAACCTAAAAATTCGGCATTCCCGATTGGTGTGGCTGACATCTGACAAAACTCACCATTAATAAAGCCTCCTCCTCCTACTATAGATCCAGAACCTACAACATTTGATGAAACTTGATATACGGCTATACTTTCGCCTTTTTGATTTATGTCGGGGGTCAATATAATACCAGAAGGGTCTTTTACAACCACATTACTACTAATAATCTGAGCATTTATACTCTCACCTTTATTCATGCTAATACTTAAATAGCTTTCAAGGTCATTTGGAAAGATATTATTTTCTGAAAAAACTTCTCTTGTTAATGACACATTGCTATTATCTGTTGAGGTTATATTTATATCATAATTTGAGTTTGTTGGGATAACTACTACTTTCTGACCATTTTCATCTATATATGTACCTATACCTTCGTCCATTTCTATAGGCTTATCTTCAATTATTTTTCCTATAACTGCTCCTTCATTATTTTTAACCGTGATATTTACTGGACAATTAGCGATAATATGCATTCGTCCAGCAGAAGATTCCGGGAAATAATCCTCTTTTGATAATGTGTCAATCCAAGCAAGTTGCAATTCTGGATAGTGGTTAATTGCTAAATAATCTAATTCTTTTTTCTTTTCAATTCGTGGATTTGCGTTTACTGTAGTGGCCAAAATCGGAGCAACTGCTTTTCTTGTATATCTTGCATGATCTACAATGTTCCTTATCACTTTATATAAATCCATATTTTCACTAAAGACGGAATACCCATAATTCCACAAATCTCCCTGATATATGGTCATATATTCGTGTGGCAAAGGTATCAGATATGTTAAAGCAGCCACCAAATTTCGATTAACGGAATTTTGTGTAGAAGCAAATTCAAATGCACTGTTAGCAAGTTTTCTTAAATCTTCTGTATCATAGCGTATTTTACCGCTCTTATTTTCACCGCAGTAATCACCTAATATTTTTTTATACTTATATAACATCGATGTTCTAAATTGTCGATATATGCTTGGTTTATATCCTACGCTATCTGGGATATAATGTGTTATGCCATATCTATTATATTGCCAAAATTGATGATTATTTGGTGCTACAAGAGGAATTATATCGGCCAAATTTACGATATTTGTAATATTATCATAACGAGAATCATTATAATCTTGTTTTTTGGTTCCTTTAGGACACTCAAAACAAAAAGCAAAAATATTATTTCTCTTTATTCCTTTAATAGCCCCATCGTCTAGTTTTGCAGCTGTAATATTTGTTACAGCTGCGGCTCTACTATAACCGGTAATCCATATTTTAGTATTATCTAAATCCGTAATATTGTATCTTTGCAAATGGTTTTGTATTCTTTTTACAACAGTATCTGATGCAATATCCCACCCATAATGGATATCAGGCTGTTCCCAGTTATCTGCATCAGTAATATTAAAATTTCCAGCCCATTCATTCAGATAGCCCCCTCCACGAACAGCTACTAAAACAAGAGTGGCTTCCTTATCTCCATTTTTAATTCTTCTACTACCAATAGCCGTTCCTATCGTATTGCCATCTGGATTTACGTATTGAATATCTTTATCATACAGACGACCGTTTTTTCTTTCTTTTCCTTCATCATATTGAAAATCAAGCTTTGTCATAAGGTCTTTTATGTAGGTAGCACGTTTTGGCGTTCCTGTGTATTCATTTGGATCCATGGCAGCCATAGCAACCCTCATTGACATTTTCACCAAATCCGTATTGAAAATGGTACTATCCTTAAAAAAGTCTGCTAAATTACATTCATAAGGGTACTCAGTATCCCATCGATCGTAGTTCTCATTCGAGATGGAAAACATAAAGTTTTTATTTTGCTCATCTCTTGGATATTTAAGGTCCTCAGGATTATATTTTCTGCGGAATATAGCCGTAATTCTGTGATCCGCTTTCACATTTGTAAAAGTATAACTGTTGGATCCCCAAACAGACTCTCCACAATCATTATTTTCTTCGTCAACAATAAAATACGCAAAATCATAGCCATCAGCAGGAATAGCAGTAATGGTTTTATCTTTTCCATCAGCTACGCGTGCCACTGAGGTAGAACTAATTTCACCTTTGCCCTTTACAGATGTAAAAATATTGTGAAAAACAGTGTCATCCCCCGGTTCATAAGGTTCTTCCGGCTCATATGCAACACCGGATCCTTTTAGTGATAAGATTTTAGTTGGTGGAAGATTTTGATATGCATCAGTATAATTCCCATCCGCGTCATAATCTATTCCAAAGGGACTATTCCCCCATACGTACACATCATCTTTGTAAGTTACGGCAGCACCTTCAAGTCCACCTGGAGAATAAATTGCATATTTAACATTAGACATAATTTTAGTTGGAATAAGTATATTCTCTGTAGTTCCATTACCCAAGGCATAGCCTTGTCCGAATCCCCAAGTGTATAAATCTCCATTTTTGGTTATGGCCATGCTTCTAAAAGAGTCGAGATTCACATATTCTACATTGGTTAAAACTTTTGTAGGAGAATATTGGTTTGTAGTATCATTATTTCCGATTTCACCGCATTCATTATTTCCCCACAAATATAAATCCCCATTATTTTTTATCGCTGCACAATGCCATTCAGAAGATGTTATATACTTAACATCTTCCATGATTTTTGTGGGTGAATTAATCATAAACGTTTCGTCGTTGTTTCCAACCCCCAATATACCTTTATAATTACCTCCCCAAACATAAACGTCCCCATTATTCTTTAACGCGGTACATCCATAATGCCATAATGTAACACCCTTTACATCAGATAGTACTTTTTGCGCATTGTAAAAATAAGTGGGATTTGTGTAATTTTCAAATGTTCCAATACCTAATTGACCATCAAGATTGGTTCCAAACATGTACAAATCCCCAGCATTATCTATAATTGCTTTGGCATTCCAGCCATCTTTTGTTATATAAAATTGTTGAATATTATTCTTGTACAAGTATAATTCATGATTGACATTCCCGGTATCGTTATCATCACTTCCCCAATAATATAAATCACCACCTTCAGTAATAAATCCGTTATTAAACGCGTTAAAATCAAAGTATTCAACATTATTTGTAAAGGACACAGGTGATGTATAATACGGCTTTGAATTTTTGCCATACCAATTATCATTCCCTGCGCCCCAAATTTGTAAAAGAGTACTCTGGTTAATAGCAGATACTACAGAGTTAATTCGTTTAACGAATTTAATATTGGATAGTGTTTTTTGAGGAATTCGTAATCCATGTCCGCCATCTTCGTCTCTTGTTCCATTTCCCATTTCTCCCGAGAAATTATTACCCCATGAATACAAATTACCGTCCTCTGCTATAGCAGACCCCCCGTCATAACCCAGACTTAACCTTGAGGACATGGGGAACATTTGATTTGTGAGACTCCCCGTAATACCTTGAGCTTTAATTGTGGATGACACATCAAGATCTAACGCAGCATCTTGTTCATCAATGCTGACCGTATCAACATCCGATGCTTCTTCAAAGACATTATTTTGACTTGTTTCAGATATGTTTTCTGAGGATATACTGTTATAACTTACTTTAAGGTTAGATGACAATTCATTTGCAAATGCAAAAACACAGTTATTTAGAAATAAGAATAAAGCTAATATGAATGCTATTTTTCTTTTCTGTTTCATAGTCAATCTCCCCGTATTATTTTATAATGGTTGCCTCTGCTATGCCTAAGATGACAAGAACAATTTCATCATAACATATACATATAGCCGGGGAAAGACAAAATGAGTCAATGCCCCGGGAAATGATTTGGATCAATGCGGATGTTATGCATTCAGACTCATTTTCCTTCAGACTGTTTGATAATGCAGAAATGTATAGGACTTTTGACGGTTTGCTGGAGGTGTATGTGGCTGATGACATGGACTTGTATTGTATGAAAATAGTATCCTTCCGGCCAAAGGATGTACAGGATATGGAAGTCCTTGCGGATACCCTGAGAAATAGCAGGGTTTCGATGGATAATATCATCGCTAACTTTAATCGCCTGTATGGAAGTGAGTATCATTTAAGAGATGATGACAGAAAAATACAATTTATTGAAGTGCAGCTAAGGAGTCGGGATGAAAAAAGGGTTTGAGCTTGCGATGAAACAGAGATCGCTGACAGTGACCCCGACTATAATCTGCTTCACTGTTATGATGTTCTGGAAAAACACGCTATCCTTCATTTCCTGAGACTATTGAGAATCGTTTTATTGTTCTAAGCAGATGCCTGCTCCGCTTCGATCTTATCCAGATATTCTTTTGGTAATTTTGATATTATTTCATTCTTGTACTTGGGACTGACAACATATTCTATCACATAGTTCCCGTCTCCTGCCTTGTCTTTGATCCTGTTATCCTGTATACTTCTCTCTGTGTCTGTGAACAGGTGGAAAGAGGAAGTATGTCGCTTATATCCCTGAATTTTTTCATGGCTTTTTTCATAGTCTGTGCCGTGTATTTTGTGCTTCCGGCAAAGGCCCAGTGGGTATGGCTTCTGATCGCCTCGCTGGCATATTATTTCAGTCTCATGTACTATTCGGTACCGGGACTTGTTTTTTTCTTTGTGATGCTGCTTGTAAACTGGGCAGCAGCCCGGTTCATTGGGGCAGAAAAGCCCAAAAGCCCTTTGGTTTATCGTCTGACTCTTGTTTTTGATGTGGGCTTTCTGGTCTTTTTTAAATATATGAAGTTTCTCTATGACATCCTCCTTGCAGCAGGCAGCCTCTTTGGTCTGGATCTTTCCAACTATTTCTGTGATTATCTGGTCTATTATTCAACGGAAAACTCTCCCCAGAGGATCTCGTATTTTGCACTGATCCTCATCGCATACATTACGGATGTGTACTGGGGCAATGTCAAAGCCTTTAAGAATCCGGGTAAAGCAATCCTTTTCACCTCCTTCTTTCCACTGATGACCTCGGGTCCCATTGTGACTGCAGAGCAGATGGAGGGGCAGCTCTGGGGCGAAAAGCACAGGTTTTCCTATGACAGGTGTGTCCGGGGAATGGAGAGGGTGCTGTGGGGTCTTTTCAAGAAGCTTGTTATCGCTGAAAGGCTTGCCACAGTGGTAAACAGGATCTACGGCCACTATGAGTCCTATAACGGTCTCTATATTTTTCTTGCGGCCGGTCTTTTTGCCTTCCAGCTCTACTGCGATTTTTCGGGACTTATGGACATCGTGCTGGGTTCTGCCGAGGTTTTGGGGATCATTCTGCCCGAAAACTTCAGGACTCCCTTTTACTCCCTTAATCTGTCGGAATTCTGGAGAAGGTGGCACATAACGCTTGGAGGTTTTTTAAGGGATTATGTCCTTTTGCCTGTCCAGAACAGCTCCCCCTTCAAGAAAATGAGAAAGTGGTTCCGCAAGCGTTTCGGTAAGGACTATACAAAAAAATGCGACCTGCCTCTTTATCTTTCACTGCTAATATCCTGGTTCCTGATCGGTCTGTGGCACGGGGGCGGCTGGAACTATATCTTCGGAGTGGGACTTTACATGTGGGCAGTGATAGTCCTGGGAGAACTGCTTAAGCCTGTGCTTTCGGGTCTTGTGAAGCTCCTGCACATTAACACGGAGTGTGCAAGCTACAGGCTTTTTTTAAGAGTCAGGACTTTTCTGCTCTTCATGTTCGGACTGTCCTTTTTCAGGGCAAAGGATCTGGCTGAGGGCTTTAAGATGTGGAAATTTGCTTTCTTTAAGTTCAACCCCTGGATATTTTTTGACGGAAGCCTCTTTGAACTGGGGCTTGACAGGCGGGAATGGGGCATAGTCGCTTTTGGAGGACTTCTTCTTTTTACGGTCTCGTTTATCTCGCAGAAAAGGGATGTAAGGGACTTTATTAAGGAACAGAACTTTGCTGCAAGGCTTTTGATGTTTGGAGCCCTTTTTGCCATGATAGTAGTCTGGGGCTGCTATGGATCGCAGTTTAATGCGGCGGATTTTATATACGGAAGGTTTTAACGGTTTGTCAGGAAACAGGGTAATTAGCTCGGGATCCCGGCGCGCTCAAAACGATCCTTCACAGTCGTTTATATGACAAAGAGCTTATGACATCCGGTCAGAAACCCGGGGCTTTTGAATACTTAAGGTTACAGGATATGAAGAAAGGCACAAGGCTTAAAAACTTCATAAAGGTCATCCTGATCTGCATCACCGCAGCTGCCATTCTTGCGGGAAGCTTTAAGGTACTTGTCTTAAAGAGTGAGGACGGGATCAATCAGATGCAGGCTCTTTACAGACAGCCCAAAAACTCGGTTGATGTTATCTTCCTGGGGAGTTCTCTGGTCTATTGCGATATTTCCACAGGAGTCTTATGGGATAACCACGGGATCGCAGCCTTTGACTTAGGCAGCGCGGAGGCTCCGGCCTGGGCGTCCTACTATGAACTTAAGGAGGCCTTAAGGCACCAGAGACCGAAGGCAGTCTGCTATGAGGTTTCCATCTCTGCAATCTATGACATGCTCACCCAGTCGGATGAATGGTCAGCCGATGCCAACTACGGGATGAGGTGGACTGCAAATAAGATCCATCAGCTTAGGGTCAATTCCGAAAAGGAGGAATTCCTAAGCCGCCTTGACCCCTTTAACATCATGCACGGAAGATATACGGATCTTAATGAAAACGATTTTACCAATGTCAGGGACAGCGCGGATTACAAGGGCTTCGATCCCAGGGAATATGTCCAGGAAGCCGAAAGACCCGACATGGATAAGGAGGTGGGCAAAAAGCCCTGCACACCCAAGGCTGAGGAATACATAAAAAAGATCATACAGCTTACAAGGGAGGAGGATATCCCCCTGATAATGTTTGTTTCTCCCTATTGCATAACCGATGACATGCGGATGATCTGTAATTACATTAAGGATATCGCAGCTTCGGAGGGAGTGGAGTTTATTGATTTTAACGAAAGGTATGATGAGATGTCCCTGGATTTTTCAAAGGATATGTCCACGGGAAATCATCTGAACTATGAGGGTAACTATAAGTTTTCCGACTATTTCGGAAAAGAGCTTAAAAAGAGGTTTGACATTCCGGACAGGCGGGGGGATGAAAGATATGTTTCCTGGGACAGGGACGCCGCCTGGCAGAGGAACGAAAGAACGGATCTGGAGATCCTGGGCTGCGAAAGTGCCGAGGAGGCTCTGGAACTGACACAGGAGGGTTATGTGACCTTCCTGCTCATGGGTAATGCCGCCCAGATCTGTGAAAATAACGAGTGCATGGCTCTGGCACAGATCGAAGAGGGGGGAGAGCCCTTCCGGCTTCTATATACCGCAGACGGTGACTCCTTCTGTTTTGAGGAAAACAGGGAGGACGGCGGTGAGCCGGTCTGCTCCGTTTTTATCAATGATAAGGAGTATAAGCCGGAGGGGGAGAATTTTATGTTGGTGTATGATCTTTTAAGGCATGAGGTTGTGAGAACGGTTGAGTTTTCACAGTGACGGATTTTGGGGGGCGGCGTCTGCTGCTTAAGGGACGGATTGGGAAGATTCCTCGCGTGCGCTCGGAATGACAGAGGGGAGAGACTCGGAATGACAGAGGGAAGAGGCTCGGGATGACGGAGGTTGCGCTCGGAATGACAGAGGTTGCGCTTGGAATGACAGAGGAGTGAAGCCCGGAATGACAGACAGATATGTCAAAGATGCGGATATATAGAAATATTTTGGAGGGAAGGAAGATATGACCAGAGAAGAGGTTTATGAGAGGCTGAACACTGTTTTTCAGGACATTTTTGATGATGAGGAGCTTACGGTTAAAGACGAGACCACCGCTGCGGATGTGGACGGCTGGGATTCCCTTAATCACATCGCCCTGATCGATGCGGTGGAGGAGGAGTTCGGCATCAAATTCGGCATGAAGACCGTGGTAAAGCTTAAGAACGTGGGCGAGATGGTGGATGTGATCCTGGAAAAGGCAGGTTGAACAGTAACGGACAGCGCCCCGGGGATTTTTGCAAAAAGGGTATATGGTGGTATAATCGTAACTGAAGCACAATATAAAGGATCACTGCTCGGTGCTCATGTGGTCCGGAAGACTGTGGCATGGCAGAAGAAAAACAACGCAGCAGACGGAAATGCAAACATGTGAAAAACTGAAGTCGATCAGGAAATGCAATGCCCGGTAAGCTGCAACAATTACAGGAGTTCATATGAAGAACTATATTAAGATCGCAAGGCCTGACCACTGGGTGAAGAACATCTTCATCATCCCGGGTCTGGGTGTGGCCTTTCTGCTTGCGGATTTCCCGCCTGCGGGAAAACTCATAGTCTCATTTATCATCGGTTTTCTGGCAACCTGCTTTATCGCCTCGGCAAACTATGTGATAAATGAATGGCTGGATGCGGAATTTGATAAATATCATCCCACAAAAAAGAACAGGCCGGTGGTTTCCCAGAACATGAAATTCAGCCTTGTGATGCTGGAATATTTCCTGCTGGCCATAGCAGGACTCGGGCTGTCTCTGCTCATAAACAGGGCCTTCCTTCTGACTGAGCTCTGGCTCCTTGTCATGGGGATCATCTATAATGTGAAGCCCTTAAGGACCAAGGACATCCCCTTTTTTGATGTCATCACGGAATCGGTGAACAATATGATAAGGCTCCTTCTTGGCTGGTTCATCGTTACCGAATTTGAAGTGCCTCCGGGAAGCATTCTCTTGGGATACTGGATGGGCGGCGCCTTCCTTATGGGCATTAAGAGGTTTGCGGAATACAGGATGATCGGCGACCCCAAAGTGGCCGGGCTCTACAGAAAATCCTTTGAAAGGTACAGCGAGCAGACCCTTTTGTGCTCCAGCATGTTCTATGCCTTCTGCTCCACCTTCTGCATGGGCATATTCCTTATAAAATACAGGCTGGAATACGTCCTGGCCATGCCCTTTCTCTTCCTGCTCTTTGTCTACTATCTCTACATAGCCTTCAAAGAGGACTCGGCGGTGCAGAAGCCGGAGAAGCTTTATAAAGAAAAAAAGCTTATGGTATTTGTTGTGATAATAACCCTTATTTTTGTTGTTCTGACCTTCGTGGACATCCCGGGGCTGAAACTGTTTCAGGAGCCCTTCCTGATCCACATCTGACGGAAAGACAAATATTGCCGACCGTCTTTCGGGATTATTCCCGGGATTGAGGGGCAGTTTTGAAACCGGCTCAGGAGAGGGATCCCGGTTCGATCAGACAGGAGATAACACTTCATTTACAGAGGAGAAGTTATGGAAAAAAAGAAGATCTTATTATTTTATCCCCCGGGACCCATGTTCCAGCGCGGGGAGGACAGATGTCAGCAAAACGTGGACGACGGGTCTGCACAGGCAATGAGAGCCTGCAATGATCTGGGCTATGCCGCGGCAGTCCTCTTAAAAAGGGGCTACGACGTTAAACTCAGGGACTATCAGACAGAGCTTTGCACAAATAAGGAGATGTATAAGGAGATTTCCGAATACAGACCCGATCTTGTGATGCTGAGCACTACGAACACCACCGTCTTTGATGACATTAAGCTGATGAACGACCTGAAAAAGAGGTTTTCTCCGGTGACAGTGCTTAAGGGAGCCATTTTCTATGATCCCGAGCAGGGAATGCTGGATCTGCTGGATCTTTCACAGATCGATTACATGATCGGGGGAGAGGTGGATTTTGCTATCGGGGAGGTTGCCGATCATGCCCTTAAAAATGAGGGAGACATAGACAAGGTGGATAACATCCTCTATAAGGACAGTGAGGGCGGGATAAAACGCACAAGATTCCATGTCTGGGGACAGGATCTTGATTCACAGCCCTTCCCGGCCAGACAGCTTATGAACAATGCCCTTTATGTCAGACCCGACACGGGAGCCCCCATGGCTACAATCCAGACTGCAAGAGGCTGCCCTTCAAGATGTGTCTTCTGTCTGACTCCGGAGATCTCCGGCAAATGTGTCCGGTTCAGAAGCCCGGAGAATGTTATGGAAGAGCTCAGGGAGTGCTATGAAAAATACGGTATCAGGGATTTCTTCTTTAAGGCTGATACCTTCACCATAAACGCGGAATGGGTCAAAAAGCTCTGCAATCTCATCATGGAATCCCCCCTTGCAGGAAAGATCCATTTTACCGCAAATTCCAGGGTTAATCCCCTGAAGAAGGAAACCCTGGAGCTTATGAAAAAGGCCGGCTGCTTCATGGTGGCCTTCGGCTTTGAATCAGGGAGCAATGCCATCTTAAAGGCCATAAACAAGGGAGCCACTGTTGAGCAGAATCTTCAGGCAGCCAGGTGGTGCCATGAGGTGGGACTGCCGTTTTGGGGATTTTTCGTCATAGGCTTCCCCTGGGAAAAGAAGAAGCACATCATGATGACGAAAAAGCTCATACATATCGCGGATCCGGACTTTATCGAGATCACCATAGCCCTGCCCTATTACGGAACTCCCCTCTATGAAACCTGTAAGAAGGAGAGACTGCTGGCGGACAATGTCCTGGGAAGCGATTTCTTCCATTCCAGCATGACAGGGACGAAATATCTTTCCATGAAGGAAGTTGAAAAGCTCAGGAGGAACATACTCCTGGGATTCTATCTGAGACCGGTTTACATAATGAGGAAAATGAAGGAGTGTGTAAAGCATCCTTCGGTGTTCCTCAACTATGTCAGATACGGGATCAAGCTGGTAGTGAATCTTTTCAAAAAGCCCAAAGCCGGTCATATCCATCAGACAGCCGGCTGACCGGTCAAAAGCAGCGGATTACGGTTGGGAGAGCATGACGGGAGCCTACAGAAAACTATATGAAAAGCTTAAGGGTTATGACCTCATCGTCTTCGACATGGACGGAACCCTGTATTTTCAAAAGAGCCTGCAGATCAGAATGGCCTGCAGGCTCATTAAACATGCGGCTTTTCATAAGAGGGGCTTTAAGGAACTGAGGGCGGTCCTTAACTACAGGAAGATCCGTGAAAAGTGGGATGTTGGCAAGAACATGGATGAGGAGGGGATCTTTAAGGCGGTTTCGGAAAAGACCGGGCTTAAGGAGGGCGAAGTAAAGAACATTATTGACAGATGGATGTTCAAGGAACCCTTAAGGGCAGTTAAGGCCTCGAAGGATAAAAGACTTGCGGATGTGATCAATGCACTTTTGTCGGACGGAAAAAATGTCTGCATTTATTCGGACTATCCGGCAGGAGACAAGGCAGCAGTTCTGGACGTGGACAAAAGAGTCAGGATCTTTTCTGCGGGAAGTGACGGGATAGAGACCTTAAAGCCTGATCCTTCGGGTCTTCTTAAGGTGATTTCGCAATATCCCGGCACAGGCAGGGACAGGGTCGTCATGGTGGGAGACAGAAAAGACAGGGACGGCAGGGCGGCAGAGGGAGCCGGAGTAAAGTGTGTCATATTAAAGCGCTTTATGGTCTCAAGACTGATGGCGAGGTCGCGTTAAGACAGGCAGATCCAACGATCAGTGCGATTTCGGGCATAGCAGGAAGCACTCGGGATTAGAGACAGCTTATAATTTTTGATCCGGGAATGAACTGGAAAAAGGAGCAGATATGAAATATAAAAAATACACCGTAAAAACAAAGCCGGAGGCGGAGGACATTCTTTGTGCCACCCTCTATGAGGCAGGGGTTCAGAGCCTTGAGATCGAGGATTCGGTTCCCTTTACAAAGGAGGAGCTTGACGGGATCTTTACTGATGAGGTGCCCGTTAAGGATATTCCCGAGGGGGAGGCATATGTGTCCTTTTATCTGGAGGAAAACGGGGAGGAGAAAAAACTCCTTTCTGCGGCTCTTGCGGCAATAGAGGAGCTTAAGACCTTTTCGGACATCGGGGAGGGGAGTGTCACCACCTCCGAAACCGAGGATGTGGACTGGCTTAACAAGTGGAAGGAGTTCTTCAAGCCCTTCGTCATTTACCTGCCGGACGGAAGAAGACTTGCCATCGTTCCCTCCTGGGAAATGGAAAGCTTTGGAGAGGATGCGGAGCTTTTGCTGAACATAGATCCCGGAACAGCCTTCGGGACCGGAGCCCATGAGACCACCAGGCTCTGCATCAGGGAACTGTCAAAATATGTGAAGGAAGGCTCAAGGGTTCTGGATCTGGGAACCGGCAGCGGCATTTTATCCATGGCAGCCTTCAGATTCGGAGCTAAAGAGGTTGTGGCAACGGATGTGGATGAAAACGTGAAGCCTGCCATAGGGGATAATTTTGAAAAGAACGATCTTATGGATAAGGATTTCTCCTTTGTTTTCGGAGATGTGTGCAGCAACGGAGAGGTACGGAAGGCTGCCGGAAAGGACATGGACATAGTTGTGGCAAATATCCTGCCTGTGGTCCTCATCCCCCTTTGTGATGTGATAAAGGACTTTCTGCATCCGGGTTCGGTGGTGATCTTTTCCGGGATCCTTACGGAAAAGGCGGAGCCGGTGAGACAGGCCCTAATAAAGAACGGGCTTAGGATAAAGGAAGAGCACATTGATGGCGAGTGGACTCTTATAACTTCGGTTTGGGAGTAGGGTATGTATCATTTTTTTACGGATCCGGGGAACATCTCCGGAAAGGATATATATATTAGTGGGGAGGATCTTTCCCACATTAAAAATGTCCTCAGAATGAAAGAGGGGGAGGTCGTCTCCGTTAATGACGGGGTTTCCGGCAGGGAATACAGGTGTCATATCGAAAACTATGAGGAAGACAGGGTTCATTTAAGGCTTGATTTCATAAAGGAGGCTGATGTGGAGCTTGGCGTCCGGATCCACCTTTTCCAGTGCCTTCCCAAGGGGGAGAAAATGGAACTTGTCATCCAGAAGGCAGTGGAGCTGGGAGCCTTCGAGATCATCCCTGTTTCATCCGCACGCTGTGTCATGAAGCTTGATGATAAGAAAAGCGCCAAAAGACTTGAAAGGTGGAGCAGGATATCAAAGTCAGCCGCCGAGCAGTCAAAAAGAGCCGTCATTCCGGAAGTCAGGGAAGTCATGACCTTTAGGGAGGCTCTCGAATATGCAAAGAGCCTTGACCTTTCCTGCATGGCCTATGAGCTGGAGGAGGGCTTTTCTAAGACAGGGGATCTGCTTGATGAAATAAAGGCCGGGATGGACGTGGGGATATTTATCGGACCTGAGGGAGGCTTTGATGAAAAGGAGGCGGAGGCTGCATCGGAATCCGGGATCCGGCTCTTTTCCCTGGGCAGGAGGATTTTGAGGACCGAGACCGCCGCACTGGTCTTCCTTTCCTGGATCGTCCTTAAATCCGAGGGCGGGAGTTTAAGCCCCTGATTTGCTATTTTTGTATGATTATTCTATAATGCACTATATATTGTGTTCGGGGTTTTGGGGCATCAGTACAAACGACCTGGTGGGTTGAAGGACGGAAGGGGAAACAGACCGCTATGTTATCCCGAGCAAAGTCGAGGGATCTTAACACGGTGGATCAGTTCGTTTTATATATAAACTCACATCCGGCAGTTTTAAGCCGGGTATAAGCTGTAAAATAAAGGAGGTAGAAGATGGACTTAGGAAATACCCAGTATTTTAAGGTCGAAACGGAACCGGAGACCGGTGTCAGGGTGGTTCTTTCCACGGTTTATGAAGCCCTCAACGAAAAGGGCTACAATCCCGTGAACCAGATCGTGGGTTATATCATGTCGGGAGACCCCACCTACATAACCAGCCACAACAATGCCAGAAGCCTTATCATGAAGGTTGAAAGGGATGAACTGGTTGAGGAGCTGCTGACTGAGTATATCAAGAACAATCACTGGGACGAAAGTAAATAATGATAAAAGCCATAGGTCTTGACTTCGGCTCAAAGACTGTCGGAGTGGCCGTTACCGATGCCCTGGGGCTCACAGCTGTGAGCCTTGAGATCATCAGAAGGGAGAGGGAGGGGCACTTAAGGAAGACGTGCGCCCGGATCGAGGAGATCATCACGGAGAGGGGGATCGATACCATAGTTCTGGGTCTTCCCCTCAACATGAACGGTTCAGAGGGGCAAAGAGCGAAAAAGACCCGGGAATTCGGGGAGATGCTTAAGCGGCGGACGGGGATCGATCCCGTCTATGTTGACGAGAGACTGACAACCGTGGAGGCAGATGAGATCATCAGGCTGACGGGAAATCACAAAAACAGCAGAAAAGAACACATAGATTCCATGGCAGCTGCGATCATACTCAGTGACTATCTGGAGTCGAAGACAGGAAGCTGACGGAGCCTTTTCTTGAGGAGTCCCGCGGAAGGCGGGATTTTTGTGCAAAATTCTGTTTTCATCTTTTGAAACGAACGGGTAATGAACATGGAAAAGATCGAATTTGATCTGGATGGAGAAAAAAAGGAATTCTATGTTCTGGAAAGCACGACGCTTTCGGGACATGAATATATACTTGTCACGGAATCGGAGGATGAGGATTCCGAGGCATTTATTTTGAGGGAAGAAGAATCCGAGGCCGGGATAGCTGTATATTCGGAAATTGAAGACGATGTGGAGCTTTCGGCGGTGGCGGATGTCTTTGAAAAACTGTTAGACGATACAACATTGGAACGGAGGTTTTAGAGTTTGTGAAAAAATTAAATACTGAGACGGATTCAAAGCTCAGGATCATTCCGCTGGGAGGCTTGGAGCAGATCGGCCTGAATATCACAGCCTTTGAATTCGAAGACAGCATCATTGTTGTCGACTGCGGGCTGGCATTTCCCGAGGATGATATGCTGGGTATAGATCTGTGTATACCTGACGTGACATATCTGAAGGACAACATTGAAAAGGTGAAGGGCTTTGTTATCACTCATGGTCATGAGGATCATATCGGAGCCCTGCCCTATATCCTAAGGGATATTTCTGTGCCTATATATGCCACAAAACTCACCATCGGGCTTATCGACAGAAAGCTTGAGGAACACGGGCTTCTGGAAGTTACAAGAAGAAAGGTGATCAAACATGGACAGTCCATCAATCTCGGACAGTTCAGGATAGAATTCATAAAAACAAATCATTCGATCGCGGATGCATCTGCCCTGGCAATCTTTTCACCGGCGGGCTGCGTTGTGCACACGGGTGATTTCAAGGTGGATTACACGCCGGTCTTCGGAGATGCAATAGACCTTTCAAGGCTTGGGGAGATCGGAAAGAAGGGGGTTCTTGCCCTTATGTGCGACTCCACCAATGCGGAAAGGCCGGGCTTTACAAATTCGGAAAAGACCATAGGAAAGATCTTTGACACCCTTTTTGCCGAGCATTCCGACGGAAGGATAATCGTTGCAACCTTTGCTTCAAATGTGGACAGGGTTCAGCAGATCTTAAATTCGGCACATAAATTCGGCAGGAAGGTAGTTGTGGAGGGCCGGTCCATGATAAACGTCATTGAGACCGCCTCGGAACTGGGCTACATCAGTGTTCCCGAAAACACACTGATAGACATAGATTATCTTAAAAACTATCCGGACGAAAAGCTGGTGATCATCACCACAGGGAGCCAGGGGGAATCCATGGCTGCCCTTTCGCGCATGGCCCAGGACCTGCACAGGAAGGTGAGGATCAAGCCCAAGGACACCATCATTTTCAGCTCAAATCCCATACCTGGAAATGAAAAGGCGGTTTCCCGGGTGATAAACGAACTGGAACTGAAGGGGGCAAAGGTGATCTTCCAGGATGTCCATGTTTCGGGTCATGCCTGCAGGGAAGAGATCAAGCTCATCTATTCCCTGGTAAAGCCCAGATATGCCATCCCGGTTCACGGAGAATACAGGCAGCGCCACGCCCAGGCAGAGATCGCAATGGAGCTTGGCATCCCTGAGGAAAGAGTGCTCATGCTCCATTCCGGGGACGTTCTGGAATTAAACTACAAGGAAGCAAAGGTCATAGACAGCGTCCAGACCGGGGCAGTGTATGTTGACGGCCTCGGGGTCGGAGACGTGGGAAACATCGTTTTGCGGGACAGACAGAGACTTGCCGATGACGGTATCGTGGTCATTGCCCTGACCCTTGAGAAGGGAACGGGACAGGTTCTTGCCGGACCTGACATAGTCTCAAGAGGCTTTGTTTATGTTAAGGATTCCGACGATCTTATGGAGGACGCCTATGATGTCCTTTTAGACACCATGGATCAGCTGCAGGACAGGGGTATCAGGGACTGGAGCAGGATGAAGAATTCACTGAGGGACAACGTGGGGGATTTCTTCTGGAAGAAGACAAGGAGAAGACCCATGATCCTGCCGGTCATAATGGAGGTTTAAGCGTATGAATGCCGACGAGGAGATCAGGGAATACGCGGACAGGATGGTTGAACACCTGAAGAATACCGACCAGTACAGGGACTACATCCATGCAATGAAGGTTTTGAACACCATGCCGGATGTGAAGGAAAAGGTTTATGAATTCAGGAGAGAAAACTATTTTCTCCAGCATGCTCCGGAGGGTGAGGACATCTACAGCAGGGTTGCCCAGCTTAGGGAAAAGAATGACGAGCTTTTACAGATGCCTGAGGTGGAGGACTTTCTCATGACAGAGTGGGAACTGTTTTCCATGATACAGCATATTTTTGACAGAATGATGGATCAGATGGAGTTTTGAGAGGAATTGGTTACTGCTTACGTGGTCTGGTTGACCACGTAAGCAGTAACAGGAATTGAGGTTACAGAAAGCAGAAAATGTCGGTTAAAAAGATCATTCTGGGAATACTGGATGCTGCCGTAAGGATAGCTATCCTGATATTCGTCTGTTCAACTGTAAAAAAGGTCTGCCTGACCTCATATGATTACGGCTACAGGGTTTTCTCCGAAACTCCAATAACAGAAGGAGAGGGTCTTGATAAGGAGGTAGTCATTCCCATTGGCTCATCCTCAAGGGACATAGGAACCATACTTAAGAATAATGGTCTCATCAGGGATGACAAACTCTTTATCATCCAGGAGCTTCTTTCCAGTCACAGGGGAAAACTGCAGCCGGGAAACTATACCTTAAATACCTCCATGACGGCTGAGGAAATGATGAAGGTCATGTCAAAGAGCGAGGATGAGGAAGAAGAAGAGGAAGATGAACAGGCAGCCAGTCCGGGACAGGGAAGCAGTGATGTGACTGCGGATGCCATGGTGGAAAGTGGGGCTGTGGATCTGGACGTTTCCGGAATAGAAACCTCAGAAAACGCACTGCCTGAAGGTGCTCCTGCAGAGGGGGCACAGACTCCGGAAAGTACTCAGAATGCAGAGTGACAGAGAAAGAACCGATATATTTCTTTCATCCCTTGAAAAAAGCAGGGGGGTCTTTCTTGATGAGCTTGAAGAGAAGGCCCTTGATGAAGGGGTACCCATAATAAAAAAGCCGGTTCAGGGACTGCTGCGGGTTCTGCTTGAAGCAAAAAAGCCTGAAAGGGTTCTTGAGATCGGAACGGCCGTCGGTTTTTCAGCCCTTTTTATGATAGAGAACGGTCCCCAAAACATGGTCCTGACCACCATCGAGGACTTTGAGAGAAGATTTGAGGAGGCCGAAAGAAACATAAAGGCATCAGGTCATTCCGAAAGGATCAGGCTTATCTTCGGAGATGCAAACGAGGTTCTTAAAACCCTTGAGGGTGGCTTTGACCTGATCTTCATGGATGCCGCAAAGGCCCAGTACATAAACTATCTTCCGGAAGTGATGAGGCTCTTAAACAGAGGCGGACTCCTGATGGCGGACAACTGCCTGCAGGACGGGGATATCCTCGAATCGAAATTTATCGTTGAAAGAAGAAACCGCACCATACATAAGAGGATGAGGGAATTTTTAACTGCCGTTTATGACAGCGAAGAACTGGAGAGCACCCTTCTTTCCATTGGTGACGGGGTCTGTGTTTGCGTTAAGAAGTGAGAGACCATGCGAAAGAAACCTGAACTTCTGATTCCTGCAAAGGGAATGGAGGAATTTAAGACAGCCGTAAGGTACGGGGCAGATGCGGTCTATATCGGAGGAGAGGTCTTTTCCTTAAGGGCAGCGGCATCGAATTTCGGCCCGGATGAAATGAAGGAGGCTGTGGAGCTTGCACACTCAAAGGGAGTGAAGGTTTTTGTTACCGCAAATATTCTTGCCCATAACGGGGATCTTAAGGAGGCAGAGGACTATTTTGACAGGATATCCGGCATAGGCCCGGATGCACTCATAATCTCCGACCCGGGAATGTTTGAGCTTGCGGGAAGGATCTGTCCGTCAATAGAAAGACACATCAGTACCCAGGCAAACAACACCAACTACGGAACCTTTCTTTTCTGGCACAGGCTGGGGGCAAAAAGGGTGGTCTGTGCAAGAGAGCTTTCCCTTGGGGAGATTAAGGATATCAGAGACCACATCCCGGATGAGCTGGAGATCGAATGCTTTGTCCACGGCGCCATGTGCATATCCTATTCCGGACGCTGTCTGCTTTCAAACTATTTTACCGGCAGGGATGCAAACAGGGGGGAATGTACCCATCCCTGCAGGTGGACCTACAGTGTTTCGGAGGAGACCAGACCCGGCCAGTTCCTTCCGGTTTTCGAAAATGAAAGGGGAACCTATATCTTTAATTCAAAGGATCTTTGCATGGTAGACCACATCCCCGAGCTTGTTGATGCAGGTGTGGACAGCCTGAAGATCGAGGGACGGATGAAGAATGCCCTTTATGTTGCGGTCTGTGCAAGAACCTACAGGAAGGCAATAGACGACTTTTTTGAAAGCCCGGAAAAATACAGGGAGAATCTTGAAGGCTACAGAGAGGAGATTCGAAAGTGTACCATGAGGGACTTCTCCACCGGCTTTTATTTCGGAAAGCCCGATGAAAATTCCCAGATCTATGATAACAACACCTACATAAAGGACTATGTCTATCTGGGCTTTGCTGAGGATGCACAGGAGGACGGGTCTTTTTTCCTTCATCAGAAGAACAAGTTCTCAAAAGGGGAAGAGATCGAGATCATGAAAACCGGGGGTGAAAATGTCAAAGCCCGGGTACTTAGTATCTTTGACGGGGATGGGCTTGAACTGGAAAGCGTTCCACATCCAAAGCAGAGGGTCAGGGTGAAGCTTTCCGGGAAGGCTGAAAACGGTGATATTTTAAGAAGAAGGGACGCGTGATGGAACTATTAAGCGTGATCGTTCCTGCATATAACGAACAGGAAGCGGTTCCGATCTTTTACGAGGAATTTAAGAAAACCGGGATCGAACTGAAAAAGGAATTTCCGGAACTTGAAACGGAGATCCTTTTCATTGACGACGGGTCAAAGGACGAAACCTTAAGGGAGATCGAAGCCTTAAGAAAAAAGGATAAGAGTGTGAGGTTTGTTTCCTTTTCAAGAAATTTCGGGAAGGAAGCCGCCATTTACGCGGGACTTGAAAATGCCAGGGGAGACTATTATGTGACCATGGATGCCGATCTCCAGGATCCGCCTTCACTTCTGATCGATATGCTTAAGGCGGTTAAGTTTGAAGGATATGATTCCGCAGCTACCAGAAGAGTCACAAGAAGGGGTGAGCCTCCCATAAGATCCTTTTTTGCCAGGTGCTTTTATAAGCTCATAAACAGGATGTCCAATGCGGATATCGTGGACGGCGCCCGGGATTTCAGACTTATGACAAGAAAGATGGCCAAAGCCGTTCTTTCGATGAAGGAGTATAACCGTTTCACAAAGGGTATCTTCGGATGGATCGGTTTTAAGACAAAATGGCTGGAATATGAAAACAGGGAAAGAGTGGCCGGAGAGACAAAATGGTCCTTCTTCAAGCTTTTTTCCTATGCCATAGACGGGATCGTGGGCTTTTCCACGGCGCCCCTTTCCATTGCCACCTGGTTTGGGATCTTCATGGCCTTTGTAGCATTCATACTGATCATTTTTATAATCGTTAAAAAACTTGTTTTCGGGGATCCCACCAGCGGATGGTCCTCCATGGTCTGCATATTGCTGATGTTATCAGGAATTCAGATGTTCTGTCTGGGGATCGTGGGACAGTATCTTTCAAAGACCTATCTCGAGACCAAGCAAAGACCTATATATATAGCCGCAAAAACCTCGGAAGATGAAAGTGAGAATGAATAAATGAAGCTTATTATCCAGATTCCCTGTCTCAATGAAGCAAAGACCTTAAGGATCGCGCTGGATGCGCTGCCTAAGCACATTGACGGGATAGATGAGATAGAATACCTTATCATCAATGACGGAAGCACGGACGATACGGTGCAGGTGGCAAGGGACTGGGGAGTTAACTACGTGGTCAGCTTTCCGCAGAATAAGGGACTTGCAAAGGGCTTTATGGCGGGACTTGATGCCTGTGTCCGGAACGGGGCGGACATAATCGTCAACACCGATGCGGACAATCAGTATTGCGGTGAGGACATTGAAAAACTCATAAAACCCATCCTTGAGGGAAAGGCGGAGATCGTTATCGGCGAAAGACCCATTGACGACATCGAGCATTTCTCGCCTCTTAAGAAGAAGCTGCAGCACTTCGGGAGCTATGTTGTCAGAAAGGCATCGAACACAGACATTCCGGATGCACCCAGCGGTTTCAGAGCCTTTTCAAGGGATGCTGCCCTTCATGTGAATGTGATCAATTCCTACACCTACACCTTAGAGACCATCGTGCAGGCAGGCAGGAACAGGATGGCCATCACCTCTGTTCCCATAAGGACAAATCCGGAGCTCAGAAAATCCAGGCTCTTTCACAGCATGGGGGGTTATGTCAAAAAATCAATGCTCACCATCATAAGGGCCTTTATGATGTATAAGCCCCTGACCTTTTTCATGATCTGCGGAAGCATACCCTTTTTCGCCGGCTGCATCCTCATTGTGAGGTTTCTGGTCTTCTTTTTCCACGGCGCGGGAATGGGACATATCCAGTCACTGGTCGTTGCCTCCATGCTTGTCATGGTGGGCTTTATGACCTTCATCCTGGGAATGCAGGCTGACATCATTGCGGCAAACAGAAAGATCCTGGAGGATGTGCAGTTTCGGATCAGGCGCATGGAGAGCGGCGATAATGACAGAAACGACAGAGAAAAAAAAGAAGCCTGAAAGGATCGTGGTCATAGGGCCCGTCTATCCCTTTAAGGGAGGGATCTCCCACTACACAGGCCTTTTAGTCAGAGCCCTTAAGGAAGATCATGAGGTTCATACCATCTCCTACTCAATGCAGTATCCAAAGCTCCTTTTCAGGAAGGAGCAGAGGGACTATGAAAACAGGAGCTTTCAGGTCGGGGATGCCGAATTTCTCATAAATACGGCAAATCCCTTTAACATAGCAAAATGCGCCGGACATATAAACTCTCTTGATCCGGATCTTGTCATCATTCAGTGGTGGCATCCCTATTTTTCACCCTGCTATAACATACTTTCGAAAAAGATCAGGGCAAAGAAGCTGTTTATCTGTCACAACGTCTTTCCCCATGAGAGATTTCCCTTCGACAGATTTCTGACAGGATCGGTCCTTAAGAAGGGAGACTATTTCATCCTTCATTCCAAAAAGGAGGCCTCGGAGCTTTTAAGCCTTGATCCGAAGGCGGCATATGCAGTGAACATGCATCCGACCTACAGCGCCTTTAAGACAGGGAAGAGTGCCTCATCCGGAGAAAAAAAGCATGAAGGCATCGAGCTTTTGTTTTTCGGATTTGTGAGACCCTATAAGGGACTTAAGGTGATGCTTAAGGCCATGGAATCCCTGCCGGACGTGGTGAAGCTCAACGTTGTGGGGGATTTCGGGGGAAAAAGGGAGGAATATGACAGGCTGATCGGGGAATACGGGATTAAAAGCCGGGTTTTTGTCCGGGACGGCTATGTGCCGGATAAAGAGGTGGAAGACTATTTTGAAAACTGTGATGCGGTCGTTCTGCCCTACATAGATGCAACCCAGAGCGGGATAGCCCAGATCGCCTTCGGCTTTGAAAAACCGGTCATTGCGACAAAGGCCGGAGGGCTTCCGGAGGTGGTTACGGACGGTAAGACGGGGGTTCTCTGTGAGGTAAACGATCCGGATTCGCTGGCCGAGGCAGTCAGAAGGTTTTCGGCTTTGAGGCAGGAGGTGGATTTTAAGGAAAACATCCGCCAGGATGCATGGAGGTTTTCCTGGGAGCACATGGTTTTGACTATTGAGGAACTGGTGGGCTTTTGATGGTTTTTGTGACGGTCTTTACAAGGTTTAAGAATGTGCATTTCCTGAAGGATCTGGGGCAGATACCCTATCATCTGCACAGGGATCACGGCTATGATTCCGTCATAGTCACAAACAGGAATGATGACACCTATGACGGTCTTAAAAAGGAGGTAAAGGGCTTAAAGCTTCGCTTCATCAGGGGCAGGGGACTTATCTATGTCATAGGAAATGCCAAAAAGATCGATGTCTTAAACGTCTATCACTTAAACCTTCAGTCCTTTTATCTTCTCCTTGCATTTAAGCTCTTTAAGAAGAGGGGGGCAAAGGCATATCTTAAGCTTGACATGGATGACAGGGGCTTTGACAGGCTCTTTATGAAAAATCCCGTGGGCTGGATCAAAAGACGCACCATTGACCTTGCAGACCTGGTCTCGGCAGAGACCGGAGACATCTACAGGAAACTGAAAAGGGTCTATGGCTCAAAGATGATCTTTGTTACCAACGGCTACTACAGTCCCCATGCAGGACAGAAAAGGGACTTTCACAAAAAGAATATAGTCCTGACCGTGGGACTTTTGGGGACAGAACCCAAGGCTACGGATGTCCTCATAAAGGCCTTTGTGAGGGCGGCAGGCAGCAGGCAGGACTGGACCTTAAGACTTGTGGGACCGGTCGATAAGGACTTTGCTGACCCCTGTCCCGGGGATAAAAGGATAGTTTATGAAGGAGAGATAAGGGACAGGGAGAGGCTTTGCGGGATCTATGAGGAAGCAGGGATCTTTGCCTTTCCTTCAAGGCATGAAAGCTTTGGGATCGTTATGCTGGAGGCAGCCGACGGCGGGGATTACATCATCTCAACGACGGGAGTTCCTGCCGCCAGGGACATAATCGGGGTGACAAAGGAGGGCTGCATCGTGCCCGCAGATGACGAGGAGGCTCTGGCTCATGCGCTTAAAAAGGCCATGGAGGACGGGGCTGACCGGGATGAAAGAGCGGCGGGGATCGCAGAAAGAGTTTCTGAGGCCTATTCCTGGAAAAAGATCGTTGATGGTCTGGCAAAAGAGCTTGGCCGGAATTAGCCGGACTGAACAGTAAAAACTCTTCTGACATATCCGGTTCTTTCTTCGTATAAAAGGATATATCAGATATTTGTCCGGAGTTAACAGGTATAAATAAAACGGACATCCGACAGCATTTAGTCAGATAAAAACTTTCATGTATAAAGGAGGAGTGATCATGACAGAGAACAATAAGGTAAGAGATGAGGAACTTAACGAGGTTGCGGGTGGAATGATCTTTAATTCGATCAATTCTCCGGATTATGACCCCAATTATCCCTGGGAGGTCATAAACAATAATAACGGAGAGGTTCTGGCCAAATTTTCAAACCCGGGTCAGGCTTTTGAGTATGCAAAGAGATTCGGACCGGACGCCTACAACACAATGCAGGTTGACTGGCTGACGGTAGAAAGGCTCCGCAAGAATCCGAACGTATTCTGAAAGCTGGTCTGACAGACAACGTAAGAAGAGAAAAAAAGAGAGACAGGGGAAGGAAACCCTGTCTCTTTTATGGTTACCGCTTACGTGGTCAGCCAGGCCACGTAAGCAGTAACCCTTTATGTATTTTACTTAAAATGTAAGGTAAGCGTTCTGCCTGCTTAAATCTCAAACATGAGCTCTCCATAGGAGGGCAGAGGCCAGAGCTTTTTATCAACCATGAGTTCCAGCTCATCGGCAGGTTTTCTTAAAGCGGCCATGAGGGGGATGATCTCATCCTTGTAGAAAAAGGCCCGGTCTTTTGTCTTATCCATGGACGAAGCCTTTGCTTCCGCCTCGGAGAGGGCTTTGAGGGCAGTCCTCATTTCCTTAAGTTTCAGGGAAACCTCCGAAAGGATCTCTGCTGTGGCAGCGGGGTCACACCCTGCATCTTTTACCGAGTTGACAGTGTCTGCAAGCTGTTTTTCGTAGCTTATGACGGCTGGTATGATCTGACGGCCAGCCATGTCCATCATGGTCAGGGCTTCGATGTTTATTGTCTTGGCATAGGTCTCATAGATTATCTCTTCCCTGGATTCAAGCTCCGGTCTTGTGAAGATTTTGAACTTTTCAAAAAGAGCCACAGACTTTTCCGTTGTGAGGGCAGACGCCGCCTCGATCATGGTTTTGATGTTTGGAAGACCGCGTTTTTCGGCCTCCTTTACCCAGTCCTCGGAATAGCCGTCACCGTTGAAGATTATCCTCTGGTGGTCGGTCAGGTTCTTTTTTATCATATCGTGAACCGCAAGCATCAGGTCGTCAGCCTTTTCAAGTTCATCTGCCGCTTCGCAGAAGGCCTCTGCCGTGATGGTATTTAAGACGGTGTTGGGGCTTGCGATGGAATCTGCCGAGCCCACGGAGCGGAACTCAAACTTGTTGCCGGTGAAGGCGAAGGGAGAGGTCCTGTTGCGGTCAGTCGCATCCCTGACAAATTCGGGTATGGTCCTGACACCGGTCTTAAACTTTCCTCCCTGCTTGACCTTGTTGGCCTCACCTGTTTCTATGAGCTGGGTCACCACATCGTCCAGCTGTTCCCCCAGAAAAATGGACATGATGGCAGGAGGAGCTTCGTTGGCACCAAGCCTGTGGTCATTTCCCACATCTGCCGCAGACTGCCTTAAAAGATCGGCGTGAATGTCAATGGCCTTGATGATGCAGGATAAGACCAGAAGAAACTGCATGTTTGCATTGGGGGATTCACCGGGATCTAAAAGGTTGATCCCGTCATCCGTGTTCAGGGACCAGTTATTATGCTTTCCGGAACCGTTCACTCCGGCATAGGGCTTTTCATGGAGGAGACATCTCATGTTGTGCTTGACGGCCACCCTCTTCATGGTCTCCATCACAAGCTGGTTGTGATCCACGGCTATGTTTGCGGTTTCATAGATGGGAGCCAGCTCGTGCTGGGCGGGAGCGGCTTCGTTGTGCTGGGTCTTTGCCGTCACTCCCAGCTTCCAGAGCTCATGGTTTAAGTCCTTCATGAAGGCTCCGACCCTTTCACGGATGACTCCGAAATAGTGGTCGTCCATTTCCTGCCCCTTGGGAGCGGGTGCACCGAAAAGAGTACGGCCGGCATACATGAGATCCGGTCGCTTCATATAGAGATCCTTGTCCACAAGAAAGTATTCCTGCTCGGGACCCACGGAGGGAGACACCTTTTTTGCAGTGGTGTTTCCGAAAAGACGGACAATCCTTAAGGCCTGGTCACTTAAGACCTGCATGGAGCGGAGCAGGGGGGACTTTTTGTCCAGAGCCTCGCCCGTGTAGGAATAAAAAGCGGTGGGGATGCAAAGGGTCTTCCCGCAGGAGGATTCCTTGATGAAGGCGGGAGAGGTGCAGTCCCAGGCAGTGTAGCCCCTTGCCTCAAAGGTTGCCCTTAAGCCGCCCGAAGGGAAGGAGGAGGCATCCGGCTCACCCATGACCAGCTCTTTTCCGGAAAATTCCATCATGACACGCCCCTCGTCATCCTCGTGGGAAATGAAGGAATCGTGCTTTTCCGCTGTTATTCCCGTGAGGGGCTGGAACCAGTGCGAAAAATGGGTGGCTCCCTTTTCAATGGCCCACTCCTTCATGGCATAGGCGACGACCTCTGCTGTTAAGGCATCCAGCTTTCTGCCTTCGTTCATGGTCTTTTTCAGATCCTTATAGATCTTTTTGGGAAGACGCTGTCTCATAACCGTGTCGTTAAACACGTTGGATCCGAAGAGCTCGGTGACCTTGCCCTCGGAGTGGTCGTCTGATATGTTATCGGACATCATATTATCGTTCATTGTCCATTACCTCCGCTTTTTTTGTGTTGTTACGAAATAAAGATCCTTTCGCTTCACTCAGGACGACAGCGGGCCGTTCAGAAAATCCCCCACATCATCAAACCTCCGGATGTTTTCCCTTATCCATTTCTCGTCCTTATCCCACCATTTTAAGGCCAGAAGCTTTTCGATCTCTTCCTTTTCAAACCTGTATCTTAAAACCCTTGCGGGAACTCCCGCGTTTATGCTGTAGGGCTTTATATCCTTTGTTACGACGGATCCGGCTCCGATCACTGCCCCGTCCCCTATGGTCACGCCTCCAAGGATCAGGACCCTGTTTCCTATCCAGACATCGTTTCCGATCCTTGTTCTTTCCTGGGTCGTGTCAAAAACCGTCTTATCGGTGTAGGAAAAGCCGAAGGTCTTTTCGGGTGAAGTAAAGGCCGGGTGCATGGCAACCTGCTTTGAAAGCGGATGCCTGCCGATGACGGTGCAGACACCGGTACCGATGCTGGTGTATTTTCCTATGTCGGTGTCAGTGAGATCCCCGTCATTATTTACATAGGAGCCGAAACCCAGACTGCAGTTTTTAAGAACAGTCCTTTTTCCGACATAATTCCTGCCCTCAAGCCACGTACCCTTTACATATGCCTTCGGAAGAAGCATGCTTTTAGTCCTGCATTCCATGGAAAGCTTTTTAAAGGGATAGATGAAGGTTCGGTAAAGGTAAGATGAAATTTCAAGGAGTTTTCTCTTTAACAAGCTCATATCCTCTCCTTGTCTGAACAACGTCAAGCTTTTTCTGTTTTCTTAACAGCCTTTGCACCTTTCTTATGCAGAATTTAAGCCAGTGTGGAAAGTGATCCATACCGAACTGCTTAAGGCTGACAAACCTGAGAGCCTTTTTTATCTCATCATCGGAGGGCTGGTCTATGCCGTTTCTTTTCCTGACCCTGATGCTTTCAAGGTAGGTGTCCTTGAGCCTTACTGTGGAAACCCCCTCCTTTGAGATGAGGGCTGTTACCACATTGCTGTCTTTGAAGACCTTTCCTGCTTTTTTTGCCCTCAGGAGAAAGTCATAGTCTGCCGTGATCTTAAGGTCCGTGTCAAAGGGAATTTCCGTAAGCAGGCTCTTTGAGGCAAAAACAGTCTGGTGGCTGAAGGGCATCCTTTCTTCAATGAGCTCCGGACACTTTTTGAAAAAATAGTATTCCCCGAATTCGACCTCCACCGCATCTCCGTAGATCAGGTCGGTACCGGCAAAGTCTCTTCCTTCAAAGATATTTTTTAAGACATCACAGTCAAAGAAGAGGTCACCGGAATTCATGAAGACGACAAAGGAGCCGGAGGCTGCCTCTGCTGCAATGTTCATGGCATCGTAAAGCCCGGAGTCTTTTCCGGAGATGATCCGGAAGGGGATCTTCCTTTCATCAAAGCCCTGCCTGAACCCTTCAGCGATCTCAAGGGTTCTGTCTGTGGAGCCCCCGTCCTTTATGATGTATTCGAAATCATCATAGGTCTGTGAAAGCACCGATCCCATGGTGGCTGCCAGACTCTTTTCTTCATTAAAACAGATCGTGACTACTGAAATCATCATTAGTGTTTATATCATTTATGCAGCAGGCGAAGTAACAATTACACTTATCATCGTCTCAGTATAGCAACCGAAAAGCCCATTAGCAAGTAGTCCTGCCTTATGGTATAATGCCCCTATGGAAAGAAACGGAGACAAAACGGCGGTGGTGGTGATCGCCTATAACCGTAAGGATGCCCTTAAGAGACTCCTTAAATCCCTTGATGAAGCCATCTATCCTGAGGATATGGATGTTCCCCTGGTGATAAGCATAGATAAGAGCGATTCAGACGGGGTCATAAGGGCGGCTGAGGAATTCGAATGGAAGCACGGGACAAAGGAGGTCAGGGCGCAGAAGGAGAATCTGGGTCTTAAAAAGCACGTGCTCCTTTGCGGGGATATCTCCGGGGAGTTCGGGTCATGCATCCTGCTGGAGGATGATCTCTATGTTTCGAAGGCATTTTATATATATGCCCTGAAGGCACTGGAAAAATGCAGGGAAGATGACAGGATCGGGGGGATCTCCCTTTACGACCACCGGCTGAACGTCCATGTCAGGGAGCCCTTTGAAGCCATTGACGACGGCTATGACAACTACTACATACAGATGGCATCCTCCTGGGGACAGGCCTTTAACAGGGATCAGTGGTCAGCCTTTAAGGAATGGTACGAAGAACACGGCGGGGAGCCGGTAGAAGCGGTGAATGTGCCTGAAAACGTATCCTCCTGGTCTGAAAGATCCTGGCTTAAATATTATATTAAATATCTGATCGTGACCGATAGGTTCTTTCTCTATCCCAGGCGGTCATTAACGACCAACTTCGGCGATGAGGGAACCCATGCCGAAAGAAGCGTAAACGACCTGCAGGTAAGCCTTGCGGGAGACCTGTTAAAGCGGGAATACTGCTTTTCAACCCTTTGTGAGTCCCGTTCCGTATATGATATTTATTTTGAAAACCTGAGTCTGGCAGGGGAGCTTGCCGAAAAGCTTGGAAATGAAGTCACGGTGGATCTTTACGGTCTCAAGCAGGAGGGGCTCTGTAAGAGATATCTCTTAAGCTCAAAGGCTCTTCCCTTTAAGATCATAAGCTCCTTCGGACGCAGGATGAGACCGGTGGATGCAAATATTGTACATGGGATCGAAGGCGATGCCTTCTTTTTGTATGACACTGAGGAAGCGGGAGTCAGACCGAAGGTGGATGAGACCGGAAAATATCTTTATGACTACAGGGCCTTAAAGGCAAAGGAGATGCTTTCCATCCTGGGCTTCAGGATACGTGAGAAATTTAAGGAAGGATTTTAAAAGGACCGGAAGGCCCTAAGACATATGTGCGGTATATTCGGAGTAATAAACAAAAAGATAGATAAGGAGCTGGCTGACACCTGTGTGGACAGGCTAAGTCACAGGGGTCCCGACGGAAGAGGGCTTTTTCAGGAAAGGGATGTGACGCTGGGGCACAGGAGACTTGCCATCCTGGATCTTTCCGAAAACGGAAGCCAGCCCATGACCTATGACAACGGAAGGTATGTTCTTTCCTTCAACGGTGAGATCTTTAACTTCATCGAGGTCAGGGACGAGCTTAAAAAGGAGGGCTGCACCTTTGAAAGTGAGTCGGATTCAGAGGTGATCCTGGCTGCATTTTGCAGATGGAGGGAAAAGTGCCTTGAACATTTTAACGGGATGTGGGCTTTTCTCATCTGGGACAGACAGGAGGAAAGGCTCTTTGTTTCAAGGGACAGGTTCGGGGTAAAGCCTCTTTTTTATACATATTTGGAGGGGGATAGAGCCATCGCCTTCGGTTCGGAGATGAAGGCTTTAACGCCACTTATGAAGGAAGTCAGGCCAAACCTTGACATTGTCACCGATCCCAAAAAGACAGTTTTCTATGAAAGCACTGAGGAATGTGTGATCGAGGGGATCAGGCATTTTCCCGCAGGGTGCTATGGCTGGGCGGATAAGGAGGGGCTTAAGATCGAGCGCTACTGGAATACCCTGGATCATCTCATGACTCTTCCTGAAAGCTATGAAGAGCAGGTAGAGATGTTCAGGGATCTTTTCCTGGATGCCTGCGCTTTGAGGATGAGAAGTGATGTTACCATAGGGACTGCCCTTTCCGGAGGTCTGGATTCCTCATCCACCATATGCGCCATGGCTCACATAGCATCGGAAAATGCTGTGTCAAGGGCCAGCAAAGACTGGCAGCATGCCTATGTGGCCACCTTTCCCGGGACGACCATGGATGAGTCGGTATATGCAAAAAAGGTAACGGATCATCTGGGGATAGAAAGCACCTTTGTTGAGATAGACCCGAAAACGGCACTGGACAGGCTGGGAGACCTTTTCTATCTTTTTGAGGATCTCTACCTGACAAGCCCCATACCCATGATGCTCCTTTACGGAGCCTTAAGAAAGGGCGGCACCATAGTCACCATCGACGGACACGGGGCGGACGAGCTCTTCGGAGGCTATACCTTCGACTTCATCCATGCCCTGGACGATGCGAAGAACAAAGAAGAGAGGGATATGATCCTTGATGCCTACATCGGAAGCTTTCCAAAGGATAAGAGCAACATAGCCCTTAAAAATGACAGCAGACTGTCGGTTTACATAAATTACAAAAAGAGGAAGCTTAAGGACTATCTTAAGCGGGGCAGTGAGGACTATAAGAGGGTGAGGGCAGAGGGGGATCCGCGGTATAAATGGATGGACACCTTAAACAGGATCCTTTATGCATCATCCCATGAAACGATCCTGCCCACCCTTTTAAGAAATTATGACAGATACAGTTCGGCTAACGGCGTGGAGATCAGGATGCCCTTCATGGACTACAGGGTGGTCAGCTTTGCCCTTTCACTTCCCTGGAAGAGCAAGCTTCACGGAGGTTTTTCAAAGTCCATAATCAGGGATGCGATGTCACCCTTTATGCCCAAAGACATAGCATATCGCAGGACAAAGATCGGTTTTAACACACCCATTGTGGAATGGATGAAGGGACCCCTTAAGGAATATTTTACGGATACGGTAAGTTCTGCTTCATTCTTAAACTGCAGTCTTATTGATCCTAAGCAGGTTTCTTCAATGGTGATGAAGGTTATAAATGACGAAAACGCTTCCTTTGCCATGGGTGAGCAGGCCTTTAGCAGCATGTATCCCTATCTCTGGGAAGAAAACGTTCTTAAGAGACTGTAGTATGAGCATATTAAAAAAGATAAACTACATATTTAACACGAAGCAGAAGCTTCAGTCCGTCCTGCTCTGCATTGGGCTTTTTATCGGGGCCCTTTTTGAACTGCTGGGGGTGTCACTCATAACCGAACTGGTTTCCATTGTGACCGATCCTTCAAAGATACATTCAAATGCCCTGCTTAAAGGAATTTATGATGGCTTCGGGATGAAAAGTGACAGGGAGTTTTTCCTTGCCCTGGTCGTGGGACTCATAGGTGTTTACCTTGTTAAGAACATCTATCTTTTATGGATCAATTACGTTCAGTACACCTTCATATTCGATAACCAGCTGAGGCTTTCCGGCAGACTGATTGACTGCTACTTAAAAAAGCCCTATACCTACCATCTGGACAAGAATTCCGCGGAAATGGTCCGGAATGTCATGCTTGATACCGAACGGTTCTTCCAGATGCTCTTAAGCGTTTTTCTCATGCTTTCCGAGATCCTGATCTCGGCTCTCCTCTGCCTTTATCTTCTGAGCATTGACTGGTTCATCACCGTTTCCGTGGCGCTGATACTGGGGATCTTTTCCGCCCTCTATCTGCTGCTCTTTAAGAACAGGGCAAAGGAATACGGAAAGGAAAACCAGCTCTATGACGGAAAGATGCACCAGTCCATAAACCAGGCTCTGGGTGCGGTTAAGGACATTAAGATCCTGCACAGGGAAAAATATTTTGTGGATGCCTTCACGGGCTGCGGAAAAAAGAAAATGAGGGCGGTCAGGAACAACAATGTCCTGGGACAGGCTCCCAAATACCTTATCGAAACGGTCTGCATAGGAGCCATTCTTCTTGTCCTTGTGGTTAAGATCTACAGGGGTGAAAACGTCTCCTCCATGATAACCCAGCTTGCAGCCTTTGCGGTTGCCGCCTTCAAACTTCTTCCCTCCGTCAGCAAGATCAACAACTTCGCAAACCTCATAATATTCCTTAAGCCCTCGGTGGATCTGATCTACAGGGATATAAAGGACACGGAGGACATGAAGGATTTTGTCCTTGCCGACTTAAACAGTCAGGTGGATACAAGCGGTGCAAAGAGCATAAGGGTGGAGGACTTAAGCTACAGATATCCCCACACGGATAAGGATGTGCTTAAAAACGTCAGCTTTTCCATTCCCCTTGGAAGTGCTGTGGGGATCTCCGGCCAGTCGGGAGCGGGAAAATCCACTCTTGCAGACATCATCTTGGGGATACTGACTCCCACTTCCGGAAGGGTGTGCTACGGTGACATGAATGTCCATGAGCACCCTGTAAAATGGTCGAAAAAGCTTGCATATATTCCCCAGTCCATCTATCTGGCGGATGAATCCATAAAGAATAATGTGGCCTTCGGGATCGAGGACCCGGAAATTGATGAGGGCAAGGTCTGGACAGCCCTTGAGGAGGCCCAGATAGCCGATTTTGTCAGATCTCTACCCGAGGGACTCGATACCCAGACAGGGGAGAGGGGAGTGAGGCTTTCCGGTGGTCAGAGACAGAGGATCGGGATCGCAAGGGCTCTTTATGACGATCCGGAGATCCTGGTGCTGGATGAGGCAACCTCGGCTCTTGATAACGAAACGGAGGCGGCAGTCATGGATGCCATCGACAGCCTCATGGGCAGGAAGACCCTGCTTATCATTGCCCACAGACTTTCAACCATCAAAAACTGTCAGATGTTCCTGAAGGTGGAAGGCGGAGATGTTCATAAGGTTACCTATGAAGAGCTTTTGAACTCCGCAGATGACGGAGCACTGGAGAAGGGCGGGGAAGACAGAAGATGAGTGACCCGGTTTTAAGCGTGATCTTCATCACTTATAATCACGAAAGATATGTGGAGAAGGCTTTAAGGAGCGTGTGTGAGCAGGAGACGGACTTTCCCTTTGAGGTGGTTGTGGGAGAGGATTGCTCGACGGACAGGACCAGAGAGATCCTGAAAAAAGTTGCGGAGGAATATCCAGACAGGGTCAGGCTTCTTTTCCGGGAGAAGAATTTCGGAAGACCCACCCTGAATGTCTACAACACCACAATGGAGTGCAGGGGGGAATTCCTGGCCTATCTTGAAGGGGACGATTACTGGACGGATCCGCATAAGCTTAAAAAGCAGGTGGATTTTCTCCGCTCAAATCCCGAATACATGGCCTGCACTCACGGCTGTGTGATGGTCGATGAAGAAGACAGACCCATAAAGGATCCTGAGATACTGACCGTGGGAGACCTTTATGACTGGTCCGGAAGATTCACCTACGAGGATTTCAAATATTCCAAAAAGTGGCCGGGGCATTATGCTTCGGTGGTCTCAAGAAATATCTACCTTCAAAAAAAATATGACTATACCATTCTTTACAGGGCTCACGACTTTGTGGATGATGCCCTGATCCTCCTTTTTCTTCTGATCCAGGGGGACATCTACCGGATGGATGAGGACATGAGTGCCTGGAGATACGTTAAAAAAACCGGGGGCAGCAACTGGAATTCCCTTGCCATGAAGAGGGATCTCATCAGGGATGACTGCTATCTGGCACAGACCGTGACAAAATGGGTGGAGGCTTCGGTGGGGATCGGGGACTATGCAAAGCAAAGATGCAAAAAGGATTTTCTGACAGCCCTTAATATGTATCTTCATAAGCCCAATGGGGAAAATCTTAAGTTTTTGAAGGATATGTTTGACTACAACATCACTCACGTTGTGAGGGAGGATAAGAAGACCGGGCTGTTTTCCTACAGCCTCGGGTGTATATCCGAAAAGCTGTTTTCCGCCGGAAAGAAGAAGGGAGAGGGCGGATGATCATTGTGAGATTTACCAGCGGTCTGGGAAACCAGATGTTTCAGTATAATTTCTACAGACTCTTAAAGGACCACTACGGTGACATTCCTGTAAAGGCGGATCTGACCTGGTTTTATGCAAATGACGACCATCACGGCTATGAGCTTCAGAGGATCTTCGGCACTCATAAGGACTCCCCTTTTTTTATTGAGGAGGCTTCAAAGGGAGAGTTGTTAAGGGTCACGGGACTCATTCCCAATCTCTGCCAGCCCTCGGACATGGTGACGGGGAGAGCAAAGGGGGGGAAGGCTTCGGTTGATGAAAACAGGGTCAGGCAGGAAAACGGCAGCGGACGCTTCAGCAGGAGGACCTCCGGGTGCTTTGAGAAATTCAGGAGATATCCCAACAGGATCCTAAGGGAATTTACCCAGAAAAAGAGGGAACCTTATGTGATAGACCAGCTGAGGGATGGTTTACATAAAGCAGACGAACTGCACGAAACGGATAGTTTACATAAAGGGTGTGGGTTGTACGAAAAGGGTGATATACATAAAGAGTGTGGATTGTATGAAACGGGTGGTTTACATAATGCGGACGGGTTAAACAACACAGATGATTTACATAATGTGGACGAATTAAACAACACAGATGGTTTACATAAATTCAGCAAGAACAATTCAGGGAATAATGCCGTTTCGGACGGATCCGGGGATCTTCTTTTTGATAAGGTCATGAACCTCGACACATCAAAGGACTGGTATATCAAAGGCTTCTGGATCGAGGAAAGCTACATACTCGGAAGAGAGGACTTTTTGCACGACCACTTCAGGTTTCCGGATATCAGGGAAGAGGATAACCTTAGGCTTTCAGAGCAGATCCGAAGCTGCGACTCAGTCAGCATTCATGTCCGCAGGGGGGACTATCTGTCGGATGTATATAAGGACTCCTTTATCTCACTGGGGAGGGAGTATTATGAAAAAGCCGTTTCCTTCTTTAAGGAAAAATATCCGGATCCCGTTTTCTTTATCTTTTCCGATGATCCGGCCTTCGTGGAAAGGGAATTCGACTGGCTTAAAAACAAGGTCATCGTTTCCGGAAACGACGGTGAGAAGGCCTTCAGGGATATGCAGCTTATGAGCCTTTGCAGGTCCAACATCATTGCAAATTCCACCTTCAGCCAGTGGGGAGCCCTCCTTAACGAAAATGAAGGACACATCACGGTCTACCCTTCGGCATACCTTAAGGATAAGGACAGTGAGGTAAAGAGGCTTCCGGGCTGGGTCAGGATGTGAGGTGATTTTGACCCCGGAAGGCTCCTGTGATATAATCGTCGCGTATTTTAAGGACAGCATGCGGGATTTTCGTTTTTTTTTGTTATAAAACAAAGAGAGGAGTTATTTATGAAAAAATTATCTGTGATGCTTCTTACCGGTCTGACGGCTCTTATGCTCTGTGCCTGCGGTTCTTCGAAGGCTTCTTCGGGCAATTCCCTGACCGTGGAGGACGGAGTGCTTACAATGGCAACAAATGCCTATTTTCCTCCCTACGAGTATTATGAGGGAAGCGAGATAGTGGGTATCGATGCGGAGATCGCCCAGGCAGTTGCCGACAAGCTGGGTCTTAAGCTTAAGATCGAGGATATGGAATTTGATTCCATAATTACCGCAGTGACCACCGGCAAGGCGGATATGGGACTTGCGGGAATGACAGTTACCGAAGAGAGAAAGCAGAATGTTAATTTCTCGGATACCTATGCAACAGGTGTTCAGGTTGTCATCGTGCCTGAGGATTCAGACATCGCTTCAATAGACGATCTTTCCGGAAAAAAGATCGGAGTTCAGCTTTCAACCACCGGCGATATCTACTGCACGGATGACTTCGGCAAGGAGAATGTTGAAGAATACAACAAGGGAAATGACGCAGTCATGGCCTTAAAATCCGGAAAGATCGATGCAGTGGTCATCGATAACGAGCCTGCAAAGAACTACGTTGAGTCAAACGAGGGCTTAAAGATCCTTGAGACCGAATACGTGACCGAGGATTACGCTGCAGCACTGAACAAGGAAAACACCGAGCTTTTAGACAAGGTTAACAAGGCTCTTGAGGAGCTTAAGGCTGAAGGAAAGCTTGACGAGATTATTTCAAAATATATCAAATGAGTGATTTTGCGGAAAAATTTTATCAGGACTTCATTGTAGACGACAGATGGAAATTCATAACGGAAGGCCTTAAGGTTACCCTCATCGTCACCCTGTTTTCATTGCTCATCGGGGTGGCGATCGGTGTTATCATCGGCATCGTCCGCTGTGCCTATGACCAGCAGGATAAGACCGAGCGCAGGGGCTTAAGGGGCTTTATCATAGGCTTCTTAAACTTCCTGGCTCAGATCTATGTCACGGTCATAAGGGGAACGCCGGCTCTTGTGCAGCTTCTTATCATGTACTTCATCATTCTGGTGACTGCAAAGTCCAAGGTGCTTGTTGCGACTTTAACCTTCGGGATCAATTCCGGAGCCTATGTGGCTGAGGTCATAAGAGGCGGGATCATGTCGGTGGACACCGGTCAGATGGAAGCGGGAAGATCCCTGGGCTTAAGCTATGTGCAGACCATGAGGAGGATAATCCTTCCCCAGGCCTTTAAGGCAGCCCTGCCGGCTCTGGTCAACGAGCTCATAACCCTTTTAAAGGAAACCTCCATCTGCGGATACATCGGCTTGAATGAGCTGACAAGGGGCGGAGACATCATCAGGGGAACCACCTTCGATGCCCTGCTGCCCCTTTTTACGGTAGCGCTCATATATCTTGCGCTGGTGCTTATCATAAGCAAACTTTTCAGTCTGGTGGAAAGGAGGCTTCGTAAGAGTGATAAGTATTAAGGATCTTAGAAAAAATTTCGGGGATAACGAAATCTTAAAGGGGATCTCCTATGAGGTGGAAAAGGGGTCGAAGATAGCCGTCATCGGTCCTTCGGGTTCCGGAAAATCAACCTTTCTCCGTTGCATGAACCTGCTTGAAAGACCTACCTCGGGACATATTTTTGTGAACGGGGAGGAGATCACGGCTCCCGATGCGGATGTTAACAGGATCCGTTCGAAAATGGGCATGGTCTTCCAGCACTTTAATCTTTTTAATAACCTTACGATAATGGATAACATCACCCTGGCGCCGGTGACCCTGAAGCTTCAGGGGACAGCCGAGGCTAAGGAAAATGCCCTGAAGCTGCTTGAAAGAGTTGGGCTTTCTGACAAGGCGGATGCCTATCCTTCACAGCTTTCGGGAGGACAGAAGCAGAGGATCGCCATCGTCAGATCCCTTGCCATGAATCCCGAGATCATGCTCTTTGATGAGCCTACCTCGGCTCTTGATCCGGAGATGGTGGGGGAAGTTCTGGAAGTTATCAGGGAGCTTGCGGATTCGGGAATGACCCTGGTCATCGTGACCCATGAAATGGCCTTTGCCAGAGAGGTGGCAAGCACGGTGCTGTTTATCGATGAAGGAGTGATCAAGGAGGAAAATGAGCCTCAGGCCTTCTTTAACGATCCCAGGGATCAGAGGCTTAAGGAATTTTTGTCCAAGGTGCTGTGATCTTACACCTGATCACAAACTTCACGGTTTGTCTAAGGTTTGAATTTTCAGAGTTTTTTATAGTTTAAGGTTGAATCGGATGTCTGTTGATAAAAGGGAACTTAAACCTATCGTTAAAAAGGCCTCCACTCCCCAGGGAGCGGAGGTCGAAAAATTTGTGGCCATAAATCCCAGACTTGCCGGTCAGGCCATAGCAAAGTGGCTTAATGATGACAGAGAAAGCGGGAAAGGGCATAAGCCCGGGCAGGAGAGATGATGATCAGTGGACTGACAGACAGCGAATTCAGATCTGTTTCCGAAGTGAACAGGATGATCGCCGAAACATATCAGATGACGGAATGCCTGAACGACATCTTTGTCAAAGGTGAGGTCACCAACTACAGGGGGCCCAATGCCGGACACAGGTATTTTGACATCAAGGAGGGAGACAGGGCTCAGCTTTCCTGCATCCTCTGGAAGGGAACCTATGGAAGGCTGGGACTGAAGTTCGAGTTGGAGCCGGGAATGCAGGTCGCCATAATCGGGGATCTGAGACTGTATGAAAAAACCGGCAAGACCAGCCTTCACGTCAATTATATCTGTAAGCTGGGCGAAGGGGAGGACAACCTGAAATACCAGCAGCTGATGGACAGGCTTGAAAAGGAGGGGCTTTTCAGAGAGGATCATAAAAAGCCCATTCCTCTCTTTCCTAAAAGCGTGGGAGTCGTGACCTCCATGTACGGGCAGGCAAGGCGGGACATTGAGCAGATCGCAAAGCGGAGGAATCCCTATGTCCAGCTGGTTCTCTATCATGTTAATGTCCAGGGAGAGCACGCAGTCAGGACCATAGTTGAGGGAATAAAAAAGCTGGATGAGATGGGGCTTGATTCCATCATCGTGGGAAGGGGCGGAGGCTCGGATGAGGAGCTTAAGGCTTATATGGACGAGGCCATAGCAAGGGCGGTTTATGAAGCAAAGACCCCCATTGTTTCTGCCGTGGGACACGAGGGAAACTGGACTCTCATCGATTATGTGGCAGACAGGCGGTGTGCGACCCCTTCCGAGGCAGCTGAGATCACCATTCCCGATGTCATGACCACTGTCAGAAGGCTCAGGCAGCTTGAAAGTAACATTAGGATCAATATGCGAAACGGCCTGAATGTGAGGGAACTTAAGCTTAAGGCTCTGGTGAAAAATCTGGAGGCTCTCAGTCCCGAAAGACTTTTGAAGGAACGTATGGAGCGGCTTAAGCATCTGGAAGAAAGCCTTCGTCAGGGAATGGGCAGGGCCTTTGAATTAAGGGTGAACCGCTATGAGGTCCTTCTTGCGGGTCTTCACGGTCTTTCCCCCACCGCAAAGTTGGTCAGGGGCTTCGGCTACATTTCTTCAAAGGGAAGACCCCTTTTGAGCGTGGATGACCTTAAGGTCAAGGACCAGCTGGACATCAGGATCCACGACGGTGAGGTCAGGACGCTTGTTGAAGAGATCAAAAAAAACGGCGATTTCTGACGGAGTCAGAGAATATTAGCAGGAGTAATGATAATGGCTGAAAAAGAAAAGAAAACCGGAAAGGCAAAGACCTTTAATGTGGACGAGGCTCTTGACAGGCTTGAAGAGATCAACGAGGAGCTGTCACAAAAGGACATATCCCTGGATGAGTCCATAAAGCTCTATAACGAGGGCACACTGCTTGCCGCAAAGTGCAGAGACCACCTTGAAGGCGTTGAAAAAGAACTGAAGATCATCAATCCACAGTAAAGAGCTCCGTTTTTGTGGGCCGCCCCAGTGACCTGAAACGGGTCGGTTCCTGTGTGCATGAAAAATGCCGCGAAAACGTTCTGAACCAATGTAGTTAACGTAAGCTTATTGTCATCCCGAACGGATGTGAGGGATCTTTCCGGTCTGCTGGTTAATATTCCTCGGCTTCGCCGGGGATGACACTAAGTAGATGACATGGGTTTCCGACCGGCTGCAGTTTCGTACTAATGGGGTATGTGGTCATAGATCACTCTTTCAAGATATGCCAGTCTGTAGGCTGCTTCAAAGATCAGATCCTGGACCGGGTTAGTGTGAAGATAATATCTGTTATAGATCTTAAAGCTGTCACGGAAATGATGGAAGGCCTTTGCCTTTGAATTGCTGTGCAGCTTTTTTATGCTTGCGGAATGGAGATGGTCATAGCTTTCCTTTGGCAGGATCCCCGCCTTATAGCCCTTTTCCTTAAGCCGGGAAGAAAGCATTATCTCCTCCCCGTAGAGAAAGGTTCTTTCATCAAGTCCCGATATTTTTTCAAAGGCTTCCCCTGAAATAAGATAAAATGACCCTTCAACAACACCGACCCTGACAAGGTCGTGCTTCGAGGCAAGAAGCCTTTTTTTTATGGCTCTTTTATGGAGATTGAAGGCTATGAGAAAAAGACTTTCGATCACTCCGAAGAAGCCCGGAAGTTCCCAGACATTATAGCCCCTGCTGACAAGGGGAGCGATGACCCCGTAGTCAGGACAGACCTTCATTGCCCTTAGCATTGACCGGCAGGTCTTTTCCGTGAAGAAGGTGTCGGGATTGGCCACGAAGATATATTCGGGGTTAAAGTGCTCTTTTGCAAACCTTATCCCGAAGTTATTTCCCTTTGCATAACCCCCGTTTTCGGGAGCTGAGATGACACTGATCTTTTCGGGAGCGGCTTTACATGCCTCTTCCAGAAGCTTAAGGGTGTCGTCTGTTGACTGGTTATTTACCAGCACTATGTGGTCAAGGGCTTCGTAGGAGCAGACCTTTTTTGCAAGCTCCGCCGTTCTCTCTCCGTCGTTATAGGTTAATATGATAAGTGCCGTGCTCATGCATTCCTTCCTCCAAGGTATTTTTACACTTTTTGGAGGAAAATATCAACGCTTTTTATCAGCAGGGGGAACCTGGTTAAAGCCCGATGACACATCTGCGTGGAAATGATAGAATGATATAAATGTTCAGAACTGTTACGTGGATCATAAAAAAGCAGTGAGAGGCACCTGATATGTTCTTTTTGATCGGAGAATCCCTGAAAGAGGCAGACAGGGAGGAGTTAAAAAACACAGACAGTCAGTATGTGGCTGTTATGTCCTTTGAAGAATGGACAAAAAACCGGGACAGCTTTGAGATGGGCATTGACATGGAGCCGGATATTTCGGAAATTTTTACTACCCAGGCGGAGGTAAATTATGATTCCCTGACAGGAACCTTTTCTATCCCGGACAGAAGTGACTTTTCCAAAGAAGACTGCAAGTTCGCCTTTGCCCTTGACGAGAAGGGGATAGTGTTCATCGACGATTCCGGGAAAGCCCTGGAGATGATCGGGAACATTCAGAGAACCAAAAAGTGGAGGCTGCCCGGCCTTGAAAGGTTCATATATGATTTCCTGGATCAGATAATAAAGGACGATCTCAGGCTGATGGAAAAATATGAAATGGAGCTGGACGGTGTGGAGCAGAAGATCTTAAGTGAGGCTGAGGATCTGTCCTCCGGCCGTGTGAACGAGATCAGGAGCGATATCCGCGATCTTCGCATCCACTATGAGCAGCTGATCGACATGGGGCAGGAATTTGAGGAAAACGAGAACGGTTTTTTCAAGTCTGAAAATCTCAGATATTTCAGGCTTTTCCTGAACCGGATGGCAAGACTCCACGACACCTCCACCTTCCTCAGGGACTACACGGTTCAGCTCAGAGACCTCTATAAGGCACATCTGGATATCAGGCAGAACCGCATCATGACGGTTCTTACGGTGGTGACATCCATCTTCCTTCCCCTGACCCTGATAGTCGGATGGTACGGAATGAATTTCAGATACATGCCTGAGCTGGAATGGAAATGGGGATATCCGGTGATCATAGGTATAAGCATTCTGATCGTTGCCGCAAGCCTTCTTTTCTTCAGAAAGAAGAAATGGCTTTAGGCTTTATTCCTGCCAGAAGAGGTCGTCCAGGGTCTTGTTTAAGGCTTTGCATATGGCGATGCAGAGGTTGATGGTGGGATTATAATCCCCCTTTTCGATGGCGCTTATGGTCTGCCTTGATACTCCGCATTTTTTTGCAAGATCCTCCTGGGAAAGATCCATTCCCGCCCGGGCTGCTTTTAATTTTAGATTTTTCATGGATCATTCCCCGCTTTCTTTTGCTGCTTCTCTCTTTTCAAGGCCTTCCTTTATGATGAGCTCTATTCCTATGACGAGAAAGAGGATGACGCATAAGAGATTGACTCCTGTGTCTGAAACGATCCCATCCACTATGAAGTTGCCTTCCCTTACGGACATTATGACCGCCAGGAGATTGATCAGGGATGCTATGAGGCTTACTGCGTAAAATCTTTTCTTATTGGTGTTTACCCCATAGTATCCGTCATTCCATATGCTGTAGCAGACCTGAACCAGGATGCCTGCAAATATTATGATCCAGGTTGTTACGAAGCGGGTTGCAAAAACCACGCTGCCTGCTTCAAGGCACATGATGAGGGCTGCTGCTCCCATGCAGGTCCAGAAGCCGTATTTATAGGCGCGTCCCCTGACGATCTGCTGTCTTTCGTCATGTTTTGTTCTGAGGGACTTATCCTTGTTCATGAACCTGAAGAGAACAAGGCATATCAGAAGCCCCACAACGATACCGAAAAATAATCCCATTCCTTTTCCAAAACTGTACATTTCCATATTTTCATCCTCTCTTTCTGACAATTTGCTTTGCTGCAAATGGTTACTGCTTACGTGGTCAACCAGACCACTGAACAGTAACTGCAAATGACATCTGATGTATGAGGGTACTATAATCCGGCTCTGGCAAAATGTCAAGTATATTTTACAAAATTCTATTTGTTTTGTATATATAAAAAACCGCTTGCATTTAGTGTTGTTCCGTGTTAATATATTTTCCGTTGTTGAAGGGCTATCGCCAAACGGTAAGGCAACGGACTCTGACTCCGTCATTTCAAGGTTCGAATCCTTGTAGCCCTGCGAAAAGGAACCGATTATACGGTTCCTTTTTTGATGTCACAAAGCCAGTGTTTATGCGACTTTCAGAGATTGGCAAAAAATAACTCCCTGACTTTTACTGATTGATTCGTATCTGAAGATGATAGAGGAAAGTGAAAAGAAGCGGAAGGTTCTTATGGAGAAGATAAAGGATAAAGAGGATAACCAAAAGAATGATGAGGTAGATACAAGACTCATGGAGCAGGCTTCTCTTGAGTATACCCGCAATTTTGCATATGAATAAGGTATCATTTTGATGAATTTGTTGTAAATAATACCGCTTATGGTAAAATAATAGTAAGTAATCTAGGTTGCTATTTTCTTGTTGGAGGATTGTATTATGGCAGATACGTCAGTTAGAGACAATATTTCCATACAGACTGCAAATGAAGTAGATCCTGCATTGTTGAGGATGCTTGACCGTGGAATAGATGACGTAATGTCGGGTCGCGTAATTCCTCATAAAGATGCAATGAAGGAGATAGAGAAGATTCGCGGACAAAGAAAGGAATCCTTAAAGAAGCAGACAGCGGTGGTTTAGTCTATGGATGAATATGAAGTATTATGGTCGCAGGAATCCATTTATGATGCTGCTGATATAGAGGATTATATTGAAGCGGATTTTGGAGAAGAGAGAGCCGAACGATTTCACGGTGAAATAGATTATGAAGTTAGCAGACTAGGCTCCACTCATAAGTTATTTACCGGAACAGGCATATACTACAGAGGATTTTTGATCTTTAAAAAACCATTTAGCCCTTCTATCATATTTTATATAGTTGATGATTCGTTAAAGAGAGTGTATGTTTTACGAATACTTCGCCACGAACGTGATTGGCAGAAGATGTTAAGGGAAACACTTTATTACACGTTTTGAAAAAGATAGGTCAATTCATAGGTCAATAAGTCGATGATAGAGCTCAGATATCGTTGATATTGCAACGGGCATGGAAGGGGTACGGACGGACTCTGACTCCGTCATGTCCAGGTTCGAATCCTGGTTGCGCTGTTCTCCAAACCCTGGAAAGTAAGCACTTTCTGGGGTTTTCTACATAATGACAAAGTGTTCGTAAAGGTCCCAGATCAAACTTTTGGGACACATGATAGTCAAAGGTATAGTCAAAGGTTGGGGATTTCGATACGGTCAAGACTTGTGAATATGATGTTCCTCCTGTTACGGCTATTGGACGGGTATATCAGAATTTAATCATATCAGATATGGAAGAAAAAAACATTAATGCAAATTATGCTTGGGATCAGTGTAATAAACAGAGGGCTCCATCCGAATCCTCATATGTTCACCAAGGTCGTTACCCCCGGCCCGATGGGAAGACCCAAGGACATCCATACCACCAGGAAAATGACCCACATTACCAGAAGGATCATTCCGATCGGGAAGAGATTTGAGACAAACGTTCCTATCTTCAGCTTGGGATCAAACATATCCTGTGATGCCTTCAGCGTTACCCACAGGTATGGCATAACCGGAGTGAAGCAGTTGGTGGTTGAATCTCCGATCCTGTAAAAGAGCTGTGTCATGGCAGGGTGATACCTGCCGGCCATCAGCATCATGGGAATGAAGACCGGCGCAAAGATCGACCATTTTGCAGAAGACGAAGTAATAAATATATTTATTAAGGCACTGAACAGAATGAAACTGATGATCATCCCGAAGCCGGTAAATCCGCTGGCTTTAAGAGCATTTGCTCCATTAATGGCAAGAAGTTGATCTATGTTGGTCCATGAAAACAGCTTCTGGAACTGAGCGGTAAAAAAGCAAAAGACCAGATATCCGCTCATCCTGCCCATGACCTTGACCATAGCCCTGTATATGTCATCAAGCCCTTTAAATGTACCGGCCGAAAGTCCGTAAACAATACCCGGGACGCTGAAAAAGAAAACAAGGATAGTGATCAGATTCTTCAGAAGATAGGAACCTATAAAGGCTCTTGTACCGACATTTTCCTTTCCGACTACAATTCCGAGAGGACCCCATACTGTTGCGCAGACTACTATTATAAGAAATATCAGAATTGAGATACCGGCCCGGGAGAGGGCTTTTCTTTCCTGCGGTGTAACATCATCTTCCGCGTTGAGCAAAAGCCCCTGTGCAGGAACATATTCACCTAATCTTTTATTGATGAAATGATTGCACATAAAGCCTATCAAAAAAGTACAGAAAATGGTGGATGCAGCCATGAAATACCAATTACATGTGACATCCACATTAAGAACTCCCTCTCCGAAAAAATCATCAAAAACATTTTGAGAAATCCCCTGTAAAAGCGCATCTGTGCCGGAAATCATAATGTTGGCGGAAAAACCCGACTGAGTGGCGACATAAGCGCATAAAACTCCTGCAACCGGATGAAGTCCCGCAGATAAGAAGAGAAGCCCAGCCAATGGCGGAATCACTATGGCTGAAGTATCGGAAGCAATATTTCCGAGGATACCTATGAAAGCCACAAGATAGGGAAGAAACCGTTGAGAGGTATGCTTCATTTTGGCATTCAGGAAAACCTTGATGAGTCCTGACTCCTCACAGAAACCTACGGCTACGGTCATCACAAGTACAAGGCCCAGAGGCGGGAAGGACGTAAAATTGGTGATCATATTTGTAAGAAACCAGTACAGGCCTTCTCTTGAAAAGAAATTATTCAAATGGACCTCCGCCATGTTGGCCGGATTGATGACTGTCACATTAAAAACGTTGAAAATCAGCGACAACACAGCAGTTATTATGAATAACCACATGAACAGGATCGCCGGCTGCGGCAGCTTGTCACAGAATTTCTCAATACGCAATAGTATGTTTTCAAGCTTTGATGATTTGGTTTTCAAATGTGAATCCTCTCTATGCATAAATTTGATCGTTGCTAATAGATCCTGTTGGAATTCTTAATACTTCTCCTGAGTATCTTAAATTCAACCTTTTTGCTCCAGCTCCTTTTTGAGTTTCATTTATGGATATTTTTATTATAACATATATCAGGGATTTGCGATTCACTTGCAAGGATATGGAAAGTACATCCTTTCAGAGAAGGAAATACGAGGACAGTTGTTACTTTTTGTTGTCAATATATTGATGAGTTAGGATATTTGATCAACAGGGATTTATTTGAGAAAAATGCCCGATATCTTAGAACTGCGATGGTGGCTTATAATGCACACTTTTTCGATGGAAATGATTTTTCAAAGAAAGAATATCTTTATAAAATAGTGGATGATGCATATGGACTGTTATAGGTAACTGTATAGGTAATTAGGTTTTCGATTTCTTTTGAGAGTTCAGTAAAACAGAGTATTCGGAGTTCAAAAGTATAAGGACTCTGACTTAAGTCATTTCAAGGTTCGAATCCTTGTAGCCCTGCTTGAAGATCCCCGAAAAATCAAGGCTTTCGGGGGTTTTTCATTTTTTGTGTTTTACGTAAAAATGTGTAAATTTGTCTATAATATTACAATAAAGTTTCCTTTTCAATCGAATACGGGTTTTCTCAACAAATCAATAAAATTCCAGACGAGCAAAGTCAAAAGGGTTTGCTAATGGTGCGCCGGTTATTTCACCGATGATGCTGTTCAGGGCATATAGTTGCCCCTCTCTTACAGTTGAGTTGTTATGATGGTATTTATGTCCATCGGCAAATGAGACTGAGTTTATACCAAACATCAATCTGAACGTATTTCCCTGATCAAAAACCCCATAAACGCACTGAAAGCCGCTAAAGAAGAAGAAACTGCTCATTCTGTCAGCAATGGTTTTTATCTGTGCCATGGAAAAAGCCGGATTTAAGACATCCTTTGAAATTGTGATTACTTCACCCCGGATCCGGATCCCAGAGTCCTTCCTGTATATGCTCTGAATCTGAATCATCTCTTTAACCAAGACAGTTGGATTGTCGGTTTTAATAAAGCCCCGGGTGTTGCTATAAATGGGCTGAACAAATCCAAAATTTGGGATTTCCTCCGCAGAACCTTTGCGACGGATTGTTATTACAATAAAGGGATACCACTGAAGACTATCGCAGCATATATGGGTGACAGGCCTGAAACGATTATGGAGTATTACATTGCCGCACGCGAAAAGACGGTATCTGCGGACGGTGAAGTGCAACAGATCATCAGAATAAGGGATCATGACAATGATTAGAGTCAGGTGAAGCAAACGCCTGACCCTTTCTTTTTGCCCTGATTCAGGGTATACTTGTAACAGTATCCGTTTTGCTGACTATGATATAAGAAGGATATGGAGCTGGTAAAAAAGTCCCTGAAAATATCAGATATTATTATAGAATGAGGTGGTAAAAGATGCTAACAGCTGTAAGTGGGTATATTGAAGATAATAAGGTAATAGTTGAAGAAAACATAACCGAATGGCAGGGCAGAAATGTAATTGTTACTATCTTAGACAGTGCGTGGGATGGACAAGCTTCAAAAGATACACAAAAGACAGATGATGAAAAGAAAAAGAAAGCTGCTTTAGAACTTGCAGGGTTATGGAAGGATCATGAAAATGAATTGTCGGTAGACGATATGGTCAGAAACATGAGAAGGGGGCGTAGATTTGATATTTGATACGGATGTTTTGATATGGTATCTACGAGGAAATAATAAAGCAGTGGATGCTGTAGTTGAGGCTATACCTTTTTCGATTTCTATAGTGACTTATATGGAACTTGTTCAGGGAATGCTGAATAAGCAGGAACTTGAAAAAATGAAGAGAATTTTCAAGGAAATGGATGTGAAAGTAATCCCTTTGACGGAAAGTATATCCTTCAGGGCATCGGAGTATGTTGAAAACTATTCGCTGAGTAATTCTATGGAGCTGGCAGATGCTTTAATAGCAAGTACATGTATGGAATTAAACGAAACTTTATACACTGCTGATGATAAGCATTATAAGGTTATAAAAGATTTAAAAATAAAGATATTCAGACCATAATAGTTGCATTTGGATTATTAAAGAGTTTGTTTCGTGGGCGAAATCAGAGGTTGTTAGCCAAATAAATAGCCAAAGGAAGCTGATGTTATCAGTGCAAACCCTTATACAGTGGAGTAGAGATTCATGTTGAAAGAAGATGATTACTATGCAGGAAAGAGAAATCGATCAGATAAAAACCAGATTTATAGATGTATTATCGCCCATAAAGATATACCTTTTTGGGTCATTTGCCAGCGGAACAGCTGATGAGGACAGTGACTTTGATTTCTATATTGTTGTAAAGGATGGCACCTGCAATATTGTTGATCTGACAGCAGATGCATATAAGGCTATCAGGGATGTCAGAAGCCGGGCGGTAGATATCATTATAGGAACTGAGAGCAGATTTGAAAGCAGGAAGAACCGTGCAGGCATTGAGAATGAAGTGGTAAACAAGGGGGTTCTTTTGTATGGACAATGAAACCATAGCGGATGTAAAAGAATGGTTTAAGCATTTCTTGGAGAGGAAGATTAGTGTGAAAGATAGTAGAGGACAGCCAAAAACTGGCGCACTGAAACAAGCTATTCAAAAATAGCCGTTTGAGACAAAGTTGATTTTTTAATGAGAGCTTTTACGAGGCGAGTTGTTCCTCTGTA